>Ga0209319_1000248_pt1 | contig 84381 bp, 58 predicted proteins | sample RifGroE2_FD_184000 | JGI IMG/M metagenome (GOLD analysis project Ga0209319, IMG submission 184000) | Groundwater microbial communities from Rifle, Colorado - Groundwater E2 (SPAdes) (version 2) | ecosystem: Environmental > Aquatic > Deep subsurface > Groundwater | place: Rifle, Colorado, United... | reverse complement strand
ATGTGGGCCAAGTATAAAAGGCAGTTCTCCAATTTAATATTTGACTCCATTGAAAAACTGGAAATATTCATGTGCCAATTAGTGACGGATACCACCACTGCCGAAATCAATTCTATTTGCAGGTATAACTATATCTTTTTAGATACATTTTGGACTGCCATATAATTGCATTTTGTATAATTTCAAGAACTGCTTTTATTAATTGCTAATCTATCAATCAAATTGGTTTAATTTATCTCAACAGAAAAGCACCAAGTAAAGTTATAAAAACAAATATCAGATAATGGTCTAAACAAAAACTTCTTATCTGCTACCGTAATAGCCTACTACTACTGAACACTGCCAACTATTCCGACACCAGCATCAGCATTGAAATTGCAGGAACTTTTATGTGGCTTCCGGAGTAATTTTCAATTCCGGAACTGTCGATTTGCTGATCGCGAGCAACAATTTTCCACAATTTGTTTTCAGGCAAAGGGAATTCGATTTCCGATTTATTACCGTTGAAAATTAGTCGGATTTCCTTCCATTCGTCGCCGTTGGCATGTTCGGTGAGCGAATAAGCAACAACACCGGGTTGGTAATGTTTCGAGAAGCGAAAATGGTGCCTGATCTGGTCGGACGAACGCATGCGAAAAGCCGGGTGCTGTTTTCGCAGGTCAATTAATTTTCTGAAATAATTGAAAATATTGCTGTACCTGCTTTTTCGGTTCCAGTCTATCTGATTGATTGAATCGGGTGATTTATACGAATTATGGTCGCCCAGTTTTGTACGGGCCATCTCTGTTCCGGCATGGAGAAAGGGAATTCCTTGCGAGGTTAGAATGATCGCTCCGGCCAGACAGATCATTTTGCATATTTCCTCATCGTTTGCATCAGGCGAACTTAGTACCAGTTTGTCGAAGAGGGTGAAATTATCGTGGCACGACGCGTAATTCATGCACTGCCATGGTTCCATCGCCCAGGGTTTATCCGAACTTTCAACAAAGTGATAGGTAATTTGAGGATGAAAACAGGCGGCAACCATCCCGAATTTCACCTGTTCTTCGCGCAGTGTTTGTCCGCTTACAAAACCTTTCGACTGCCCGTTGAAATTGTTCCCTTTCAGCGCGTCGCGAATATCGTCGTTGAAAACGGCAATACGCTTGAGTTGGGCAACATTATTTTTTACAGCCCGGTATTTTTCATCGAGCGGACTCTTATCGGCAGTCCAGCCTTCGCCGTAAAGTACGATGGCGGGATTTATCTGATCGAGCTTCGTGCGGATTTGGTTCATCGTTTCAATGTCGAGAATACCCATCAGGTCGAAGCGGAAACCATCGGCATGATACTCTTTTGTCCAGTAGCAAAGCGAATCGACGATATATTTTCGCACCATCGCACGTTCCGAAGCAATTTCATTGCCGCAACCGCTGGCATCGGCAAAACCTCCGGCCCGGTTTTGCCGGTAAAAATAGCCGGGAATGGTTTGATTGAACACCGAACGGCGAGTGTAGCCGGTATGGTTGTACACTACATCGAAAATCACTCCAATCCCGTTCCGGTGCAACGCCTGAATCAGTTGTTTCAATTCTTTGATCCGCGATGTTGTATCGGGATTGTTTGAGTAGCTGCCTTCGGGCGCATTGAAATTCTGTGGATCGTAGCCCCAGTTGTATTGTTTTGCAGCATCGGCCTCGTCAACCGAATAAAAATCGTTTACAGGTAACAGGTGCACATGGGTAATAGCCAGTTCTTTCAGGTGATCGATGCCGATTTTTTCTCCGGAAGCATTGGTCAGTCCTTCTTCCGTAAAGGCTAAAAACCTGCCTTTATTTTTAAAGCCGGAAGCCGGGTCAATAGAGAAATCGCGCACATGCAATTCGTAAATAATTGCATCCACCGGATTTTCACCGGGGATTGGCACATCGGTTTCCCAGTCTTTCGGGTTAGTTTCTTCGGGGTCGAAAATCAGTCCCCGCCTCCCGTTTGTCCCGACGGCCCGCGCATAAATATCGGGAACTTCATTCAACGCTTCGCCGTCGTCAACCTTCAGCGTATAATACAGGTTTTTAAAGTTGCCGTTCAGCACGAGTTGCCACGTTCCGTTCACCGCAGGTATGAGATTTTCAACGAGCGTTGCATTGCCCGACGTACTGTTGTTGTAAATCCGGAATTCGACGCTGTTGGCCGTTGGCGCCCATATTTTAACCGAAAGTTGTCCTTCCGAATAAAATACTCCCAAATCTTCGCCATCGTAAAACGGATAAACAGAGAAATTGATATGATTGAATTTCCAGTTTCGCATAATCAGGTGTACAAACTTTTTCGCAGGCTCACATGCTTCGATTTAAACCGCCTCCCGTCAACATCTTCAAGAACGATCCGTCCCCAGTAGAAACGTTTCAGTTTCCGGTCGTGTTCGAAAAAACGGCTGAGTTCGATCGTTACGGTATGTGTTTTTCCTGCTTCTAAATAAAGCGGATAAATCTCCCGGTTGTTCACTCTCTTTAACCTGAATTTTCGTATCGACCAAAGTTTTCGAAAGATTAGTATGGGCGCTTCGAGGTCGACGTAACTGGTTCCTGTGTTTTTTATATTGACGGTCAGTATTTTGGGCCGGATCAGCCGGTCTTTGGTAAGTTCTACTTCGAGCTTTTTATATTTAAACCAGGATTTCCAGCGACGGGGCTTGTATCCTTTCTTTTCCCGGATGAATGAAGACAATAATTTTATTCCTACGAAAAGTACGACAAGAACGGCCATCCAGAAAAGTTTATATCCTTCGGGACCTACCTGTTTTTGTGCCAGTGTAACAGAAGGAATCAAGAAAAACAGAATAAGAATGCGGATTTTCATCCTGTAAAAATAGGAACTTTTTTGGGATGGCGCATATTAAAAAGATTGAGGGCTTCACGCTAAGTGAAACCCTCAATAACCTTAAAAATTATGCTCTGACTTCTCTTAAAAATGAAGCACGTCTTTTATATTTTTATAACCTGCTTTGCTGACTTTTAGTTTGGTCTTGTCTTTCAGGATAACCACATACGATTCCTTTTCGTATTGCTGGATTTCGGCAATAAATTTTACCTGTACAATGTAGGAACGGTGAATCCGGATGAAATCTTTCGGGTTGAGGTGATCTTCGAAATATTTCATGGTTTTTTGTTTTGTATGCCGTCCTTCAGTGGTGTAAATCAGTACGTAATCATCGAGCGATTCAATATAGCGGATCACATCAACGGTGATGATGTTGATTTTATGCCGGTCTTTTACCACCACGCGGTCGAGGTAACCTTCGCGCGGATAGTTGGTTAATTTTTCAATGCGTTCGGCAGGACTATCGTCTGACTGTACCCGTCCGACGGCTTTTTCAATAGCAGCCAGTAGCCGGTCTTTGGCAAACGGTTTCAGCAGGTAATCAACCGCATTGAGTTCGAAAGCCTTCAGGGCAAACTGGTCGTAAGCTGTGGTGAAGATGATTTCTGGTTTGTGTTCGAGCAGTTCCAGCATCTCGAAGCCGGTAATTTTCGGCATCTGGATATCAAGGAATACCAGATCCGGCTTTAGCTCGTTGATCATTTTTACCCCGTCGAAGCCATTTTCGCATTCTCCGACAACTTCCAGATCGGGGTTTTCCTTTAAATAGGTCTGAAGAAGGTTTCTTGCCAGTTCTTCATCGTCAATGATAATGGTTCTAAGCTTTTCGTTCATGGTCTTTTGTATTTTGCGGAATGCTTAAATTAACTTCAAAATATGTTTTATGGTCTTTGGTCTGTAAAAGGTCGGGGTTTTTATAAATAATTGCAAGTCTCTGCCTGATATTTCGCAATCCGATTCCTTCACCCTTGCGATGGACGGCATTCGAATCGTAATCGTTAATGATCGAAATATGAAGATACGACTCGTCGCAGGAGGTCGTGGTTTTTATCGTTACCTGTTCGGTCGTCTCGTAAACTCCATATTTGATTGCATTTTCAAACAAAGGTTGCAAAATCATGTTGGGAATTCGCAGGTTTCCACAGGTTTCTGAAATCTCGAATTCCGTGTTTAGCTTTTTCCCAAACCGAACTTTTTCGATACTTAGGTACAGCTTTATATTTTCAAGTTCTTTGTTGAAGGGAACTGTTTCTGTTTCGTCGTGCATCAGCGAGTAACGCATGAACGTAGACAGGTTGATGACCATTTCCTGTGCTTTTTCAGGATTGGAAATGGTAAGCGAGGAAACAGAATTCAAACTATTGAAAAGAAAGTGTGGGTTGATTTGCGACTTCAGCGCCTGCAATTCGGCCTCCCGTACCAAGGCCTTCAGCTCCGATTCCTGTTTAATTTTCTCCTTGAAATTCTGATAATAGCTGATGGCAGAAAAGAAAATAACGAAGATGGCATATAAAATATAGCTACCCAATATTTTTTCCGGAAGCCTTGAATAAATCTGGCCAACCAAATCTTTATCAATCAATTTGGTAATACTGATCCCCAGATAAAGCCAAATGGTCACAATAATTGTGGCAAAAACCAGGTGGAAAAACAAAATCCGGAGGATCGCATAATCTTCAAACCGGTTGTATTTTATGGCAAACCAGATAGAAAGGCCGATTGTAGGGTATGTCACCATTCCGATTAAAGCTTCAACCAACGCTGTTTTAAAAGCGGTATCGTAATAAAGCCACTGTATGAAAACACCCCCAATCCCCAGGATCAGCCAAAAGACGAAGTAGGAAATCAGTAGTTTGTTATTTTGAAAAAATGGGTGTTTCATGGATAAAAAAGGTATGCCGTTAATTTTTTTGTTTAAATATTGTCGGCGATATTGTCCGCTTTTGTGTATTAAATGTGTTTGATCTCGACTCCTCCAAAGATGGACATTCCTTTGATGATAATTGTTTTTGAAGGGTCGTAACTGGCTTGCTGAAAGGCTTCTCCTCTTTTGTCGGTAAATGCCCCGAAAATGGTGGTCACTTCGTTTCGTACGCTCCAGTCGAGTGGTATTTTAAAGCCACAGCCTCCGAAAATCGTTATACAATCGATCACCGATCCACTTTCAGAAGGAACTGCCCTGCGCAGGTCGTATTCAATTCCGCCAAAAATTGATGTTGCTTTTCCACCTAAAAGATGTTGTGAATTGATAAATATCTCGCGGCCCCCGAAAATCACAAAGTCATCGAAGTAATCCAGCGAGGAGCTTTTGCTTCCCATGATCACTTCGTCTCTTTTTCCTTTGTGCTTCAGCAACATCGCAATCCCGATTGCCACCAGGATTGCAGGCCAGAATATTCGCCGCACTTCCCTTGGTATATCAATTAAATCGGGAAGAAGGAAGAAAGTTCCCACCACGATCATAATCATTCCGCCGGTGCGGTTTCCCCCTAACAAAGAAATAACGCCGATACCGATAATAATCATCTGCCAGCTAATCAGTATATCGGTAATACTCCAGGGAATAATTTCCAGCTTTTCAAGGATTAAAAATCCACCTATCAGAATCAGAATCACTCCAAAACAAAACCGTTTATTTCCTCCATGTTCGTGTTTCATACCCACTGAATTAAACTTTTTTAAAAATGCCTGATTTATTTTAATAAGCCCAACAAATTAAAACAATTTCGTTAGAATAACGATTCCTGCGACAATTAAAATCAAAGGAAAGAATATAATTAAAAGAATACCGGGAATCAAAATGAATTTTGGCAAAATGAACAGCAGCAGAAGAAACAAGATTAATCCGCCAATTAATTTTCTGCCAGCCAGTAGTATAATCCCGGCAATGATTAAAACAACAGGCCATCCGATATGTACAAAAAAGTGGAAAACGTCACCAATGAAATGACCGATGCCGGTAAAAACAGAACCTATTCCGGGGATATTGATTCCCCATCCGGAATTTTTCAGTATCAGCACAAGTCCGATAATGATGAGTATCCATGCCAGCGTTGAACCTGATCTTCTTTGTCGGTAATGATCTTCCATTTCAATGCAATTTTAAATTCGTTGTAAAAGTATGTTCCTGAAAAAATATATATTAAAGCAGATCGGTTAGTGATTGTGATTAATCGGTAAAAGGCCGCAGCCATAAAATAAAAGAGCAGACAACCTGCCTGCTCTTTCTGAATTTATTTAAGATAGAATGTGTCTCTTTACTCAGTTCTCACTACTTGCTACTTATTTATTTTGTTCTTTCGACCATGTATCGCGCAGTTGAACAGTACGATTGAATACTAGTTTTCCTGGTGTCGAATCCGGATCGAGATTGAAATATCCCAGACGTTCAAACTGGAAATGGTCAAAAGGTTTCGATTGTTTCACGAACGGTTCAATGTAACATTCCGAAAGTACCTGCAACGAACCGGGGTTCATGAATTCCTTGAAGTCAACATCTTTATGCCCGTCCGGCGTTTCGTCGGAAAACAGGCGGTCGTACAAACGAACTTCAGCTTTTACATTCTCGGTAACCGAAACCCAGTGCAAAGTCGCTTTTACTTTACGTCCATCCGGCGAATTACCGCCTTTCGAAGCCGGGTCGTAGGTGCAATGCAACTCCGTGATGTTCCCGTCCGCATCTTTAATTACATCAGTACATGTAATAAAATAAGCATAACGCAAACGCACTTCGCGGCCTGGCGCCAACCGGAAAAACTTGTTGGGCGGGTTTTCCATGAAATCGTCGCGCTCAATGTATATTTCGCGGGTAAACGGAACCATACGTGTTCCTGCTTCCGGGTCTTCCGGGTTGTTAACTGCTTCCAGTTGTTCAACCTGTCCTTCCGGGTAATTGGTGATGACCACTTTCAGCGGGTCGAGTACTCCCATTATTCGTTGCGCTGTTTTGTTCAGGTCTTCACGTACCGAATGTTCCAGCAGGGCAACATCGATCATGCCATCGACTTTGGTAACCCCAATACGGTCGGAAAAATTGCGGATTGAAGCTGGTGTGTAACCTCTTCTTCTTAATCCCGAAATGGTGGGCATCCGGGGATCGTCCCAGCCTTTTACATGCTTGTCTTTTACCAGTTCAAGCAATTTTCGTTTGCTCATCACCGTATAGCTGAGGTTCAGCCGGGCAAACTCAATTTGTCGGGGACGGTAATCATCCGATTTCAACTGGTCGATAAACCAGTCGTACAACGGACGATGCACCTCAAATTCGAGGGTACATATTGAATTGGTGATGCCTTCCCAATAGTCGCATTGTCCGTGGGCAAAATCGTACATTGGGTAGATGTACCATTTGTCGCCGGTACGGTGGTGCGGGGTTTTCATGATGCGGTACAAAATCGGGTCGCGCATGTGCATGTTGGGCGAATCCATATCAATTTTGGCACGCAATACGCAATCGCCCTCGTTGAAACCGCCATCTTTCATCTTCATGAAAAGATCAAGGTTTTCCTGTACCGACCTGTTTCTGTACGGACTTTCCGTTCCCGGTCGGGTAGGAGTCCCTTTTTGCGAACTGATGGTTTCTGCATCCTGATCATCAATATATGCTTTTCCTTCATTGATCAGCTTCACCGCAAAATCAAAAAGTTTATTGAAATAATCTGATGCATAATATTCACGGTCGCCCCAATCGAAGCCCAGCCAACGTATATCATCTTTTATCGAGTCAACGTATTCGGTTTCTTCTTTCGATGGGTTGGTATCGTCGAAACGCAGGTTGGTCAACCCGCCGTATTTTTGGGCTGTGCCAAAATTCAGGCAAATCGATTTTGCATGTCCAATGTGCAAATACCCATTGGGTTCGGGAGGAAACCGGGTATGGACACGTCCGTTATTTTTACCTTCTTTAATTTCATCCTCAATAATTTGATGAATGAAGTTCTTTTTTACCGCAACTTCAGTCTCCTGATTTTTTTCACTCATTTCAGCCCTTGATTTTTATATTTTCTGACAGATAAGTGCAAAAGTAAAAAATGATTTCCAACATAGGTTTTAATCGCAAAAAAAAGAAATAGTAAATCAGAAAATTTAAATTTGTGCCGGAATAATCAAAAGCCTGAAAAAATGGGAATTATCGAAATAGAAGGGATGGAATTTTTTGCTTACCACGGACATTACGATGTGGAGCAAAAGATCGGGAACCGGTTTCTGGTTGACATATCTATTGAGTATGATTGTTCGAAGGCTGCGGATTCCGACCGGTTGGATGACGCTCTCGATTACCAAAAAGTTTATTTGCTGATAAAAAAAGAAATGGGGATTGTTTCGAATTTGCTGGAACATGTGGTACAACGGATACTTGATGCATTGAAAAGTCAATTTCCTGGAATACAGAAAGCGACAGTGAAAGTTTCGAAGATGAATCCGCCCATGGGAGGGCTGATTGAAAAGGTAAGCGTTACCCTGAGCGCCTGACAAAAAAAGAAAGCTATTGGCAGAAATCAAAAATTTATTACATTTGCAGTCCGAACAAAAAATGGTTCCTTGGCCGAGTGGCTAGGCAACGGTCTGCAAAACCGTGTACGGCGGTTCGAATCCGCCAGGAACCTCAAAAAAGCCCTTTTGTATTTTTCTTACAAGAGGGTTTTCTATTTATACAGAAAAGACAAGAGACTCCTTAATTAAAAGTATCTCCTGTCTTTTTGGATTCAATTGGTTATAGTTCCGTATGTGGATTTGTAAAAACAATAGTCTTCTTTACAAATCTTCAAGTGTCAGGCGTTGCCCTTTTTTTATTAATTCTTTTTTCAGTGTTTCATACAGCACATCCTGAATGGCTATTTTTTTATCGATGGCCAAACCTGCTGCCACTGCTGCTGACTGCCCCAGGATCATAAACACAGGCTCCATGCGGATCGAACCGTAGGCAATGTGGCTTGACGAAACACATACCGGAACCAACAAATTGCTGCATTCTTCCTTCTTCGGAATAATTGAACCGTAAGAGATTGAGTAAGGGAATGGTGGTTCAACACCAATATCCCCCTCGTTTTGGACGAATCCACCAGCCGTAACATAGCGTTGCACATTATGCGAATCCATTCCGTATGAGCCCATTCCAACCGGTTCCGGCACCTGACGTTTTCCCAAAACATCATTTTCAGTAGTTACATATACCCCAATCATTCGGCGCGCTTCGCGGATATAAAGCTGGTGCGGCCAGTTGCCATTATCGGCAAACTCATCTTTTGCCAATCCCCAGTTTTGCATTTTTGCCCTGATTTCTGCCGGTACCCGATGGTCATTACCAACAAAATACAACAAGCCTTTCTGATAATCCTCGTGTTCCTTAATGATTTCTTTTCTACGTTCATAAGAGGCTTCAGGATAATCGTAATTCATCCCGATAAAATCGCTGCTGAATGGACCATGATTATTCGTATCGGTTTTCCGGTTGGGGATCATATCGAATTTGACAAACCATTCCAGCCATCCGGAATCAAACACACGAGCCAGTAATTCATATTTCGACGGGTCATAATTATCAGGCTTCGGAAAAGGGACACGGTTGTCCGGGTGGTTGCTCATGCACATCCTGAAACAATATGCCTGTATCTTTTTATCTCCGATACAATCGGCAGCAATTGGCTCCGGTGAGATTCCATACAGCAAACCGCTTGTTTTATCGCCCGGAATCTTATATGGATCAATTTCCGTTTTAAAAAGATGACTGTGGTGCCTGGCCAAAGACTGAACTCCATTACATTTTTCATTATAAACAGAACAGGCTTCACGGCCAACGTGGTATGAAACTCCGGTAGCAGCCATCAAATCGCCTTCGTAAGTAGCATCAATAAACATCTTACCTGAAAAAGTTTTTCCTGAAAGAGTTGTTATCGAAACAATTTTCCCGTTTTTCATTTCCACACCATCTTTGCGGTCAAGCCATTCATCGCGAAAGACAGCTATTTTGTTTTCAATAATAAAATCTTCGAAAACCTGTTCTGCTATGCGGGGTTCAAAGGTCCACATAGTAGGTTTTTCAACATTTTTTGCCATATTCCCATTTCCGGGATACTTTTGCCACTTCCAGGTCGCCGGGTCGTTATATGCCTGCCAGATTCGGTGATAAAATTCACGGGAAATACCGCCAATAGCTGCTTTATTGCCCATGTCGGTATATCCCAGCCCGCCGGAAGAAAGTCCACCCAAATGTATATCGGGAGAAACAACAATAACTGTTTTTCCCGATTGTACTACTTCAACAGCAGCAGTTATCGCAGCCGATGTACCACCATAGATAATTATATCGGCCCTTTTGATATTTCCCTTTTGATTTCCCTGGGAATAAATAGTAACAGAAAATAAAATGAATAAGATAAAAATAGATTTTAGAAGTCTCTGCATAATAATATATTTATCGTATTTAGGATTGAAATCCAATCTGTCAGAATGTTAAATTAATAAAAACCAGATTATTTAGCTTCCAGACATTTGATAATTTCAGGTGCTATAATTTTTCTTCCGCCCTCACCATTCGGATGAAGCCCATCCGTTACATATTTGAGGAATGCCGGTTCGCCCTGATCCAGTATCTTTTGCCAGTTGGAATAATGGTCGATCAGCAACAATTTTTCCTTTTTAGCAACTTTACGGTACACATCATAAATATGAACCAGATTTGGACGGGTAACCGCTGATTGTCCAATAGCCATATTCATTACCTGAAGGATGATCTCGCACGATGGATTTGCCAAACGAATCCGGTCGATCATGTATTTCAGGTTCAGACGAACCAGCTCAGGCGACATATTGTAACGCTGTACCGCATCGTTAATTCCAAATTCCATAATTACTACGTTTGGGTTCTTGGCGATTACGTTATTCTCCAGATGTTGTACTCCCCATGTTGACCACTTTCCTCCTTCTCCTGCCAGGCAGAATGTCAAATGATTGCCGTATTTCTCGTTCATATAACGGGTAACTTCTCCCATCCACGACTCGCCATGTCCCCCGCTTGACAAGCTGGTTCCATATACAACTACAAATTGATCTTTCCCCGTAGCAAGATTTTTAACTAAGCGGGACTGTGCAAAGGCTGACGAACAGCCAATCATCATTATAAAAAACAGGATACGTTTCATTCGTTTATGATTTGAGTCAAATAAAAAATTCAACAGTTGATTATTCAAGACTTTTTATTCTCAGATTTCTAAAAGACAATGGTTTGCCATGTCCTAAAAAACCGATATGCCCTGATTTATTAAGCAATCCGGGGTGTTGTAAATGATCAGCAGTTTCCGTACCATTTTTGCTGGCTTCGGCAATGTCTCCGTCGAGAATAACTTCGCCGTTCAGCGTTACTTTAATCCGGTTCCCAATTGCCTGTACTTCTTGGTAATTCCATTCGCCAACAGGTTTCAGGAAGCCACGTTTAGCGGGAATTACCCCGTAAACAGAACCATGATACTGATAGGGTTGAAGGCGATCTTTGTAGATTCCGGCTTCATTATCCAGTATTTGTAATTCCATGCCAACATAAGCAGCATTTCCATGTATTGGCGTCCGTATTCCAAGCCCATTATTGGCACCCGGGGTTAATTTAAACTCAAACCGTAAGATAAAGTCACTATATTCCTTCGCCGTATACGTATTTACATTCATCGAATTTTCACCAGCAGGTTTATAAACGATCATTCCTTCCTGTGCAAAATAATCGGTTGTATTGCCTACCCAGCCATCCATATTCAAGCCGTTGAAAAGCGGAACAAAACCTTCTTTGTTTTCTTGCTCACTTACCTGATATGATTGAGGCCGTTTAATTTCCCTGATATAAATATCCCTGTATGCGACCTTGCTTCCATGCGCCTGCAATTCGATCTGTCCAAACGGAAAAATCGGCTGGTTTCTATCCCAATAATTTTCCATGACAATATTATCCACAACCAATCGTCCATTGAGATAGACGGTGACCCTGTCGGCAACCATTTTTATATAAAAAGAATTCCACTCTCCAACGGCATTGTCTGCAACAACCAACGGTTTACTAAGATTCTTTTTGTTATTATACAAACCACCTGAGCCAACTTGTGCACCAACATTAACACGCGATGTGTCCCAGATTTGCACCTGGGGAGTTCCACGCAGATAAATTCCGGCATCCGGCTCATCTCCGGGATAAAGTTTCCAATCCACATACATTTCGAAATCTGCGTAATTCTTCACACTACACAGATTGTTTCCCTTTCCACTAAAAACAAGCATATCGTTTTCAACAGTCCAATTATCAATGGCTTCTTTATTTGCGACTACCTGAGCTTCGGCAAGCGCTTTTTCACTCATTGAAGCACGTGAAACCGGATTTCCAACCAACCCTTTCCATCCAGTCAGGTCTTTCCCGTTAAACATGGGGACAAAACCATCTGTTTGCGGTAACGAAGCCAAATGTTTCAACAATGCCTGTTTCTGGTAATTTGCTTCATCATCTTTATTTAAAGAAATAGCTTTTCGTACAATCTCTTCAACCATCGCTCCATACAACGAAGAATTCGCCAAAATAATGGCAATAACCGATTGGACTGCCGTTTGCTGCAAGTCGCTATGATCAAGATATTTCGACGCAAAGATCAACGCAGGCAGGGTACTGTTTTTCGAGATTCCCTGCAAAATTTGTTTTTGCTGATTGACTGAAGCCGCAAGCTCCATTGCATTTCGGAACATAAGGACTTTCTGGTCCGCTGTATTCCCTGATTTATTAATACCTGCAATATAACTTCCCAACGCTACATCATGAAACTTCCCGGAAGGATTGTTCCTGCTAATCCGGCAAAGTGCGTCAAGCGCCGTAAAATCGCTCCAGTTGGAAAGCGCTTTCAGTGCAGCTTCTTTTTGTACCGAACTGCTGGTTTCAAATTCTTTTTCTACAATAGCCAATGCTTCGATGCCCCCGATTTTAGCAAGAACATTATAATAAAGGGCTTGCTTGTCCCCTGCTTTTTTCATCATCGACATTACAGAGGAAATCTGTTCTGACTGTTTTCCCAAATTTTGAATAGCAGCAAACAAAGCATCCTGCAAAGCTGAAATTTCTTTCTCATCAGAGGCCTTATTTAAAAGTCCGGCAATTTTCTCTTCATCACCACTTTTTACCACAAACGGAAGCGCTTTTGCCGCAGCCAGTTTTACCTGGGAATCGGAGTTCTCAGCTTCACAAATGATCAAATTCCCGTGGCGGGCAGCCTGTCGTTTGGCAATAATTTCGATCATTGCACATCGGGCTGTTCCTGAAACCTGTGGAATACAGACAGCCGCAGCATCGGCAACGCCATCATTATCGATGGACAACAGAGCAGCTTTGGCGGCAATAATAATCTCATCGTTTCCTGACTTTACCAAATTAGTAATCGGAGCAATGGCTTCTGCCTGACCTGTTTTTGCAACAGCTTTAATTGTTGCCAGTTTTACTTGCCTGTTATCTGATTTCAACATTTTCAATAGCAATGGGAATGCTGATTTGTCATTCTGGATTGCCAGCATTCGGATCAGTTCAGCTTTTAACTCATTGTTATTTGTTGACTTGACAATTTTTTGCATTTGTTTCGAAACATCAGGCGAGAACAGTGTTTCCAACAATGATTGTGCTGCTATCCGGTAATCTTTATCGGCAGACTTCAGTGCATTCATCAATTCAGGGATTGCCTTTTCACCGGCATGTTCTGTCAATAATTGTAAAGCTGCACTTTGTGTATAGACAGGAACTTCTTTGTTTTTGAGAATATTCATGCACGCATTTTCAACAAAGGCACTGTTGCCATTTTCAGCAACCCGCTTGAGGAAAAGCAGATACGAGCCAACAGCATCGGTTGATTCAAAGGAATATTTGCTTTTTTCTGCTTCTGTAGCCAGCAAAGATGCAGACTGTATATCACCCATCTCGGCAAGCGCCCGCAAAACAGTTTTTTTCAGATTTAGGTCGGAAGTTGTTGTCAGCATCCTGATTTTTTCGACAGATGACGAATGCCGCATTTCGCCAAGGGCTTCAATCAAAGTTATTTGTTGTACAACGTCTGTTCTTGACAGAACTTCGGATATAGCTTTCTTTGACAATTCGGAATTAATGCGTACCAAAACACGCGCTGCCGGATCGCAAAGCCGGTTATTTGAAAGATAATTACACACTACAGTAACAGCCTCATCACCGGCAATATATTGTAATTCCTGAAGCAAAAAGTCTTTCACTTCATCGTCTTTCGCATCTCCAATGGCTTTGCAGATTGCCAGCGAACAGCTTTTCATCTGATCGGTATTCCCGCCTTTGGCCACATATTTAACCAAACCACTGATTGCATAACGAAAAGCAACATCGTCGCCTTTTCCCGGGGCAACCAGGTTTTCAGCAATTACAGCAAGAGCTTTTCCGCCCAATGCCGACAATTCTGTCATCACCCGATTCTGGTCGGCAGAACTTTGAGGCGGCAACTTCATCAAAAGGTCAGCAATTTTTGTTTCTATTGTGCGCTGGTCATTCTGAACCGGCTGTGCAAACAAGCTAATTGAAAAGACAACAGCAAATAAGAATGATATTATTGTTCGTTTCATAATTAATCGATATTTATAAGGATAATCAAATATTCCAGGGTGCCCTCATTGGCTGGTTTATCAACAAATTAGCCGCATGATCGCCGATAAATTCGAGTTTTACCGGATCGAATTGCAAAGAACGGCCAAGCCTGATTGCAATAATTGCCATGTTCACCAACGTGCAGGAACGGAACCCATTTTCCTCATTTAAGGCAAACTTTTGCCGTGTCTTTACAGACTCCGAGAAATCGATCACCTGGGGTTCAGGATCAGGAAAAGCCGCCAGTTTCTTTTCCAAATTGGGAATATCGGAATGAAAGCCCGGATACAATTTCCCTTTCGGCCCTTCAATGTAAGGAACATTCAAATCTTTATTTTCTCCGTCAAGAATGATTTTACAGCCATCTTCATACGTTAATTCAATGCGTTTCCAGGTACCGGCAGCATCGGGATGCTGTTGCGGTGCATCTATATCTACACGTACCGGGCTGGTATTGTCTTTCCCCAGAAAATACTGGATCGGATCAAGATAATGCTGTCCCATGTCACCCAAACCACCGCCATCGTAATCCCAATAACCCCGGAATGTTCCGTGTACCCTGTGTGGATTATACGGTTTAAAAGGCGCCGGCCCCAGCCACATATTATAATCCAATTCTGCGGGAACCGGCTGAATATTGAGCGAAGTTTTTCCTACCCAAAAGAATTTCCAGTTAAAACCTGTGGCTGCATTCACTGTGACTTTCAACGGCCAACCCAACAACCCGCTTTGTACCAATTTTTTGATAGGCTCAACAGTCGTCCCCATCCCGTAAAAAGTATCGGCAAACCGGAACCATGTGTTCAGTCGGAATACCCGTCCATGCCGGGCGATAGCTTCTTTCACGCGTATTCCTTCACCAATAGTCCGGGTCATGGGTTTTTCGCACCAAACATCTTTACCGGCCTTTGCAGCATCAACACTCATAATACCGTGCCAATGAGGTGGAGTTGCAATATGTACAATATCAATCCCGGGATCAAGCAACAATTCCCGGTAATCATGATAGGCTTTTGTTCCCTCAGGACATTTGGCAAGCGACGTTTTCAGATGATTCGCATCGACATCACAAATTGCCGTTAAACGCGCCCCCGGATATACTATATGCCTTTGTCCCATGCCTCCTACCCCGATGACTGCTTTGGTGAGCTGATCACTTGGCGCAAGATTTTTATTTCCGCCCATCACATGGGCCGGGATGATCGAGAATACGCCCAATGTGGCAAGTCCGCTCCTAAAAAACTCTTTTCTGTTCATAACTGTCATTTTATAATTGATTTTCCATTGCGTTTCCCGTAAATGGGAAATTCTCAATTCGTTTAATCTTATCTTTTCTGTTGATATGTTTCATTGTTTTTAAAATTTCCTTTCAATGAACCGCAGCGATTCAAAAGTTTTGCGACAGCGCAATACAGAACCTTTCTGCTGAGACAAAACCAGCAAAAACACCAATCAGACATTCGCAAAATATTAAAACTGCGCCGGGGAATCCATCTTTCAGACCTGATTCCAGAGAGAAATAATAATTCTCATGGATCAGAAAGGTGACGGTCAGGTAAAAACAACGACTACCCGACCGTCCACTTTTCGATTTCTTTGGTTAAGGTATTGTTATTGTTTTACTTGAAGCATAAAATACATCAATAGCATTCGGTTCCGGATGGAACATTGTCCGATACGACACTGGTTTTGTCTTATCAACATTCAAAAGTTTCATCGGAGTTGTCACTTCGGTATCGGCCAGGACCAATGTTTTTCCTGTTCCATCTTTATCGGTATACGAAATTTCTATCCCGATTTCTTTATCGTTGATCGGACCGGAAAAAGTTAGCGACAACGAAGCATCGGAAACCTGGTAAACAAACGACTTCAGCACCCGGTTGACAAGGGTCGACCGAAAACGGTCACCGTAAATATTGATGATTTTTTCAAACGGGATAGAAAAATGGCCTTTATCATCCTGAGTAATAACTTTCAGTGTATAATTCCCTTCACTGATTGTTTTCGTACTTGATGTTCCCCCGATGTAAACTTCAAACGACTCGGTGGAAGACGTGTGGTTTATATCGACAAATAACGAGTCGTTGTTTGGGTACCAGTAAAATCCCACCGCCTTGGCCCGTGGATCTGACGCCCAAAACCGGAGCTTGATCCGCCCGTCACCTGCAAAAGTTTTCAGGGAATCAATCTTTCCGATATAAATCCGTTCTCCTCCGGCTAAATATTCGTCGTGCATATCGTTCATGTCAGAACAACTGTATAACGCTATTACAATACTCACTAGTAAGAATATATATGAACCTGATTTTTTCATAACCATAGCATTTAATTTTATTTTTCAATCTGACCCCAGAAAGTCAATTCATTGATATGAAGATTAGAGGAACCGCTCCATGTGCTAATTAGTTTAAAGCGTAGATAGCGGACGGCCGGGGCATCCAATGGAAATTCAAATTCTTCCCCATCTTTCGCGTAGGCAGTATCTTCAGTAGTTAGAGCCGACCCGGCAGCCAATCCCGAAGGACGCTTTGATTCTCCGCTCATGAGTTTGACCCACGCCGGATTGCTTTGCCAGTTCAAGTCTTCAGCATTATTAGCAACTGTTGCATCATTTGTTCCATACCATTCAAACAATTTCGGATTGTGAAGGGCAAAAAGATAGTTTACCCGTTGCCACAACCGGAAACGCGACAACTTGGCTTTTACGCCCATGTCGAAGGTGAAAATAGGCAGTATGATTTGCCCTACCTGACCTGCTGCGCTCAATTTCAGATAGTACAGGTTATTATCAACGTTCGTGATACCATCCCACATTTTACTTGGTAAACCACCACCATAAGCTTCCACCGCATGTCGGGATGATAGTTTCAACCCGACAAATCCTGATTTTGGGATTTCCTCTTCAAAATAAGGTTTCAGGCTTAACACAAGTGTATCGGTATAATTATCATAGGTGTCGCGCACAAAAATGCCAAAAGTAGCTTTTGTGGAATCCAACCCGCGAACTGATTTTTGAGCCAATGCTTCCGACGAATAAAAATTGTCGATATAGCTAAATTCACCGGTTGTCCCACTTTTTTTCAAAACACCCATGACAATGTCTTCCTTATAAAAGTTAGGCCAGCTAAGTTTAAACCCGCCAAAAGCTTCCTGTACTTTCAAACTGTCCATAATGCCATAAATGGGTGAATCAAGTGGTTCAATCTCAACATTGAGAGGTGTAGATTCATTTTGGCTCCGGTCAACCGAAATTAACTGGACCGTTTGTTTTTGAGATTTTCCAAAGCCTTTCACAAGCATTGAATTACTGAACACGGAAGTTTTTGTAACGCCGTTTTTCCCACTTGGAAGATCGTATAAAGCCTGTACATACAATAAATCTTCTTCGTCCGGTAACTGGTATGAAATTTTAGATCTCCCCGGAAGGTTATCGACGACTACCTTACTGACTGGCTGAGGGGCAACATTATCCGTAGGATATTGCCCAATCATTTCTTCTTTGCAATTATTTAGCAGAGCAAATGCTAGGAGTAAATAAAAATATAATTGATATTTCTTCATGTTTCAATTTTTTTATACTGAGAACAAATCATTTTAATTATCCCAGAACGGATTTTGTGCCAGGTTCGGGTTTACCCGTAAAGATTGCTGCCTCAATGGCCACAGGAATTCTTTTGTTGTAAACTGGAGCAATTCAAGGGTTATCACATTATAGTAATCTATTGCAGTGGTTCCTGCCACATTCCATCCTTTTACTGATGTATTCAACACCTGATCAGCAATTTTCCACCGGCGCAAATCCCAAAATCTTTTTCCTTCGAAAGCCAGTTCTATCATGCGTTCCCGCTGGATGATTTCCCGGAGCCCTTCTTTGTTTTGTGGTTTATCCGGGTATTTCGAATACGTGGCCCAGCTTTCAACAACCCCATCCAAACCGGCGCGCTCCCTGACCAAGTCAAGATATTGATACACTTCGGCATCCGGTCCTGAATATTCGTTCCGGGCTTCAGCATACAATAAATAAAGGTCGGCAAGCCGTATAATCGGGAACACCATGCGGACATAAGTAGTACCGCTTGTTGTTGCAGAAACCGATTCGAAGTGAGAATATTTTTTTGCAAAATACCCGGTTGCAGAATACCTCATTGATGATGTTTTTCCTGATGTTTTTCCGCTTTTGGCATCAATGATCCAGGATGTTTCGGTTGCTGTTCCCTTGCCAATATCTTTATACCTGCCATTCCCAAACCAGACTCCCCCGTCGAAACCAAGGTTGGCATAAAAACGGGATTCCCGCTTCTGGTTCAGGTTGGCAGTTTCCCATCCGCTCGAAATATAGTAAATCTGGTCTTTAGCAGCCGAGGTCGAATATCTCCCTTCATAATTATAAGAAATATCCTCGTCGATTGGTACACCCTTTTCAGAGTAAAACATTTCGGCAGCCATCATTGTTGGCGACAGAATGGGCTGACGCGCTGATGATTGGACATCATTAAGCGTGAAATAGGGCATCGAGATAATCTGCATGTTTGCAGTGGTATTTTTCGACATACCCCAGATCACTTCCTCGTTCCATCTCTGACCGAAAGCATTTCGCAGCGACATAACACGTTTTGTTTCATCGCTCAATGTGTACCTAGTATCGTTAAACACATACAACCGATGATTCGCAAGCAAAGCCGTGTCAATGGCATTTTTACAGGCCTCCATAGCCAATTTCCATTTATTTTCATTGTATGTTGAATTAAACAGCTTGATACCTCTTGAATCAACTACATCAGAATAACTTGTATTCCCGTTGAAAAGAGGACTTGCTGCTGTCACCAATAATTCTGCTTTGATTGCCAATGCTATTGGTTGGGTAATATGACCTAAATCAGTAGCAACATTGCTTATTTCCAATGGTAAATCAGGGACTGCCTCGTTTATCAGTTGGACAATGTAATCAACGCAATCATCAAAAGGTTCGCGAAAAATCCGCACTTCATCAATACTTGACGAAACCGGTAAATTTTCACGGATAATTGGGATCGGGCCGTACATGCGCAGCAGATAATAATGATAATACGCTTTCAGAAATTTCACTTCAGCAATCCAACGAACACGTTCCGATTCTTCTAAATCGTCGCCAACCTTATTAATATTCTCAAGAAAAATATTACAATCCCGGATGCCGATATACAGGTTTTTGCCACTATAACCGCCATCCCAGAAATTCGAAAGAGGATTGGTCACATTCTGTTGGCTCCGTTTGATATTATAGGCATAAAAACTGCCGGTATAGGCACTGTAATATGAATCTTCAGCGTGTATCCAAATCTCATCACTTCCCATAATCGCAGGATCGGCGCCGGGACTGCCAAAATCGGGCAGGTAGGAATAGCAGGTAGCCAAAAATTTCTCGGCCCCAACTTTATCCAGGAACGCATAATCGAGCGTTGCAACATTGTCGGGAACAACATCCAAATAATCGTTACATGACGATAAAACAACCGACAACAATAAAATTATATAGTGTATCTTTTTCATGATTCGTACATTTTAAAATGAAAGTTGAACACCCAGATTAAACACACGCTGAATCGGATAACCCAATCCGTTACCACTCATTTCCGGGTCCCATAGTTTAAATTTACTGAAGATCAATAAATTGGTGCCGCTGGCATAAAACCTGAGGTTTTTCATTTTTATCTTATCAGCCAGCCTTTCAGGAATTGTATAACCTAATTCAACTGATTTCAGACGGAGAAATGAACCATCACGCATAAACCAGGTATTAGTTTGCGTATTATTGGCGATAATGCGGTCAGCCAACCGGGGCCAGAGCGCATATATGTTACGGTTGTTTTCCGACCAATAGTCGTCGGCATATACCTGCAACAATGCATTTTTAGAAATAATGCTGCTTGAACCGTCTGTATCAATGAACGGAGATGTTGCTTTCGCGTCGATCCAAAACGATTCCCTTCCGAGTCCCTGGAAGAAACAGGAGAAATCAAATCCTTTATAGCCGGTAGAAAACCCAAAACCATAAATAATCTCCGGTTCGGTCGGGTAACCGATTGGCACTTGGTCTAATGAAGAAATTATTCCGTCGTTGTTAATATCGCGGTATTTAATATCTCCGCCCATATACTCGCCAAAAGTTTGAACCGGACTATTATTTACTTCATATTCATCAACGAATAAGCGTTCTGCAATGTAACCCCACTGTTGAGAAACCGGTTTACCCACGCGATCCAACCACGGAGTAGTAGAATTATCAACATCTTCATACACTTCATATCGGCCAGTCGCATACGTAAAATTAATCCTGCCTGTAACCCATAATCCGCTTTTGAAAACCTGGTTATAATCAACCGAAAGATCAATTCCCCTGCCGATTGCTTCACCAATATTAGCCTGAGGTGTGGCCTGTAATCCCATTGTTGTCGGAATGCTTGCCCGGGACATAAGTATGTTTTTCCTGTGTTCCCGGTATACATCCACCATTATGTCAAGTTTGTTGAATAAACCAATTTCTGCCCCCAGATTCAGTTTTGCTGCCGTTTCCCAGGTAATCTTGTCATTGGCATACCGCGAAATTGACACCCCGTTAACCGTATAGCTAAAATCCTGACCAAAGGTGAACGCTTTGGTAGATGCATTCATATTTACTTCTGAGAGATAGAAGAACCTGTCTTCTGCACTTCCGATAGCATCATTACCAACTAATCCATAAGTTCCTTTTAATTTCAGCTTTGAAAAGATATTTTTGAAGTTGTCGCCCCAAAAATTTTCGTTCGATGCAAACCAGGCAACCCCGACCGAAGGGAAAAAGCCAAAACGTTCTTTTTCAGCAAAACGTTCAGAACCATTGTACCCAAAGTTAAATTCAGAAAAATAACGGCTATCATACGAATAGGTGAAACGCCCCGAAACGCCCATATTTCTTGATGGCAGCGACAAAGAAAGACTACCTGCATTTGCTTTCAGGTAATTCCGCATGGTTGAAACCAACAACCCACTGACCCCATGTTTATTGAAAGTCCGGTCGTAATTAATAGCAACTTCGGAATAAGTAGTTGCCGTGATGTTTTTATCCCCTTCCTTGTAGGTCAGATAATCTGTTCCGGTGGTCGGGTTCAGGTTATATAATTGATAGGTATTTGTGTATTTATCGTATCCGGTGGTACTGTAATAAAATGGGTTGTAATACCTCGAAACGTCAAAATACGAGTATCGGTTGGTACTAAACAACCCACGTACATTTAAACCTTCGGTAATGAAATCCAGTGCCTGTTTCACTTCAAATTGTGCCAGTATCATTGATTTGGTATAATCTTTATACCCTTTTACCATGTCAGCATACGGATTGATATATTGTCCCTGATCATAATTTCCAAACAAGATGTGTTTGATATATGATGTTTCTTCAGTATGTGGAAAATAAGGAGGAAACAAAACAGGATCGGTGCGCATTACTTTTTTATACAAGTCGGCCCCTCCGTCAATGGGGCCTATATAATCGTCGAATGTACCATGCAAACGAACGACAGCCTGGGTTGTTGGTGTAATATTGATGTTTACATTCGAACGCAATAAGTACCTTTTCAGATCAATATTATTATTGAAGTTATTTTGCTTGTCTACATTCAGGATTCCATAATCCTGATTATAGGTTCCGGCAATATAGTACCTGGCAATCTTTCCTCCTCCGCTGACATTAAAATTGGCCCGGTGGTTAACCGTATAATTTTTGAACAAAATGTTGTACCAATCGGTAGCCGGATAAACAAGTGGGTTTGTACCTCGTTCGGTATTTTCGATTTTTTCCATCGAATAAGGGACTGGAGTCAACGGGTCACGAGTTAATACGGCTTCATTGTTCAACTTCATGTATGTAATCGGGTCGGCCAGGTCAACTTCCTGAGTCGGCATGGAAAACGACGTTTCGTAACGAAATGAAAACTGAGCTTTTCCTTCCTTTCCTTCTTTTGTCGTTACCATGATTACACCATTGGCGCCCCGCGCCCCGTATAGAGCGGTAGCCACAGCATCTTTCATGATGGAAAAACTGGCAATGTCATCGGGTTGCAACCGGGCCAGATCGGACGACGACATTTCAACACCATCAATCAGGATAAGCGGACTTGAAGCATAAGCAAACGATGTTACCCCACGAACAAAGAAACTGGCATCGTCTTGTCCCGGTTCACCGCTTCGCTGATAGGAAATTAATCCGGAAATTCTTCCTGCAAATGCTGTAGTCAGGTTACTTGACGGAACTTTTAATTCTCCGGCATTAATAGTCGTTATCGAAGCCAAAACACTTTCTTTTTTCTGTTTACCGAAAGCGACCACAGTTACATCAGCCAGTTCTTCCGCTTTCTCCTTCATCTGGATGTTAATCATTTTCTGATCTTTCACATCCACAATCTGGGTTTCCATCCCAATAAACGTAAAAACCAATTTTTCCCCCGGATTCGCTTCAATGGAATAACTACCATCGGTATCGGTGATCACCCCCCGGGGTGTCCCAAGAATGGTAATGGTTGCTCCGGCAATCGGGTTCCCCGACTCATCCTTGATTTTTCCTTTCACTGTATTCTTTTCAGGAACTACCGGAGATACCGCCTCATTTATTTTATCGCCGGTTTGAGGAACAATAACAATTTGCCGGTCGTAAATCTGATACGTTAGCTGCGTGTTAGCCAAAGCCTGTGACAGAATTTTGTCGACAGTAGTTCCCTTGGCAACAACATCAACACGTTCGTCAGAAGACACCTGGCTGTCCTTGTAAAAGATGATGAACTCACTCTGTTTCTGAATTTCTTCAAAAACTTCCTGAATAGTTACATTCTTTAGATTCAAAGAAAGCTTCGTGTTCTGCGAATAAATAGAACTCGCTAGTACACCATTCATCCCGATAAGAAAGAGAAACACTGCTAATCTCATAATTTTAAATACTCGGCCCCAGTATTCCCCTGAGCAGAAATACAGAGAACAATTGACATTTTTTTTCATAAATTTGTTCGTCTTTTAGTTAATATCGCTCTGGCGATTTTTAATTAATTTTTTTGAAGCTTACAGATGGTAGCAACATCTGTGAGCTTTTTGTTTTTTTATCAAATCTTCAAATTCTTACATAGATTAGGGTTTAGTAAATTGAAATTTTATTATTCACTGATTTATAGTCGAACGGGAGCGTTTTAGTAATAAAATTGAGAACCTCTTCTGGGCTTTCCCTGAAATCAAGACTCCCGGTAAATGTTTCGTCCAGCCATCCTTTCTTTTCGGTAGATATTTCAACATTATAGTACCGTGATATTTTCCTCAGTATATTGCTAAGTTTTTCACTTTTAAACACATAATAACCTTTCCGCCACGACATATAATCGTTCGTGTTGATTTTCCATTGCTGAAACGAATCGTTTGCAGGGTCGTAAATAACTATCTCACCTGGCTTTACTTCTATTTTTTCGTGGTGCAATAATGACTTTTCGTTGCTATATAGTTCTATTTTCCCCTGTTCGAGAACGGTACTCGAATTTACATCGTCGGGATACGCACTTACGTTAAAAATGGTTCCCGTTACTTTTACTGTAAAATCACGTGAATTCACAAAAAACGGAATTTCTTCGGCGTGTGTAACCTCAAAAATCGCTTCACCTTCAATATATACTTCGCGTTTATTACTTGCAAAAACAGCCGGGTAAACAAGTTTTGAACCTGAATTTAGCCAAACTTTTGTCCCTTCTCCTAAGGTTATTTGTGATCTTTTTCCATATGGGACCACAACGGTATTATAAACAGTTTTTTTTGTGTCCAGCTTTTGAACAACTTTTTCTTCTGCTCCAATCGTAATGTTCTTCCCACTTTTTTCATATTCAATGGTCGATTCTTGATTTTTAATCAATACTTCTTGTCCTCCCTGGAGGAACAGGCGGGTTTCCTCGTTTGGATAGGTTTTTTCGAGTTTTTTTGCAAAATATACAATATCAGGGTCAGTGAAATGATTATAAATGCCATAACTTCCGAGTAGTCCAAAAATAAAGATAGCTGCTGCTGATGACCAGTTCTGAATTTTACGCCTTCGATTATATTTCATAACTGAACCATGAATCCTGCTTTTCATGTTTTCTTTTTCAGAAATGGGAAATAAAAACTTGGCGACTTTCAGGTAATCGTAAATTTGCCTGGCTTGGGCAACACTTTCTATATTTTTTTCAACGTCTCTCCCTGCAAGAGTTTCAATATTTTCATCCGAGATTTTTTCATTCGCCAGAATATCTTCTGCTTCCTGTTTTATCTTGTTGTTCATCTGTCCTGTTTTTAAGCAAAGAAAGAAAAGACAAAAACATAGACAGCTAAAATGATTTTTTTAGGGAAAATTTTTAAAAATATGACATTACCTATAAATTCGAGAATACAGGCGGTAAAACATCAGTAGCATATTAAACGAAGTATGGCCCTTTTGAATACTTATTCGCAAAGCCTTTATAGCTCTGTATATGTTGGTTCTGGCCGATTCAGTTGAAATATTCAGTATCTCTGCAATTTCGGGATAGCTAAGATTCTGTTCAAATTTGAGAAAAAGCGCTTGCTGTTGCTGGTCGGTGAGTTTTCTAATAGCAGTTTTTAAAATATCTGAATTCTCCTGCTTTATTTCAGTTTCAATAATTACATCGTCATGGGCAGGTTCAAGTTCTATCTGAGCAATTTCTAAATTTTTATCGGTACTGAAGATGGATTTTTTTGAAAGTTCGTTTTGAATTTTTCGCTTTAACGACCGAAACATGTAGAATTTAACGTTGTCTGTACCCGAAAGTCGTTTCCTGTATTTGTATAGGTCAAGAAAAAGATCATGAATGCAATCCTTCAAAAAATCAACGTCTTGGGTAAAATGCATTCCAAATCCCAAAAGCGCATCAACATATTGATCGTATAAGTTAAAAAATGCATCATCATCCCCATTTTTAAAACTTTCCCAGAGGAAATAATCTCTATTTAGTTCCTTTTGCATACCGATCGGTTATACACCCGTTGAATTAATTCCTTTCAAAATTAGGATTATTTTTAAGAAATAGTGTTTTTCCCTGTTTTCCCCTCATTTATCAACCACTATGGCCAACCCATTGGCCACAGCGCGGGGGGTGCTGCCTGAATACCGGTTTGCAATTTTAAAGGTGTTGTTGTCTTCTTTTATCACCATTGTACTGGAGCCCCCGCCGTCGAGGTTTGTAGCCTGAGATACTCCCATACTGTGTATAATGGCAGATAATTCCGTATAATTCATTCCCACTGAATATGTGAGATTCCTGCCATCAACAACTACAAGATATACCATCTGGTTATCGGTATAGCCCACCATTGTTCTCGGTTCCTGTGTATCTCCATACGATGTTTTAACATTATCGATCACAAGCCTGTTTGACGCGCCAACCACATCTCTGAGATCAATATGTTTCGAGACCGGAAGCTCTGAGAAAATACCAATCTGAGGTTTTCCGTCTTTTTTTATGGCAAAATAAGACAGCCAGCTTTCTTTCGTATGATCTTTAATGATAGTACCGCCGGCAAACACCGGTCCCCAAGGTCTTCCGGCCACCGGGCTCCATTCAAAAAAGTCGCCATTTACTGCGGCCAGAACCTGCACTCCCGCGTTATTGCAGTGTTCTGTCATTTCCTTAACGGTTTGAAGCCCAAACTGAGTGCCATTGTTAGGCATCAATGTTTTCAGAGTTATTTTGCTATTGGTTAAATTGGCCTGAAGTATGAAAATACTCAATGGCTCATTGTTTTGTTTTTGAAAGCGAAGAGTCGAAAACTCTACTCCATCATAAATATCAGAAGCTGTTTGCGACACTACCTGGCTTACCAATCCTGACTTTTCGATGATGTTCTTCGTAGCAACGCTTGCATAATACGTTGGCGGGGGTATGGTGACCGATGAAGAATAAAAGGTATCGATACATGTTGCGACCGGCAAATATAACGACCGGTACGATACGGGCGTATTTTGTTGATATGCAGGCAACGCTACTGATTTTTGGGAGCTTGGGACTCTCAATGCAACTGGGTTTCCTGTACTTTCCGTGTAGTTGACCTCAAGGGCTATTTCACCCGTCAGTGCCCCGAACCACTCAATGACTGGATTTTTCTTGTAAATGAAAATCAGGTCTTTAACTTCCCGGTTTTGCAACGATGCGATATACTTTTGGCCATATACTTTAACCTGTATGCCAACCGAAGCAACTGCCGGATTGTTTGCTTTATCATACGCAAGTATCTCAAACGAATAGGTACCTTCGTTTAGTCCGTCAATAATGGTTTCAATGGTATTCAGCTTTGCTTCGTTCCTGTGTATTGTTTTTGTTTGATTCCTGTTGTTCCACGACACCACGAAATAATCAATATTATCGTCCTCAACAGTAAAAGTCAGTTTTGCACGATTGTTCCCGGTATATGCCTTCAGGTTTCTAGCATATCCATCAAAAACGAGGGGTTCCTTGTCCTCTTCCGTTTTTTTCGTACACGATATAAATAAAATGATTGCCAAAAGCAAGCCGGGCCATATTGTAACATTACTAATTCTCATTTTTGTGGTTTTATATCGCTTTGGTTTTATTCAAATTACAGGAACCATTTCCGGAGAAAGAGGAGCGGAAAGCAATAACGTGAAGAACCCTGAATCCTTTGACTTTCAATGTTAAACTCAATATAGAGAGGAAAACATACTGAAGATCAAAGAATTCAGGGTTTTAAGAAAGAATTTACTCTTTTTTAAGATACAATTCAGGTTTAGCAAAATCTCCGGTCATATTTTCAGGCAACATGAAAACATTCCCTTTCGAGTCTGAAAAATAGAACCTCGATTTGGAAGGCTGCCTGCCATGTCCGTCGGCCCAAAAGGCATAGAAGCCAGGGTGCATATTAACCGCCCTGCGGGCATAGGTGTGATTGAATTCGCTGCCACCGGTAAGTTGTTTTACTTTTGTCCAGCTTTCACCATTGTTTTTACTAATCCACATTTCCATTTCACCGCCGGGATTATATGGCTGAGGCCCCATTTGGGTTGGGGCTATAACTTTCCAACTCCCGTCCTTTTCAATATAAATTGACCCCATATCATAAGCGCTACCTGCCGGGGTAAAAGCGTTGATCTCCCATGATTGTCCATTCCAATATGCAGTATGCCAGCTTCGCGGCCCGTCTTCAGGTCCCGGCATAGGCCCTTTGGTTGTGACATATAAAATAACCGGGTTGTCTTTTTTATTGAAATTCACATCGCAGATGTAAACGTTGCGTTCTTCCGAGTCGTAATCGTGAACCAGGGCCTTGTTGGCAACTTCCTTAAGAGGCAGTTCTATTGGTGATCCGTCAACAGTCTGCCATGTTTTTCCAAAATCTTTTGTTTGCAGATAATATAGATTGGTGCGAAAATCGAGACCACCCCTAACTTTACGGTCAGGATGATAGTTAAATGATGTACCGATTGTTTTTCCCTTGTTCCCGCTGGTTTGGTATTGTCCCTTATGCAGCAGGGAAATATCTTTCCATTCAGACCAGTCGATTCCGTCTTTACTGGTCATCCAAGCAATTACACGCCCGCCAACGTTCTCATAATGAGTGAACAGTCCAGTAAAACCACATTCTTCGGAATAATACATTTGAAGGTATGAAAAATTGTCGAGCGGTACTTTTTTGCCATTCACGATCTTTGTGGCGGCAATCCGTTCGAATTCGGAAATATCATAAGGCAGCTTGCTGCGGTGAATAAACGAAGGCCTTCCGGTTCCGTGCGAAGTAGAGAATATCCAGATATACCCGTCCTTATCTATTTGCATAACAGGGTTATCATGAGCATCGCCGGTCGCTTTATCCAACACAATGGTAGGACGTGGTACCTGCCCTGTTTTATGATCGAACCAGGACACCATGTGCAACAGTGTTTTGCCCGAGTCATCAGTGCCCCCATAGCAGAAGAAGGTTTTATCTACTTTTTTTGCATAAACGGAGAACGGATAATGATTAGCCGGATAAGTACCCAACCCCCCACTATATTTATAGCGGTATTCGCTGGTAACCGTTCTTCCTGGTCCGGCACCTCCTATGTTGTACCAGATGCCCCGGTAGCCTGTATCTTTTTGGTTCAGCAGCCGGGCTTTCCCGTAAATATCATCTGTTTGTGAATAAACAGACAATGAGAACAAGGCTAAGCCTGTGAATAAAATTGTTTTACAGAAATTTCTATACATCTCTTTTGATTTTAAGTTGCCTATTCATTATTGTTTTAGTTTGATTACCTCACTGGCCGCAAGCAAAAACGCACCGGTACCATACACTTCCCAACTGTCTTTGCTGAAATTTCGCTGAGGGTCGCCACCAATGGGCTGTACCCAACCTACACGCCCTTCTTCGTTGACACAGGCAGTGAGGCTAACCCATGCTTTTTCTACCGCTGGCAAGTAGGTTTTTTTGTCGAGCAACTTATTATTGATTCCCCAGGCCAGCGCATAACAGAAAAAACCCGAACCGCTAACCTCTCCCCCCGGATACGAATCCGGATCAAGCAAACTGGCTCGCCACAATCCGTCTGCCTGTTGTAAACTCACAATACGGGCGGCGATTTCTTTAAACAGGATTTCATAGAATGGACGTTCCGGGTAATCAGCCGGTAATTCCTGGAGGATGCGGGTCAGTCCCCCCATTACCCAGCCATTACCTCGCGACCAGAATACAAGTTTGCCATTTGCCTCGCGACGGCCGGAACCGTCAGGCTTGATTACATAGTTCAGGTCGCGGGCAAACAGATGTTCTTCTTTATTAAACAACAGATTGTAGCATTCCTTGAAGCATTTGTCGTTACACTTCAGAAAATCGGTATTGCCTGTCGCTACTCCCAATTTCACTAATGTAGGAGGGGCCATAAACAATGCATCGCACCACCACCATTTGATAACATCAATTTTTTCTCTGGAAGGATAAGGTCTCTCTACAAAAATCTTCATAGTGTCGATTGTATGCTGGATTATTTCCATCCGCTTTTCATTTTTGTAAAGATCGATGTAGGTTTGACAAATGGCCACATCATCAGCATGGTACCAACGTTTATATGGTTTCCATTGGGCTTTGTTGCCCATATCCATCATTGCCTGGTATATTTCCTTTGATTTGGTGGTTTCCCAGGCTGCGAACACACCTGCATAAAAGGCGCCGTTGGTCCAGTCCCGGGGATCATGTTTCGGGTGTTTCAACTGCCATTTGGTAGCAGAAGTGACCACCGACCTGATGTATTTTTTACTGAACAACTTATCATTTGTTGATTGTGCATGGCCGAAAAAAGCTATGACAATTAGTAATAATGGGAAAATGAATTTTTTCTTCATCGTTAATAATTTTTCTTTCTTTTTTGTGTAACAAATTTATTATATGAATCTTAGAACATATTCACAATGATTAATAGACTTGAGAAAACAGATAAGAGGATTTGGCAACTCCGAGATTGCCAAATCCTGATCTTTTTATATTTCTTTACCTTTTAGATGAAAATGTATTATTGTATTTCGATAAACTACAATACCAGAAAGAACATTAATACTGCATTGCCCTTAAATCAATAGAAGCGATATTGACATATGGACTGCCGGCAGAGTCCCAGTTTTTTATTGCTTTTATACGGATATACCTGATTTCTTTTGCATTCTCAAGAATATACGCATGCCCGGCCACTGCTGCTGCTATATCTGCTGCTGAATTATCGCCCCGGGTTGCGCCTGCCGGTACAGTATTCCCTGAAGGCCTGTTGACGGAGCACGACTGTAACAAGACCCAACTATTTCCAAAATCCCCATTATGATCGTCCGGGTTGTAATTCGGGTCCGGGTTTAAAGAACCCCAAACTTCAAATTCCATTAAATTACCCCCTGCATACAACCTGGTTACATTGGTTCCTTCACCGAGTCCTCTCTGGAATAGTTTAATCCGCGATAATTCATATACAGCGCCTAAATCAATGGTGAACCACTGGGGCATGGCGTGCCCGCTTACCTTTGAAATGTAAGTCCCGCTTTCGCTCAACGTTTTTGGATTCTTCCAGATTTTATCAACTGTATTGGATGCTCCATTGGGCACGGAATAATCGCCGGGAAGTTCGTATAAGCTGAAAAGCTCCCTGTTTATTTCTTTTTCCACCTTCTTTATTTCAGGTTTCACTATTTCAAAAGCGGTCTTGAACGTATCAATGGCCATCGAGTCGGGAGTAAAAACGGTAGTATAACTAAAACCGGAGGCTGGATTATATTTTTCAAGTTGTGCCTGGTCTGAATTTACATCACAAATGACGGTACGGCTGACCCCGTTTAAATCAGTATAAAGTATCTCTTCGCCAAGGGTGCCTTTGTCGGCTGTTACCCACTTAATGGTTAGCATGTTAGTTTCTGAATATGCAAACCCATTTATCGCCCTGTTAAGCAGCCTTTTCCTGTAAATATCGCCATAAACGGTCCCGATTATTTCGGTGTTTATTGATCTGTTCCCTTTCGAATCGAGTGTCACTACATTGAATGTATAGGGCAATTCCTGTAAATTTTCCAGAATTACGTTTACTGTATCAATACCGGAGGTGCGGGTTATTGGCACTAAAGTCGAGTCTTTTTTGTTATTCCAGAACACGATTGCTGAAGTGATTGTCGGGTCGGATGTTATCAGCCATGATAACCCGATCCTGTATTTGCCCGGAAATACTTTTAATGAATCGGCTTTGCCCGGGTAGACGATCTCACCTCCTTCGAGAAACTCCTGATAATTATCGGTCATTTTATCACATGAGGAGAGATGGATTGTTATTGCGTACATGATTGCCAAAAAGCCTGCAAACTTTAAAAGCCTGTGTATTTCTTTATGTATCAAATGGTTATTCATCTTTCTTAATTTTCTTCGTTAAACTAATTATTCCCTTTGACAACACTGCCATACAGGGTAATCTCAACCAGGTTTATATGCCCGATACTTGTACCTCCCCATACTGCATTCGTTTTCCATCTGAGGTATCTTACCGGTACTTCGTTCGCATCAAATTCAAATTCTTCACCATCAATTTGCCGTTGGATGTCTTCGTTGGAATATTCTCCAACCGGTAAGCCCGAAGGTTTGAATGATACGCAAGGTTCTTTTCTCATGGGAATCCAGCTTGAATCGAAACTTCCGTCCGGATTGGGATTCATGGAGCCAAATATTTCCCATTCTTTTATCGACCCAGCATTGTATATGTAGGTAGCGCCCGATGAACGGTTGTAAACAACAATCCTCGACAGCCTTGCTGTTACGCCCAAATCGAAGGTGAACCATTGCGGTATACCATACCCCACGGTAGTTACAAAGTCGGTATTGCTGTAACTTTCATCCCATATCCGGTCCATGGTACGGCCTGTCATGTGTGGCGTATTCTGGTCGGTAGGCAAAGTAACCTGCCTGAATTTGGTTTTGTCCAGTTTTTCTTCAAACCATGGATGAAACGTATTTTCGTAAGTATCACTACTGTTATCCCAACGGTCCTTCACATTGATCCGGAACGGGCGTGCAATCGAATCGTATCCGCGCACACTAAAATCAACTTTTGCAGTCGATGTGTAGAAGGTCTCTGCTGCGATCCATTCGCCAATAGAGTCTGTCGTCGAAACATAAATCCTGACATCTGCTTCTCCCGGATTGTCCACGTTGAATTTTATCCCGCCATAGGTTTCCCGGATGCTTTCAGTAATTGACTTGAATATACCGACAATTGAAGGCGTTTGTGGCTTCAGGGTTACGGTAACAGGACTTGACTCTAAGTTGTTTCGTCCAACTGTACATAGGCTTACCTTGTGTTCCAATGTATCTCCAAAGCCTTCAACAATCATGTTATTTGTGTAGTACGATGCTTTCACTTCGCGTGTAACCCCAATGGGGGCTTCATACGTTGCTTTTACACACAAAAGGTTTTCGTCGGAAGGTAACTGGTAGGTAATTTTACCTGCTCCGGGCAACGATTCTACAACTGGATTCTTTATTGGAGAAGGTACTTCTCCTCCCTGATTTATTGGAGAATGAATATCTTCTTTACATGCTTGCACTATCACTAAAATAATGAAGGAGAAAAAGAATATATATTTTAATGTTTTCATATCTTATCTTTTTTTTGAATTTTTATCTGTACCGGATCAATATCCATAATTCTGAACCAGGTTCCGGTTAATCAAAAGTTCGTCTTCGTCAATGGGCCACAAATAGTCGCGGATCATAAATGTCTGGTTGTATAAAACCCTTGGGCGATAATAATATTCAGGCGCAGATTGTTGATAATCCCATCCTGAAATTGGTTTGTTCAATTCGATGTGGGCTGTTTTCCATCTCCGAAGGTCCCAGAAACGTTGCCCCTCGAACGCCAGTTCATTTAAACGTTCCTGGTGGATAATCTCACGCAGGTTCGATTGTTGTTGATAAGCAGTAGGATGTATGGCAAAATTTTGCCATGCATCTTCAACCGTAGGCAAACCAGCCCTTCCCCTGACCTTGTTGATCCAGAGGTAAGGCGACCCATTGGCTTCGCCTGAACCGGACGGCCCATAAGCTTCGTTCAACGCTTCGGCATATAACAGGTATAAGTCGGATAAACGCATTACCGGCCATGGATAATTCCGGAGAGTGTACCCACTGCCTGTTGTAGCTACTGCGCTCAGGTAATTTACTAACTTTTTGGGCCAATATCCGGTAACCCCGGTACGGTTTGTTGTTGCAGCAACCTGTAATTGCCCGGCCCGGCATTGCATCAGGTATTGGTCTCTATCATCATAGCTTCCCTGACCGTACCACAAGCCGCCGTCGAATGCAAGGCAGGAATAAAAACGTGGTTCGCGGTCGAAATGGAGCCCAACAGTGGTATATCCGGGTTGTAAATAGTATTTGTACTCATCGGTTACTACACGCAGTTTATACCTGTCAGCATAATTATATGTTTTATCTTCGGAAATCGGGAGCCCGTTCTTCGAATAAAACATTTCTGCAATTTTTATCGGGGGCGAATATTTTCCCAGTGTATTCAGGTTTCCTGTCGTTGCAGGGTATTTACTGGCAATAACTCCGGGAGGGGTTGCATTTCGTTGTGCATCGGTAGTTAAACTTTGCGTATTGGCCCAAATAATTTCACCGTTCCATTTCTCAGAGAAGCTGTTCCTGATGGCAATTAATGTTTCCGTTGAGTCGGAAAGCGTACCAATCTGGAATGGTTGATTGGAGTAATCATACAATTTATATCCCAATCCTTCGCACAGTTCAATTGCTTCTTTACATGCTATTACTGCTTTTTCCCATTTTCCGTTATCGGCTTTCGTTGGGAAAAGGTGTATATTCCTGTTGTCCACAATTCCGGCATAATCGGGGTTGCCATTAAATAACGGGCTGGCAGCGGTCACCAATACATGGGCTTTAACCGAAAGGCAAACAGGTTTGGTTATACGCCCAAGCTCGGTTGTTTCAAAATCGATTTTATCCGGCAGCCCTGTCGCCGCTTCGTCAAGTAATTCAACAATGTAATTGATGCAATCATCAACCGGCTGACGGTATACCTTTACATCTTCAACACTGGCTGAAATCGGTAAGTTTTCCTTGATTAGCGGAATTGCTCCATACATACGAAACAGCCAAAAATGATAATATGCTTTCAGAAACTTTACTTCGGCAATCCACCGTGTTTTTTCATCTGCGGAAATATCAATTACATCTTCAATATTTTCCAGAAAGATATTGCAATCGCGTATCCCTCTGAAAGGGTTGCTGGAGGAATACCTATTGCTCCAGTAATCTAAATACGGGCTGGTTGAGCGCTGGAAACCCTGTGCAATCGATATCGCAGAATTCCAACCAGTAGTGGTAATGTATGGAAAAAGGAACCAATATTCGTCACAACCGGCAATAGCAGGGTCGCTTGATGCGTTTCCGTGGTCGGGCAGGTACCGGTAACATGTAAACAGATATTTTTCTGCCGTGCTCCGCATGGTAAAAGCATTGTCAATTGTCGCCAGGTTATCGGGCACAACATCCAGATAATTACAGCTTCCGATTGACAGAAACAGGATAATAACGAAAATATAGTGTTTTATATTTTTCATGTCGATTGTTTTTTAGAAGTTTACATATATGCCAAGGTTATACACTTTTTGGATAGGATAACCCAATCCATTTGAAGCCATCTCTACATCCCAAAGTTTGAATTTGCTCCATGCCAGTAAGTTTGTTCCTGTGATATAAACCCTAAAAAGGTCTATGTTTAACTTTTTGGCAACTTCCGGTAAGGAATAACCTATTTCAAGTTGTTTTAACCGCAGAAATGCCCCGTTTTGCTGGAACCAGGTGCTTACCTGATCGTTATTGGGTACCGGCGCTGAACTTAACCGGGGCCAAAGTGCATATAAGTTCCGTTCTTCTTCCGACCAATGACTATTGGCGTAAGCTTTCAATAATTGGTTTTGAGATAAAACATTACCATTATCATCATTATCAATGAACGGAGCGGTGGCGTTTACCCCAATACGGAACGATTCCCTGGCAACTCCCTGAAAAAATGCATTGATGTCAATGTTTTTGTATTTTGCAGAAAAGCCAAACCCGTATGAAATTTCAGGAATAGTAGGAAACCCGATAGGGACTTTATCTGCTTCGGTAATTACCCCATCTCTGTTTACATCACGGTATTTAATATCGCCGGCCATGTAATTGCCAAATTGTTTTGGCGAATTGGCTACTTCAAATTCATCGACAAACAGGCGTTCTGCAATGTATCCCCATTCCTGCTGTATCGAGTAGCCCATCCTTGATCGCCATGGTTCATCGTATTCAGGCTCTTCATATACTTCATACCGGCTGGTTGCATAGGTGAAGTTCCCACGGGCCTGTATCCAGAAGTTTGATCCGAAACTTTGAGAATAATCGACTGAAATATCAGTTCCTCGTCCGGATGCTTCTCCAACATTTGCCCTTACGGTTGACGAAAGGCCCATCGATTTTGGGATGTCAGCCCGTGTCATCAATATGTTGGTCCGGTATTCGTTAAAATACTCTGCCTGTATTTCCAATTTATTGAACAACCCAAGTTCAAGGGCAACATTGAATTTCTTTGAGGTTTCCCATGTAATATCTTCATTTGCATACCGGCTGATGCTTACCCCGCTTCTGGAGTACATATTATCAGTACCGAAAGAAGCCCCGGTTGCATTCATATCTACATTTGATAAATAGAAGAAACGGTCTTCTGCACTGCCAATTGCGTCGTTGCCCACGAGTCCGTATGAGCTGCGTAAACGAAACTTATTAACAACAGCTTTAAATGGTTCCCAGAATGGCTCGTTGGATATGCTCCATGCAATTGCGGTTGAAGGGAAAAAGCCAAAACGTTGCGATTTGTGAAACCGTTCGGAACCGTTGTATCCAAAGTTGAACTCAGCAAAATATTTGTCGGCATAAGCATACGTTGCCCGGCCCGACAACCCTAAATTACGGGATGGCAGCGAGAGTTGCAGGCTTCCCGCATTTGCTTCCAGCTTTTGTCTCATGGTGTATACCAGCATGGCGCTAACTCCATGTTTTTCAGCAAATATACGGTTATAGCTCAGTGCCGATTCCAAATAGAAAACAGAACTTACAGTTTTGGCTCCTTCGCTATATCCAAGATATTCGGTGCCTGTATCTTCATTAATTGGTTCAATGTTGTATTTGTCAACCCGCTTGTCGTAAGATGAAATTAAATAGTAGAATGGATTGCATGACCGGCTGACTTCGAAATATGATGTTCGGTTGGTATTCATTAATGCCCTGAGAGCCAATCCTTCTGTAATCAAAGATAAGTCCTGGTTTAGTTCAAGCTGGGCAAGCATAACCGATCTTGAATAGTCTTTGTAACCTTTTACCAGTTCAGCATAAGGGTTTATGTACTCGCCTTCGTCATAATTTCCAAACATGATGTGTTGCACATTCGGTTTTATTTCAGACGGATAATAAGCGGGGAACAAAACCGGGTTACTGCGCATGACCATTTTATACATCTCGGTACCACCATGAATCGGGCCTGTATATTCATCAAAGTTTCCGTTCATCCGGATAACCATTTCTGTACTCTTCGACAGATTTACATTTACATTTGAACGGAGGTTGTATTTGGTAAGGTTAATATTGTTATTGAAATTGTTCCTTTTGTCAACTTTTAATATCCCATTGTCTTTATTTAGTGAACCTGACACATAGTAACGGGCAACTTTTCCTCCTCCTGCAATATTCATGGTATATCGCTGGTTCATGGTATTGTTCTTAAACAATTCTGTTCTCCAGTCGGTTGCCGGAAAAACGTATGGATTTACACCAGCGATGGTATTGTCGATTTTTTGTTGCGAATAAGGCAAAACACCCAACGGATTCCTTGTCAGCACTGCTTCGTTGTGCAATTTCATATACGTAATCGGGTTGGCAAGCTCAACATTTTTTGTTGGCATCGAAATCGAATTCTCTACACGGAAACTAATTTTCGTTTTTCCTTCACTTCCCGATTTTGTGGTGACGAGTATGACACCGTTTGCCCCACGCGCACCGTAAAGCGCGGTTGCCGCAGCATCTTTCATAATACTAAAACTGGCAATATCGTCAGTTTGCATCCGGGCAAGGTCGGTAGTGGTCACTTCCACGTTGTCAATCAAAATAAGCGGGTCGACTTTGTATCCAAACGTAGTGACCCCGCGGATGAAAAATTCGGCATTGTCCTGTCCGGGTTCACCACTACGTTGATATGCAATCATTCCTGCAACCCTTCCAGCCAAAGCTGTTGTAAGGTTGCTGCTGGGAACTTTTAATTCTCCGGGTTTTACAGTGGTTATCGACGAGATTACGCTTTCCTTTTTTTGCTTTCCAAAAGCCACCACAGTTACATCTTCCAGTTCCTCCGACTTTTCTTTCATCTGGACATTTATTGTTTTCTGCTTGCCAATATCAATTATCAGGCTTTCCATTCCAATAAATGAGAAAACCAGTTTATCATTTGGCAATGCAACAATTTCATACGTTCCGTCATTATCGGTAATAACACCTTTGGTTGTGCCCACAATGGTAATGGTTACCCCGGGAAGGCTCCGCTCATCTCCATCAGTTACTTTTCCTTTAATCCTATTGTCTTGATTTTGAAGAATAGGTTGCTGCGTTGTTGGATATACAATAACCTGTTTGTCAACAATTTTAAACGAGAGATTGGAATTCTTTAGAGGTTCAGCAAGGATTTGCTCAATAGTTCCATTTTTAATATCGACATCAATTCTCTGATCGTCATTAACCAGATCATTATTGTATAAGAACTTGTATTCGGACTGAGTTTTAATTTGCTCAAACAACTCTTTCAGCGTTGCCTGCCTGACATTGATATCCAGCTTCGTGCTCTGTGAGTATGTATCTGCACTTAGTTTTAAAACAAACAGGAGAATAAATACAATTGTCAATCTCATAATCAGCAAAAATTTGTTTCGCTTGCCTAAAAGGCAAAGCGTCCATACGTCATTTTTTTTCATAAATTTGTTTCGTTAGCGATTAAACCATTTTTCGTTAATGCGATTTTCTGACAACGGATATGTGGCTCATTTCCGTTGTCTTTTTTTAAGATGTGGTCTGTGGTACATTAATGTGCATAGGCAATTATTTTGTTATTAGTAAATATCCGTCAACGACAGTTTTGTATTGTATGCCTTGTAGTTGGCTAAAATAATTCAGAATTTGGTCAAGATTTTCTGAGTCGAAATCTGCAGTACATTTCATATTGCCGACATTTTCGTCAGATATATGGATTTTTGTGCCGAATTTCCGTTCCAGTTTTCGGGCAATCTGATATAGCGATTCGTTGTAAAACGAGATTTTTCCTAATCTCCATGAGTCAAATGGCGAGTTGGGATTATTTCTTTTGCAGATTATCGAAGTTGCTTTGTTTAGGGTAACTTCATCGCCCGGGACGAGTTTCATCGTTTTATTAAGTTTTGTCAGACTTAATTCGATACTTCCTTCTGCCAAATGGGCACCAACTACAGGTTCGTTTGTATAACTGCTGATCATGAAACTAGTACCCAGTACTTTTATGCTCATACGTTCGGAATGAACGATAAACGGATGTTCAACATCGTGTTTCACTTCAAAATAAACTTCGCCATCCATTTCCAACTCCCGCAGCGAGCCGGTAAAACTTTCGGGATAGCTTAATGACGATTGCGCATTTAACCAAGCTTTGGACCCATCGGGGAGATCAACGGTTTTTACTTCACCAATTCCACTGTGTATATTAATTACAGCGACGTCTTCTTTCTGATAATAAATTATGATGCCCGCAATTCCCAGCACCATAATAATAGCAGCAGCATATTTTATGGTCTTTAGCAGAAAAGAAGCCACTGGTTTTTCCGTATTGTCAATTTTCCGGAAGGTATGTAGTTTAATTTGTTCCTTATTTACCGCTTTTGGGTAGAGTTTCGTCCAGAACCGATCGACCCATTGAAACAAATCATCCGACTCCGAATTACTTTCAAACTCTTTTCTTATTTCTGATTGTTGACTTTCGCCCGAATAGTAGTCTGAAATTTTACTGAATAATTGCTTTTTATTCTCCATTTTTTCGATTGTTATACAATCCAATGACGCAGGGTTCAAAAAAATGGACTAGAAAGAATTAATTCTTTTTTTGAAATGAGAATATTTTTATGGTTATTCTCTTCAAGTTTTCACAGATGTTTATTGCCGATTACAGCTTTTTATATGGCCATTGGAGATAAAAAGGAGCGTTCATTGTATTTTGCGTCCTGCAAAAAGAAAAAACTGAATATCGGAATTGGTAATTACATTATCCTTATTTGAAACTCCAACATAGTCACATATCTTTTCAAGGGCATAGGCAATGTGATTTTTTACTGTATATGGAGAAATATTCATGATTTCCGCAATTTCTTTGTATTTGAGGCCGTTAATTTTAGCCATACTGAACGCCATTTTACATTTGGCTGGAAGTAAGTCTATAGCTGTGTTAATTTTATCAATCATATCCTGGTTGAAAAGTTCTGATCCGTCACTTTCCAGAGGAGCAAAATAGTATTCCTCAATTTCTTCAAGATTTACAATTTTTACCCGTTTATTTTTGCGGATAAAGGAAATACTCTCATTTCGGGCTAAAATAAAAAGATAGGATTTTATATTATTGATGTTGGAGATTGTATCACGTTTGTTCCATATCTTAACGAATACATCACTCACCAGTTCTTCTGCTGATTCACTATTGTTTACAATCCCCCTAATGAACAGGAATAAATCATTAGAATACAAATCCATCAACAATTGCAAACCCTTTCTGGTCAATTTGTCTTCCGTTTGTTCGGTGTATATTCTGTTCATATACTATGTGATAAGTTTTCAAATGTAAGAAATATAAACACTACTGTCAAACACTTTAATCCGTACCCAATGCAGGGATTTCTTGTTGGGATGAACGTTTCTTTTGAAGTAGTATCACTATTATATGTAGCTAAAAAGATTTAGCTTTATAAGCAACTGATAAAAAGAATAATACAAATTATATGTCATTTTATACCAGATATATCGTTTTTATTATAAATTTGTTCCAGACAATATATCTCATTAATGTCAATGTATAAGCGTTTCTATAATACTTTAACAGTTTAGCATAGAATGAAAAAAGTAGGATTGGAAGAAATCGCAAAACAATTGGGCGTATCGAAAACAACTGTTTCGCTGGTTTTGAATAATAAAGCGAAAGAAAACCGGATCAGTGATGAGATTATGAAAAAGGTAAAAAAGCTGGCTGAAGAGTTGAATTATACTCCCAATCATTTTGCACGCGGATTACGGAAAGGAACAACCAATACGGTTGGGTTGATCATTGGCGATATTTCCAACCCGTTTTTTTCGAGAATTGCCCGGTATATTGAAGATGAAGCTGCTAAAGAAGATTACCACGTTATTGTAGCCAGTTCGGACGAGAAAAAGGAAAAGACAGAGCAGCTCATCCATATTTTACTGGATAAGAAAGTAGATGGACTGATCATTACTCCTAACTATCAGAATTCGGAGATCGTTTTGTGGCTGAAAAAACAGGAAGTTCCGTTTGTTTTGGTCGACCGGTATTTCCCCAAAATAAAAACCAATTACGTCGGGGTGGATAACGGAGCGGGAATATCCTCTGCAATTACCCATTTATATGAACAGGGGTATGAAAAAATTGCGTTAATAACCTATCATCCTTTGATGAGTAACATCAAGGAACGGATTAATGGTTTTCGGGAAGCGTTGAAAAAGAACAACCTGCGGTTGCATAATCAGTATATCCAGGAAGTGTCGTATACATCAACCGAAGACGATGTGAAACTGGCAATCGACCAACTCCTGGCGCTGACCAATCCGCCCCGCGCTATTTTATTTGCAACCAATAAAATCGGCCTGTACGGGATGGAGCATCTCAATGCCCGGAATGTCCGGATTCCGCAGGATATATCCGTAATCTCGTTTGACGATGATCCTGCTTTCCGTCTGTCGTATCCGCCGGTTACCGTTATTGAACAGCCTTTAAAAGAAATTGCAACCGATGCAGCAAGGCTTCTTCTGGAACAGATGAAAACAAAAAAAATTAAATACGAAGAAATTGTAAAACCAGTAAATCTAATTATCAGAAAATCATAAACCATCTAAATTAAATCGTATGAGACGTTTAAAAACTCAAACATTACTTCTTGCTTTGTTGCTTATTGCACTGGGGTCGAATGGCCAAAACTGGAACGGATTGGATGTCAACATGAATAACCTGTATCGTTTGTCGAATGCCAAAACCCGATCCATCAGTTCTGAAAACTTTACCGGTGAAAAAGGAAAAGGGGGAATGGCGCGTCTGGAAGACAAAGATATTCCGAACAAGGCAAATGCCCACAATGCAGCCCGCGATCTGGGACAGGGGTGGAAAGTGAACCCGTATGTGCGTATTCAGCCCGGGGAAACATTTACAATGGCCGAAATTGAAGGCCCGGGAGCCATTCAGCATATATGGATGACACCTACTGGTGTTTGGCGCTATTCCATTATCCGTATTTACTGGGACGATGAAAAGGAACCTTCGGTAGAATGTCCCGTAGGCGATTTCTTTGGAATGGGCTGGAATGAATACGCCCCGCTTAATTCACTTGCCATTTGTGTGAACCCGGGAAGCGCCTTTAACTGTTACTGGTCGATGCCCTTCAGGAAAAAATGCAGGATCACGATGGAAAATATTAACAACAAGGACCAGATGACTTTGTATTACCAGATTGATTATACATTAACCGAAATACCTGCCGATGCAGCTTATTTCCATGCACAGTTTCGCCGGGCCAATACCAACGAAACGTCAGATTATACTATTGTTGACGGCATAAAAGGAAAAGGACAATATGTGGGAACGTATCTTGCATGGGGAGTCAATAACAATGGATGGTGGGGCGAAGGTGAAATTAAATTTTTCATGGATGGCGACGGCCAGTTCCCGACGATTTGCGGAACAGGGACTGAAGATTATTTCTGTGGCTCGTACAATTTCGACAGGGAAGGACAGTATAAGGAATTTTGTACACCATATACCGGGTTGCATCAGGTAATCCGGCCTGACGGTACATATAAATCGCAGCAGCGTTTTGGGTTGTACCGCTGGCACATTGCCGATCCGGTACGTTTCGAAAAAGACCTGAAAGTTACTATTCAGGATTTGGGATGGAGACACGATAAAAGATACCTGCCTCAGAAATCGGATATCTCTTCTACATCTTTCTGGTATCAAGCTGAGCCTCATGCTAAATACCCCCAGTTTCCGTCGAAAGATGAACTGGAAGTAAATTAGTTGGATCAGATTGATTTAAGGTGTATGGAAAAAAATCATATAAATAGAAATTACCGGCTGGCAGCCATTGGGATATTCATTATCTTGGTAGCCTGCACTTCGGGAAAAAGAAATTCAAATCAGATGCAAAACGATACAAAATCTTGTCCAAAGGGTACTTACGGTTACGATGTTTCATTTCTTGCTGAAAACAAGATGGAAACCATTGAGTTGAAAGATACGGTGACCGACGCCCGTGTTTTAATTGCCCCCGGTCTTCAGGGGCGGGTAATGACCAGCGCGGCAGGTGGCAATCAGGGAGCCAGCTACGGATGGATCAACTATAAGTTGATTGAATCGGGACAACGGAGTAGCCAGTTCAACGCGTTTGGCGGGGAGGAGCGGTTTTGGATCGGACCGGAAGGCGGCCCTTTTTCCATCTATTTCAAAAAAGGAGACGAGCAGGTTTTTGCTAATTGGCAGGTACCAAAGGAAATTGATACTGAAGCCTTCGGTGTTACGGAAAAAACGATGGGGATGGTGCGCTTCAGTAAAGATTTTTCGCTGACGAATGCTTCCGGGACAAAGTTGGACCTTGGCGTTGAACGGACAGTAAAAATCCTGTCAAAGAATGAGACTGAGCAGGTATTACAGGTTCAGCTTGGCGACTCGCTGAATTTTGTGGCTTTTGAAACGGAAAATATTCTCAGCAACAAAGGCGCCAACGACTGGACAGAAAAGAACGGTTTTCTTTCAATCTGGTTACTGTGCATGTTCAATCCTTCCGAAAAAGGTGTGGTTTGCATTCCCTATAAAACAGGGGACGGAATTTCAGGAAAAATAGTAACCGATGATTATTTTGGTAAAGTTCCTGCCGACCGGTTGATTGTAAAAGACGGTGTTCTTTTCTTTAAAACCGATGGAAAATTCCGGAGTAAAATTGGTATTCCCCCACAACGGGCGCTTCCGTACTGCGGAAGTTACGATGCCGGAAGCCGGGTACTCACAGTGCTTTGGTATTCACAACCCGATGTTCCTGCGAAATATGTGAACTCCGTTTGGGGAGCGCAGGATGACCCGTTAAGCGGAGATGCGGTTAATTCCTACAATGATGGGCCAACGGATGACGGTTCAATCATGGGGCCGTTTTACGAGATTGAAAGTTCGTCGCCTGCCGCCTTGTTAAAAGCAGGAGGGCAGATTACGCATGTTCAGCGTATTTTTCATATTTCCGGAGATGAAAAACAATTGAGTGAAATTTCAAGGAAACTCTTTGGCGTTTCAGTCGATGAAATCAAAGGAGTATTTAAATAGCGGTGTGATTTTTTCAGTTTAAAAATTTATTAATCAGTAAATTATGGAAAAACAACGGATTATCCCGAAAGGAATTGTTCTGCCGTTTATTTTACTTACCTCCTTGTTTTTTGCATGGGCGGTTCCCAATAATCTGACCGATACCATGCTGGCGGCATTCAAACGGATTATGAGCATGACCGATTCGAAAACAGCCTGGATACAGGTGGCATGCTATCTGCTTGGCTATGGTTGTTTCGCAATCCCTGCGGCTCTTTTCATAAAAAAGTATACCTACAAGTCAGGAGTTATGCTGGGGCTTGGCATGTATGCCTTGGGTACTTTTCTGTTTTATCCGGCCATGCTTACGGCAGGCGCCAATATCGACATTAGTTTTTTCATGTTCCTTTTGGCTATTGTTGTCCTGTTTGCAGGTCTTTCAATTCTTGAGACAGCCACCAATTCGTATGTATGCGCTATCGGGCCGGAAGAAACAGCGACTCAGCGTTTGAATTTCTCGCAATCGTTCAATCCGTTTGGGGCAATTACCGGAGTTGTTGTCAGCCAGGTTTTCATTTTGTCGCAGCTTAATACGATGAGCGCTTCGGAAAGAGCTGCCCTTCCTCTGGAAGAATTAGGAAAGATTCAGGCAGTTGAGCTGAATGCTGTAACCATGACATACGTGACAATCGGGTTAATAATGGTAGGCCTGCTGGCTGCTATTTATTTTACCCGGATGCCCAACCTGAAGGAAGATGATAAACGGCTGGATTTTGTTGCTACTTTCCGAAGATTGATGAAGAATAAAAATTATGTATGGGCAGTGGTTGCACAGTTTTTTTATGTGGGAGCGCAGATTGCAGTGTGGTCGTTTGTCATCCGCTATGTCATGCAGCAGTTGCAACTCGATTCCATTGTACAACAGTTGGGTGAGAATCCTTCGCCGGAGCAAATTATTACAGCGTTGCGTAGCGTTGAACCTGTTGCTGCAAGCTTCTACAACCTTTGTGAATGGGCAGGGCTCGACGGTTTGCTTCCCCAAACAACAGAACAGGCAGGGGCTTCATACTATATCATTTCGCTTGTTTTGTTTGTGATTGCCCGGTTCGTTTGTACCGGCCTCATGCGGTTTATTAATCCCCGTAACCTGTTGACTGTTCTTTCTGCTCTTGCCGTGATTTGCTGTTTTGTGACGATTTATGCCGAAGGAAGTATCGGTGTTTATGCGTTAATGGGCATATCGGGATGCATGTCGCTGATGTTCCCGACCATTTACGGACTGGGTATTGCTGGTCTCGGAAACGACACCAAGATTGGCGGCGCCGGAATGGTGATGGCAATTGCAGGCGCAGCAGTACTTACTCAAATTCAAGGCATTGTCTCTGATCAGGTTGGAAGTATTAAGCTGGCCTACTGGGTTCCGGCTTTTGCTTTTGTGGTGGTTGGGTTTTACGGCGCTTACGTGTGCTGCAAACGGGAATCTATATTATTGTAACAGAAAATTTGAACCAATGAACCATTCTATTTATAAAATAGTATTCTTTTTCTTTGTCTTTTCGGTTTTCGTCTCCTGTCAGGAGCCCATTGCAAATAAGCCATTGAATCAGGAACAAAGAGATTTTAATGGAGTTTACACGGGCGATTATCTCAGCCGTCTTGCGTTTCCGATTGGAGGAATTGGCTCCGGTATGATATGTCTGGAAGGGAACGGGGCAATATCTCATGTTTCAGTCCGGAATAAGCCTGATATTTTTAACGAACCGTTTTTAATGGCTGCAATTTCTGTAAAAGGGATTGAAAATGGGGCAAAGGTTCTTGAAGGTCCGGTTCCTAACTGGAAAGTTTTTGGTAATCCGAATACGGGCAATGGTGCGGGATCAAGCTCGTATGGTTTTCCCCGTTTCGAAAAAGCAAGTTTTGAAACGAAGTTCCCCTTCGGAATTGTGAAACTTGAAGATAAAGACATTCCGATGGATGTGAGCGTGACCGGATGGAACCCTTTCATCCCTTCGGATGCCGATAATTCGAGTTTGCCGGTTGGCGGGCTGGAGTATACATTCAAAAATACAGGGAACAAGGCGCTGGAAGCTGCATTTTCCTATCATGCCGAAAATATCATGAGAGTTCACGAATCAGCAAAAGGCAATTCGGTTGCAGGAATAAACAACGGGTTTCTTCTGAAACAAAGCTGTTTTCCCGACAAACCGCATTACAAAGGCGATTTCGCAATTTTTGCTGACGATAACAATGCGGTAGTTGATCTGTGTTGGTTTCGTGGCGGGTGGTTCGATGGAAGATCGATGCTTTGGAAAGATATTCAGGATTTTACTTTTCAGAATGATACGGTGACTATGAATTCACGGGGCGCTTCGCTATACGTGCCGTTCTCACTTCAACCGGGCGAAGAAAAAACCATCCGCCTGATGATGGCCTGGTATGTGCCTCATTCCAATATGCGGGTAGGTTTGCCTCCGGTTAAAAATTCATCTCCGGAAACATGTAAGCCTGGTTCGGGTTGTTGTCCCGACTTGAGCGATATATATTACGAACCCTGGTATTCCGCACGTTTTAAAGACATCAAAGAGGTCGTCAGTTACTGGTCGATGAATTATAATGATCTGAGACAAAAAAGTGACCTTTTTGCGCAGACTTTTTACAATAACAGTTATCCTGAGGAAGTTACCGAGGCGGTTGCCGCCAATCTTACCATATTGAAATCCCCTACAGTTCTTCGCTTGAAAGACGGAAGAATCTGGGCATGGGAAGGTTGTGCCGATAATTCCGGCTGTTGTTCGGGTTCCTGTACGCATGTGTGGAATTATGCACAGGCACTGTCGCATTTGTTTCCTGCGCTGGAAAGGTCGTTGAGAGAAACAGAATTTGTAGATAATCAAAACGAACAGGGACATCAAACATTCCGGTCTACGTTGCCCGTGAAGTCCCCTGCGCACGGATTTCATGCCGCTGCCGACGGACAGTTGGGGGGGATCATGAAAATGTATCGTGAATGGCGAATCTCCGGCGACACCGAGTGGATGAAATCGTTTTATCCGAAAGTGAAACAAAGCATTGATTACTGTATCCTCACATGGGATCCCAAACGAATCGGGGCATTGGAAGAACCACACCACAATACGTATGATATTGAGTTTTGGGGACCTGACGGAATGTGCACGAGTTTTTATCTGGGAGCGTTGAATGCCATTGTTGAAATGGGAAAAGCGGTTGGCGATGATGTTTCCGGATACAGTGGATTACTGGAGAAAGGAAAGCGATTGATGGAAACGGAATTGTATGACGGAGAATATTTCATTCAGAAAATAAAATGGCAGGGATTGCAAGCGAAAGACCCGGTGGCCGGAGCTTCTGTTGGAATTAACATGAACTATTCCGACGAGGCAAGACAACTTCTGGAAAAAGAAGGCCCAAAATATCAGTATGGTACCGGTTGTCTTTCGGATGGTGTCCTCGGAGTATGGATTAGCGAAATGTGCGGACTAAAAGGTATTCTGGATGCAGACAAAGTAAAAAGCCATTTGCTGGCGGTGCATAAATACAACCTGAAAACCGATCTTTCAGATCATGTAAACCCGCAAAGGCCGTCGTATGCCATTGGGAAAGAAGGAGGTTTATTACTTTGTTCCTGGCCAAAAGGCGGAGCGCTTTCGCTTCCGTTTGTATACAGCAACGAGGTTTGGACAGGCATTGAATACCAGGTTGCATCGCACCTGATGGTGGTGGGCGAAGTTGAAAAAGGGCTGGAAATTGTCCGCGAAGTAAGAAACCGTTATGATGGCCGCATCCGGAACCCGTTTAACGAGTACGAATGCGGGCATTGGTATGCACGGGCCATGTCGAGCTACGGACTAATCGAAGGACTAACCGGAATTCGCTACGATGCAGTTGACAAAACGCTTTTCATCGACTCGAAAATTGGAAACAGTTTTACCAGTTTTCTGGCTGTCGACGGAGGATGGGGACAAGCAGGTCTTAAAGATGGGAAACCTTTTGTTGATGTGAAATTCGGCAACATTGATGTAAAAAAGGTTTTTGTTTCAGGAAAAGAAACCGAATTGGAATAACAGGATGTCAATATTTATTCAGAAAACGGAAGTTCCCGGAAGAGAAGGAACTTCCGTTTTTTTCTGAAAAAAGGGGGAAAAATTATTCTCCTTGTTTTTATGAGAAGCTTAATGGGGGTACCAATTAAACAATCCAGCAATCCAACCATCCTCCCGCATCGTTTTATCATCAACCATCCGGCAATCTGCGAATTATTCTTTACTCTTCATCATTTTTCTTAAGTTTGTGAAGTCATTACTTTCTTGAGTTTTAGAAATAACGTAATGGGATAATCATATTTGCGCAAAAACTGTCATTCAAAACAATAATAAATAGTCAATCATCAATCACTTAATGATTTCTGAATTCAATAAAGAAGAGGTTCTGTCTGAACTTGCAAATGATAATAAGATAGCGCTTGAAAAGGTGTTTAATCAGTATTATCCTCGGCTTTATAATTTTTCAAAATCATTTTTAAAACTCGAAGAGGGTATTGACGATATCCTTCAGGAGGTTTTTATAAAAATCTGGCAAAACAGAAAAAGTATTAAAAACTTCGAAACCTTTAATTCATACGTATTTACAATAACCCGGAACCTTTTGCTGAATGAATTGAGAAGCCGTTTAAACAATCAAAAGATAAGGGACAATATATTGAAAGCCTCGTTGGCCGAAGAATATTTACCTTTCGAAGAACTTGATTATTTGGAACTAAAAAGCAAAATAGAAGCAGTTATAGAAGAACTACCCTCCAAGCAAAAGGAAATATTCAAATTGAGCCGGATCGAAGGCTTATCGCACAAGGAAATTGCCGAGAAACTGAATATTTCAACAAAAACTGTTGAATATCATATTTCGCAATCAATCAGTATTTTAAAAGCTAAATTGGAATCGTTTGGCTTGATTTCTGTACTTTATTTGTACCTTTTTTTATAATTTTTTTGAATTATCTTTAGGGATAGGCCTTTTTGCTGTGTATAAATATCAAAGTAAACACAGAATGAAGAGTACATTCAGAAAATATTTCCAGTCGGTTATCTCTCCTGACGAGTTTGAAAAGTTTTGCGCTTTTATCAGGCAGGAGAAAAATACGGAGAATATTCTCAATCTGATGGAAACAGAATGGAATAAACAGCCTGACAATCAGGATACTGTTTCTTCCAATCCGTTATTGTATCAAAAAATTCAGCTTGCAATTCTTCAGGATGAAAATACAGTTGCAGTGAAAAGACTGAAATTGTATGCCTTTGCAACACGGGTAGCTGCTGTTTTGGCAATCGGTCTGCTTTTCACGGGCGTTTGGTTTTTTACGCAACAAAATTCATTCTCAGATAGTGGCTTCTTGCAAACGGTAAGTATTCCTCTTGGGGCTCAAACCCAGCTTCAGTTGCCCGATGGTTCTTCTGTCTGGCTAAATTCAGGTTCAACGTTGACCTATTCCGATGATTTTTCAAAGAAACGTCAGGTCGAATTGAAAGGGGAAGCATTTTTTGATATTGTGAAAAGTAAAGCTCCGTTCAAGGTAAATACATCATCGGGAGTGGTCGAAGTTTTGGGTACTGCTTTTAACGTTCAGGCATACAATGATGATGAATTCTCCGTAACACTCGAACGGGGGATCGTTAATGTAACGGATAACGGTCAAAAGCAAAGGTTAATGTTAAACCCCGGCGAACAGGTCTGTCTGGAGCAAGATAAGCTGGTAAAAAATACGGTGAATACCGAATTATTTACCTCATGGAAAGACGGTAAACTGATATTCTCACGGGAGCCCTTCCCTGCAATGATTAAACGACTGGAGCGCTGGTTCAATATTGAGATTGAACATCCCGGTTATGATTTTGGCAGCCTGTGGTTTTCTGGCACTGTTGAAGGTGAAACACTGACCGAAGTAATGGATATGATTTGCAAAGCGGCACCGGTAGTTTATTCCTATAACTCAAAAGACCGGAAAGTAAAGATAGAAGTAAAAGAAGAACGAACTAAATAATCAGAACTATGAAATCAACTGCATAAAAATAAAAGAAGCAGGAATTGGCCCTTCCTGCTTTCTTAACTATCGATTAATTAACGAGTACATTAACCAATCATTACAAAATTATGAAAAAAAAACGAGGTTCCAGTGACCCTTGGTCATCTCTTAACCAAACTTTATTGAAAATGAAATTAACAGTCTTCATTTTGTTGCTCTCCATCATGGGAGCTTTGGCCTCAAAAAGTTATTCTCAGACGAATAAACTGACAATGAATGTAAAAGATGTCAGGGTTGAGGATTTCTTAAAAATGATCGAGGACCAGAGTTTATACCGTTTCTTTTACAGCGGTGAAATAAACGTTGATCAAAAAATGTCAGGCGATTTTACCAATGCTACAATCGATGAGATACTTGATAAAGCATTGGAAAGCAAAGGTATTAAATATGAAATAACTGGTCGCCAGGTGATTTTATCTTCCGCTGTCAGCCCTTTGGTAGCAAATCAGTCAAAAACCGTTACGGGGAAGGTGACCGATTCATCGGGGCAGCCGCTCCCCGGAGTTACAGTGGTGGTAAAAGGAACAACTCAGGGGATTATTACCGATGCTGATGGAAAGTATTCTTTACCAAATGTCCCGGCAGATGCCACGCTGATGTTTTCTTTTGTAGGCATGAAAAGCCAGGAAGTTTCAGTTAGCGGGAAAGTAACAGTAAATGTAAAGTTGGTAGAAGATGCCATTGGTATTGAGGAAGTAGTTGCCATTGGATATGGAACAATGAAAAAGGGAAATCTTACAGGAGCAATTGCATCTGTTAAATCAGAAGATCTTGTAAAATCACCAGTCGCGAGTACTTCAAATGCACTTGCCGGACGTTTGCCTGGTTTAATTTCATTACAGTCAGGAGGACAACCAGGGAATGATGCCGCTTCATTAAGTATTCGTGGTTTTGGGAATGCACTTGTTCTAGTAGATGGGGTAGAAGGCAGTTTTAATAATCTGGATGCCAATCAAATTGAATCGATCTCAATTTTGAAAGATGGATCTGCTGCAATTTATGGGTCACGTGCAGGTAATGGTGTTATTCTGGTAACAACAAAACGTGGAGATAATCAGAAACCAACAATTACATACAAATCTTCATATACACTTCAAGGTATAACAAATATGCCCAAACCTTGCAGCTCAGGTCAATCCACAGAATTGATAAGAGAGTCATGGGTTAATGCCGGTTCTGTCGGGATTGAACCCTATACCGTTGAGGAAATCCAGAAATACTATGAAGCTACAGATCCTCAGTATCCTAATACCGATTGGTATAATTATTTGATTAGAGACTGGGCTCCCCAGCATCAACATAATTTATCTGTAAGAGGAGGATCGGATAGGGTAAGGTATTATGGATTTTTGGGATATATGAATCAGGAGACTATCTGGAAAAAAAGTGGTGGAGATTACACACGGTATAATCTCCAATCAAACCTTGATGCCAAGATATTAGATAATTTGTCATTACAGTTAGATATTTCATCAACAATCGAAGCTCAGAAATTTCCCTGGAGGCCAATGGATATTGGAATTGTATGGTCTGATTTCTGGGCAACCAGACCAATGTTCCCAGCCACACTCCCTGATCCAACAAAGATTTCTTATGCTGAGGGAGGAGGTACTGGTGGTGCTCATATCACAACGAATAGGGATATTTCTGGTTATAATGATACCGATAATCAGAATATTAAGGGGTCAATTGCATTAAACTATCACTTTAAATCCATTAAAGGGTTATCTGCCAAAGCATTTGCTAATTATAACAAGAGCTACATAAATAATAAGACATTTATGAAGCCTGTTAATTTTTATAAATATGATTATGCAAGCGATATTTATACCCTGGGTGGTTCTTTGGGAAATAATTCACTGTCCATGACCCGGAGTCTGAACAGGGTTGTTACTGGACAGTTTTCGTTAAATTATGACAATACATTTGGAGATCATCATCTTTCAGGATTAGTTCTTTACGAATTAATAGACTATTATGATGATTGGCTTTCTGCACAAAGAAAAAATTTCCTGACTTCATCCATTGATCAAATGTTTGGCGGTAGTACAACCGACATGTCAAACGATGGTTCTGCCAATGAAATGGGCAGGGAAAGTATAATTGGAAGGTTTAACTATTCATACAAGAATAAATATTTAGTTGAAGCAACTTTTAGGGCTGATGCTTCTGCAAAATTTTCTTCAAATGATAAATGGGGCTATTTCCCCGGATTATCGCTAGGATGGAGGATATCAGAAGAGAATTTCATGAAACATTTCAGCTTCCTTGACGATTTAAAACTAAGGACAAGTTACGGGAGCTCTGGAAATGACAATGTTGTGAATTTTCAATATTTAACCGGGTATAACTTGGGAACAATTACAACAGGAGGTACCTACCTGTTTGGGACCACAACTGCACAAGGTTTAGTTTCAAAAGGTCTGGCAAACCCATATTTGACATGGGAAAAGATTGACATTTATGATGTTGGTATGGATTTCTCATTATGGAATAAACGATTGTATGGAGAAATGGATGTGTTTTATCGTCAGAGAACAGGCATTCCTGCGACAAGAATAACAACCTTACCATCTACTTTCGGAGCAACCCTTCCTGCGGAGAATATCAATAGTATTGATAACCGCGGTTTTGAATTGCAAATTGGAACAACCGGAGAAAGCAGAGGATTAAAATGGGATATTAGTGGTAATATTTCCTGGTCAAGGGCTAAATGGATTCATTACGAAGAACCGGTTTACTCGGATCCGGACCAGGCAAGAATTTATACACTTTCAGGTTTATGGACCGATAAACAGTATGGATATGTTTCTGACGGACTATTTACAAGTCAGGACGAAATTGATAATCTGGGCTATGATCAGGATAACAAAGGGAATGTAAGTTTGCGACCTGGTGATATAAAATACAAGGATATAAATGATGATAAAATTGTTAACTGGAAAGACCAGGTAATAATAGGTAAAGGGACAACTCCACATTGGATGGTAGGTTTCAATACTGATCTTCAATACAAAAATTTTGACTTTTCAGCGCTTTTCCAAGGAGCCATGGGCTTTTATAATTACGTAACATTAAAGCAGTCAGCCGTCCCTACGGAGAATTATTATGAGCTTAGATGGACAGAATCAAATAATGATGCGGATGCTTTTATCCCAAGGCTGGGAGGGGCAGCTTCAAGTTCATGGACTTCTGATCACTACTATAAAAAAGCTGGATATTTAAGACTAAAAACAATCTCAATAGGATATAATATTTCTAAAAGGTGGTTGGCTAAATTTAATATTAAAGAGGCGAGAATTTATACTGCCGGCATTAACGTATTGACGTTTAGTAAACTTGGCAAATATGGCATTGATCCTGAATCTCCATCCGGACAAGCCGGGTATTACTATCCACAACAAAAGACCATCACTTTAGGTATTAATCTGTCGTTATGAAGTATGTATTTGAAAAATAATGAGTTATGAAAAAAATAATTTATATCTTAATCGTCAGTACTCTGATGATAGTGTCGTGTGACGAGGTATTGGATAAAGAGCCATTAGGAATTATTTCTGACGCTACAGTCTGGAACGACCAAGTATTAATAGATGCATTTTTAACTCAATGTTATATTGAAATGTACGTCTTTGACAATGAGAATCCCTCCAAAATGGATGGAAACGGGTTATGGCAAGGAATGTACATGATAAATAGCATAAGTGATGAAAGTAAGGCTTTTGCTACTTGGTCCGGAAATGCCTATAAATTTAAATTTGGAAATCTTCTAATCTCAGGAGGGTTACTTGAATGGTGGGAAACACCCTATAAAACAATCCGAAGATTGAACGAATTTATTGAACGAATTGCTGATGCTCCTATTGAAGCTTCTTTTGCGAAACAAAGAGTGGCTGAGGCCCGTTTTTTAAGGGCTTTCAATTATTTTTCCATGGTAAAACGTTATGGTGGAGTTCCTTTGATTACTAAACTTCAAAATTTGAATGATCCGGAAGAGATTCTATTTCCTAAACGGGCGACAGAACAGGAAATTTATGATTTTATTATTTCCGAGATGGATGCAATCGTAATAGATCTTCCGGAGACATATTCATCTACCGATTATGGAAGACCAACCAGGTACGCAGCTTTGGCTTTAAAATGCCGGGCAGCATTGTATGCGGGAAGTATTGCCCAATTTGGCCAGGTTCAATTAGACGGAGTGGTTGGAATTAATAACTCGCTTACTAATTCGTATTATGAAAAATCTTTTGGCGCTGCACAAGAAATAATTAACAGCAATAAACATGCTCTTTATAACAAGGATGCAAATAAAACCACCAATTTCAGGAATGTGTTCATGGTGGAAAGAAATTCAGAAGCCATTTTTGTCCGTCAACATGATAATGTTGCCAAAAATACCGGGGGCAATGGATCTAACTATGATTTCTTTCAACAACCTTCTCCAAATGGGTGGGGAGATGGGAATGCTGATAATCCCTATCTGGAAATGGTGGAAGAATTCGAATATGCCGATGGGAAACCAGGTACACTCAATAGGGCAGAAATACAAAAAGGATTATGGACTACACAAGAGCTATGGGCAAACAGGGATCCGCGTTTTTATGCAACTATTTATACTCAGGATACTCCATGGAAAGGAACAGTAGTTGATCTCCATCAGGGGATTATAACCACAGAGGGAACCACTGTTAATACCGGTTCTTATAACGGAATTCTGGCAAGAGGGCCTCAGGGAGGTAGGGCAGGTTTTGGAGTCCTTAAATATCTGGATGAATCGAAGAACAATAAAACTGATAACTTGAGTACAAAAACAGACTGGATTGTATTTCGTTATGCCGAAATTTTATTGAATTATGCTGAAGCGGCTTTTGAACTCGGCAAAACAAGCGATGCATTGAATGCAGTCAATCAAATTCGGGAAAGAGCAGGAATTGCTTTATTGAGCAATATTGACAGAGAGAAAATCCACCACGAAAGAAAAGTTGAACTCGCTTTTGAAGGACATCGATACTGGGATCTGCGCAGATGGAGAATTGCAACGACAGCATTAACCAGAGATTTTTCCGGCTTACGTTATGTCCTGGATTATAGGACAAAGAAATTTCAATTAATTGTGATGCCTCAAATCGATGGTTCAGTAAATACTCCGGCATTTTACGAACGCAATTATTATTTCCCAATAACATTAGCAAGAACAGGGAATAATCCAAATCTGGTAGAAAATCCAGGATACGAATAATATATAAAATTAAGGAATATTGTACCACTGGACTTTCAGTGGTACAATATTATTGGATTATTACGCAAATAATCAGCAGTATAGTTAAGTGGATATGCTGCTTGTATAATGTTATGCTTTTCAATATAGCAAAAGTCGTGATGAAAGTAACTTATAATCTAATCTGAAATGAAAACCTATAAATTCATCTTTTGTGTATTAATTCTTATTACTTGTTTGGGATGCAATAGTTGGTTAATAACACCCAACCCCGAGCAATCTCAAAATTATATAGTAGTTCCCGATAGTATTTATCCTGCATCTGATATTGTTATTCCAAATCACTCAGAGTGGACAAAAGGACATTACAGGGAAAGAATAAAGCAATTCAAAAATGAGCCTTTGAGAAAAGGCGATATTGTTCTTATTGGAAACAGCATTACCGAAGGTGGAGGAGCATGGGATCAACGACTAAAGCTACCTAATGTGAGAAACAGAGGCATATCTGGTGATATAACAGATGGGGTTATAGAAAGATTAGGAGAGATATGTTATTATAAGCCATCTTCCGTATTTATACTAATTGGAATAAATGATCTTTTTAATCCTTCACTGACGGCAGAATATGTAGGTCAGAATATATTGAAAATCGCAAGAATTATCCATGAGAAATCTTCTCATACAAAAATATATATTCAAACACTTTTGCCAACTTCAACCAAGTCAATGATCCCAAAAATCAGGGAAGTAAATGATATTCTTAAGAAGAATACGACTCTGAAAACATATAAGTTAATCGATCTCCACCTCTTATTTGCAAACGAGAAAGACCTGATAAAAGCTGAATATACTACGGATGGCTTACACCTGTCTGAGAACGGATATAAGCGGTGGTGTGATTGTATTAATAAGTTTATTAAATAGATAAAGAAAGACTACAGTTGATTGGGTAAGATATTCTTCATTCAGATTAACCGATACAATAATTTCGGATGAAGCCCTCCTATGCCAAAAGCTATCAGATGTGTCAGCTAAATAAGTAAATAGGGTAAATACAGAATAAGCCCAGAAATGGTTTAAAAGAAAAATTAAGAAATAATGAAGAAGTCTGTTGTGCTGTTTTTAATACTTATTCAAATTGTTGTTGGTAAAGGACAAACCATTGGATCAAAGGCAAGTATTTTACCCTCGGCAGAAAGTTTATTGCCCCGAGCTATTGTTTCAGAAGGAGATCAGACAAGATTACAGGCTGTTTTTGCCAAAGCGAAGATGGGGCGTAAAATTGTCATTGGTGTTTTGGGCGGTTCTATTACAGAAGGAGCTGCTTGTCGTAATGTTGACAAGCGTTATGCAAATGTGGTACTTGCCTGGTGGAAAAAAACATTTCCTCAAGCTGATTTTAGATTGGTTAATGCAGGAATTGGTGCCACAGGATCAAATTATGGGGCCATGCGTGTAAAAAGAGATTTACTTTCAGAGTCACCCGACTTTGTAATTGTAGAATTCGCTGTCAACGATGCAAATAACAGGGAAGATGCAGAATGCTATGAAGGCGTTGTCAGACAGGTTCTAAATTCTCCGCAAAAACCTGCGTTGTTACTTTTGTTTATGATGAAAAAAAATGGGACAAATGCACAGGAATGGGAATCCAGGATAGGAAGCCATTATGGTTTGCCAATGATCAGTTACCGCGATGCAATTTGGCCGGAAATACAAACCGGGAAAATCGGGTGGGAACAGATTAGTCCGGATGTGGTACACCCCAACGAAGCCGGGCATGTACTTGCAGGAGAACTGATAAGTGGATTATTAGAAAAGGCTTTGCTTAAAGATCAAGAGAATAAAAGTAAAATTGAAGATATTCCGCTCCCATTATTATCCGACTCATTCGAGTTTACGACACTTGCTGATGGAGAGGACCTCATCCCATTAAATAATAAAGGGTGGGTTTTTGATGTACCAACAAGAAGAAGTGCCGGATGGAAAAGTTCAACCCCTGGAAGTAAACTCGAATTCGAAATCAGTGGAAAGATAATTTATCTTTCATGTTGGAGATATAAGGGCCCAATGGGTAAGGTAAAAGTCAGTATTGATGGAGGTCAGCCTTATATTGTTGACGCATGGTTCGATCAGGACTGGGGAGGATATCGATATATGGTTCAAATTAGAAAGGATTTAAAACAGGGAAAGCATATTGTACAAATTGAGCTTTTACCAGAGAAAAATGCACAAAGCACAGGGAATGAATTCCGGATTTTATGTCTGGGGGCGGCAGGTGTTAAATAATACTAACAGATTTCCTTATCCTTTTGAATTCTACCGAATAGTAGTAGTACGAATAAATTAAATCGATGAAATATGAAAAAGAAAGGTGTTCTTTTTTTCTTAATTCTGCTATTTGTAAATAGCCTCCATGTAAATGTATATAGTCAGAATAAAATTGTCAGGGAGCAATCAGATTTTGAAAATTTCCTGCCATCCGGAAAATTTGTAATTGGCACGAATTACTGGGCATCACATGCAGGACCGGAAATGTGGTCGGATTGGAGGCCGGATATTGTGGAGCAGGATCTGAAAAAATTGTCCGGAGCCGGGATTAAAACACTAAGAGTTTTTGTAACATGGACTGATTTTCAGCCCCTTGATTTACTGCTTGAAACAAATGGTAACCCAAAAGAATTTCGGATAGATGAAATGCCTCTTCCTGATGATATTGCAGGAAAGGCTGGTGTTAATAAAAAAGCTGTTGCTCATTTTGAAGAGTTCGCTTCGCTTGCGGAAAAATATAATATGAAACTGATTGTTGCGCTTTTGACGGGTCACATGAGCGGTCGAAATTTTATTCCTGATCCGTTTAAACTTATGAATCCGGTTTCAAATCCAAAAGCAATACAATGGGAGATCCGATTTGTCGATTATTTTGTTTCGAGATTTAAGGATGAACCTTCAATTATTGCATGGGAATTAGGTAATGAATGTGACCTTTTATGGAATGTTCAATCTTCTGAAGAAGCATGGTGCTGGATGTCCCATATTACCAAAACAATAAAAGCAAAAGATCAAAGCCGACCTGTTCTTTCCGGAATATCAAGAGGTAATCCTGCAAATACTCCCTGGAACGTGCAAGATATGTCGGAGTTGATGGATGTCTTAACAACTCATTTTTATCATACTTTCACTCCCTATTCTGAACAGGAGCCATTGAACACAATGCGTCCTATATTAGGTCCTATTATAAAGAATATCGAAGCAGAGGACATTGGAGGAAAACCAAGTTTTATAGAAGAATTTGGACCATTAGGCCCCTCGTTTGGAGATGATGGCCCGGACGGTGTTAAACCTGGATTTCTAAGGAGCAACCTCTTTTCAGCATGGGCACATAATTGCCGGGGATTATTCTGGTGGATTGCTTTCGATCAGGGACATTTAACGAAGGCTCCTTTCGACTGGAATTCGAGAGGAAGCGAGTATGGCCTTTGGTATCCGGATGGAAGCCCGAAACCTGTTTTAACCGAAATCCAGAAATTTTCAAAATTCTTATCCGGATTTGAGTATTCTTCTCTTCCTGAAAGAATTATTGACGGAGTTTGTATATTAACCGAAGGCCAGGATAATTGGGCCGTAGCTTACAGTTCTTTCATCCTCGCAAAACAAGCAGGGATAGACATTAATTACCAATATTGTTCACAGCCATTAAAAAGTGCAGGAATATACTTTCTGCCAGGTATAAATGGTGCAGGGGTGATAAGTAAACACCGGATGCAGGAATTATTGCAAAAGGTAAAAGAAGGTGCCATCCTGTATATATCGAATGACAACGGACATATTGGCCCCGGGTTCTCCGAATTTACCGGGATCAGAATACAGTCATATACAAAAGGGACCTTCAATGATATGATTACCATGAATAATACCAGGGACAAACTAGAGCTAAGTACCGGTGTTAAATGTATCTTACAGACCGAGAAAGCAAAAATTCTGGCCGTCGATCAGAATGGAAATCCTGCATTTACCTGCAACAACTATGGTAAAGGGAAGATTTTTTTCCTGAATTATCCTTTGGAGGATTTTTTAGCGAAGAAGTCAGGAGTTTTCGATGGTAATAATAAAACAGCATATCAGGAAATTTACAATGAGGTCAAAAAAAGTATGCCTTCATCAAAAATTCTATTAACGACCAGCAATAAAGTTGGTTTTACAGAGCATATTGTAAATAATAGTACGCGCTTAATTATAGCTGTCAATTATTACCCATCTATCGAAAACATCACGATTGAATTAAAAGATGGATGGAAAATCTCCAAAACCTTTTATGGAAAAAATATAAGAAATGAGATTGAATTACATCCGAATGACGCTGTCGTGTTTTCCATCGAAAAATTGTAAAAGATCTTCTCGAAAAGCGTTTGAAAAGCGATGCAATTATGAAAAGTATTCATTCAATTCTATTCTGACAGATAAAATTAATCTCAGATTTTTAATAAAAATATCAAAGTCTAATTAATCAAAAACTCTAAAATGGATATAGCTATGTTTAAAAAAAAGACAATCTTACTATTTGCTTTTTCTATTGTATTATCGACACTAATGGCTCAGAAAACAAATCCCAGGATTAAACTTGGCGCCTATTATTTTGCAGGTTGGGCAGGGCAGTGCAGGCACGATGATGGGATGCCCGGGAATGAATGGGCAAAAGGGATGCCCTCTCATTTTACAAAAAAACTGGCCACCGAATTTGCCGGGCGTACGCCTGTCTGGGGGTGGCGCGACGACACCGCTGGACTGATGGAACACCAAATTGACATGGCTGCCGATCACGGGATCAGTTACTTTTCGTTTTGCTGGTATTGGGCCAATAATAAGGGAGCCATTAATCCCGCAGCTATTGAAAAAGATGACAAACATTTGCCCATGAAACTATTCATGGAAGCCGGGAATAACCACCGGATGGATTTTTGTCTTTTAGTGGCCAATCATGCCGGATTTGAAATTGTAGGCACTGAAGCATGGAAGCAGGCTGCCGATTACTGGATTGCCAATTATTTTAAACATCCCCGCTACTTAAAAATGGACGGTAAACCACTTGTCGTGATCTTTTCCTCCCGCGGAGGCGACCGCGAGGGGCTAAAATACCTACAGGAAGCATCGCTCAAGGCAGGGTTCCCCGGAGTTGAGATTGCTTGCTGTTCTCAGGCGAATATTGCCGATGGATATTCGATAAAGACCCATTATACCATTACGCCAGGGTATGGGCAACCTTCCGAAAAACATCCGTATTCAGAATTGGTTCAGGCTCATGTCGAGAAATGGAATAATGTAGCAAAAGAACTGCCATATATCCCTGTCGCAACGGTAGGATGGGACCGCCGTCCCTGGGAAGCGCCTGATGGCTTGGGAAAAGGGGTGGAAACATCGTGGTATTTTGAAGGGAATACACCGGCAGCATTCAAAGATTTTCTTCAGAAAATGGTTGATTGGATGGATACACATCCGCAACAAACTACTAAAGACCGGCTTGCCGTAATTTATGCCTGGAACGAAATCGGTGAAGGAGGGTGGCTCGTCCCGTGCAAAGACGATCCCGATGGCGCTTATCTGGATGCTGTCAGGGAAATTGTGTACGGCTTATAAAACAATTGGATATTAATTTGTTGCTAAAAATAAATTTATGCGCAATCTATCTTTTTTTATACTTGTACTGGCTGCCTGCAATAGTTTCGGCCCCCGTATAAAAACATACCCTGCGCCGAAGGGAGAACCCCGGTCTGTTGATTTTCAAATGACTGTAAACGAACAGCCTGTATTTGTTTATCAGGCAAGGGTTTCAAAATATCCGGTCAACCAACTTTACCCGGGTTACCAGAGACCAATTTCTCAAACTGAAATCGCTTCGTTTGCTTATTTTGATTTCGAAGGCGAAGTGACCCTTCGTATTACCTCTGCTTCAGAAATAAAAACAGTGAACATCAGTCCGAGAGAATTTGGGATTGTCCCTGTAGTAAAGGGTAACACTATTGAACTGAAATTATCAGAACCACTACAGTTTTCAATTGAAGTAAATGGATACCATCATGCCCTGCACATTTTTGCCAATCCGTTAGAAACCGGACAACTTGACAAAGATGATCCGAAAGTGCATTATTTTGGGCCTGGGATACATGAAGCAGGAAAAATTAATATAGAAAGCGGAGAAACTGTTTATATTGATGGAGGAGCTGTTGTTTACGGATATATTAGCAGCGAGAATGCCCGCGATATACGAATTGCAGGCAGGGGAATTCTCGATGCAAGCAAAATTGAGCGGAAAGAAGCGCCAGCCATGATTTCGTTGAAAAAAGTGATAAATGCATCTGTCAACGGGATAATTCTCAGGGATTCCCACGAATGGGCTATTATTCCGTTCAACTGCGATAGCGTTGTTTTCGATAACCTAAAACTGATCGGGTTCTGGCGCTACAATTCAGATGGGGTGGATATTGTTAGTTGCAAAAATATTCAATTTAAAAATTCGTTTATCCGCTCGTTCGATGACAATTTTGTTGTCCGTGGAACCAGACGGGGATATACAGAACCCTACACAATTATTGAGAATATTACTGTTGATAATTGTGTTTTCTGGAACGATTGGGGAAGGGCTATTGAAATTGGTTGTAGCGTTGTTATCGACACCATCAAAAACGTTACCTTCTCGAATTGTCAGATTCCACATTTCACCGCAGTTGCTTTGGATATTCAAAATTGCGACCGGGGGTATATTAAAGATATCCAGTTTGAAGATATTGCTATCGAAGGGTTTATTTCTGATAGCCTGACCATCGGTTCCAATCCCATCGTGCCTCGTGCATGGGGCAAAATTGCAGTGTTGGGAATTTACTCAACTTTTTATTCCGCAGACACGGTGCAGGGAAATATCAGCGATATTTATTTTAATAATATCCGGTATTACAGTAGTCCCAAACTAACGGATAGTCTGGTCGCTTTTGAGCCTGTCATTTTTGATAAAAACATCACATTAAAAGACTATGATGAATTCATTAGGGATAATATCTATTTCGGGGATATTGAGTTTAATACGACCCATGATGCCATGTTCTACTTTTCCGGTTTCGACAGTATCCATCAGATTAAGAATGTCTTCATTAAAGATCTTTTTGTTGACGGGAAAAAAGTGACTGATCCGGGAACAGTGGGTAAAAATGAATTTGTACAAAATATTTCAATAGATTAAAAATGACCCGCAGGAAACCATTGATTTGTTTATTTACCGGTATAATTTAAAAATGACCCGCATTTTAATTCTTATATTTCTTTTCGGACATCTTGGCTGCATCGGAAAAACTTCTTTATTACCCCAGAATGAAGATCTAATGAACCGGATTAAATCTATTAAAGGTTTAATTGCTTTATGGGATTTCAAAGAAGAAGAGGGATACGCCAGGAAAGCTGATGGGATCGGGGAATTTCCTCTCGTTGAAATGAACGGGACCCTTCCCCGTATCAAAGAGGGACCCCTGTCTGGTTATTCAGCACAATTTGGCAATAATGCTTACCTGATGTTGCCTAATAAAAAATGCAAGGAGTTAAACTTATATGGGGAAGGTCAGGGTGTTACCGTGGTCGCCTGGGTGAAATGGAGTGGCGAACAAACAGGATTTGTTGGCGGGATGTGGAACGAATATGAGGAGGGAGGCAAACGTCAGTATGGGCTTTTTGTTTCACTCCCGCATTACAACGGTAGAAATCAAGTGTGCGGACATATTTCTAAAACGGGCAAACCCACACCGCCATTCCCCTACTCAATTGATTACTCGGCCAGCAAACAGGAAGTTCCTCCCAATGAATGGGCTTGTATCGCTTTTTTGTTCGATGGAGAATTTATCAAATCCTATTTGAACGGTAAATTTGAACCACGCGAACCCGAACTGATTGACCACACTTCTGGTTTTGAAGGTTACCCTGATGGGATCATCCAGACAAAAAACCCCTATTATTTTAAAGAATGGATGGGGAACAATGGATCAGATTTCACGGTAGGAGCGGTTTTATTGAAATCAGGAATGGGTAACTTTTTCAAAGGGCAAATAGGAGGATTGGCAGTTTTTAACCGGGTACTGTCAGAGGCAGAAATGCAGAAATTCATACCTTGATCCACATAACACTAGAAGCGGATGAATAATAACAAAATTCTATGGCATACAAATTAAAACTTCCATTTCTGATTTTTCTCTTTTTTGTGATGTCAGAAGTAACATTTTCTCAGGTTCTGGCCCAATGGAGGGGCTTTAATCGCAGCGGAATCTACGGCGAGCATGAGTTGATGGACTATTGGCCGAATAACGGGCCTGAAATGATTTGGGCTACAGAAACAATTGGAGCTGGCTACGCTTCCCCTGCCGTTACGAAAGACAAATTGTATGTAAACGGAGAGATAGATAGTACCAGCTATTTATTTGTTTTTGACCTCCAGGGGAAATTGCTATGGAAAGCGCCCAATGGGAAAGAGTTTTTTGGTGAAGGTTATTCGAAAAGCTTTCCAGGTGCACGTTCTACTCCCTCTGTTTATGCTGACTTGGTTTATGTGTCCTCAGGGAACGGTAGAATTGCTTGCTTCGATGCAATAACCGGTAATAGTCAATGGTCTGTCGATATGGTAAATGATTTGGGTGGAAAGAGGAGTCAATTCGGGTATTCAGAATCGTTACTGGTGGACGAAAAATTGGTTTATTGCTTCCCGGGTGGGGACCAAATTAATTTTGCTGCGTTAGACCGGTTTACAGGTAAAACAATATGGACATCAAAAGCACTGGGCGATAGAGCGTCATTCTGCTCTCCGGTCTTTATCGATTTAAAAGAACTCAAAATATTGGTCACATTATCAAAAGAATACCTTGTCGGACTGGATTGTCAGACAGGAGAACTTTTATGGTCGCACAAACTGGATTCTGTGGTTATCGAAGGGGAACATTGTAACACCCCGGTTTATTCCGATGGTTTCATTTATTATACCGCCGGTGATAAAAATGGCAACGGGGCCGTTAAATTATCCTTGTCTGCTGACGGAAGAACTATTAAAGAAGTTTGGAGAAACCGTAACGTGGACAATGCTTTTGGCGGGATGATAAAAATCGGGCCTTATTTGTATAGTACAGTCAAGTCTAACAAGTTGAAGTGCGTAGATGTGAATACTGGAAGTGTAGTCGATTCAATGTCAAATGTGAGAGGGAGCTTAATTTATGCTGATAGTTTACTCTATGGTTATACCTACAATGGGGATGTAAAACTCATTAAATCCAGGGCAATGGGGAAAATGGAATTGATCAGTAAATTTAAATGTGACAAAGGGACCCAGGAACATTTTTCTCATCCGGTCATTTCAAATGGTGTACTCTACATCAGGCATGGGAAAGCATTGATGGCATATAATATAAGAAAAGAGAAAATTACGGATACAAACCGGGAGTGTATTAGAGAAGAAACACACTAACTCAATTATCAGTTAAAATGGAGCAGTTTCCATGCGCAAACAAAAACAGAAAGTCCAACCCCCGGGGTTAAACTAATTTGGCCGCAATTGACCGACTTTTGCCCATAAACCGGAATATCTCCGGTTCAAAAATTCAAATTAGATTTTTAAGTGAAATAATATTCATACAATTACAAAACAACAAATTAATGAAACTGTACTTTTCGATATATCTATTATTCATCGCGATGTTAACCATGGCTCTGGATAAGGAAAAAAGCCTCGAAACCCCATATTATATCTTCCCCCGACAAGGGACTCAGCACATCGATTTGAGTACCGACTGGCAGCTATCCTGTACTGATACTGAATTGACAGATGTTGGCAAACTACCTGGCAAGTCACTTGTATCTGTGCAATATCCAACCACTGTTCATACCGCTTTGTACAAAGCCGGTGTTCTTCCGAATCCTTATGCTAATCTAAATTCAATTCAATATCGTTGGGTTGAGGAAAAGGTCTGGTATTACCAAAAAAGTGTTGTTATTCCGGTTTCGGCAAAAGGGAAACTTGTTTTTTTGAACTTCGATGGAGTTGATTACTTCTCAAAAGTATGGATAAATGGAAATCTGTTGGGAACACACGAAGGAATGTTCGGTGGACCAACGATTGAGATCTCCAAATATGCGAAATACGATGAAAAAAATGAGATTGTATTGGAAGTCAAAGCCGGTAACTGGGGAAACAGGGCTACCAATTTTGAAGACTTGCCACGGACAAGTACCGGTGATCGGGATTATTCGAAACGCACTGGTTACAATCCCTGGGCCAGTGGAAAAATAATAAAACCATGGATTATTTCAGGAGGTTTAGGAACCGAAGCATTTTTTAGTGTGGGCATGTGGCAGGGAGCAAGAATTGAGATTGTTCCGACTTTTCATATTGAAAGGCCATTTCTGAAAACACTTTCTGCAAACACAGAGAAAGCAGTGATTCATCTTTCAAGCGAAATTTTTACCAGTAAGAATTCACTGCAATTACAGCTTCATCCCTGGAACAGGGCGCAGATGAACCATCCTAACGAGAAGGGCAATTCGTACATTCCGGTAAATGAGAATCTGCATGTACAGATTGAATTTTTGTCAGGTAATACAGTTGCATTTTCAAAAGAATTTCCGTTGAAACTTTATGAAGGAAGAAATTGGCTAGAACAGGACATTGTTATTTCAAACCCAAAACTATGGAACCCTGTCGGTTTGGGAAAACCTGATTTATATCGGGTACAGCTTTCACTTTTCAGGGAAGATGAAAAAATCGATCAGGTTGAATTCGACTACGGGATACGCACCATTGAACGTATAGCTTCTGCCGGTCCACGAACATTTGACCGATGGGAAAACTGGCAATTTATTGCCAACGGGAAGAAGATTTTTATAAAAGGTATGAACTGGACACCAATTGATGTATTGCTGGATATGCCTGAAGAACGGTATAGATGGACTTTGGAAGCAGCTAAAAATATGGGTGTTCAATTGATCAGGGTATGGGGAGGCGGTCTGTTGGAGAAAGATTGTTTCTATGATATTTGCAATGAATTGGGCATCATGGTTTGGCAGGATTTCCCGATTGGCAATCAGGATACCCCGGAATTTCCGCAGGAAATCTGGGAAGCCCAGGTTGTCCAAAATATTTTCAGGTTGCGCAACCATCCTTCCCTTGTTGTATGGTGTGGCGGGAATGAATTCAATCCGTATTCATACGGGAACGCCACTTCAATCGGTATTCTTGAAAGAAACCTGAATATTTTTGACAATACCCGCCTCTTTGTTCGTACTACGCCTGATGATGGGAGTGTACATGTTTATCCGGATATGGACCCATGTTGGTATAACCGAAGCTATAAATACGAAGCTTGGATGTCGGAAACCGGGATGCACAGTATTCCCGATGCAAGTTTATTTTACGAATTGGTTGACAACAAAGAATTCTTCGACTTAGGGAAAATGTGGGATAACGATTTTTATAAAAAACATCCCGAGTTTATCCATCATTTTACTGAATACGGGCCAGGGCGTGTTCCCCGCATGTTAAGTCGCGCTTCCCATATTGATAGCATGGCAAATCCAACTATCGAATCGATTTCCGAAGCATCTCAAATTGGCGCCGGCGAATGGTACCAGATTGTGTCAGAAAAAATGCAGGGTAATTACCCCGTAACTACCGGTTTGATGCCCTGGGTTTTTAAACGTCAATGGCCGGTAATTGCAATCCAAATGATGGATTGGTTTGGTCAGCCGGTTGCACCTTATTATTTTCTGAAAAGGACTTACGAAAAGACGCATGTAGCAATCGATCTTCAGCGCTTATTGTGGGGTACAGAAGAAGGTATTGGGCTGGTGAGTAAAGTTACCCATGCAGGTAATGATGCCATTTTCGGAACCGTAACAGTAACCGTTTATGACGATAAATTCAAGGTGCTTTTAATGCAGGTGAAAGATACCGAAATCAATCAAGGACCTTCAGTAACTCAATCTGATTTTGGAGAATTCAAAATACCTGCTTCCTACAAAAACCGTTATCTCTTCATTATTGCTGAATTAAAAGGCAGGCATGGAGAACTAATTTCCAGGTCGATATATTTTCCAAGGGTTTTGGAACAGATGGAAAATAAGGAGTTTCATGATAAGTCTGTAAATGAACCTATTCCGTGGATTACCCTCGATAAAGGGCCTTGGCTGAAACCAACAGTGGCAGGCACTTCAACAAAATTAAGGGTTGAGCTCATTGGAAATCAATTTGTATCTTCAGATCGGGACCAGCTAAAGGTAAGAATTTCGAACACCGGTGAAATTCCGGCGTTTATGACAAAAATTGATATTACAGGCATTAAACGGATATTTTATAGTTCCGACAATTATTTCTGGCTGGCACCGGGCGAAAGTAAGGAAATTTCACTGAATGTACTTTGGCGCGAATTGCGTAAAAACAGGAATATTATTTTGGAAGCAGAAGCCTGGAATTCTAGAAAGCAATCGATAAAACTGGATAGTCAAATCATGGAAACTCAAAAACTATAACTTAAAATTCAAATTAGATTTTTAAGTAACAAGTTGTGTGATGTGAGTTGGGAAAGAAGAGCCGAATAAACTGGGTCCAACAGTTTATCACGAGCACGGTGGTCCCCATAAAAAATCAACACATCGCTAGTGTTCACGAATGTGGAATTAATGTGTAAACCAATTAATAAAACAATACTTTATGAAAGCTGGAATAACTGTCATGATACTAATTGTCCTCATCAATTGTGGATTAAAGTTGGAAAACACATTTGCCATCAATTTTAAAGCCGATATCATCATCTACGGCGGAACTTCTGCGGCAATAACCGCTGCTGTTGAAGCAGTTCAATCCGGAAAAACCGTATTGGTTGTTTCGCCCGATACAAATCTGGGCGGGCTTTCATCCGGCGGACTGGGTTTTACCGATACCGGTGATAAATCGACTATTGGCGGGCTGTCGCGCGAATTTTACCACCGTGTTTGGCTGCATTACAACGATTCATCTGCATGGAAATGGCAAAAACATTCGGAATATGGCAACAAAGGACAAGGGACAGTTGCCATGGACGGCGAAAACCGTACCATGTGGATTTTTGAACCTCATGTGGCCGAACAGATTTTTGAAGATTTAGTTGCCGAAAATAAAATTACGGTGTTACGTAATGAGTGGCTCGACCGCGAAAACGGAGTAGTGATAAAAGACAGAAAAATTGTTTCCATCACTACCCTTTCAGGAAAAACATTTTCAGGAAAAATGTTTATCGATGCCACCTACGAAGGCGACCTGATGGCTGCGGCAGGAGTTTCGTACCATGTTGGCCGTGAAGCCTGTTCGGTTTATGGTGAAACATGGAACGGCATTCAGTCTCAAGCCAAACACCATGGCCATTATTTCAAAGATCCGATTGATCCGTATAAAACACCTGGGAAGCCTGAAAGTGGACTGCTTTATGGCATTTCGCCTGAACCCGTTGCACCCAACTGCACTGGCGACAATAAAATTCAGGCTTACTGTTTCCGGCTGTGCATGAGCAATCATCCGGACAATCGTGTACCTTTCCCCAAACCGGAAAATTATGATCCGGCGAATTATGAATTGCTTGCCCGTGTTTTTGATGCCGGTTGGCGCGAATGGTTTGGCAAGTTTGATATGATCCCGAACCGAAAAACCGATACCAACAACCACGGTCCTTTTAGTAGTGATTTCATCGGTATGAATTACGATTACCCGGAAGCTTCGTACGAACGAAGGAAACAGATCATTAAAGAACATCAAGATTATCAGAAGGGCTTGCTGTATTTTGTCTCCAATGATCCACTCGTTCCGCAGGAAGTTCGTGATAAAATGCAAAATTGGGGGCTGGCAAAAGATGAGTTTACCGATAACGGCAACTGGCCGCACCAGCTTTATATCCGCGAATCGCGCCGTATGATTGGCAAATATGTGACCACCGAAAATGATGTGCTGGCAAAAAGTGAAGTTCCGGAACCGGTGGGCATGGGCTCGTATGCGATGGATTCACACAATGTACAACGCTATGTAACGTCCGATGGGTTTGTTCAAAACGAAGGCGATGTGGGAGTAGAACCACATTCTCCTTATTCAATTTCGTACGGGTCGATTGTTCCGAAGATAGAAGAATGTACCAATCTGCTGGTCCCGGTTTGTGTGTCGTCGAGCCACATTGCATACGGGTCAATCCGTATGGAACCGGTATTTATGATTCTGGGACAGTCGGCAGCAGTTGCGGCAGGTTTGGCTATTGATAAAAAGATTGCATTACAGAAAATATCATATACAGAATTAAAAGAAAAACTTATTAAAAAGGGACAAAAACTATCATTGTCTGATTTATAGAATTCTTTTTTACTAATATAGACTGCGAATCTCTTTATTAAGGCCTAATTCTGAAATAAACCTAACCAGTAAAATCGATATGAAACCATGAGAAAAATCGCTCCCGCTCCGGTTATGATAGCGGTATTATGGCTATCGCTTCCACATTCAGCAAAAGCTCAATTGGCAGTTCCGGCACAAGTAAATACGTCGGATAAATTGTACAATGATTTTGTCAATCCACCTGATCAGGCCAAGCCTCGTGTATGGTGGCACTGGATGAACGGGAATGTTACCTGGGAGGGTGCCAAGGCAGATATGGATTGGATGCATCGTGTGGGCATCGGTGGGCTGCAATGCTTCGATGCCGGACAGACCACTCCTCAGGTTGTCGATGTGAGGCTCCCTTATATGACTTCTGGCTGGAAAGAAGTGTTCCGTAACACTGCGGCCTATGCCGATAAGCTCGGGCTGGAGCTCGGCATCGCCGCATCGCCCGGATGGAGCGAAACAGGGGGTCCCTGGGTTACAGCAAAAGATGCCATGAAGAAGATGGCCTGGTCTGTTACGCCTGTTAAAGGCGGGCGTTTGTTCACTGGCATCCTTGCAGCGCCGCCGGACACAACCGGGGTTTTTCAGACTAGTATAGCCGGAGGTGTACTGGGAGGAAGGGCTCGCGGGCAAAATCCACCGAAATTATATGTCGATCAGAAAGTGATCGCTTTCCGTGTGCCTGACGATGCCATTTTACCGGTACCGGTGATTACAGCAAGTGGTGGGATACTCAATGGTACGGCTCTATCTGATGGCGACATTGAGAAAACAGCGATCGACTTGCCCGCAGCAACGGAGATTGGGGGCATTTCATGGATACAGTTTAACTATGGACAACCGGTAACGTTGCGGGGGTTCAGTTTCTCGTCAACGGTTGGTGCAGCATACTATAATGGACTAGAACCTTCGACACGCAACGGGATACCGCCCACCCTGTTCCGGATGGAGGCCAGCAACGACGGCAAAACATGGCGCGATACCGGAGCAAAAGTACAGACCGGCTCGCCCGCCCGTACCATCTCGGTGGACAATGTGGGCGCGCGTTATTTCCGGTTTGTCAGCGTAAAACAGGCGCCAGCACCACCCCAGCCTGTCCGGCGATTTGAGCGTCCGGTAGGGCCACCGCCGATGAGTATTGGCATCCGTGAACTCGTTCTGCGGGGTGAAGCAACCGTTCATTCGTTTGAAGAAAAGGCGGCATTTGCTAACAATAGTCTGTATTATCAGTTGCCAACTGGAACTTCAGGCACTGTTGCAGCCGCGAAAGCTTGCGAAGTAATTGACTTGACCAGCAAAATGAGCCCCGACGGACATCTGGACTGGACTCCAGCGGTAGGTAACTGGCTAGTTCTTCGTATCGGCTATTCCCTCACTGGGGCCATGAACCATCCAGCTTCGCCTGAAGCCACGGGACTTGAGGTGGACAAGCTGGACAGCGCCGCGGTAAGACGATATATCGATACCTATCTTTCCATGTACCGCGACGCTTCGGACGGGTTAATGGGGCAAAACGGCCTTAGGGCGATAATGTTCGACAGTTGGGAGGCCAGCAATACAAACTGGACGCCGCTGATCCTTGACGACTTTAAGCGCTTGCGCGGTTACGATGCAACACCATGGCTACCAGCACTGGCCGGCTATGTAGTAGAAAGCCCCGAGCATAGCGATGCCTTCCTGTGGGACTGGCGCCGGACGGTACAACAACTGCTTAAAGAAAACCATTATGAACTGCTGACAACTATCCTCCACAAATTAGGTATGGTCCGTTACGGCGAGGCTCACGAAGAACTCTTTTCGACCATGGGCGACGGCATGGAAATGAAGCAGTCGGCCGATGTGCCGATGGCGGCAATGTGGCAGGTCAACAAGCCCGGGGACATTGAGGGCGTGTATTTCAACGACATTCAGGAATCATCTTCGGTAGCTCACATCTATGGGCAAAACATTGTTGCCACCGAATCTTTCACCGGGGGACCGGCTTACGGCACCGTCCCATGGGACCTGAAGCCTACTGCCGATGCCATTATGCTGGCAGGTTGCAACCGCTTTGTAATACATACATCAACCCACCAACCTATTACCAAAGGACCGGGAATGACCCTTGGTGTTGGTCAATATTTTACGCGAAACGAGACTTGGGCAGAACAGGCCAAGCCGTGGGTCGATTACCTTACAAGGTCGTCGTTCATGCTCCAACAGGGGCAAGGGGTCAGCGATGTCGCTGTATTCTACGGGGAGGCAGCACCGGTAATCTCTAACTATCGGAATATTTATCCGGCAGTTCCCACTGGTTACCGCTACGACTATGTAAATGCCGATGTAATCCTGAACATGCTGTCTGTCAGTGACGGTAAACTGGTAACGGCCACCGGGATGAGCTACAGTGCCATCTTTTTCGGGAACGGCACCGAGCGCGTTTCGCTGCCCGTGCTGAAAAAAGTATTGGAAATGGTTCGTGGCGGAGCGATTCTTATCGGCGCGCGCCCGGTAGGTTCCCCAAGCCTTGCCGATGACCCTGCTGAGGTAAAGGCCATTCTTGACACGTTATGGCCGGGGGGTGCAACTGCCAACGTTGGCAAGGGGCGTATATTCGCCGCTACCGACACGGAGGATGCCTTAAAGGCGATCAAGTTGTCCCCCGACTTCAGTTATACCAAACCCATGTCCGATAGCCATGTGATGTTTATCCACCGCCGCCTTTCCAACGGTGATGTATATTTCCTGTCGAACCGCATCGACCGTGCAGAGACGGTTGAGGCCAGCTTCCGGATAACCGGGCTCAAGCCCGAGCTATGGGACCCCGCTACCGGGTTGACAGCCCAGGCATCGTATAAGTTTGACGGTGGCCGCACAACGGTAACCGTGCCACTGGATCGTTTCGGGTCGGTATTCGTTATTTTCCGTGAACGAACCACTACAAGTAACCAGGTCATTCCTTCCCTAAAATCGCAGACCGTTGCTGAACTGAGTGGCCCATGGAAGGTCGCGTTCCAGCCTAATCGTGGGGCACCAGCTTCTGCAACCTTCGACAACCTTACCGATTTCCGCGACAACTCCGACCCTGGCATCCGTTATTTTTCGGGTGTTGCAACTTATACCAAAGAGGTACAGCTTCCGGCCCAGAAGCTTGGTGCCACCGGTCATCTTTGGCTAGACCTCGGACTGGTCAACAATCTGGCAGAGGTTTGGGTGAACGGTAAGCTGGCAGGCACAGCATGGAAACCACCTTACCGTGTAAATATTACTGACTTAGTAACAAAAGGCTCAAATAAAGTTGAAATAAAGTCGGTAAATACATGGGTAAATCGTTTGATTGGCGATGCACAGCCGGGGGTAACAGAAAAAGTTACCTTGACCACTCGGGCGTTCTATAAAGCCGACTTCCCTCTGAAAGCTTCAGGATTGATGGGGCCGGTTAAAGTTATTAGAGAGACGAATAAATAGTTTTTGTTAATCTTTTTTCATTTAGTATGTCAATACACCCGATAAGCTAAGATTGTCGGGTGTGTTTCTGATTAAACTCTTGGTTAATATTTTTCTGTTGATTTCAAAAAATCTGACGTCCTCCCCCTCCGAAACAGCCAAAATGCACCCTCATTTTGGCTGTTTTTGCCCAAAATCACAAAATGTTAAATATCCAAAAAAGGGGTCTTCATGTACCCACGATGTCATTTCATCAGAAAAACAGGGGGTTTCATGAATTTTCCAATATTATGGAATCATGTTTCCATGTTTCTGTTTATCTTTTATCCGGTTTTAAGTTTTTCACAACAAACCAAAGAAATAATAATACCATAAAAACCGGATCCGGGTGAAAGACAGAGGTCTTTTTCTCCTGACCATATAATAAAAACGAATAATTCATTAATCTTTAAAAAGTAGTAAACAATGAGTACAAAAGAAAAAAGCAGCGTGATCGTCGAATTATACGATCTGGCGCTGACCGAACGGAAAGACGACCGCTTTGGGCGGGTGGTAACCGCCAAGTCGCTTTCCGAGAACGACCTGGTCAATATCGCCATAACGCGGCGTACCGACCTGAATGCCACAACCCTCAAGTCTTCGATAGAAATACTGAAGGAAATAGCGATTGAACAAATCGTTAACGGCGCCTCCGTCAACTTCGGGTTGGGCTATTTTAACCTGACCGTGAACGGGGTGTTTATCGGCGACAATGCCAAATGGGACGCCTCGCAGCACAGCTTGGCAGTGAATGCCACTCCGACCGCAGAACTGCGCAATGCAGTAAAAGCAACCGCAGTGGATGTACGCGGCATGGCCGTTGCCGGTCCGGTAATCAACAAGCTCACCGATGTCAGCTCGGGCGAGGAAAACAGCCGTCTGACACCTGGCGGAGGCGTTAACCTGATTGGCAGCAAAATAAAGATTGAAGGAGATGCTCCCGGCGTGGGGCTTAGCCTGATTAATCAGGAAACCGAAGAAGTTATTTCCATCCCGCAAACGTCAATATTGGTAAACGATCCATCCAAAATAACATTTCTGGTTCCCGCAGGTTTGGCCGCGGGCGATTACAAGTTAAGCCTTTGTACGCAATACTCTCCGTCTGTAAAAACGCCGTTAAAAGAAGCACGTACATATCTGTTTGACTATGTGTTGAATGTAGCGTCAAGGTAACAGAGGAAATGTTTCCGCCCGGGAGTGAGGCTCCTGTCATTATACATGTGAAAGCGTCCCCATCAGGCATGTGAAGGTCTCACAATTACGCATGTGAGAGTGTCACATCCCGGCATGTGAAGGTTTCACAAGCGGGCATGTGAAAGTCTCCCGCCCCGGGATGGGAAACATTCATTCTTAAAGGAGAAAAATAGTTGTCTGCCTGATTCCGGTTTATAGGTCATCTCTTCAAAAATAAAAAAAACCGCCTCCAATTTGAATTGAAAGCGGTTTATACTATTTTATACCAATGGTAATTGGTTTCTTGTTAAGAGTTTACGACTCCAGTAACCAGCCTTCGCGGTATTGGTAGTGTAATTTAGCGGCTGCGGCGCCGTCTGCGTCATCAACGAAAACTTCGTTAACCGGGTCCCATTTGATGGTACGTTTCAGGTCGCATGCGATATTCCCCAGGGTGCAAACAGTACATGAGCTGTGCCCGATTTCAACCGGGACAACCGGGTCTTTGCGTTCGCGTACCGATTCAATAAAGTTAACCTGGTGCGGTATTTTTGTTTCGTACGGAACATTTTCGTCGCCGCCTTCAGCAGTTTTCGGAGGAAACAATGAATCATCCGATGCTTTATAGTGGCCGCGCGATACTTCGATCCACCCTTTGTCGCCGGTGAATTTTACGCCTTTGGTATTTTTTTCGTCGAACGGTTCTGACGTCAGTATCGCTCCGTTGGCATATTTGAACATCATGTATTCAGTTCCGTCTCCAATGGGTGAGATTTCAACCGGACCGTTACGGTCCATTCCAAGTCCCCATTGTGCAATATCGAACATGTGTGCGCCCCAGTCGGTTGTGAAGCCACCGCCCATTTCCTTATACCAGCGCCATGCGCCCCAGTCTTTTTCATGTTCAACCGGGTCAAGCGAGATAGGAGGGTTTAGTTGGTTGTTAAAATGAATATTGCCAGGCAGAGGTCCTAACCAAAGATCCCAGTTCAAATCTTCAGGAATTGTTTCTTCCGGGAGGTCGTATGGTTTTGGAGGCGCGCCTACGTAAGCATTCACTTTCTGAATGTTTCCGAGCATGCCGGTTTGTGCCATTTTAACGGCATGTTGAAAATTCGGGTCGGAACGTTGCTGGCTGCCGATTGCCAGTATACGATTGTTTTCGCGAACAACGCGGCGCAATTCCTGACCTTCTTTAATGGTAAATGTCATCGGTTTTTCCAGGTAAACATCTTTGCCGGCTTTACAGGCAGCAATGGCAATCATGGCGTGTGCATGGTCCGGCACTGCGATAACCACTGCATCAATATCTTCGCGCTGAAGTATTTCCTGGTATTTTTCGTAGGTTTTTACTTCTACCTCAACATTATTTTTTTTGTAAAACTCGTTTACGCGGTTTTCAAAACGCTGACGTTTGCGTCCGTATACATCGCAGCCTGCGAGTACGCGAACCCCCGGAATCTGGATAAAACCATTCAGAAGGAACATCGACTGACGCCCCATTCCGATGAATCCCAGTCGGATCGGAGTTTCGGCAGCAGCATGTGTACACGACGTAATTGACGGAAGGACGCTTAAACCCGCCAATCCAATAGCAGCGGTGCCCAGGAACCTTCTTCTGGATAGACCTTTCATTTCTTGGTTTTTCATTGTGAAATAATTTTTCAGTTTAATGTGGTTGAAACTATTGACCACAAATATAAAAGAAATTAGCTGTAAAAACTTTCAATCCGGAGTTTATATGTCAGGATAATCTGCATATTCTATACGAAATTTATGGTTTTCACTTTCAAATGGAAGTAGGCTTTTCTGTAAATAGAAGTTTCCTGTTTCAATTGAATGGCATCTTTGTTTTTTGCATCAGTTTATTCATAAATAGATTAAAATGATTTTAAATTACGGGTACCAGAATCAGGTGTGAGATTATTTGAAAAATTAAGTTGATTGTTTTAAATCTTGACAGCACAAGATTTTCAGCTAGACTTTTTGTCCTGTTTCTTTCAACAGACAGGTAAAATTGGATTTTGTGTTCCTGGCGGTTTCCTGCACCTCGTTTGTAATTCTTGATTTCTTTGGGTCGTTTGTCTATATTTGCTGCCTTGTTTTGGTTGGGGGGATAGTTTTTATTGGTTTTTGAGTATGAAAAAACTGATGAACAAAGCCTTTCAGAAGACAAGAAAAAAATAAAAAACGACTGGCGAATAAAAAATTTGATCAAATTAATAACAGATGAAAGGTTATAAAATTATCGTTTTGGCCAAGCAGGTTCCTGATACCAGGAATGTTGGCAAAGATGCGATGAAAGCCGACGGTACAGTGAACCGTGCTGCCTTGCCTGCAATCTTCAATCCTGAAGATTTGAATGCACTGGAACAGGCTTTGCGTATTAAAGACAGTTTCCCGGGAACGACCATTACCATTTTAACGATGGGACCGGGCCGTGCTGCTGAAATCATCCGCGAAGGGATGTTCCGTGGCGCTGATGATGGTATTTTACTTACCGACCGGGCATTTGCGGGTTCCGACACGCTGGCTACTTCCTATGCGCTTGGTCAGGCGTTGAAAAAAATCAAGGATTTCGATATAATCATTGCCGGTCGTCAGGCTATTGACGGCGACACTGCCCAGGTAGGCCCGCAGGTAGCTGAAAAACTCGGTTTGCCACAGGTTACTTATGTGGAAGAAGTAAAAGAAATCACCGGCAAGAAGATCATCATGAAACGCCGCCTCGAACGGGGTGTTGAAATAGTAAGTTGCCCGCTTCCGCTGGTAATTACAGTGAATAGCTCGGCTCCCGATTGCCGCGCCCGCAATGCCAAATTGCTGATGAAATACAAACACGCCAAAACAGTGACTGAGCTTCAGAATTCGAATGAAGATTACATGCACCTGTATAACGACCGCCCCTATCTGAATATTCAGGAATGGACGGTTAGCGACATTGAGTCGAACCCTGAAGAACTGGGGCTTTCCGGTTCGCCAACCAAAGTAAAAACGGTTGAAAACGTTGTCCTTCAGGCAAAAGAAGCAAAAATAATTACTTCGGCTGATAACGACATCGACCAACTGATGCGGGAGTTAATTGAAAGTCATACCATTGGTTAATTTTAACACGAAAGTTTATGGACAGCGTATTTGTATATTGCGAAATAGAAGACGGTCAGGTTGCTGAAGTTAGCCAGGAGTTGCTGACAAAAGGAAAAACTTTGGCCACTGAATTGAATTGTAATTTGGAAGCGATTGCCATCGGCAGCCAGTTGGATGGGATCGAGAAAGATATTTTCCCATACGGGGTCGATGTATTATATGTTGCTGATGATGCCCGGTTAGCGCCATACAGCACCTTACCTCATACTGCAATTATTGTAAAACTATTTCACGAACAAAAGCCGCAGATTGCACTGATGGGAGCTTCTTCCATTGGCCGTGACCTGGGACCGCGCGTTTCCTCCGCTTTGCACAGCGGATTGACTGCCGACTGCACCAGTTTGGTGATCGGCGGACACGAAGACAAAAAGCAGGGCAAAGTTTACGAAAATCTGTTGTACCAGATTCGCCCGGCATTTGGAGGTAACATCATTGCAACCATTATCAATCCCGATTGTCGCCCGCAAATGGCAACTGTTCGCGAAGGGGTGATGAAGAAAGAAATTCTTGATCCGAAATACAAAGGCAAAGTGGTGAAGCTCGACGTTTCAAAATACGTTTCGGATACCGACTTTGTTGTTGAGATCATCGAACGCCATATAGAAAAAAGCAAGGTGAACATCAAAGGTGCGCCGATCATTGTTTCCGGTGGTTACGGAATGGGATCAAAAGAAAACTTCAAATTGTTGTACGATCTGGCTGAAGTTCTGGGTGGCGAAGTAGGAGCTTCGCGTGCTGCGGTGGATGCCGGTTACGTTGAACACGAACGTCAGATTGGACAGACCGGAGTTACTGTTCGTCCGAAGCTGTACATTGCATGTGGTATTTCGGGGCAAATCCAGCACCGTGCAGGGATGGAAGAATCAGCCCAGATTATAGCCATTAATACCGATCCCGAAGCGCCAATCAATTCGATTGCCGATTATGTGATCAATGGCGATGTTTCTGAAATCATTCCGAAAATGATCAAGTATTATAAAAAGAATACTAAATAATAAACTATGGCTAATTTTTATAACGATAATAAAGAGCTGAGATTCCATCTTCAACATCCATTGATGGAGAAGATCGTTCGTTTGAAGGAAAGGAATTTCACGGAAAAAGAAAAATTTGATTATGCCCCGATGGACTACGAAGATGCTTTCGACAGTTTCGACAAAGTGTTGGAAGTAGTGGGCGAAATTTGCGGCGATATTGTTGCCCCGAATGCTGAAAGTATTGATGCAGAAGGGCCTCATGTGGTTGACGGGCATGTTATTTATGCACGCGGAACACAGGAAAATATTGAAGCATTGAACAAAGCCGGTTTGATGGGAATGTCGTTGCCACGTACTTACGGTGGCTTGAATTTTCCGATTGTACCGTATATTATGGCTGCCGACATTGTTTCGCGCGCCGATGCAGGTTTTGTGAATATCTGGGGACTTCAGGATTGCGCTGAAACCATCAATGAATTTGCTTCCGAAGAACAAAAAGCAAAATATCTTCCTCGTGTTTGCAACGATGGCGACACCATGGCGATGGACCTTACCGAACCGGATGCCGGCTCCGATTTGCAGGCAGTTCAGTTAAAAGCTACCTGGGACGAGAAGAAACAAACATGGCTGCTGAATGGTGTGAAACGTTTTATCACCAACGGCGACGGGCATATTTCGCTGGTGCTTGCCCGTTCGGAGGCAGGTACAAAAGATGGGCGCGGGCTTTCCATGTTTATTTACGACAAAAAAAACGGAGGCGTAACAGTTCGTCGTATCGAGCATAAAATGGGCATCATTGGCTCGCCAACCTGCGAGTTGGTGTTTAAAGATGCTCCGGGTGAATTGGTCGGCGACCGTAAAATGGGGCTCATCAAATATGTTATGGCGTTGATGAACGGCGCCCGTCTGGGAATTGCAGCCCAGTCAGTAGGCGTTTGCGAGGCTGCTTATCGTGAAGGATTGCAATATGCGAAAGAACGTATGCAGTTCGGAAAAGCAATTATCCGCTTCCCCGCCGTTTATGAAATGCTGGCAACCATGAAGGCCAAACTGGATGCTTCACGTACCCTGTTGTATGAAACGGCCCGTTTTGTTGATATGTACAAAACATACATGCACATTTCCGAAGAACGCAAACTGGAGAAAGAAGAGCGTGATGAAATGAAACAGTACCAGAAACTGGCTGATATTTTCACTCCGCTGGTGAAAGGAATGGCCAGTGAGTACAGCAATCAGTTGGCTTACGACGCAATCCAGATTCACGGTGGTTCAGGTTTTATGAAAGATTATCCGGTTGAACGTATTTACCGCGATGCACGCATTACTTCTATTTATGAAGGAACTACCCAGTTACAGGTGGTGGCTGCCATCCGCGGTGTGACTACCGGCGCTTATCTGGCTCAAATTCGCGAGTACGAAGCTGAAAAAGTTGCTCCGGAACTTGAATACATGCACCGCTCTTTAATTATACTGACCGACGATTACGAACAGGCTGTGAAAAAAGTGACTGCAAGTAATGATAACGAGTTTGTCGATTTCCATGCACGTCGTTTGGTTGAAATGGCTGGTCACATCATCATGAGTTACCTGCTGTTGCTCGACACTAATCGCGACCGTATGTTCCTGAAATCGGCCAAAAACTACATTGCCTTTGGCAAGGCACAGGTAAAAGCACATGCCGAATTCATCCGTTCATCGGAATTGAATGATTTGGGAATGTATAAGTACGAAATGTAGTACTAAAATTTGCTGAGTGAAAGGTCATAATAAGTAAATAGATGGCTTATAAAATAAAAAAGGTGAACCAATTAGTTCACCTTTTTTATTTTGATTTTCAACGATTTATTTCCAAATATCTATTTTGGGGATGTCAATTCGACAAGAAGAATTTATTTTGATACGCGAAGTTCAACATGAGGATGCTCATCATATACAATGGTTGCAATATCCCCGTCATTTAAGATGGAAAGTCTTGCTGCCTCAACCACAAGCTCATTAATATAGCTGTTGGCTGGCGTGGCAATGATCCCTTTGGCATCTGTCTTTTTTATAATCTCCTGTCGTTTCTTCAGCGATTCGGCATCTGCCATTTTTTGCACTTCAGTCTCTATTGCATGAGCCATATTAATAATGGCTGCTACTGATTCAAATCCATAGCCCACCGGTTTAAACCCTTCTCCTTCCCATGGGACCAACTGATAAAAATCAGGACTCACATAATTAAAGTGTGAACCGGCACAGCCAATGCCATCAAGATAACAATGTTCCACACCTCTGAACTGGTCATTATGTTTTAACATTCCTGATTTGTTGGACCCTTCAAAAAACATCTGAAGATTTTGTTCATTGCTGCCAGCTCCCTCGTCCGGATACCCCAAACCGTCGATCACTGATAAGAGGGCATTGTTTTCATAACGTACCCTTCCGTTTGCCCATATATAACCTTCATTTCCGTTGGGAAATTTTCCTTTAATGCCCGATACGGATACTTCGACAGGTTTTAATCCGGTTATAAAATAAACAAGGTCAACATAATGGCAACCGACGTACACAAAAGGATCTGTTTTATCGCAGGTAAACCAATTCTGGAAATTAGAGAAACGGTAAAAATACGGCTCAATCATTTTTGCTTCACCCATTACAAATTCTCCATAATGATTCAATTCGTAATGGTTTTTAGCCATCAGCGCTCTGCGATCAAACCGTTTGTGATATTCGATGCCTACAAATAAACCCTTCTCATGCGCAATTTTTTCGATTTCCAGAGATTGCTCATATTTAAGCACCAATGGTTTTACACATAAAACATGCTGATTATTTTTTAATGCTTCCATTATAACAGAGTAATGAAGCTGATCGGGCATAGCTACTACAACAACTTGCCTGGGTTTCATTTGTGCGATAACTTCCCTGAACAGATCGGGATAATTATTTCCTTCCGGTTCATCGATTGACGGGTAGGCAATAAAATCCTGACCAGGAAATGATTGCATGATTTCTTTGCTGTTTTTCAACTGCCGTAAAGGAGCAGAGTTGAGAGAACAAATATTTATAGTTCCGACGATTCCTGTTCTTTGCAAATGATAGATCGAAGGAAGGAGTAAATCGTAGGTGATCATTCCACCACCAACAATTGTTACATCCAATTTGATTGCTGAATTTTGATGAGTCATAATTTATTATCCTAATATTTCGTCACAGGCTTCTTCCAATACCTGGAGGCCTTCAATTAATGCTTCTTTTGATATGATGAGGGGGGGGGCTATTTTGATACATTCACCGGCAACTCCAACGGGGGCAAACATCAATAACCCTTTTTGGAAACATCTCTCATTTATTTTCTGTGCCATTTCCGGGTCAGGTATTTTCGTCCCTTTTTTAACGACCTGTATACCGCCAACCAGTCCTCTGCCTTGAACACATCCCAGAATATCGGGATATTTTTCACGGATCTTCTTTAACCCGGGAATTAATATTTCTCCCATTTCTCTCGACCGTTCTACCAGTTTTTCTTTTTGAATGATTTTCAGGCTTTCAATGGCTGCAACTACAGGCAGGGGACTTGCCGAATGCGTGGAAGTCATAGAGCCTGGCGCGTAAAGGCCCATAATATCTTTCCGTCCGATAACCGCCGAAATTGGTAAAGAAGAAGAAATGCCTTTTCCACAGGCAATTAAATCAGGTTTTACACCATAATGTTCAAATGAAAACATCTTACCCGATCTTCCGAAACCAGCCTGAACCTCATCGAAAATACACACGATATCATGTTCACGACAGAATGCTTCCAGTTTTTTTGCATATTCATCAGGGAAAAAATCGGGACCAACCCCTTGGAATGATTCCGTTATTACTCCTGCAATTTGCTCTGGTTTTACGCCTAAATCATTCAGGCTTTTCAGAAAGAGTTCGAAAGAAGTATCCTCATTTTTAAAGCCATCAGGGAAAGGAACCTGAACAAAAGTCTGTCCTTCACCAACAAGCCACGCCTTCTGTTTGTCCATACCTCCGGCTAACTGCGAGGCCATTGTCCTTCCGTGGAAAGCATTTTTGAAGGAGACGATGTATCTCTTTTGAGGTCCGTATTTTTGTATAGCATAGGTTTTTGCAAGTTTGATGCAGTTTTCAGTAGCTTCACTTCCGGTCGAAAGAATAAATACATTGTAGTTCATCGGATCTGGTGAAATTGCCTGTAACATTTGAGTTAGTTCGGCCCTTTTCTCATGAACAAAAACATACGTAGCTAATAACTTTTGATCTATCACTTTTCTAAGTCCCTCAATAATCTCCTTTCGTCCGTGCCCTGCATTGGTAATCAGCACTCCGGATGACCAGTCAAGCCACATATTTCCCCAACGGTCATGCACTTGAAAGCCTTCAGCTTTATCCCAAACTACAGGAGGCTGCCCCATCATGGAAACAGGTTCGGACATTGAAAGTGATTCAAAAATGTCAAGTGACTCCGGAACCGGAAGTTTAGTTTTAATTGTTCTGTACTTTGTATTCACTTTCGGAACATCCACCGGTATCAAACTATATTTTGCCATTTTAAAAATTAAGATTAGTTACTAAAATTGATACTAAATACGATGCAATATTACATATTTTGAGAATAAAAATCAAGTGTGTGTGCGCACACATATATTTAATTGAAAACAGGATGTTCGGATATGATAGTTTCTATAAAGCGCAGGTTATTAGTATATATTACATTCTTGTGTGTAAAGAAAAAATCAAATGTGTGTACCCACACATGCAGGAGTGTTTTATAACATGTGTGTATGTATTGCATTGTTTATAAGTGTTTTAAATTTGCAAAACAGGATGAGCTTATTTTGTGGAGTTCAGTTTTAAAAACTATTCTCAAACATCTTTTATTTGCAAATGAAAAACATTTGGATAGTTTTGCATTGAAAATGCTTTATCTATTGTTTTGAAAAGAACCCAAAAAATAACGATTCAGGATATTGCCAGACATGCAAATGTGTCACCTGGGACAGTAGATCGTGTTATCCATGACCGGGGAAAAGTTTCGCCTGAAAATGAGCAAAAAATAAAAGACGCAATAGAAAAATTAAACTACAATCCCAATCTTCTTGCCCGGACGCTGGCATTGGGAAAACATTTTACCGTTTGTGTCTTTTTCCCCAAGTCGATAAATTCACAGGATTACTGGTCTTTACCGGAACAAGGCGTACAGCAGGCTGCTACAGGTTACAAAGATTTCGGCTTTTCTGTTGAGTCATTTTTTTATAGCCTGTTTGATGAATCGTCATTTGAAGAACAAGCCAGGAAGATATTGCAAATAAATCCTGACGGAGTGGTTTTTGCCCCCCTTTTTGAAAAAGAGAGCCTGATGTTTATAAAAGAATTGAATGAACGAAATATTCCATACGCTTTTATCGACGCTAATATTCCGGATCAAAATAATATTACGTATATAGGACCGGATACAAAAAGAAGCGGATATATGTCGGGCAAATTACTCCATTCTCTTGTCGGGGTCGATGATGATATTTTAGTTCTTAATATTGTAAAAGGGATGGAAAATTCCACAAATCTGACTCGTATTGAGCAAGGTTTTATGGATTATTATGCAGAAAAGTGCGCTGAAAGAAAACCCAAAATATCTTCATTGATCATTCATTCTACAGAGGAGGATATTGTATTTCGCGAAATAACAAAGTTCTATATAAAGAATCCGAATATAAAAGGCGTTTTTGTAACGAATTCAAGAGCACATTTAATCGCCCGGTATCACCTGTATCATGATTTGAACATCCGTGTTATAGGATTTGACCTTGTAAAGGAAAATATTGAATATTTGAATAATGGAAGGATTGATTGTTTAATATCTCAGAGTCCGGTTCAGCAAGGGATCAAATGCGTAAAAACCATGTTCGACTTGTTTATTTATAATTCTAAACCTCAAAAGATACAATCGGTGCCCTTGGACATTATCATCAAGGAAAACATAGATTTTTACATGACCTTTCAACTGGAAACCAATTAATTAGAAAAAATGGTAAAACGTTTTTCTTAAGTATCTACTATCAGATTCTGTAATTGTTAGCTTCCGGACTTTTTATTCAGCCCCGGAATATTATACCAAATGAATATATAATAAAGTCCAATTTGCATAATTGGATTTTATTTGTTATTATTGGACTATAATATAAATACACAGCTATGGCCCTCCCAAAAATCATTGTCATTAAAGAAACAGAAATCGAGATTAAGCA
>Ga0209319_1000247_pt1 | contig 84486 bp, 132 predicted proteins | sample RifGroE2_FD_184000 | JGI IMG/M metagenome (GOLD analysis project Ga0209319, IMG submission 184000) | Groundwater microbial communities from Rifle, Colorado - Groundwater E2 (SPAdes) (version 2) | ecosystem: Environmental > Aquatic > Deep subsurface > Groundwater | place: Rifle, Colorado, United... | reverse complement strand
ATAAACAAGGAGAAAGCTTTCTTATTAAATACCAAGATTTTACTAGAGTAATACCAATCGGTAGCGAAATAGTATCTTGGAGAAAACATAAAATTTAACCTTACCTAACAATGAATAAAGAAGAATTGGAAGATATTGTAATGTTGAGAATTATTGAAGATGCAGAATTTTTTAATAGCAAGATTATAATATCTGCAGAAAAGTTAAGAAATTATTTTAAAGAATATATTGATATAATAATTAAAAATGTAATAATTGACTTGGATTGTGATTATAAACAATTAAAAGATTTTGATAAATATAAAAGTAATGAATATTTAAATGGATTTACGGATGGAGAATGTTGTTATGATAAAAAACTCAAACAAAAAGCTAAAGAACTTTATAATATAACATTATAAAACATTATGGGAGATGATACTTATATTGAAGTACCAATCAAATGGCTCGAACGATTATCAGAATATTCTAAAAAAGCTAATAAAGAATTTGAAGAAGAAGATATAATATTTCAAGTTGGAGTAGTACAATTGATAGGATATTCTAGTTCAGTTGATAGCATTATAAAATATGAAAAACATATTACTAAATAACCTTATCTAACAATGGATAAAAAAGAAATGATAAAAATGATTAGTGAATACTTTGACGAATGTAATTTATCAGCACATAAAGAAATTGAAAAATTTATTTTTGAAACTATAATCCCAGAAGTATTAAATAGTGTGATGCCAGAAATAGAAGAACATATTTGTAGATTCAATGATGGTGAATGTAAGTGTGAATGCTTCGTTAAGTTTGAAGAATGTATCAAACAAAAATCTAAAGAACTTTATAATATAACCTTATAAACTTATGATTACACTTTGTGATTTAAACAAATCACTGATTAAAAAAGCTAAAAAACTGAAAGGAGAAATAGAATTTAAAGCAGTATGTGGAGATATATTTGAATATCAAAAAAAGAATGGTGGACTGATAGCAACTGCCTCTAATCCTAGTTTCAATATGGGAGGAGGATTAGATGGAAAGATCGCAAAAAGATTTCCAGAAGAAGTAAAACAAGCTAAAGAGTTTATGTATACTGATAATTTATTCTTTACTGTTACGGTTGACAATGAATTAAAATCTTCAAGAGAAATAATAAAAAGAGCATTAGCAGGATGTTATGCTTATAGAAGCATAAACATTATTATTAGTGGATTCGGTACAGGTATAGGAGGATTAGATGAAGATATTTTTATAGAAGAATTAGAATGTATTATTAATGCTGACTTGAGACATGCTAACTTGGGAGGTGCTGACTTGGGAGGTGCTAACTTGGGATATGCTGACTTGGGAGGTGCTAACTTGAGAGGTGCTAACTTGGGAGGTGCTAACTTGAGAGGTGCTAACTTGAGAGGTGCTAACTTGGGAGGTGCTAACTTGAGAGGTGCTGACTTGAGAGGTGCTGACTTGGTAGGTGCTAACTTGGGAGGTGCTAACTTGAGAGGTGCTGACTTGAGACATGCTAACTTGGGAGGTGCTGACTTGAGAGGTGCTGACTTGGGAGGTGCTAACTTGGGAGGTGCTAACTTGAGAGGTGCTGACTTGAGAGGTGCTGAAACAGATAACGTTATAGTTGACGAAAGAACTTGTTTCTTTTCATTACAATGTCCAGAAGAAGGTAGTTTTATAGGTTGGAAAAAGTGTAGAGATGGTAAAATAGTAAAACTACTAATCACAGAAAAAGCTAAAAGAAGTAGTGCTACTACTAGAAAATGTAGAGCATCTGAGGTTGTAGTTTTAGAAATAGATGGTAAAAAGACAGGAATAGCAGTATCTCTTCAAGATGAGAAGTTTATTTATAAAGTAGGAAAAACTATTAAAATAAAAGACTTTGACGAAGATAGATGGAATGAGTGTTCGTCAGGTATACACTTCTTTATCACCAAAAAAGAATCTATTAATTATTAACCTTATAAAACATTATGCAAGAATTAGATCAAATTAAAAAAGCCTTTGATACTTTTATTTCACAGGCAGAAACCTTTGTTGAGAAACAGAAAGTCAAGGAAGAATATAAAAGATGGAGAGGGAAGGAAGGAGAAGAGTATTTTTGTATAGATGACAATGGAGATATTTATGACGATAATGATTTTAATAATAAAGAAGATAATTTTAGATACAACACTGGTAACTACTTCCAAACAGAAAAAGAAGCAGAACAATACCGTGATAGACTACTGGCTACTACTAAAGTAAATGATAGGATAGATGAACTGAACGAAGATTGGAAGCCTGATTGGAATACTTATGAACAATGCAAATATTTAATCGTATATTCTATATAAAATGGTGTTTTTGTTTATGATTATACTTTTAGGATTAAAAATGATTTGAAATTAAATTATATGAAATCGTAAGAAGTAGCATACCGAATCATCAAAGAACTAGAACCAGAATTAAAAATAATTTTTAATATTGTTTAGATATGACTGAAAAATTAAAAGACAAAATATTTACAGTATCAATGATATTATTAATTGTATTTCTATTTTCTTTATTGATATTTATTTGGTCTGGACAAGAATGTAAAATGGTATTAATTAAAGGAAAAATAGAATCAGTTTATTATCAACCATCATCTTTCAGAACAGGAGAAAGTTGGAGCGGATTACTTAGAAAAGATGATGGAACTTTAGAAGAATTCTACAGTAATAAAATAGTACAACCTGGTATGAATTTTGAATACGATAAAGAAGTTTGTATTTATTAACATATGAGCGACAAACTTTTTAGTCAATCATATTTAATAAAATATGAGAGACAAAATATTACTTAACATTAATTAACTTATGGTAAATAAATTGACTAAAAGAGAAAGAGAATTATTTGATTTATTACAAGAATTCCCATTAATTACTACCAAAGAATTACAAAATAAAATGAAAGTAGGAAAGAGTTTTATTTCTCAATATATAGATAGACTTAAAAAGAAAGGATATATCTTGAACAATATGTCAATATCTAAAAAAATTAATAAAACTAATTTAACAGAAATAATAAAGATAATAGAAAAGAATAATAGGAAATTAATCAGAGAATTACAATCATTATCATTTAACTTTATTTAACTTATGAGAAAACCAGTACAAAAAAATAACTGGATGTTATTAGTAACATTAGCTACCATAGTTATCCTATGTGTATTCATGTTAGTCAGGAGTGGAGTAGCCTTATCCAAAATTAAGATGTTTCAAGAAGAGCAAAAGAAGGCAGAACAGATTAAGAACTTGAGTAATGAGAAGATCAGTTATCTTACAGAGATCAAAGATTTAATCGAAGAGAAGAAAGTGATACAAGAGAAACTATCGGCAGTAGAGAAGCGTATTGAGACACACGATAAGAAGATCAAGGAATTGGAGACCAAGATCAATACGATCATCGGAATACCTACTCAAGTAGATCAGGTATCAAAAATCTAGTGCTATCGTCGAAAGACCTAGTCGGTAGCACAATTAAAAAGGAGGAGGCAACTGAAAAAAAACCATACAAGATTGGAGCAAGCGATAAACAAAACGAATATTTGCATTATGCTTGGATGATAAGCAAGAACGAAGATTTTATTTACACATTGCTAGCCGAGAATGGACAAGTAAATCATGACAGAAAACATACAGTTTCTTATTGGAGGTGTCACTCTTGGAAAAATGGAGTAACTATAAAAGGAAAATGGTATGGAAATGTTATAGACAAATCTTATTGTCAATTACCAGAACCAAAAGGATATTGGAGATTAGGAAACGACTGGGGATTTTGTGGTACATCTGATTCATATCAACCTATAGTAAGATACGATGATAGATTTATGAAAGATCCTGGTTGGCAACTAGATCAGTGTTGGAATTTCTTTAGAAACGGAACTAGAATTTATGGTAAAGATAAGATAAATGAAACAAAGAATCAAGTGGTATGGAAATAATATTTAACCTTATTTAATTTATGACAAAAAAAATAACATTATCAGAAATATTTTTCTGTACAATGTTCATATTAATTTTAGTTTTTAGTGGATATTCTGCTATAAAACTATCAAAACAAAAAACTGTTTGTAATTATGACTATTCTACAAAAGATTATAAAAATAACTATGAAAGAAGAATAGGAAAAATAAACAAAGTAAATAATGGAACAGTTGAAGTTATTCTTATGGATAGTTCTCTTCAAAGATTCTATACACCATATTACTGGACAAAAGAAGATGATAATTATATTAAAAAATTTGAAGGAAAACTAGTTGAATTTTCTTATATAAGATTGGGAGATTTTAATTTTGAAATATCTCAAATAGAAGAAGTCATTATTTAACCTTATTTAATTATGAAAACTCAAGAAATTATTACAGCTATTGCCACCCTAGCTATAGTTACTTTCGTTGGTGGTGTGTGTGTTATTATAGCACTTATAGCTTGTGGATTATCAATAACATTTTACTAATAATATTTTATTTTTATGACTGATTTTGACCTTGTAGAACAAATCGTAGCAATTTTTTATGAATATTATAGTAAAAGCACTGAATTAGAAAGAAAAAAACAACTAAACAACGCTTACGACGAAGCAAGAGAAATATTGAAAGAATATATAGAACAAGAAAAATATAAATGGGAACAAAAAAATTTTAAAAAATAACCTTATTTTATTTTATGGAAATCGAAACTGTAAAAAACAATGTTAAAAAAATACTATCAAAATACAAAGAAACAAGAAATGATGATGGAAAATTACTAGATAATTACTATAATGAATATTTTATTAATTATTTTGATGAAAGAATTGAGAATTATAATAACAAATGCTCAATTGAAACTATTATTAGAATGAGAAGATTTTGGCAATCGAGAGGGGAATATTTACCTACACTTAAAACAATAATGAGAAGAAGAAGGCTTGCCAATAAATTCAAACTTTATTTTAGAAAACTTAAATAGATTTTATGGCTTGAATTAGATTGAGTTATCTTAGATTATATTAATTTCTATTAAATTACTTTTATTATTTTATTTTTATTTATTTTATGAAATACAATTTTACTATTAAATTTACATCTCAATACTTACAGGCTAGATTTTCAGATGAAGCAAAGGAAGGTTTATTGGAAAATGCTAGAAAAACAGTTATTAAAGACGTAAAAGATGAAGATGAGATGTGGTTAAGATTTTCTTATTTTGACAAAAATGGTTATTATATACCTGGAGAACAAATATATATGGCTTTAGTTTATTCTGGAAAAGATTTTAAAATGAAATCAAGCAGATGCAATATTTCAAATTATATTAAAGCAAATCTTATTGTTAGCGAATTTAATTATTTAGGAAAGAAAAAACCAGATGAATTAATTGTTTCCTATGTAAAAAGAAAGGATGGTAGTAGAGTAAAGGTTATTCACCCATCTTTTAAACAAGGAACAGAATGTGATTTTGAAATTGATTTTATTGATGATTATCCAGAAAAAGAACTTAAACTACTTATAGAAAATGCAGGAAAAAGATGTGGAATAGGAGCAAGAAGACCAAGATTTGGAAGATTTGAAGTTACAAGTTTTAAAAAAGCAAAATAAATTGGTTTACATTTGATTAAATTAGATTAAATTCCCTTAAATTAAATTTAGTTGAATTTACACTAGCTAGATTATGTCTAGCTAGATGTGAGTTTGACTCACTAATTTATTGGATTAAATTTAATTATATTTCGTTAGATTGATTTTGATTATTTTATATTAAATTAAATTAAATTTGTATTTTTTTATAAAAAAGGTATATAATATTAATAGACAATAACTTTTAAAAAATATGAAAATCAAAGTAAAGAATAAATTTCGTTCTTGATATATACCTATTCACGCTTGACAGACTTTTGATAATGTTAGAGAAAATAAATGAAAATATTTTATTAATACAAAATATTATGATTCAAATTATAAAGATTATAAAGAAAAAACAATTACCTATCTAAAAGAGGAAATTATAATATTAGAGGATTAGGTTTCAGACTTGGAAAGCCCAAATTTACATATATTATAAATTTTAACTTTCACTATTTTATGAAAGGACTAAAAGAGGAAATTTTACAACTTAAGAAGGAGAAAAATTCATTGTTGAAAGACAACAAGAATTTGACTAAGATTAATGATGGACTTCTTGAAGAAAACGAAAAATTAGCTAATATTGGAGCAGACTTGTATAAGAAGTATAAGAAGGTTTGCTCACAGATAGCAACTATGTTAAACGAAAAAAGATGGGGTAAAAAAGTTGCTGTAAAAAAGAAGAAATAAAATTATTAGACTGGTTTAAACGAACCAGTCTATTTATGTCGCCTACTCGAGCGTATTATTTAATTAATAATATGAGTCTGGAAAAACCAGACGGGCGACTCCAACGAGAAGTAGTTTAAGGAAAACATTAGCTACAAGCTAATAATCTAGGGTCGATACCTAGCTTCTCGAAAAAATCTTAATTAAAGGAGTTTAACATGAAGGAAAACAAGAAATTAGAATTAGTAAAGCAATTTTCTGAAAAAGAATTGGCTACTATTATTCAAAAACAAACTCAGAGAATAGAATCAGTTTACCAGCCAAAAGCTACTAAGAAGAAATTTAAGGTTGCTATTGTGTCTGATACACATCTAGGATCAAAAGTTTGTAAACTTGAATATCTCAATGATGCTTATGACATAATTGAGAAAGAACATATTAAGACGGTGTTACACGGAGGAGATAATTTTGACGGAAATGGATTTGTGTATAAGGGGCATATCTATGAATTGTCTATCATAGGTTTTGACAATCAGTTAAAATTTGGAGTAGAAAATTACCCAAAAAGAAAAGGTGTTAAAACTTATATGATTGCAGGAAACCATTGCTGTAGCTGGAAAGACGCAGATATTGTTCAAGCCTTTGCAAAAGAAAGAAGCGATATTGTTTATTTAGGTCAGTATTTGGCAGATGTAGTATTGAATGGTGTTAAATTTAGATTAATTCATCCCATCAAATCTTCGGCATATGCTTTGACATATTTTTGCCAGAAGGAACTCGAAGCTATACCAAGTGGAGAAAAACCACAAGTATATATTCGAGCGCATAGTCACACTGCCTATTCTTTCTTCTACAGAAACATCTATGCTTTCGGAGCAGGTTCATTTCAAGGAGCTACAGATCTTACTAATAGACTTGGTATTAATGTAGTCAATGGTTTCTGGATATTAGATATTGAAGTCAATGATGATGAATTGAACTCAATCAAGACTTTATCTTCTAAATTTATCCCGTATTACAATTAAGGAGGTAATATGAAATTAATTATCGAATGTTCATGTTGTGGAAAAGAAGTTACAATTAATGTGCAAGGCAGTGAGAGCATGAGAGAGATGACAGAGAAAGCCATATTTTGTCACTGTAAAATTAGAAAAATTAAGGAGGCAAGGAAATAAAATTATTTTAAAAAATGAATAAAAACTAGAATAATAATTCTAGCAATTGTAATCAAGGAGGAAAAAAATGAAAAAAATTTTATTATTGATTGTATTGTTTTTAACAATTAGCTGTTTAAGTACTTCCGTTGTTAATATTACAATGGATGGGAAAATGGTATATTTTTCTTCAAATAAGCCAGAATGGATTAACAAAGAAGGAATTATAAAAGAAACAAAAGATTTTAAACTTATTTGTTATAAAGATTCTGGTGATACTGTTGAAGAAGCAATTCTTAAAATACAGGAAAGAATAAAAGAAAAAGGTTATATTTACAATGTTATTGTTTTATATAACAAAAAATATACTGTTTATATGTTATTTATTGAATTAAAAGGGAGGTTAATATGAAAAAGGTTTATGTTTGTTCTCCTTATCGAAGTAATATTGAACTTAATACAAAAAGAGCTAAACAATATGGAAGAGCTATAATATTTGAAGGAAAAATACCAGTAATACCACATTTACTTTATACACAATTTTTAGATGATGAAAAAGACATTGAAAGAATAATTGGACTTAATATAGCTATTCATCTTATGCTTGAATGTGATGAGATTTATGTTTTTTCTGAAAATAATTACATTTCTGATGGAATGAAAGAAGAAATAAAAGTATGGTTTAAGGAGAAAAATATAAAACCAATTACAATTCTTCCATATAACTGGGGGGAAAAATATGGATAAATAAAATTAAAATTATTTTATGGAGGTGATGATATGGATTCAAAAATAGATTATAATTCTTTTTTTAGCACTTATATCAGAATGCAAGCAGAGCTTTACAACCATATTAAATTTTTCGATGGTAATACTCTTATAACAAGACATTTGGCAATAACTGGAATGTTTGCAGAAGTTTACTCTTGGTTAGCAGAAACTGGAATAGGTCAAGCTTGCTATATTATTATAGAACTTGCCAAAGATAAAGAATTTGTAAAAATGATTGACGAAGAAAAATGGAAAATTTCGGAAAAAGAAAACCACGATATTTACCCCAACGAAATGGATAAACTTTCTAAGCCAATAAAAGAATATGTAAAAATAAAATATAAAAAATATTTCAAAGATAAAAAATCTATTGAAATATAATTAAAGGTCAATCTATCAAGATTGGCTTTTTTTATACACAAAAACCCCCAAATGGAGGTTCCTGTGCTATTTTATGAAAAACACTAAAAAATTATAATCTATATAAAATTAAAAGTAAAATTTTATAAAAAAATAACAAGAAAATAACAAAAAAACTTGATTTTTATAAAAAAAAAGAGTATAATTAAAATATATTATTTAATTTAAACTATTTTTATGGAAAACAATTATTATGAGAATCTATCAAAAGTAGATGTCTCTGGATTGCTTGAAAAGAAAAGCAATCTTTCTTATCTTTCTTGGGCCCATGCAATAGATCAAGTTCTTAAGAGGTATCCAGACATGATTTATGAGATTATTAAGTATGACGGAAAACCATATTATATGGATGAGACAGGAGCAATGGTTTATACTAAAGTTACTATCGAAGGAGTAACTAGAGAAATGTGGCTTCCTGTTATGGACGGAGCTAATAAGACAATGAAAAAAGAAGCCTATACATATAAGACTAAATTTGGTGATAAACAAGTAGAGGCAATCTCAATGTTTGACGTAAATAAGACAATAATGAGATGTTTAGTTAAAAACTTAGCAATGTTTGGTCTAGGAATAAGTGTTTATGCTGGGGAAGATTTACCACTTATAGACGAGACAGAAAAAACCATTGAAGAAAAAGCAATAAATACTTTTGGAAAACCATTTGATATAATGGTACAAGAACAAAATAAAGAATTACACGGAAAATGCCCAAAATGTGGGGCTTCTATGATTAAGAGTAAAACAACAGGAAACGTATTTTGTCAAGATAGGTGTTGGTCGAAAAAATAATCTTACTTTTTATGAATAAAATTTCTCGTGATTTTTATGTCAAAAGGGGAGAAAGAGAAATGCTTTATCAGTTTACTACCAACTCAGACATTTTTAATTGTAAAAAACCAATCTATAAAATGTTAAAAGAAATATTTATAAAAGGTATTCCAGAAGAAGTAATAGGATATCAATCTATAAGTGAAGGAGAATTATTGAATATTAACAAGGAAAGAGAAGAGAAAGGATTTATTTGTCTAGCTGACAATTATGAAAATAGAGGTAATAAACAACACGAATTTGTGCAGAATAACTTTATAGAACAAGACGACTACTTATTAGGAATAGAAGTGCCAGTATGGTCTCATAAACTTAAAATTTTTGGACATATAGACATTTTAAGATTAGTAGATAATAAAATACAGATACTTGATTTCAAGCCTAAAGCACACCAAGAAAAAAAAGCTCCTAGTCAAGTATTCAGATATGGAGTTTGCATTGCTGAAATGATTGGTTGTAGTATTAAAGATTTAGAAATGTATTATTTTGATGATAAAAACTGTTTTAAAATTTTACTTTAACTTATTTTATGAATAATCTTGAAGAATTAATTGATTTATGTGGATAGAATTTCAAGATGAATTTATTAATATAAGTAAGTTTTCTTGTATATTTAAAAAAGAAAAAACTTAATGAATTTTTCGATGAATTTATTATTTACCATTATTGGAACAGAAAATTAGAAGAAAAATTAGAAAAAAAACAAAAAATGACTAAAGAAGAAATACAAAAAATGAAAGACCCTATTTTATTTGGAATGATTAAAGAATCTAATAGACTTTATTTTATAGATGATTGGGAAGATGAATATTGTGATTTAACTTTTGATGAAATAATAGATGTAATTGGAGAAAATAAACTTACTAAAAATATTAACCTTAATTAATTATGGAACATATTAAACCATTTTATACTGGAATGACTAAAGATGGGGCTATAACTTGTTTAAGAAACAAGTTATATATAATGCAGCTTAATAATGGAAATAGTTTTGAAAATTATGATTTATTTAAAGTTTCTACTCAAGTTGCTATTGATATTGTTACTAAATATATTCCTTATGAAGAAAATTGTGATAAAACAGAAAAATTAAAAAATGGTAATGGAGGAAATGGTGCGTATAATATGAAAGAAGAAATAGAAAATCTAAAAAAAGAAATTAAAGAAATAAAAAGAATGAAATTATTAGAACTTGAAGCACAAATAGAAGCTAAAAAAAATTGGGGAGAACATACAGAGGAATACTGGAAAAAATTTAACAATTAACATTATTTTATTTTATGTTAGAACAGATTAACACTACTAATCTTGAGTTACAAATTAAAGATACTCAAGAAAAATCAAACAATATATTGATAACTAATGAAGAACAATTATTACAAGCTACTGACTTTTTAGGCAATGTAAAAAAACTCTATAAGAATGCAGAGGAGGAAAGAAAAGAAATTACAAAACCTCTCAACGATTCTTTAAAGGCTATTAATAAAAAATACAAAATAATTACAGAACCATTATTGGCTCTTGAAAGTAAGCTAAAAACACTTATTACAGCTTATTTAAAGAATAAAGATGAGCAAGACAGAAAAATAGTTGAAGAAGAAAGAAAATTACTGGAAGCAAAAAGGATAGAACTTGAAGAACAAGAAAAAAACGCTAACAAAGAAGAGCTAGCACTCATAGAAACGCAAAAAAACAGCCTAGAACAGCAGGAAATACTAAATATGGTAGATAATAAGCTAAACAATCAAATACGTACAGAAAACACTTTAATTAGCAAAAAGAAGGTATGGAAATTCGATGTTGTAGATATTTATAAAATTCCAAATAAATATTTGATTTTAGATGAAAAAAAAGTTGCAGAAGATATTAGAAATGGTATAATAGAGATTGAAGGATTAAAGATATATCAAGAAGAAATAATAGCAGTTAGATAGTTATAAAAACTTCTGTATCTCACTAATATAAAAATAAATATTTTTAAAAAATAAATATATCAATATTTTAGATGATTTACGGAGGTGAATAAAAAAGAAAAAGCAGGTATCCAATATAATCAATTATAGATTGCTTATTGGTATTAATCCTGCTTTTTTTTTATAAAAATTATTTCTCTGTCAAAATTTTATAAAAGTTTCTCAAAACACTTAACAGAGAAGTCCAAGCCACAACTTGAATAATTTCTGGAGTAAGTCAGTTCTCTATATTAGCAACAGCCAATAAACCTGCAATGAAACAAGTTATATAAGTTTTTGCAAACGAATAGAGATGTTGTAGAATTTTTTCTTTCATAGAATTAAAAAAGGTTTAAAATAGAATTATATAAAAATGATACTATTCCAAAAATTTCTAATATACATAGAATCATATATATTAATATGAAATATAAAAATACTTTCATTAGTATTTAGAGATTTTATGTTGTAGAATCCATCATTTTCAAAAGCAATCGACAAATCATCCATAGCCATTATATACATTTATAACATTTCATTTTTCATCTTTATATCTTAATCACCAATGTAGATGTGGTTTTCATTTAGCACAACCACTGTCTCAAGTCTTGGCTATTAATTGTCATTGAGTAACTTTTGAATTATGAGTAATTAAAATTTCCGATAAATGAGCTAAAACTGTTTGTCTTCTCTTGGCTCAAAATTCTTCTGTTATATAAATATATTTACCATATCCGTCTATTTCATAGCCAGTGGTTAATATTCAATCAAATGAAGCAAATACTTCTGTTCATATAGGAGTTTTTAGGTCTACTCAATTGTGTCAAGAAAGTCACCATTTTGCATAAAAAGGTGTTTTTGTTTTTTGGTCAATCCAAGTATTGCCGAAAGGATTGTATTTTGAATCAAAACCTTCTTTAACTGGTGCAATAATCATATAAAAATAAAGTTAAGTCTATATATATTATACTCTTTTTAAGAATATACAACAAGATTGAAAAAAACCTTGAAATAATAATTTAAAAGTTGTAGAATATAATTAATGAAAATTATAAATAAGTCATACAGACCAAAGGTTTTATTCCATTATTCAAATGAGTTTCACTATTGCTGATTTGACGATTTAATGATTGAGTTAAGAAAAGATTTTGAGGTTACTAGTTTTTTTGATAGAAGAGTAAACGAAAATGAATATATTTGAATATTAAGATGTGTAAATCCAGATATTATAATTGATGTAGAATGGGACAGGAGAACAATGGAAAGTGAATTTAAAGACAAAATAAGAATACAATTGCCACATTGACTAGTATCTAAACATTATATGTATTGAGTGATTTGGAATAATTTTAGATATAATAAAACAATCACTTCTTGACCAGAAATTACTAAACAATTTATTGAAAGAGGATTGATTCCAAAAGAAAATTTGCTTGAATTAGGTTACCCGAAAATTGACAGACTACATAATGGATTTTATGACAAAGAAAAAATAAAAGAAAATTTATGAATAAAAAATAATCTTAAAACTATTCTATACGCTCCTACATTCAAAGAATTTTCTTCTTTCAATTATTTTATTGAAGAAGATGAGGAGTATTTTTATAAAAGAATAAATTATTTAGCGAATAATTACAACATTATAATTAAGTTACACGCTTGAACACCAAACGAAAAATTTAAGCCGTATTTATTTGGAGAAAATGTTTACTTAATTTTTGATTATGATATTAGACCTTACCAATACTTAGCTGATATATGTATTTCTGATTTGTCTTCCGTAATATTTGAGTTTGCTTCACAAAACAAGCCAGTAATACTCCTTAGACCTTATGAAGATAACATTATAGACAAAAATTGAATAGAATGGACTATGAAAGACATAGGGACTAATTGTAAAAATTTAGAAGATTTAGAGAAGGCAGTTATGGAATATGATAAAAACCCAGAAAAAGACAGTGAAATCAGAGAAAAGTATAACAAACAAATATTTAAAAACTTATGATTTTCCAGTAAAATTCTAGCAAATAATATTCTAAAATTATATGAATCTAATAGTGCTTTCAGCTGGTAGATGAAGTAGGCTTAGACCACTAACAGACAACAAACCAAAGGTACTATTGAAAATAAACTGAAAGACTATATTAGAAATGCTAAAAGAAAATGTTTGAGCCGAAAAAAATGTTGTAGTGACTTGATATCTTTGAGAAAAAATTGAAGAAAATAAGGTTACAAATGATTTATGGTATGAAAATGGTTCGTCTAGTAGTCTTTATTTGGCTAGAAACTACTTAAAATGAGATACAATGATAGTTTATGGCGATATGATTATAGACAAAGAAGACTTTGAAGAAATGAAAAATCAAGATTGTATATTGGTAGATGACAAAGAAAAATGAGATGATTATGATGAATATGTAAACAAAGACAGTCTTTGACTTAAATATAGAAGCGAGATTTGAGAATGTGAAAGATTTTTGTGAGCAATACATCTAAAAGAAGAAACTGCTAAAAAACTTTATAAATATTTTAAACCTTGAATGTTAAATTATAAGATTTGATTAGCCGACTTAATATGAGATTTTTTTGATGCTAACAATATAGACTTCAAAAAAGTTAAAGCTAAAAATAAATGGTTTGAATTAGACAAAATTCAAGATTATATAAATGCAAAAATATATTTTAATGATTATTAAAAAATGAAACTTCCTAAAATAAATTTTCAAGAAAAACTTAACTTAAAATGACAAGTTATAATCACTACATTTGATACTGGATTAAAAGACAATGAAATTATAATGATTTCAGAAGAGCCTAGCAAAGAAGAATTAGACAAAATAGTTTTTCAAACAATTACTGACACTATTTATGCTATTGGTGGTGGATCAGCTATTGATTGAGCTAAATACCTATGCAATAAAGAAGGTAAAAAATTAATAGCAATACCAACAACTTTTTCTGGATCGGCTTCCTCTAGTCACTTAGTATTGAAAGAAAACTGAAAGAAAAAAGGTTATTCTGGAAATGAATACATACCAGATGAAGTAATAATCATCAACGATTTGCTTTACACTTTACCAGCTAAAACTTTCTTTTATTCTCTTATAGATTGTTTTGCACATTCGCAAGAGGCTGTTAGAAGCAATAAGAATAATTTTATTATAGAATTAATTTCTGAAAATATTATAGGAACTTTTGGTAATGTTTTACAAATGAAATTTGAGGACTTTATAAAACTTGATGAAAATAAAATGGAAGAAGAAAAAGCATTATTAGTTAGAGATTTTGGAAAAGTTTTATTAGTTATTTCTCTTTATGCTAGTTATATATTAAGTGAAGCTGGGACTAATTTACCACATGCAATTTCTTATGCTATTAGCAATTATGGACTTTCACATTGAGAAGCTATAGCAATAGTTTATGGACTTAATGACAGAAGAATGAAAGACCTTTGAATAGAATTTGATTTAGAAAAAATGACAGATGAAATTTTATTAGATAGACACCATTTAGACAATTTTCCTTGAGAAATTTCTAAGGATTTAATATTTAATACACTTAAAAAACTTTATGAATAGGATTATTGGTTGCCATAATGCAATGACGGCTATATTATGAGAAGAGGCTTGATTTGATATGCTTTGGGCTTCTTGATTCGAGATTTGCACTTCTAAATGAATACCAGACAAGGATATACTTACTCAAACAGAATTTCTTGATGCTTTTAGAGAAATTAAAAACTCAGTTAAAATACCAGTAATTATAGATGCTGATACTGGTGGGACTTTAGAACAACTTAAAAGAATGATTACTTTTTATAATCAAATTTGAATAGATTGAATATGTATAGAAGACAAGAAATTTCCAAAGACTAATAGTTTTATTGAAAAATGACAAGAACTTGAAGAAATAGATTTGTTTTGTAAAAAAATAAAGTTATTGAGCAAAGAATTTTCTGGAATGATTTTTGCTAGAATAGAAGCACTTATTGCTGGAAAATGAGAAGATGAAGCTATAAAAAGAGCTAAGGAATATATAAAAGCTGGTGCTAATGTTATTTTAATTCATTCAAAAAGCGAAACTCCAGATGAAATAGTCTCTTTTTGCAGAAGGTATAAGAAGGAATGACTTACTATTCCTATTGCAATTATTCCAACAAAATATACAAGTTTTACTGAAAATTACATAAAAAAATACCCTCAAATTAAATATGTTATTTATGCTAATCAATGAATAAGATCTTCAATAAAAGCAATAAAAGAAACTTATAAAAAGATTTTAAAAGATTGAGGCGTAAATAATTTAAATATTTCTACTCTTGATGACTGTTTTAAAATACAATGATTATAGGCGTTCCATATTCTGGCTGTGATTTTAAAGACGCTATTTATTTTCCTAGAGAAAATAGTGCTTTAGGTTATGCTATTTGAGCTAGACTAGCTTGAAAGGATGTTACTGTATTTATGCAAAACTCTTGATTATGGCATATATGAGATTTATTTTCCTCTTTCTTAATTCCTAGCAAACTTAAATGAATAAAATTTATTATTAACAACAGAAAAGAGCCAGAGCATCACAAGCATTCTTTTGAAAATATAAATAATCTCTTAAAAATTTATGGAATTGAAAATGCCGAACTTAACTAGAAGCACAGCTATATTGTCTATTGCAAAATTAAAATATGATGAACCATTAGTTATAGCATCAACTTGATTAAATTCAAAAGCTCTTTATTCTTTAGGTCATCGAGACAGATTTTTATATAATAGATGAGCATATTGAGAAACTTGAATAATAGCATTAGGTATTGCCGAGAATACTAATAAAGAAGTAGTAGTAATTGATTGAGACGGTAGTTTTCTGGCTTGATTTGCTAATTACCCGATTATATTAGAAAGGAAGCCTAAAAATTTGCATTATTATATTTTAAGAAACTGAAAAACACAGACTACTTGATGACAACCTCTTATACAATTTCCTAAATTAGACAAATACTTTACTATTTTTGATATAGACGAAGACGACAGAAAGCCTCAAAACATAGAAATTACTATTGAAGAAAATGTAAAATCTTTTATGGAATATTTAAAATCTTAATTTTATTTTATGATTAACGGTGTAAAAATTATTGACGTTAATAGATTCTGGGATGACAGATGATTTTTTGCAGAGGTATGGAGGAAGTCTCAACAATGAGAAATGGCTCAAATGTCTTTCACTAAAACTTACCCTTGAGTTGTCAAGGCTTTTCACTACCACGAAAAACAAGATGATTTATGGTTTTGTGTAGAAGGAAATCTAAGAGTAGTTTTAAAAGACCTTAGAGAAGACTCTCCTACTTTTAATGAAGTGCAAACTATTTATATTGGTGAAAAATCTCAAGCAGTTTATATTCCTAAAATGGTAGCTCACGGTTATAAAGTTATGGGAGAAAAGCCAGCTAAACTTATTTATTTGACAACACAAGAATATGATGTAAAAAATCCAGACGAGAAAAGAATACCTTATGACGAATTTTATGATTGGAAAACAGTTTTTAAGTAAAAAATCTATTGTTTTTATAAATTACTATTGGTAGAATAATTATAGATATGCGGGGATGAGGTAAAGTCTAGCCTGAATCGCTTCAACCGATTAAGTAGGGGATAGTCTCCCCTTCTCCGCTCCAATAATTTTTATTTTTATGGGATCATCAAAGCACGGATTAAAGCCAAATCAAATATCAGTAAAAAGAAAAAGCACTAAAGTAAAAGGTGTTTCTCGTTTAAATCATTGGTCTACTATTTCAAAAATGAATATTGAAGATAAGAAAGTAAATGGTTATGTAACTAATATAACTAATATAAAAGGAAATACATTTTGGTGGTATTCTAAAGGAAGAAAAACTTGTTTAGACACAGGACTTAAATGTGATCCAGATGGTTATAATAGATGGAATACTTATGAAAATCACCTAATAAGAAAAAAGAGATTTAAAAATCGTGTCAGAAAAAATACTATTTAATTTTATATTTTTATGGCTCAACACATTGGAATGATATTGGAAGATGAAGATGGAAAATTAATTAAAGACTCTAAATTAAATTTTCAAGATGTTTTAGATAAATGTGATGTTAGTGATAATGAATGGTTAGGCACAATAGATGAATATGGAAATACTGTATTTAATAATATTCAAATACCTATAATAATTAATGAATTAAAAGAATTACCAGTAGAAGAAGAAAATTATACATTAATTAATAAATTTATAAAATTTTTAGAGCAAGCAGAGGATCACGAATATATAAAATTTATTGGAGATTAACTTTTAATTTATATGATTATAGAAATACCAGATATAAAAGACCGTAATGGAAAAACAGTAAGAATGGGAGATGTTATATATTTTCCAGAACAAAGTCTTCACAATACATTGGTTAGATGGGATGAGGAAGAATTTTGTTTAGTACCTTTTAATTATAAATATTATTATTATAAAGACCAAGAAACTGGAAAAATGTGTCCTTTTGAAATAGTAGGAAATATAAAAGAAGAACCAAATTTACAATATGGAAGAGATTAATATTTAATTTTATTTTACCATGCCAATAATGCCTTGTGTAAGCGAAAAAAAGAAAGGTTTTAAATATTGAGAAACTTGAAATTGTTATACCTATGAAGAAGGTAATAAAACTAGTGAAGAAAATGCTAGAGAACAAGCAATCAAGCAATGACAAGCTATTGAGATTAGCAGACTTAAAAAATATAAAATAACCATTAAAAAATAAATGAAAAAATTTATAATAATATTAAAGGATTTATGAATGGGATTATTGATTGCTGGTGTAATTATTTTAGCTTTATTAATTCCTAGCTTTTTGTTAATGATTTCTTGGAATTTAGGATTGGCAACTTTATTCACTAGCTTACCTAAAATGAATTTAATACAAGCAATTTTTATTGGAGGATTTTTCCATATTTTGACTTATAAATCAACTATTACAAAAACTGAAATTAAAGATATATTTAAAAAATAATGATTAATAATGAAATTTATAACGAATTTTTAAATGATAATAACTTATATGAATTTAAAGATAAAACAGGTAAAAAATTTACTTTAGATTTAAAAAATATTCATATAATAGAAAAAGTAAATAGTGGAATAGGAGATGAAGGATATGATGATAATAATTATTCTCTATATATAGTTAATAAAAAGAATAAAAACAATCCTTTATTTCCAAATTTCTTAAAAGATGAAAAAGAAAGAGATAGAATATTCGATGAAATAATAAATACAAAACTTAATCAAGAAGTAAAACAATTTAAAAAATAATTTTATATATTTTATGAATACAGACATTGAAAACTGATTCATTCCAGAACAAACAAAAACAGAAACCAATCCAGATGGTGAGAGAATAGAAGATTATATTGTAAATCAATTGGCCAGAATAGAGCATCTATTAATAACATTATTAGAGCAATGAAAAAAATCTTAGTTTTTGGTGCTAATGGGATGCTAGGGAAAGACTTGGTAAAAATAGATTGATTTAAAATTTACCCAGACTATAAAACAGACATTACTAATTGATTACAAGTATTTATAAAGACTTTATTGGTTAGACCAGATTACATAATTAATTGTGCCGCTTATACTGATGTTGATTGAGCCGAGAATGATGACAATGTTTGAAAATGCTGGAGTGTTAATTCTTGTAGTAAATTGGTCGGTATATGTAAACTTTTTAATACACCTCTTGTAGCATTTTCTACTGATTATGTTTTTAATTGAAAGAAAAAAGAAGGCTATTCAGAAGACGAAAAACTTCATAATAATAGACCTCTTGAAATATATTGAATGAGTAAATGGATAATGGAATTTAACATATTAAAAAATCTCAAGAAATATTATATTATTAGGATTTCATCTCTTTTCGGGAAAAATGGTAAGAATTTCGTAGACTTAATCTTAAATTATGAGAAAGAAATAAACGTGCTTTGAAATAATAAAATGAAACCTACTTATACAGTAGATTTAGCAGAGAATGTTAAAAAACTTTTACAACTAGAATATCCTTATTGAACATACCACTTCACAAACGAATGAGCTTGCTCTTGGTATGAATTTGCTAAAGAAATAAATAAATACAGAACACAACCAATCAAAATAAACAAGGTAGATGAATTTAAAAGACCAGCCGAGAGACCTCAATATTCTGAATTGATTAATAATTCACCTTTAAAAATGAGGCACTGGAAAGAATCTCTCAAAGATTATATTTCTAACATTAAAAAGTAAATGACAGAAGAATTTATTCAGTCTATTAATTGGCACAAAGGCGACCCTATAATAATTAATCCCCTAAAAGATGATCCAGCTATTCCTAATAATCAAGAAGGCTCTTTTTGTGTTGATTTAGGTTGTGGTAAGAATAAAAGAGAAGGATTTATTGGAGTAGATCAAGCTCCAGACGGAGTAGGCGATATTCAAATCAGACTTGATATATTAAACGACAAATTACCTTTCGAAGATAGTTCTGTTGACTGTCTTTTTGCATCACATATAGTCGAACATATAGGCGAAGGCAAAATGATTGCTTTTATGGATGAGTGTTATAGGGTATTAAAACCTTATGGACTTTTTGAAATTATAGCTCCAGTTTACAATTCTAGTGATGCTTATAGACACCCAGATCATAAGAGATTTATTCATCCAGAACTTTGGGGATTTTGGGATCCAGCTAACTGTCAAGAAGACAGAGAATGTTATGGAGTAAAAGCTAAATTCACTCTCGCTATTAATGAAGAAGAAAGAATATTTGGAGACAGTGAAGAGCCAATGATACTTAGAAAATGTCAGCCTATGAACTTTGTATATAAGAATGGCAATTTTGTTACTCTAGTAGCTATTAAATAATTTTACATTAAAATGAAATTTCTAACTCCTAAAAATAAACCAAAAGAAGTAAAAAGAATCAAACCAAATAGCAAGAATTATGTAATGAATATTACTGGAGAAATAAGTGAAAATACCTTTGTAGATTGGAGATTTGCAGAAAAAGACAACGATTTAGTTTTCAATATAAATTCTTATGGTGGAGATTTAACAACAGCAATGAATATATATGAAAGAATGAGAAAAGAAAAAAGAAAAAAAATATGCAAATCTTTTGGAGGAGTAGAGTCTGCCGCTATAAATATTTTTGTAGCAGGAGATGAAAGAATAGCAGGAATAAACGATGTTTTTATGATTCATAATGGAAAAGTAAATAACAAGACAATAGATGAATTACAATTTTTTATGGATTATGCAAATAGATGTTCTGTAATAATAAGCAAAAGACTTTCTGACATAAGTATTAGACCTTTTGAGTTTTGGATGGACTTATTCACTAATGGAAAGAATAACTACTTCACAGGACAGGAGATGTACGATTTAGGTGTAGTTACAGAGCTTATATAGACAAGAATAAAAATTATGACGTAATAAGAAGTTGGTAGTACAAAGTATTAAAACAGTATTTTTGCATTAATCAAGTTTTTTTTAATAAATATTAACTTTTTTTAATAAAATGAATAAATTTGAAACAATAAGATATAAAATATATTATTGTTTTTTAAAAAAATCAAGAATATGGACTTATTTTAGAGAAGAATTTTTAAATAATTTATTATTTGAATTAGAAAGATTTGACATTGATAAAGAAAGTATTATTAAAAAATATAAAGATGAATTAATTAAAATAAGAAAAATAAACAAAAATTTATAATATGATTTTTTAATAAAATGACGAAAAAATCATTCAAAAATCTAATGGAAAAATTCATTGAGATTAAAGAAAATGTAGAAAATGTAAATAAAGCATTGAAAGTATTCGAGCCAGACTTTAATTACCTTTGCTTTAGTAAATACGAATATATATTTTTAGACGCTCTAAAAGAAGCTATGAATGATGAGTATGACTGGATTGATTATTTCATATACGAATTAAATTTCGGGAAAAAAGCTAAAAAAGATTCTGTTACAGAAAAAGGCAAGAATATTCCTATTAAGACAATAGACAACCTTTATAATTTAATCACTAAAAATAAATGAAAATAAAATTTGCTTCTCTGGTAATTCTTTCATTCAATCGTAGAAAGATGATGGAAAGATCACTTAATTCTTTATTCGCTAATACTACATTTCCCTATGAATTAATCGTTGTAGATGACGGTAGTCACGATGATGATACTGTAGACTACTTAATGAGACTTTATAGACTTGGAAAGATTTCAACTCTTATTCTTAATGGAGGAAAGAATATGGGCGTAGGTGTAGGAATAAATAGAGGATTTGATATTGCTCACGGAGACATTGTCTTGAAATTAGATGCCGACCTTGAATATGCTCCTGGTTGGTTAGAGAAGACAGTTAAGATTATGGAGACATTTCCAGAAATAGGGGTAATGGGATTATTTAAATACTTCCACGAACCAGTAGACCATAGAAAAATGTTTATTAGAAGAGAAGAAAGAGACGGAGTAGCTGTAGAAGTACATCAAGATTTCGTTGGCAGTGCTATGGTAATTACTAAAGAACTTTACAATAAGAAAGGAAAGTTTGGAGAATTTAGTGCGGCTTTTGCTGAAGACACTATTTGGAAAATGGCAAGAAAATCAGAAGGCTACTGGTTAGCTCTTCCAGAAGAAGACTTGGTTTATAACTTTGGCTTTGGTAGGATTACTTCAATTCTAGTTAATAACGATGGTACTGTTAGGGACATCGCTCAAGAACCTTTAATCTTTAATAAATAAATTATGTTATATTATAATTTCGTTTTAATCGGTTGTGAAAACATAATAGAGATTGATATTTATAACTTTTTAAAAGAAAATAATTTTGAAGTTGTTAAAACAAAATTTGAAAGTACAATGGAAGAAAATAAACAAAACTATTTTATAGAATTTAAAGGAGAAAATGCTATACGAGAAAATTTCAAAAATTTAAAAACTAACGCAAGATTTATTATGGATTTTGAAGGTAAGGTAGAGGAAGAAGAAAAAGAAGGATGGATTATTAAAGGTCAAAAAATGTTATTCAGAGAATTAATTAATCAATAATATGAGAATTGCAGTAATATGAGCATTTTCTACTTGAAAAACTACTTATGTTGAAAACTATAAAGGAAAAGAATTAAAAGCTATTAATCTTGAAAGATGATTTAATTCTCAAGAAGAAATATTTAATAATCAAATAAAGTTTGAAAAAGAACATAAAGACTTTATTACAGACAATTGATTATTTACAATACTGGCATACACCAAGAAATTTAGACCAGAATTATTTGAAGAACAATTAAGAGAAACTAAAGAATATTTAAAAAATAATCCTTATGACAAAATAATTCTATTAGAACCTTTGAATAAAATAGAAGATGATTGATTTAGATTTACAGACAAAGAGTTACAGTTAGAAATACATAATATAATATTAAATATACTTAATGAAAATATGGTTTGCTACAGATCGTTCAACAGGTTGTTATTATGTTAGAGAAAAGATTATTGAAAAATATATTAATAGAGAATGAATACACGAAGTTAGAATAGACGACCAAATAAGTTTTAAGATTAACGACAATAAAGAGATTATAGATGTTATGGCTGATAGTCTTGATTGGTGTGATGTAATGGTATTAGCAAGAACTTATAAACCTCTACAAGACAAATCAATAAAGAGTAGGCATAAAATACCTATTCTTCTTTTAAGAAAGGCTAAAGAACTTTGAAAGAAAGTAGTCTATGAAATTGATGATGATTTTAAAACGCTCTTTGAAGGCAAGGCTCTTCACAATATGTCATCAGTAGAAATTTATAATCGCTGGGACAAGAAAGAACAGATTGATTGCTTTTATAACGAATCTGATTTAATCACTACCACTACAGAAGAACTTAGACAAAAACTTATTCCAGAAAAAACAGTCGTCTTGCCTAACTGTATTGACTTTGAAGAGTATGGAGATTTTAATTTCAATAAGAGATGAGACAAAATTAAAATACTAGTGTCTGGCGGGATTACACACCTAAGAGATTGGCAGATTATTTTAGACCCGCTCAAACAACTTTCTAAAGAATTTCCTATTGAGATTATATTTTATGGTATAGACAGTAATGTTTTGGCTACTACTTTCAAAGATTATTTCCAGAAAATGGACAGAAACAATCCTCTTAATCAATGGATGTTTTCTCTTTTTGACTTCATAAATAAGTCTCAAGAGCTGGGCAATATTACCTTTGTGAATTGGGTAGAAGTTAAAGACTACCAAAAAACACTCAAGTCTTTAGGAGCGAACATAGGACTCATACCATTAGAGGGAACAGAATTTGATGAGAGTAAATCTGACATTAAGTTTAGAGAATACTCTGCCTGTTCTATTCCAGTTATAGCCAGCAAGGTTATTCCATACTCTAATAATATTACAGAAGAGACAGGAATACTTTGCAAGAATAAGTTTTTTAACTGGTATAATGCTATTAAGAAACTTATAGAGAATGAAGACTTGGCTAAAAGACTTGCTCTTAATGCTTATAATGACACGCTTAAAAATAGAGACATAAGCAAAAATTATAAGCATTGGATTGATGCCTATAAGAATTTATAAACATCTTCGTTTTTTATTCTGACTACTTTTAATCCCTTAGAATATAAATAAAGGTCTTTTTGATGGTCTTTTATTCTTTGGCTTGGTTTATTATGATAACCTCAATCTATTTCTATACAAGTCTTTTGATTAGGTAAATAGAAGTCAACAATACAATGGAAGTGGTCTTTAATAAATGATTTCTGAAATATATATTTTATTCTTTTCTTGTCTAACATATTTTTAAATAGAAGCTCTGATTTAGTAGCTTTTCTTATTAATTTTCTCCTGTATTTTTTATTTAGCTTTTGTTTTTGTTTTTTAGTTAGATTATACATAAGAAAGTAATGTTTTCTTTTATTATACACAAAGATTTTAAGTTTTAAAATACTTGTCTTTAATTAGATTAAAAGTGTATAATAGATATAGATAACCTTATAAAAAAAATGATTGAGTTATTTTTACCAAATCCAATAATATATAGAGAGCAAGAGACAAAACTAAGTGCAGATTCGACTGTTTGAGCTACAACTTTGAGCGTAGATGATGCTACTTGATTTAGTGTAAATGATTATTTAGTAGTTTGAAATTATTGAATAGACAAGGCAGAGCTTACTAAGATTTCTTGAATACCTACTCCAACAAGTCTAGCAATCAGTGCATTAAGTTTTGCTCACAATAAATATGACACTATAAAAAGAATTGCTTGGAACCAAATACAACTCTATTCAAGTGCTACTAAGACTGGCACTTATTCTTTATTGACCACGCTTAATATTAAGCCAGATTCAACAGTAGTTAAATATGAGCATAGTGCTTGAGCTTCAACAACTTATTATAAATGGAGATATTACAACAGCACTACATTAGACAGCTCTGAATATTCTAATCCAGTCAATGAAGCCGCTCACTATTGCTCAATAGACAATATTAGAGAACAGGCTTGATTCAGAAATGCTGAATGAATAGAGGACAATATAATTCGAAATTACAGAATACAAGCCGAAGGAATAGTAAATGGCTATATAACAGGCTATTACACGCTTCCTCTTTCTAGTATTCCAGACATTATAGTTTTAATTACTAAACTATTGGCCGCTGGTTATTTACTTATTGCTGAATATGGAACGCAAATTTCAGAAGACATAAGCAAATATGGAAAGAATATGATTGACCAAGCTATGTGAATGCTTAATATGATACAAAAATGAACTCTAAAACTTATAGACACTGATTGAGCGGAATTATGAAGAGGAACTGTTTTAACTCCTAGTGGAAATAATTACCCTTATGATTCTAGTTTGGCTGATAGTGGCGAGCTTTTCAATCTTTCCAACGAAACTTTCAAATTCAAAGACCCCTCATTTCCAACTTCTTAATCTTTCTACAATATGGCAGAAGGATTTAAACTTTCTTTTTCGGTAGAATGAGAAAAACAAGCAAGTAGAATTTTAAATTGAATGGTAAGTAAGTTAAAAGATATGTCACCAATCTTTAAAGAAGTTTCAGAAACTCTTGATGAATGAGTAAAGAAAAACTTCTCTAGCGAAGGTAAAGAATTTGAAGTTACTTGGGATCCACTTTCTCCAAATACTATAAGACAAAAAGCAAAGCTATGATATTGAAGTAAGCAAATATTGGAAAGAACAGGAGCTTTGAGAAATGCTTTTCATGCTAAATATGGAAAAGATTTTGCAGAAGTTTATAATGATAGTCCTTATTTCGCTTACCATCAATCAAATCAAGCTAGAAAAATAATCCCTAGAAGAATAATGTTTAAATTAACCAATCAATATATTTCAACTATTGTTAAAATATTCCAAAAATACTTAACTTTTACAGATAGATAATGACAGAAAACCTTGAAAAAATCAGAGACATATTAAGAAGCTCTATAACAAGTGTAAAGAATTATTACATTGGTGACCCAGTATTAATTCCAGCTTCTTACTTGCCTTGTATAACAATAGACCAAGTCTCAACAGCCGTAAAAACGCTTGACAGTGCTAGGGATATTTACACGACTAATGTTCAGCTTTCTTATATTATGGATATTAGGTCTGACTTCAATAAGAGACCAGACGAAGTAATAGGCACGACTACCCTTAGAGAAGTTATGGAGGGCAGAGACGCTAGTGGAGATTTAAAAACTAATTCTATTGTTTATTTACTTACCAAGAATTGGGATTTAGGCAGTGATTGGAAGATTAACAACGAATACAATATAAATTATGCAGAGAAAGCTAGATGAGAACAACTAATAACTAGAGAAGCAATCCTAACTTTTTCAATTTATAAAGCACAACTTAGGGGATAATCTTGTCATAAACAAGATAAAAAGCGTATAATACTTATAGATAACTTTACAAATTCTATGAAAAAAAATACAGAAGTAATAGAAAGAAATACTATTACAATTCACAATTTATATCACAAACCTATGAGCTTAGTAACTATTAAATGAGACTTTCCTTTACAGGTTTGAGCAAATGAAGTTCCTAAAGATATAGCTGAACTTATCGAAGAAAATCGCTATATTAAAAAAGAATATATTTTTATAAAATAATTTTAAAAAACTATGTCACAACATATTGGAAGAGAACAGTGGATAGGGGTTGGTCTTGAAGATAGTGCTGGTTCTGGTGGAAGTATAGACAAATACATTCCTCTGGTTTCTGGCTCTTTTATGACAATGACCGATATTCTTCCAGACGAAGCTGCTCGTGGTATTCGCCATAAAGTAGGTTGAGCTGTATTAGCAAGAACTCGTGGAGAAGGTAGTGTAGAAATGCAATTAGACGTTGAAAACTCTCCTTATTTCTTATACCCAGTAATGGGAAGTATTTCTTCAATTACTAAGGCTGGAGAAACGGCAGTTTATACTCACACAATTTCAAGAGAAAATACAGCTACTCCAAAAACTTTGGTAGCAAAAAGAGGTGAAGGTGTAGATGTTAGAGAATACGCTAATATTGTAGTTTCTTCTGCTAATCTTACAGTTTCAGACTGATTTGTTGGATTGTCTTGTGATTTACTTTCTAAAGCTGGTACATCAGAGACAGGTTCTCCAACTTATACCACCGAAACTTTACTTTCTCTAAAAGATTGTAGTATTCAATTAGGAACTGATTTAACTGCTGCTGCATTAGCTGCCGCTACTAAGGTAACAGAATTAGAACTTAATATAGTAAACAACGCAGAAGCTCACTATATGAGTGGGTCAAGTGATGTAGATACTATTACTTATGGAACTCAAGAAATTACTGGTAGTTTTGTAAAACTTTTTGAAAGTACAACTGAAAGAGCTGCTTATGAAGCATTGACAAAAAGAGCAATGATCATTACAATTACTGGAGAATCTATTGGTAATTCTTCAACAGAAACAATTCAAATAAATATTGCTAAAATGCACCTTTCTGGACATCCAATTGAAATGGGATTAGATGACATTATGGCAGAGACTTCAGAATTTACTTGTGAATATGACCCTACAACTGCTAAAGATGTTCAAATAGTAATTACCAATCAAACTTCTTCTTACGCTTAGTATTTAATTTTAAAAATATATGAAAAAAATAATTCTTCCAGTATCACAAAAAGAAATTGAATTAGATTATAATTATTGAATGGAATTAGAAATTCAAGATATTTTATTTGAAAATCAAGAAGTTAATGAAAATTGAAGTTTTAAGGTTCAATGAAAATCTTTAAGTTTATTGTCAAAAAAACTTTTAGAATTAATTCCTCAAAAAATTTCTATGGAAGAAATTAAAAAACTTTGAGCAGAAGATTGAAGATTTCTAATGGAAGAATGTGCTTCTTATTATAAAGATCTTTCTCAAAAAAAAAATTAGAAAAACAAATTTTTAAAGCTCTAATTTCCAAGTCTAAAAGACCTCCATCTATTTGCAATGAGAAGAATCTTCTTGAGAAATATTGAGAGGTAATATACAGATTACCACCATGGAAGATTAGAGCTTTTATTTTAATAGATAACACTTTACAACAAATAAATGGCTGATAAAGACCTAACATTAAGAATAAATGCAGAAGATAATGCAACAGAAGTTTTAAATAAAACAAGAAAATGAGTAGATTGAATTGTTAAAGCTGGAAAAATTTTGGCTGCATCTTGGGCAGCAAAAAAAGTTTTTGAATGAACTATTTGAGTAGCAATGGATTTTGAAAAACAAATGAAAAATGTGTCTACTATGATGGATTTAACAACAGAGGCTTGAAAAAAAACATTTGATTCAGTAAGAAGTTGATTATTAGATATTGCTCAAAATGTACCAATATCTATTGATTCTTTAAGTGACTCTCTTTATAATATGGTATCTTCTTGATACCAGTGAAAAGAAGCACTAGAAATGGTTAATACTGCTGCAAAATTAGCAACAGCTGGAGCAACAGATGCTTGAACAGCAGCTTATGCCTTAACGGCTTTTATAAAAGGTTATTGAGACGCTTCTGTTTCAGCTAAAGAAGCTGCTGATTTATTATATAATACCAATGTTTATGGTATTACTACTTTTGAAGAATTGGCAGTTAGTATTTCTGGTGCAGTTCCTTCTGCGAATATGTTATGAGTTAGTCAATTAGAATTAGCAGCTACTACTGCTACTTTAGTAGGAAAAACTGGTAATGCTGCAGAAGTTTCAACTCAATTAATGTGAGCTTTTAATGCTATGTTAAAACCAAATAAAGCATTAATATCATTAATTCAAAGTCTATGATATGAAAGTGCAGAAGCAATGATAAAGGCAAATTGATTAAAATGAACATTGGATTTATTAAAAGAATGAGCCAATAAATCTAATGTAGAATTAAAGGACATTACTTCTAATGTTAGGGCTGCAAATTGATTAATACCATTAATGACAACACTTTCTTGAGATCTTACTAATAATTTAAACAATATGTGAAACGCTTCTTGAATAGTAGATGAAGCATTTAAAAAGCAAATGGAGGCAAGTAGTAATTTATGGGATGTAACAAAAAATAGATTAGCTGTTGCTGGAATAGAATTATGAACATTGGTATTGCCTTTATTATCAATGGCGATACAAGCATTAAATTTTATTATACAAAATTGAATAAAAATGTTTTCTGAATTTTGGGATACAACAAAAAAAATATGAGAATGGTTATTAAAATCATTTTTATGAATTTGGGAAACTATTAAAAATGCTGTTTCAGACGCATTTACATATATTTATAATCAGATAAAAGATTCTCCGATAGTTTCTTTTATTCAATGAATAATTGAAAAAGTTCAATGATTATTGGAAAAAATATGATTAGCAAAAAAACAATCTCAAGAACTTTGAGAAGTTTGAATTTGAAATTATAGTAGCAAACAAACAAGTATTTCTATGCCAAAAAAGAGAGCTATTGGTTGACCTGTCTCTTCTGGAAGTCAATATTTAGTAGGAGAAAGATGACCAGAGCTTTTTACTCCTTCTACTTCTGGAATGATTACTCCAAACAATCAACTTTGAGGCGGTGGAGTAGTAATTAATCTTAACAATCCAGTAGTAAGAGATGAATGAGACATTGACGCTTTCACAAATAAAATTATAAAAGCTCTTAGATGAGTAAATTTAAACAATAAACTTTCTTCATTCTAGTGATTACTTATACTATATGATGACAAGATTTAAGTGACGAGGTAGTTAGAGGCTCGCTTAAAATATTAGAAAAGGCGACAGATTCTGTAAACATCTGTCGTTTTGATATGTTGGTAAATTGAACGACTGGAAATAAACCGCTTAGATGACAAAAGGTTCTTGTAGTAAGTGATTGATCAAAGATTTTTAATGGATTTATTGAGATGACTACTGAATGAGAATTGACTAAATGAGATTGGCTTCAATACGAGGTTGAGTGTATAGATTACACCAAAGCAATGCAACACAGATTAGTCGTTGAATCTTTCACAGGACAAACAGTCAAGACAATAGTAGATACTCTAATTAACGATTACATAGGCACTGGCTTTGGAATTACTACTACAAATGTAGTTACTTGACCGACTATTGACTCAATTCAATTCAATTATTTAACAGTCCAGAGATGTCTCCAAAAAATAGCTCAAAATGCTCAAATGGAATGGTATATAGACTACGAAAAAGATGTGCACATGTTTAATCGAAGCGATGAGTCAGCTCCAGAATCTTTGACAGACTCTTCTGATAACTTTTATAATCTTACCCTTGAAGTAGATACTTCACAGCTTAGAAATTCGGTAGTAGTTAGATGATCAACTTACCCTTCAAATAATTTCTCTCAAACAATTAAGGCAGATGGTACAGCTCGGGAATGGTTACTTGCAAGAAAGCCTAAAGCTTGGGTAAGTTTAACTGTTGATTGAGTTTATAAAGATGTTGGTGTAGACCCTCTTATGGAAGAAACGGCTGATGTCGTTATAGACAGAGTTTATTCAGAAGAATCTGGAAGCCTAGTAGACAGAACGACATTGTTTAAAAGAGAATGATGAAGTTGTACTTTTTTTTCGGCTGATGATGATTATATATATATAGGGGCTAGAAATAGCTGGAATACTATGGTTTGGGATTTTGCTACTCCCGCCAGTGCAGATGTTGTTATGGAAATACAATATTCAAGTCTTACTGAATGACAATGGAATAATTTAGTAGTATTTACAGATTGAACAAATTGAATGACACAAGATTGAACGCTTACTTTTATTCGACCAGAGGATTGGGGAAAGGGTAGTCAAATAGATGCCACTACTGAAATTGATCCAGCTAATACAACGAATTATTACTATTTAAGAATAAAAAGAACAGCTAATATTTTGGTAACAGCTCCTGCCATAGCAGAACTTCTTATGGACAGGATTTTCGAGTATATGTTTAACTTTCAAGAAAAATTTGTTAGATGTTCGGCGGCTACAACAACGCCAATTGCTTGAATATTACTCGTTCCTACTTATAGATACGAAGTGCCTATTATAGCTAAATCTCAAAACAATCAATCTATTGAAGCTATGAAGGCAATAGAGTGATGAGACGGTCTCTATGAACATATTATAGTAGATGAGAGTATTACCACTAAAGACGAAGCAAAGGCGAGGGCGGCGGCTGAAATAGCTGATTATGCCAATCCTATTGTCAATGGTAACTTTCAAACAAGAACAGGATTACTTCAATCTGGAAGCAAATTCGTTCCTTGACAGATTTTAACTATAAGTCTTAATTCAAGAGGGCTTACTGGCGACTACAATATACAAGAGATGACTACTACCACGGCTGATGAAAGCGAATTTTATTACGATATTCGTTTCGGCGGTAGGCTTTTAAATGTCTTCAATTATTTTTTGAATAACATAAGCAAGGAAATAGTAATGAAAGAAAATGAAGAGTTATTGTCTATTGAAGTTGTAGACGAGACTGTAACTATTACCGAGACTATAACAAAAGCTACTCCAGAGACAGTAATAGAAAGTGTTTTAATCACTGAAAATGCTAGTGCCTCTACTTTTACGCCTCCTTATACTTGGTGAGATGATGCTGACGAGGGTAGATGGGGGATTTTCGAGTGGTCTTAATCTTGTTGTTTACAAGCCTTTTAATGTATAATATTAATATAATCTTATAAATAAATGGAAAATATAACAGAAAATGTCGGGATTAAATGAATACAAATTTTCTCTTGATATGACATTACTAAACCTAATGCTCAAGAAATTGAAAACGAAATTATAGAAGCTAAAAAAGAAAAAATAGAATGGAGTGATTGGAAAAGTATAATCAGTAAATTCGCTGATTGTTGCAAAACAAGAGAAATAGAATACCATAATCTAATCACGACTGTTGGCAGGTCGGTTATAGCTCAAAGATTAGTCGGCACTAATACCTATACCCTTAATCTTGATTATGGAGCTTTGGGAACAGGCACGACTGCTCCCGCTAATGCTGATACTATTCTTGAGACAGAGCAATACAGAAATACAGTAGCTTCTCAAACTAATTCAAATAATATAGCTTACCTTACTTGGTTTTATTCTTCTACTGAAACTAATGGTAACTTTAGAGAATTTGGAAATGTTATTGACGGTTGAGCAGGAGCAAACACAGGGCAATTATTTACACACGTAGCCGTTGCTTGGAACAAGAGTGCTTTGGAATCGCTTACCGTAGATTGTTCCTATGAAATTTTATAATATAATATATTTAAAATATGGCAGTTTTAACTAGTGCAGTTGTAGCAGGTCAAACAGCTACGGCGGTACAATATAATAATCTAAGAAATGATGCTTTAACAGCTGGTCATATTAGTCTTCAGACTATTACTGGAGCAACTAAAACAGTAGTAGCAAACGAATGATACATTTCTCAAAATGATAGTGATAGAATAGTTTATACTTTACCTACAACAGCTAGTGTTGGAGATGTTTTTATAGTTACTGGAAAAGGTACTGCTGGCTGGAAAATTGCTCAAAATGCTTCTCAAATTATTTATTTTTGAAAGGTTTCTACTACTACTTGAGCTAGTTGATACATTCAATCTACTTGAAACAATGATTCAGTTACATTAGTTTGCACTACTACTAATAATGGTTGGACTGTAACAAATTCTATTTGAGAAATAACTTTAGATTCTGGTTGAACAAATAATGCTATTGACTGAATTATATGATGAGACGGAAGCGATGGTGCATTGTCAATCGGTGCTGGAGCAACTACAACTCTTAATACAAATCAAGTTTATAATTATAGTTCTATAGACATAAACGCAACAGGAACACTTGCTTTCACAGGTGCTAATGGTGCGGCTCTTATAAACTGTAGTGGAGACGCTACAATCGCAGGAACAATAGAACTTCGCAATCTAGTAACAACTGCTTTCTCTGCCTATACCTCTAACAAGGATAGTCTGATGAGCGGAAGTGCTTATACTGCTGTAACTTATAATGCTGGTGGTGCAGGTGGTACAGCTGGTGGTGTTGCAGGTAATGGTGGAACAGGTGGAACATCTACTACTGCTTCTGGTACTCCTGGTACTGGTGGTGCAGGAGGAACTTCTGGTAGCAAAAATGGTGGAAATGGAGAAGGTGGTAATTCTACTACTGGAGGAGGAGGAGGCGGTGGTGGATACGGAGATGGAAATGGAACTGCTGGAGCTACAACTGCCAATACTAATGGAGGTGCTGGAGGTGCTGCTGATGCAACATCTACTGGTCCTGGTGCTGGAGGAGGCGGTGGTGGAGGTGGATTGACAACTGGAAACGGAGGTGCGGGTGGAGCTGGAGGAGCTACTACTAGTGTAAGTGGTGGAGAAAACGGTGGAATAGGTGGTAACGGTGGTGCTTCTGGTGCTAGTGGTGGAAATGGAGGAAATGGTGGACAAGGAGGTGCTTGCACTAGAACTGTTTCTGGTATAGGAGGTAACGGTGGAGCTGCTTATGCTACTGGTGGTACTGGTGGTGCAGGTGGTGGAGCTAGTGATGATGGACAAGGTGCAGCAGGAGGAGTAGGAGGTAATTCTTCTCATGGAACTGGTGGTGTTGGCGGAACTGGAGGTAATACCGTTAATGGTAATATTGCTGGTGTTGGTGGAGCTGGAGGAAATGGAAGAATAGGAGGTGCTGGTGGAACTGGAGGTAACCCTGGTTCTTCTGGAGCTAATGGTGCAGCTGGTGGTGCAGGCGGTAATGGAACATCTGGATCAACTTGTCTAGCAATGTATGTAAAAGGAGATCTAACCATATCTGCAACTGTAACAGCTAGTGGTGGTAATGGAGGTAAAGGTGGAAATGGTGGAAATGGATTTGGTGCTGGAGCTGGTGGGGCTGGAGGTGCTGGCGGAAGTGGTGGAGATGGAGCAGATATAATAATACTATGCAAAGGAACACTTACTAATACAGCTACTATAACTAATACAGGTGGTAATGGTGGAACAGGAGGAACAGGAGGTAATGGTGGAGATACTAACTCTACAACTATTGGAAAATCAAATGGACAAAATGGAACCAATGGAAGACAAGGTCGTGATGGTCGTAAAATAGTTGCTTCTATTACTAACCTTTAATCACTATGTACATATTCTATAAACTTGATACACTAAAAATAATGGGAATGTCTACAAATAAAAATTCTATGGAATTCCCTTCAATAGAAACAGAAGAAAATTACCATTCTACTTTTGATTTACAAATAATCGAAGAGAATAATAAATATATAATAAAGCCAATTAATTTAACAATTAATGATGAAATAATCAGCGAATTAAATAAAAATAATAAAGTTTATATTGATTGAAAGGAACAAGAAAATTGACAATTAATTTTAAATTGAAAAAAGATTAAAAAGGCTTGAAATAAAAAAATTAAAAGAGTAAAATAATAACGTTTAAGGTTAAATGATACTAAGGAATCTCTCATTCGTGGGAGATTTTTTAGTTTTTTCTATTGCAAAAACTATTTAGAAAGTATAAAATATAAGTAAATACTAACATTTTTGCAATATGAATATAAATGATTTAATACCTTTCTGAACTAAAATACTTGTCAAAGTAATTAATCTTGAAGAAAAAGGCTGATTAAGTTTACCAGAGACAGAAGAAAAACCATCTGTCCTTTTTTGAGAAGTATTAAAGGTTGGTAATGGTGTAAAGACTTTTAAGGAAGGTATGGTTGTTTTATTCGACAGGTACAAATCAAATTACTGTCCTATTCCTTGAGACTTTAACGAATACAGATTTACAATGCCTAAATATATACTTTCTTACTTTACTAAATAATGGCTAAAATAGTTTATTTAAACAACGAATGAAAACAAAAAGTCCTAAAAGGTATATTTACTGTTACTAATGCAGTTAAATGAACTCTTTGACCTAAATGACAAAATGTAATTCTAGACCAAAAGTTTTCTTACCCTAAAATTACTAACGACGGTGTTACAATAGCCAAAGAAATCGAATTAGAAGACCCTACAGAAGAGATTGGATGTAAGTTAATAAAACAGGCAGCAATTAAAACAAACGACGAGGCTGGCGATTGAACGAGTACCTCAACTGTGTTTGCAGAAGCCATTATTACAGAATGATTAAAAGCTATTGAGGCTGGTGCTTCTCCTATTTTACTCAAGAATAATATTATAAATATTTCAAATAAGGCAATAGAAATTATAAAGAGAAATGTTGTACCTATAACTAAAGAAGAAGAAATTATAAATGTAGCCACTATTTCATCTCAAGACGAAAATATTGGTAAAATTATTGCTGAAATTACCGACAAGGTATGAGAAAGCGGTGTAGTAACAACAGAAGAAATGGCAGAGGTAGGAATTAAAACCGAATTAGTAGAAGGATTAAAAATTGACAATGGTTATTTTTCACTTGATTTTGTTACTGACAGAAAGAGACTAGAGGCAGTTAGAAAAAATTCTAAGGTCTTTATTACAGATGATACAATTACTAGCGTAGAAGAAATGGCTAGTATTCTTCAAGCTCCTTTCAAGGCTAATTTTAAAGAGGTTGTTATTATTGCTTCAACAGTAGAAAAAGGGGCATTATATACGGCTCTCAAGAATCATATTGAGGGCAATATTTCTGTTCTAATTATTAAAGCTCCTTGATATGGAGACAGGAAAATCGAGATGTTAAAAGACATTGCTACTATTACAGGAGGCAAGGTAGTCTCTAAACAATTTGGAAGAGATTTAAAGAAGGTAACTATGGAAGATTTTGGAGAGGCTGAAACAATCAAGGCATATAAAAATTATTCTGTTATTATAGGCGGTAAAGGTAACAAGGAAGACCTAGAAAAAAGAAAAGAGGAAATACAATCTCTTATTGAACAAACTACTTCTGACTTTGAGAGGGACAAATACGCTCAACGCCTTTCTCTTCTTAACGGTGGAGTAGGTATAATCAAGGTAGGTGCTTCCTCTAAGATTGAACTTGATGAAATTAAATATAGAATAGAAGACGCTCTAAACGCCACTAAAGCCGCAATAGAAGAAGGTATACTTCCTTGAGGTGGTACTTCTTATTTAAAGATTTTAAACGAATTAGATCAGTATAAGAATGGAGATATTAACAATGATATGGCAGTCAATATAATCCAGAACGCTCTTAAATACCCTTGTAAAACCATAGCTGAAAATGCTGGGAAAGATGGTGGTTATATTGTAGGAAAGGTTATGGAAAAATATGAAGATTTTAACTATGGTTATAATGCTAAAACAGATGTATTTGAGGACTTAATGGAGAGTGGAGTAATAGACCCTTTTAAAGTAATTAGATTAGCATTACAGAATGCCACTAGCGTAGCATCTATTTTCTTAACCACGAATACAATCGTAACAGATATAACAGATGTTGAAAAAGACAAATCATAACATAGATAGGCTATTTAAAATATTTGAGGAAGATAAAGTAATTATGAAAAAATTTATTTACATAGATTTATGAATGCAAAAATTTTGAGAAGAAAAAAAATATTTACTTGTAGCCTTTCCTAGATGACAAATTTCAAGAGAGCTTGAATATGTTGGCGTTGGAAAAGACAAAGAAGAAGCTACATTTGATTTATTCGAGAGATACTTTTATTCTACTAACGAGCCAAAAACTTACAGACAAATATGATTTTTTCTAAATATGAGCGGAGAATCAGTTAGACAGATTATGGACTGAACGAAAGAAAGCCAATTCACTAATTCTATAATGGAAAAATTAAGACATAGTAATTTTAATAAAAAATGAATACTTACCAAAAAATATTAGATTACATCAATCATTGAGTAGGCGTAATGTGAGAATATAAAGACAAAGAAGAAATACACATATATTTTTATGGATACTTTAATTGATTTTTGGTTTGTGTGGTAGTAAATTGAGATAGTTATATTCCAGCACTTTATGATGAGAAAAAGATTAACGAAATAGACAAATATTTACAACTTATAAAACCTTTCAAAAAATAATGCAAGACATAAATAAATGCACATATTGTTGAGAAGAAAAGCCAAAAGATGTAAAATGGTATTGTACTTGGTTATGTCAGAATTGCAAAAAAATAAATGAGCCAAGAAAATATTTTACTCTTAGAGGAAGACAATTATGGACTGAAAACAAAGTAACAGAAAGAAACAGCTTTACCGAAATTATTAACTCTTAATTTTATTTTAAAAATGGATTTTAATGCCATTAAGCCTTATTCTAAAAACCCAAAAAAACATCCAGATGTTCAATTAAAAGCTATTGCTAATAGCATTAAAGAATTTGGTTGGAGACAGCCAATAGTAGTTTGAAAAGATTGAACTATTATTGTTTGACATTGAAGATATTTTGCTTACCAAAAATATAAAGATGAAATGTCTCTTCCAGAACCAAGAATAGAAGAAGCTAAAGACCTAGATGATAAAAAAATTACAGCTTATAGAATCGCCGACAACAAATTGAATGAATCAGACTGGGACATGGAAATATTAAAAGAAGAATTTCAAAAGATTGATCCATTATTAATTGATATGACTTGATTTGATAATTCATTCATAAACATAAAAAAAGAAGAAATGGAAGTTTTGAACAATATTAAGGAAAACGAATTTTTAGAATATACTCAAGATGTTAAGGATTTCAACAAAAAGAATGAAGATGTTATATTAGAAAAACAAGGAATTAAATGAGAATATAAAGAAAGATTCCCTGTTATTTTTTGGTTTGATGATGAGGAAGAATATAATTTAGTAAAAACATTTTTTCAAAAAGGTAATTGATTTGACAAAGAAAAGCTTATAGAAATTATGTGACTTACTAAAAATTAATATGATAAAAATTTGCATACCTTCCTTTAATAGATGGTATACCATAAAAGAAAATACGATAAATTTAGTAAAAGATTTATGATTTGAACTTTATGTTTTTGTAGAAGATGAAAATAATTTTAATAATTATTCAAAAGAATTAGAATGATTAAATATTAAAATAATACAAACTAATACTAAAAAAATAGCACCTAAGAGAAATTTCATATTAAATTATTTTAAAGAATGAGATAAAATAGTAATGTTAGATGATGATATTAAATGAATGTATTATTGAGTAAAATGAAAAGAATTAATAAAAATGTCAGAAGATCAAATTAAGAAATTTATAGAATTGTGATTTTTATATTGTGAAAAAAATTTAATAAAATTATTCTGAGTATATCCAATAAAAAATAATTTTTTTATGAATAAATCTATAAAAAATGATTGATTCATAATTTGACAATTTATGTGAATAATTATAAATAATTTAAGATTTGATGAAATAATAAATTCAAAAGAAGATTATGATTTTACTTTACAAAATATAAAAAAATTTTGAGCTGTGGCAAGATATCAAATGATTTGTTTGCAAGCTATGTGAAAAAAAAATAATAATAAATGATGATGTAACGAATATAGAAATGATAAAACAGAAAGTGAAGATTTTTTGTATATGAAAGATAAATGGTGAGACTATATAAGAGAAAATACAAAAAGAAAAAATGAAATAATTATTAATAAAATTATAAAATAAATGGATTATTACCAATCTCCAAGAATATCATGAGAATTTCTAGATTGTTCAATGCCAATGACATTTGATCAATATTCTAATTGTTGATATAACTGTCTTTATTGCTTTAGTACATTCCAAAGAGGTATATGACATTGTAAAGAAAATTATTATTGAAATACGATTAAGCATGTTAATGTAGAAAAAATAAAGAAAATGTTTTTAGAAAAAAATCATAAAACATTTGGAAAAATAATAGAAAATAAAATACCAATGCAATGGTGATGACTATCTGATCCTTTTTGTCCGCTAGAAGAACAATTTTGAATTTGATATGAATTATTGCAATTCTTTAATGAAATAGAATATCCTATTAGGTTTTCTAGTAAAACAGATTTATTTACTAGACCAGAAGGAAAAAAATATTTAGATTTATTAAAACAAAAACCTCATCTATGGTTTTATATGTCTAGTATTATTACTATGGATGAAGAAAAAGCTAAACTTATGGAATGAGATGTTCCTACTCCTAAAAAAAGATTTGAAAATTTAAAAGTGTTGTCTGATTTAGGTATTTACACCACTTTAAGATTGAGACCTTTTATTATTTGATTAAGCGACAAAACATTAGAACAAGAATTTAAAATGGCTAGCGAATCTTGAATTAAGGCTATTAGCACAGAGTTTTTTTGTTTAGAAAGAAGAATGACAGATCAACTTAAAAATAAATTTAATAAAATGAGTAAAATAATATGATTTGATATTATAAAGTTTTATGAAAAAGTTAGTTCTTGAAGCGGTTATTTAAGATTAAATTATGAAATAAAAAGAAAATATATTGATATAATGACAAAATTAAGCGAAAAATATAATATAAGATTCCATTGTTCAGACGCTCAACATAAAGAAAAATCAATGAGTGGTTCTTGTTGCTGATTACCAGAAGATAATGAAATATTTAATAAATTTAATAAATGTCAATTTACAAATGCTTTAATGATAGCAAAGCAATCTAAAGATTATACTGTTAAATTTAGTGATATTTCTAAACATGATGTTTTTTTAAAAACAATTCAATGGTCTAATGCAGAATGATTAAACCAATGAAATACTAGGAATAGAAATTTTAATAAATGAAAATCATTATTAGACTTTATGAGAATGTGTTGGAATAATCCAAATAGTGCAAAATCACCATATAAATATTTTGGTTGAATACTTAATCCTATATGATTAGATGAAAATAAAGACATTATTTATAAATTAGATTTAGAAAAATCTAATATATCAAATTATTGTATGTGATGTTGAAATTGCAATAAATAAATTTAATTAAAGGAGGAAAACAAAATGAAAGAACAATGCCCAATTTGCCAAAAAGTTGTTGAAAGTAATGTTATGATTAATTACGAAAAGTTTGGAAAGATGTTAAGAGTCTGTGACCAATGTACTAATAGAATGAATAGTGGAAAATATAATCATTACTTCAATTTTTTTAATGAGTTGGCTAAATAGAGGAGAAAATCCTCTATTTTAATCATATAACCTTTTATTAATATGAAAGTTAAAAATAAATATTCTCTCTATAAAGATGAGTTTATAAAAGAATATGTTTTGGGAAAAACTAAATCGGTAGCTGATTTCGCTAGACAAAAATGATGGATTAAAGCAAGTGATCCTTCTAATGTTAATTGAGCCATATTAGCCAATACAATAGGCTGGACTAATGAAGCTAAAGATGAGGTAGAAAGAATAAATAAAGAGACTAAAGAAAGAACAATGGTAGAACTTGAAAAAATAGACTATAATTCTATTGCTATAAAGAAAGAAGAGATTATAAAGGGTTGTACTTTCGGGCTTAAATATTTCTTTAAGGATTTAACAGATAGATATAAGGCTGGAGAAAGAATTTATGCTTGAGAAGCTAGAGTTATGTATGACATTCTTAATACAGAATTAGAACAATGGCAAAAAGTAAAACCAGCTGGAGAAAATGAACCTATAACTAAAATTCAATTATTACAGATTATTCACAACGAGATTTATAAACCTATGGAAGATGAAATTATTAGAAAAAGTAACGAAAATAAATAATTATGCTAACAGATTTAGATTTACGAAAATGAGGTAACGATCTTTTTTGGTTCGCCGAAAATGTTTTTTCTAAGTCTTTCGATTATGAATTTAGGTCTTGACAACATATAAAGAATACTTGTGACTTATTGCAATATGAATTAAAGACTTGTAGAGTATCAGCCCGTGAGCATTTTAAATCTAGTTCATTATACCTTTTTTTGTTATATATACTGATGTATGTAACACCTTTGAAAGATTTAAAGGTTGGTTATTTTTCGTATACAAGCAAATTTTCTGGTAAACATATAAAAGAATTTAAAAAGATTGTCCAGAATAATCCTTATTTCAAAGATGTTATTGATTTAAAACAAAAAGCTGAAAGTCTGGCTGAATATACTTGGGACAATAAGCATACTTTAGAAATTTCTCCTTTTGGTATGCTTGAATTTACTCGTGGTCTACATCTTGACATTATATTGATTGATGACCCTTTCCAAGACCCAGAAAACTCTCTTAATCTTAGTAAGATTGAAAAGATTAACGAAATATTTAAGACTAATATTTTGCAAATGGGAAAAGGACAAAACACTAGAATACATATAGTCGGCACGGCTCTTTCTCCTAAGGATTTTTATTTTGATGATGATTTAATGCACGAATTTAAAAGAGAAATATGGCCTGCAATTAAGAATTATGAAAGAAAAGAAATTTTATGGCCAGAATATTGGACTTTCAAAGCATTAATGGGAAAGAAAAAAAGTGTTGGAGACAATACCTTCAACCAAGAATTTTGCTGCGTTCCTAAGTCAGTAGACGAAGGTTTTTTTAAGAAGGAAGAAATAGATGCAGTTTCTAAAAAAGAACTTATTAATCACGATATAAATGTTTTAAGAGACACCAAAGCTGATATAATAGCTTGATTTGATATTGGTAAAAAAGCACATGTGTCTTCTCTTAGTATTTTTGAAGTCAATCATTCACAAAAAAAAGTTAAGCAAATTCATCAAATTTTTATGGAGAAATGGAATTATTCAAATTGATCTGAATTTATTCCTCAAAAACCTACTCAAATTGAATATTTAAAAAAGGCAATACAAAATTTTAAAATTGATAGTTTATTTTATGACAATACTAGAGGAGAATTTGAAATTTATGCAGAACAACATATGCTCCCAAGAGAAATGAAGCCAGTAGTTTTTAGTAGTAAAGAAAAAAATAAAATGGCTACACAATTCGCTACACTAGTCTATAATAGAAAAATAGAATTGATTGAAGATGAAGATTTAAAGAAGTCTTTATTGATGGTTATGGGTGATTTAAATTCAGTTTCTTTTGGTTGATTTCATGGAGATGCTTTTTGGTCTATATGTTTAGCCCTGAAAGACTTGTCTGTACAGTCTCTTATGAGCGATAATATAAATATATACATGAATGAAATTGATGGTGGTTGAAAATGAATTATAGACAGTTGACTTCCAAAAGGCTGGTAATTATATTATAAATTTTTCTCTATATGAAGCTGTTAGATAGATTTAAAAAAGCAGTTACTCAAACTTCTGTAATAAAAGAAGCTAAGTGACTAGACGACAAAATGCTTACAAAAGAAATATGATTTGCAAGAGAATGAACACTTTGAACTTATAATGAAGAAGAAAATCCAGACACATTAAAGGTCGAAGACTATATAAAAATGCAGGAAAATGATGGAGAGGTTAGAGCTATTGTTAGGCTTCTTACTCTTCCTATAACTTCATCTCTTCCAAGTTTACAACCTCACAAAGACGACAATTGAGAAAAAGAATTTATTGAGACAGTGTTATTTTCGCCGTCTTCTCTTGGTGGTATGTCTACACCTTTTCAGTTAATTCTATCCGACATGTCAAGGGCTATTACAGAAGGTTTTAGATTATATGAAAAAGTTACTCAAATAATACCAGAATGAAAATATAAAGGTATGATTGGTTGGAAAAAATTAGCTCCTAGAGATGCTAAAACTATTGAGATTGTAGCTGATGAACACGGCTGATTTGGAGGTGCTAGACAACAAGCTACCTTTGGAAATAAAACCATAGACATTGTTATTCCACCAGAAAAATGTTTTCTATATACTTTTCAGAAAGAAAAACATTGGCTTTATGGAGAGTCAATTCTCAAATCAATTCAATACCATTATGACAAAAAACATAAACTTTATTACATAGCTCACAAGAAAGCCGAGCTTGATGCTCTTGGCACTCGTGTTCTTTATTTAAAAGACGCTAATATTCCAGAAGATGCTAGATTAAGAGCTGAAAAAGTAATTGATGCCTCCAGTGTTTTTAATAGAATTACTTTACCTCAACAATATTTCGAATTAGATATAAAATACCCGAGTGGCTGATACGATGTTTTACCAATGATTAAGCACCACGACGGGCAAATGGCAAAAGCTGCCCTTTGTCAATTCTTAGAGTTAGGAAATAATGGAACTGGTAGTTGGGCATTAAGTCAAGATCAATCATCTTGGCTTATGATGGCAATACAATCTCTTCTTGATGACATTGCCGCTACTTTTGACAGTTATGTAATAGCTCCTCTTATAGATTGGAATTTTGGCACACAAGCCTACCCTAGACTTTCTTTTGAGCAAACAAATTCTCAATCCAAACAATTAATGATACAAGCCTTTCAAGCTATTCTTGGTCAAGGCTCTTTACCTTCTGATTTTGTTAATGAAATTATTAACAAAGCGGCTGTTGAACTTAATCTTGAATATGAACCAAAAACTAAAGAAGAGTTTGAAGCTGAAACAAAAGAACCAGAGGAAGAACCAGAAGCTCCAGTAGAAGAACAAATAGAAGAACCAGAAGAAGTTATTGAAGATGAATGAGAGACAGAAGATGAATTAAACAATCAAGTTGAAGAAAAAAATACAGAACTTGAAGATTTATATAATAAATTAGACTCTAAAGAGAAAGAATTAAAATGAGAAATTGAAAAAGGTTTAGTTGATAGAGGTAAGGCTATTTCTGAGGCTCTTAAAGAATATTGGAGAAAAAAAGGTAAGAAAAAAGAAGAAGAACCAAAGTGAAGAGAAAAAAAATGAAATACTCCAGATGAAAGAAAAGCTAGAGTTGCTTGAATGAAACAAAGAGCAGAGTCTTGAAAAGTAGAAAGACTTACAAATATAGTAAAAGAACAAGACAAGGCTATTTCTTGAGCTAAAGATTTGCTTAGACAACTTTCTAATACAAAATCAATAACTAAAGACAAGGCACTTAAAGATAAACTTTTGTGAGAAATTGCTAAACAAAAAGAAGTAATTGCTCAAATGCTTTGAAAAAAATCTGAATTAAAAGATAATCTTTCTGGTGCAAAATCAGAAGAAAAAGCTATTAAAGCAAAAGAAAAAGAAAAGGCTAAAGCTCAAAAAGAAAGAGAAAAAGAAGCTAAAAGAAAAGAAAGAGATGCTAAACAAAAAGAGAAAGAAAAAGCTAAGGCAGAAAAAGAAAAGGTTAAACAGAAAAGAGACAAAATAAAAGAAGAAATTTCATCTATACAATCAGAGATAGCAAGATTAAATATAAAGGCTTCTGATGCTAAAGATAAATGAGCAAAAGAAAAAATAAAAAATGAAATTAATAGAAAGAAAGAAGAAATATTGGCTAAAAAAGAATGATTTAAAAATCTTTCAGAAAATGATAGTGATTTTGTTGAATTATATGATGATTGGTCGTTTGAATATGACTCTTGCATAGATTTATTGGATGAAGTAGCAAAAGAAAAAAAATACTGGAGACCAATGACTAAATATGAAGAAAGAGTAAATTTTGAAGCAATAGAAAAAGAAATGGACAAATGAGAAGATGAAACTAAGAAAAAACTTTGAGAAATTATAGACAAACAAAGAAGAGACTTGGCTAATCAAATCACAGAAATTCTAAAATCTTGAGACCCTAAAAAACTAGACACACTTACAATTAAATACCAGAATGAATATAGCAAAGCTATTGGAGAAACTTACAAAAAGTTATTTGAGGAAGGAAAAAGAAGAGCTGCTGATGAAATTAAAGTCCCTGCTCCTTGAAATAATAAAGAAGTCAAAGACTTTATAGAACAAAAAATTAAATATTCTACTGATGTTCATCAAGAAAATATTTTGAAGCAAATAAAAGCTCCAATATTAGAAAAGTTAAAAAATAAAATTCAACTTTCTGATTTAGACGATGCAATGGATATTCTTTTCAATACAGACGAGCTTTCTGACACTGTTGAAGACATTATTTCAGCAACAGTGGTAGCAGAATCTTTTAACACTTGAAGAGATTTAGTTTTTAAAGCTAATGACGACCAAATATATGGTTATGAGTATTCAGCTTTGATGGATTCTGATACTTGCGACTATTGTGCTAGTCTAGATTGAAGGGTTGTAGAGCCAAATAGTCCAGAATTTGAACAATATAGTCCAATTCAACATTTTAATTGCAGATGTATTTGGGTAGCAATACTTAAAGATGAAGAAGAACCACCAGAATTTACTGGTGTACCAAATTCAATTCCTCCTTCTACTCTTTCGACTTTCAAAAATCTTACTACAATAATTCCTCTAAAGACTAATAAATCGGCTGTAAATATGGCCAAAAAAGAATTAGAAAGACTTGAGAGAGACACTGAAAGGTACGAAGAAAACGAAATATACGAAGACAGGGTAAAAACTAATAAGAAAAAAATAAAACAGCTTAAAAGGTCTGTTTGACTTTCAGATGAACAACAAGATGCCTTGAAAGATTTTATTTCAGAAATTAACTCTTTAAATCTAAATGACTAAAATAAGTGAATTAAAAAAATCGGTAGAAAAACTTGTCAAGAAATTTACTTGAGAAGATTTTATTGTAGAGCTAAAAGAAAAAGATGCTTTACAAGTACAAGATGAAATCGAGAGTAAGTTACAAGGAGAATCTGTTTCAGAAATTCTTAATCTTATTGAAATAAACAAGTGAATAAGAAAATTAAATGAAGCTATTTGAATGCTTGATATTCAGCAACAAGATTTTTCAGAAATTACTGATGAGATTAAGTTACTCCAAGACTACGTGAATGCAATAGCAATTCCAAACGAAGTAACTGTAAAAAACTTTCCAGCTAAACAAGTAATTGAATGAGAAGTTAAAATCAAAGATGAAGTAAGCATTAAAGACTTGAAAAAACTTTCTGATTCTCTTTTGGAGATTAAGAAGGCTATTGATGAAGGCAATAAAAAAGAAATGAAAATTGACAAAGTAGATTTTAATTGAGATGTAAATGTCAAAAATATAGGAAAGATCGAGAAAGTACTTTGAGAAATACAAGGATTGCTTTCTAAAATTAATACAGTAAAAACACAAAAGGTTGAAGTGGTAAATCAATTAAGAGAAAGAGAATTTCCTACAACAATGAAAGTAATTCTTGATTGAGTAAGTCTTGATGCTGTAAATAAATCAGATTTTCCTCTTCCAGTTAGGCTTAGTGATGGAGAAAAATTTTATAATGGTATGGCAAAGGCAGTCGGTGGTGCTATTATGGCATCTCCTCGAACTACTTCTCTTGAGGGATTTTCTGGAACCTGTAAAAGTACCGCTGTAACTGTTTGATTAACGGCTGTTTTGCTTCCCACCTCTTCGCTTGGTTCAAGAAAAAGTATGGAAATAACTAATAACTCTACTAACACAATATTTATAGGTTGAAGCGATGTAACAGTGGCTAATTGAGTGCCTTTATTTAAGAAATCTACTAAATCTATTCCTGCTTGAGATTGACTTTCTGTTTATGCTATTTCTGATGTGGCTGGAAATGATGTTCGTACTTTAGAAATAAGTTAATCTTTATAAAATATGTCAAAAATAATATATACCGACGATAATCCAGCTGGCAAACTTTCCTTGCAAGGAAAAATAGTAGCTGGCGGAACCTTAACTTGAGTCACCTGATTAAATTATGATGTTTCTTACACTCTTTCTGGAAAAGAATCTACCACAAATGAGACAACAGAATGAGTTTATGTGGCTTCTCCTTATAATTATTGTTATTTAACTGATTGAAATGATGATCAGCTACAAGATTCTGGTTGAAATAGATTATATTGAAGAATAACTTTATCTTGAAGCGTATGGACACTTTCTTTTTATTCAAGTATTGCCTGAGTAGAAACTCCATATAATTTTATAGTAGCTCAAAATATTAAATGGTATTACCATCAACTTTATAGCAGGGATAATGTCCCAGCTATTTCTGATAACGAAATATATATTCCAGATGAAGTAATAGCAGTTGGCGGCCATGTCCAAAATACTGATACTGGTACTGACAAAACTTCTTGGGTGACTAATTCTTGAAGTGCTACACAAAAAGCAACGCTAGACACTAGCGATATGACCGCTAATAAAACGATTTGAGTAGAATCGTTAAATCAAACAGTTTTACATACTTCTAATTATAACAATCCTCATCAAGTTTCAGCCAATCAAATTGGTGCTGATAAAATAGTTGATGAGATTAATCAAAGTGCTACTCACGACATTAATTCCAATAATCTTTGATCAGATGTAGTTACTTCTTCTGATAATGTGAATAAGTTAGCAGACATTTCATCTACTGGTGCTGAAATAGAGGATGCAGTTTCTAAAAGGCATAATCAAAATACTGATACTTGAACAAGTGAGACTGATTTTAACATTAATTCATCTTCTATCACTCAAAAGGCTACACTTGATACGAGTGATATGACAGCCAATAAATCATTATGAATAGAGGCTTTAAATCAAACAATTTTGCATACAACAAATTTCAATAATCCTCATCAAGTTAGTGCTAATCAAGTTTGAGCTGATGAAATTATAGACGAAATAAATCTAAATTGAACTCACGATATTGATTCAAATAATTTGTCTTCTGATGTAGTTACTTCTGCCGACAATATTAGTAAATTAGCAGACATTACTTCTCCTTGAGCGGATATTGAAGATGCTGTAACTAAAAGGCATTCTCAAAATACGGACACTGGTACTACTGAAACTGATTTTGACATTAACTCTGGAAGTGTAACTCAAAAAGCTACACTCGATTCTAGTGATATGACTGCGAATAAGTCTCTTCGACTTAATGACTTATATGAGGCTGGAGAACACTGGGACAAATCAAATCATCCTTGGATAGACAAATCACAAAGTTGGACTGAAAATCAAAATTTTGAAAAATGAATTAAGGCACAACATAATACTATTGATTGAGAATGAAGCGAATTAAAAATTGAATCAATTCAATTTGATTTAAATCCTTCAGTTGCTCGTGCAGAAGGTAAAGCTTTTTGGAATGCTGATGATTGAACTCTTAATCTTTGAATGCCTTGATCAAATGTAAATTTACAAGTAGGTCAAGAAACTCTAGTAAGATGTAAAGAAGCATCATGACAAACTATTCTTAATGGTAATGTTGTTTATATAAGTGGAGCTTCTGGAGACAGACCAGAGGTTACTTTAGCTGATGCTGATACTTATAACACTAGTTTTGTTCTCGGTATTGCCACTGAAGATTTTGTTGGTGCTACTGGTTATGTAACTATAACTGGTATGGTAAGAGATGTTGATACTAGTGGAATGACAGAAGGTGCTGTAATATGGCTTTCTCAAACAGCTGGTGCTTTTACTACTACTAGACCTACCGCTCCCGCAATTAGTATATTTTTGGGTTATATAGTAAAGGTTCACGCTGTTGAAGGTATAATAATAATCAGACCTACTCTTGTTCCTAGGCTACAAGCTCTTTCAGATGTATATCAGGAAACTCCTAGTGACAATGAAATACCTCAATGGAATCAAGCTAATGCTAGATTTGAACTTAACGATACTCCAGAATTTGCTGATGTAACTATCACTGGTCTATCTGGTTCAGGAGTGATAACTTCAACTAGCGTAGAAACTTCTCTTGAAAATATAGACGAAGCTCTTTTTATTGCTCGTAAACCAACTGGTATAACACCAGAGGAAGCTGCTAAGTTTACTTTGGATTATGATTACGCTACACAAGTATTAACACTTACTAAAATAAGTAATTGGTATTACTATTTCAAAGGTAGAAAAGTATTGGTAACTGGAAACATAGTTTGTACTGCTCATACTAACTCTTATGGAACTTATTTCTATTCGTTTAATGACGCTACTGGTGCAGTAACTGTAAGCAACTCAGTATTCGACATATCTAACACTGTTCAAATAGCCTACGTACTTTATAACCCAACTGCTACTGATACTATAAAAGGTATATGTTTTGAAGAAAGACATGGATTGCAAATGGATGGTAAGACTCACGAATATCTACACGAAACAAGAGGGACTATTTATGAGGAAGGTGGTGCTTTAGCTGATTATACTCCTTTAACAGATACAACAGCTGCTACTACCTACTCTCTAGCCTCTACCGTCTTTGATGATGAGGATAAAGAAATAACAACCGCAGCACAAGCAGACGGTTCTAATTATGTTCATATGTGGTATACTGCCGCAGGTCAACTTGATTGGTTAACTGCTCAACCACTTCCTTATCAAATAGCAAGTAATAATATAGTTTATAATCCAGTCGGTTCCGCTCTAGTACAAGTAACTACTAACAACAGATATTTTAATTTATATCCGATAGTCACTAACTCTGTATCGGCTACTTTTGATAATATCGTATTAATAGGTAGAGGACTTTATACTTCTCTTGCTTTGGCTCAAGCTGAATCTTTCAATACGTACTTCACAAGAGTTGGACTTCTAGCTGAATTTGTCCCTATGTATAAGATAACAATGAGATACACTACCTCATATTCAACCACTACTGGAAAATCAAGAATAGAAGGTGTACAAACTCTAAGAGGTCTAGTCACAATCACTGGTGGAGTACCTCCTACCGATCACTTATCTTTGGCTAACTTAACTGGCGGTACTTATACAGACGGTGGACATACAAATTTAACTCAACAAACTGTAGTCGCTTCAACTGCTCCTACAGTAGATAGTGATATAGACTCTTTTAAAGAAGGTTCTCATTGGATCAAGCAAGACACTAACACTCTTTATCACTGTGTAGATAATGCTGACGGTGCTGCTGTTTGGTATGGTCAAAACCAAGGACTTCTCACTACTGACAATGTTACTTTTGGCAACATAATTGCCAGTGGTGACTTAACTGTAAACGGCACAACTACAACTATAAATTCAACTACTCTTTCAGTAGAAGATAAAAACATAACAATGGGAGACGTAGACACTCCAACAGACGTAACCGCTGACGGAGGTGGTATCACTCTAAAAGGTGCTACCGATAAGACGATAACTTGGGACAACGCTAATGATAACTGGACTTCAAGTGAACACTGGAACTTAGTAACAGGTAAAGACTTTAAAATAAACAACGTAAGCGTATTAAATGCAACCACTCTTGGTTCAAGTGTAGTGGCTTCATCTCTTACCAGCGTAGGAACTCTTGCTAATCTAACAGTAACAAACGCACCAACTTTTAGTGCGATGACTTTGGGTTCTGTTCTATTTGCTGGGACTGCTGGTTTACTATCACAAGATAACGCTAACTTCTTTTGGGATAATACTAATAAGAGATTGGGTATAGCAACTGCAACACCAAGTACAAAATTGGATGTGGTTTTTGATGTGAATACTGGTGTTCTATTTCAAGATAATAAAACAGATGCTACAGAAAAAGTATTTAGACTTGGAACAACGCATTATACAAACGCAGAAGAACCTTTTTATGCTTATAAAGCTGTTTCTTCATCAACAGTAAACAGTGTAGATATTGGTGGTGGTACTTCTTTTGGAAACGCAGCTACAGATATATATTTTTTTACTGCAGCTAATAATACAACAGTTACTGGTACTGAAAGAATGAGAATAACAAGTACTGGTACTATAGGTATAGGAACTACTGTGCCAAGGTCAACTTTAGATGTTTTAGGAACTGGTATAGTAAATACCAGAATAGCTAGTAACAGTAATATAGTTTCATTAAGAATAAATGGTACAGAAGCTTCTCCTACCGTTGTCGTAAATACAAATATTATAGGTGTACTTAGCTTTCAAGGACAATATAGCTCAACTGTTGGAGAATTTATAACAGGAGCCCAAATAAGAGCAACTGCTGTCGGTGACTTTTCAAGCACAACAAATGCACCAACTGATTTAATATTTTACACAGCTAGCACAACTGCTGGGATAACAGAAAGAATGAGAATAGCCAGTTCTGGAAATGTAGGCATAGGAACTTCTGCTCCTGATACGTTATTAGTAGTAGGAACTCCTCTAAACTCAACAGGAAATATTCCAGGTATAACCTTAGGAGCTAGTGCTGATAGGTTTATATCAATAGGTCAAGACAGCACTCATCTAATAAACATGAACTGGAGATATAACGCAACTGCTGGTAGTGCTTATGCTCAAATAAATACTTATGGTTACTCTAATCCTATTCAAATAGACGCTTCTAATTTAATTCTACAAGCTAATTCTGCTGGAAAAGTAGGAATAGGAACTACTGCACCAAAAGACACACTTCATTTATCTAAAAGTGGTTACGGTAGAATATGTTCAACAAGAAGTATGTATCTCCAAGGAAACGCCTATGATGACGCTGGAACATGGAAGAGAATAGCAACAGATTATGAACCAACATTGTTTATTATGATAGAAGATGGGTCTTTCGCATTTTTTAATTCTACTGCTGGTGCGGCAGATAGTGAAATTACTTGGACAGAAAATTTTAAAATAACAACTACTGGTTCAATAACTACATTGCCAACTTATTCAGTAACAGTAGGAGCTACTAATAGAGATTTATATATAGATAATACTGGACTAATAGGATATGTATCATCTATTAGAGAATCAAAAACAAATATTGAATATAACCCAGATACTTCTTGGATATATGATTTGAAACCAGCTGAATTTAATTACAGGAAAAAAGATAGTGAAGGTAAATATACTGACGAGATTGACGGCGATAAACAATACGGGTTGATTGCTGAAGATGTGAATGAGGTAAAACCAGAACTATGTTATAAAGACGGTAAAGAATTGAAAGGTGTAAATTATTCAAAACTTATACCAGTATTGTTAAAAGAAATACAAAACCTTAAAAAAGAAATTGATAACCTTAAACAACTATGATAACTTGTGTCAATCCACGCATAATCAATGGAGGAGCTAAAATTAACCTCAACGCCAAAGACGGTGAAGGAAATCTAGTACCATCAATAATCTGGAAAAAAGGGAAGACAGAACAAATAGAAACAGATACAATATCTGAAGACAGTACTCTGACTTATAACTCAATCGTAACTCAAAAAACAGAGACAGAATCTATCAAATACTTTCTAAAACTAACCAAAAATTTCTCTATCTAGGTATATACTTATAAATATTATTATTTTTTATATGATAAATATTTTGCTTTGTTACCTTATAAATTTTAGCTATACTAGTTTGGGATAATCCTTCTTTAATCATCCTTAAAATATCAATAACATCTTTTTCGGTTAATTTTCTTAAATGTTCCTCTTTTGTAAAAATATGATTTCTTTTTTTAAAATAACAATCTTTCATATTTTCTGATTGTGTACCTAAAAATAAATTTTCAAGCTTACTATTTTCTGGATTATCATCTTTATGACAAACTAAAGTCTTTGTGTCATATCCTTTAAAATCTAATGGTAAATTATTAAATACTAAATAAACTAATCTATGAACACTAAATATTTTTGATTTACCATTTTTGCTTAAAATTGTTTTTAAATAACCTTTATACCCTATCATATTTTTCAATATCCTTTCTTTTTCCTTAAAATTATATTCTTTTCTAGAAATACTTTTAATTCTACCAAGATTAGATACTTGATAATTAGGATAGTCTGGAATAGTTTTAAATATTTCTTGCATAATAAAAATAAAAATTACAAAAGCCAATTTACTACGGGAGGAATGTTTTGCGAACAAACCGCAGTAAACTGGCTATTATAAAACATCCCTCAATATGTTCGCATATATATTATATCAAAAAAAAATATATATATCAATATTATTAACAATTTTACTTACTAAATGGAAAATATATCTATTACCCTACAAATTGGTACTATAATAGCAATCTTTTCTTCAATTGCTGTCTTTTCTTGGAAAGTAGCAACACTCAAAAAAGACTTTGAAAATAAAATTGAAAGTCTTGAAAAAGCTAAAAAAGATGACCTAGAAGAGCATAAAGAATTTTGGAAAACTTTAGACAAACTAAAAGAAGCAGACCAAAAACAAGACTTACTCTCAATGGAAATAAAAACTAAGTTAGAATCTATTGAGGCTACTTTAATTGAAATTAAAGCTAATATGAAAAAATAATATTGAATTTTAATCAATAAAATGTTATAATTTTTGTAATATTATTAATTTTTTAAAAAAAATGACAGAAAAAATCAAACTATTGAAACTTATCGAAAGTGAAAAATCACTAAAAGAATTTATTTCTATTCCTCTTGAGATTAAAAAGTCTTTTGCACTTTCAAAACTAATAGTAAAAGTAACAGAACAAATTAGTGCCTATAATGAAGCAAGAAATAATAAAGTATATGAATTGGGAGAAAAGAAAGAAAATTGACAAGTTTTTGTTAAAAATGAAAATCTTGAAGAATTTATGAAACAAATTAACGAACTTTCAGAACAAGAAGTAGAATTGGAAATTCCAGAAATTACTACTGATGACATTAAATCTAAAGAAATTAAAACAGAAATTTTGGTTAATCTTAACTGGCTAATTAAAAAATAATCTTAAAATAAAAATGCTTACCTGTAATTATTGTTGAAGATCAAATAATGTTGACAGAACTTATTGCTACTATTGCTGAAAGCCTCTTGAATGAACAAGCGTAAATCTTGGTGAATACATAAATAAAGACATGACTTCTAGTGATATACCAGAGCTTCTTAAACCTTGAGCAAAAATCCTTCCTTATTATGAAGATAAAAAAAAGTATAAAGAAGGTAAAATAAAATATACTCTTAAAGGGTGTAATCTTACTATTTGAGATGATATTTTATGGAAAGTAGATACTCAAGAAGAAGACGAATGATTTGTAGAATTTGGTTACCAATGAGAAAATACAAACGAATTTTTCTTTTCTGGCGGTAAAATAAAATGATTATATTTATTTAATAATCATTGAAACGGTTATACTATAGAAAAAACATATACTCCTTATGTGTTTAATAAAGGATGTATTCTTACTGATGAAAAATATTCTTTCTTGCCAGAAAAAATCTCTAAAGAAATACCTAGTGAATATCAATATTGGAATAAAGAAAATAAAAATGAAGTAAAAAATAAATATGTAGAATATATTATTAAAAAATGAATAAAATTACCTAGTTTCGAACAAGAAGAACAAAAAGATGAATTAAATAATTTTACTTTACAAAAACATTTTTGGAAAGGTAGAATAAATAATTATTTTGACCTTAGATTTGATTTCAAAGATTGATGAAAATGGCTACACTTACAATTGAGAAAAGACCCTATGCTTAAAGAGAAAATAAATTGCATATTAAATAATCAAGAAGTCAAAGATGAAGAATGGATTAAATTAATGAGCTATAACTGATATATGCCTCCATTAGAGGAAGCAAGTAAGCTTAATCCAAACACTTTTCCAAACTCCTATAAAGAAAATCCTAGTAAAAATACACCTTGTTGGATTAATAAGAAAGATAATGGAAAAGCTAAAATCCTAAAAAATGAAGCAGATTATAAGCTGATTAGAATGGTTGGAAGCAACTTAAAATGAGATTTTGAATTTAAGAAAAAATGAGATTTGTGGATTATGAGCAAAATCGATTAATCAAAAGCCGACAACTAAACTTGTCGGCTTCTTCAATATAGTATTATAATATATATATAATAACATTATTTTTTATGTTCAAATACCCTTTTAATTTTAGTAAAAAATACCAAGAAGAAAACAGTTGAGATTGGATTGTTGAATGAATAGCTGCTACTAACGACAAAGACCTACAGAATCACATTATAGAGACTAGTGCATTAAAAGACGCTAGCAAAGACCTAGAATGAAAAACAGTATTATTCAATCATGACCAAGAAAGGCCTATTGGAGTAGTAATGTCATCTAATTACGATGAAAAAGAAAAATGAATTATTGTTAAAATTAAAATTTCTAAAGAAGAAGGAGACATTTGGAAAAAAATAAATGACTGAACTCTTAATTCCCTTTCAATCTCTGGAGAAATAGAGGATGCAAAGGAATGAGAAGAGGTTTTAAAAATAAAAAAAATGAAACTAAGTGAAGTTTCAATAGTGTCATTGCCAGCTAATCCAGAGGCTAAAACACTTAATTATTATATTTCTAAAAGTTTAAATAATATGAAAAATTTTAAAAAAGAGATGAGTATGGACGTTGCGATAACAGAATTAAATAGAATGAAAGATGAATTGAATTGACCTGATGCAGAAGTTGCTGGTTATATTGCTATGTTTTTAGAACAACATAAACAAAAAATGATGTGAGAAAAAATGGAGGAAGAAGAAACTGAAGAGACTAAAACTACTGAAACAGAACTTTCAGAAAAAGAAAGTACAGTTTACTTATTAGATTCAGAATGAGGTTTAGATGAATCAGACAAAGGTACTTTTAGAAAACAAGTTTTAAGAATTGGTAAATTTTTTCATAAAGGTGCTAAAAATGGTATTCTTAATATTACTAAACAATCCCTAGAAAAAATCATTAAGAATTTTAAGAATAAAGTTATAGACAATGTAAGCGTACCAATTACGCATACCTCTGACCCAGCTATGAATACTGGGGAAGTAAAAGACTTAATTTTAACTGAAACATGATTAGACGCTATTTTAGAAATTAAAGACAAAAGTATTACCAAAAAAATAAATAAATGATTAATTCAAGCTGTTTCAGCATCTATTGAAGAGAATTACGAAGACAAAGAAACTGGAAAAAAAATGTGACCAGTTATTCGTCACGTAGCTCTAGTATCAGAACCATATATTAAAAAAATGTCAGCATTTCAAGCAGTTTCGCTTAGTGATGCTGAAAATTATAATCTAGTTTATTTAGAAGAAGAAGAAAAAGTAGAAGAACAAATTGAAGAGATTAAAGAAGAACCAAAAGAAGATTTAAAATATGTAATTAATAAATTAATGGAAAAAGTTTCTGCTCTTGAAGCTAAATTTACAGAATCTCCTAAAGAGGAAACACCAAAAGAGGAAGCAAAAGCCGAGTCTGATGTTGTTGAGTCCAAAGAAGAGGAAAAAATTGAGACTAAAGAAGAAGAAATAAAAGAAGAGCCTAAAGAAGAAGATTGAATAAAAGAAGCATTTGAAAAAGCAAAACAAACAGAAAAAGAAGAGAAGCAGGAGGAAGAGGAAGACGAGGAAACCGAACTTAGTGACACTAAAGCATTAGAGCTTAGTGAAAGAGAACAAGAATTAGTTAAAAAAGAAGCCGAGATTACTTACAACAATTATTTGACACAAGGAAAAATAACTCCTTCTCAAAAAGATGTTTTTATTTCTATATTAACATCTAAAACTTGAGCAATTGACTTGGCTGACAATTCTCAAGCAGACCCTAAGAGCTTGATTAAAGAGTTCTTGGACAAACAGCCTAAGATTTACGACTTCAATGAAATAGGTACTACTCTTGAAAACGAAGCTAAAAACCATAATTCTGTAAATCTCTCAAGAGATGAAAGAAAGCTATTGGTTGAAACGCTTTGAATGACAGAAAAAGATGCCTTAGAAACAGTAATAGAAGCACGTAAAAATAAATAATTATTATATAACTTATTTTCTTATTATGGCAGTATTAACAGCAGCATATGATGCAAAAAGAAAAGATGGTGAAATCATCGCCTACAAAATAGACGTCACCAAAATTTATAAAGGTGCATTAGTATGCGAAAATTCATCTGGATATGCAGTAAATGGTGCAGATGCAGCAAACTACACTTTCCTATGAGTAGCTTACGAAACAGTAGACAATTCTACAGGTTCAGCTGGTGATTTAAACATTCGTGTTTACAAAACTGGTACTTTCGTTATTCCTAAGGAAGGAGGTGGAGCTTTGCAAACTGATATTGGTCTAGCTATGTACGTAGAAGACAATCATTCAGTAAATCCTACTGGAGAATCTACTAACAGCGTTCTTGCTGGTTATGTTGTAGAAGTTCCAGACAGTTCTAATTTAAGAATTAGAATTGATCGTGCAGTTCAGTAATTTTATTTTTTATTAATTAACTTTTTAAATCTATATGGATTTAGTAAGATCAGATTTAACAAATCTATTGAAAGCTGGTATGAAAAAGGAATTTTTCAAGGCTTTCGAATCAGAAGAAACTGCTTATAAAGCAATCGTAACTGAAACTTCTTCTGATAAAAATCAAGAAGTTTATCCATTTTTAGGTTCTTCTCCTACAATTTCTGAATGGAAAGATGAGAGAAAACCAGTTGGAATGACTGAATATTCTAAAACAATCGTAAACTATGATTGGGAAGGAAGTCTAGGAGTTGAAACAAATGCTATTGACGATGAACAATATGGTCAAATCAAACTTCGGGTTCAAGATTTAGGTGGTCAATTTGCTCGTTTCTATGATGAATTAGTTTTCTCTTTAGTAAGAATGGGTAATTCTACTTCTGCTACTGCTGGAACAATTCTTGAAGGAAAAAGTATTACCGCTTATGATGGAAAAGCTATGTTTGCAAATGATCATTCAGAAGGTGATTCAGGAACTATAGACAACTATGGAACTACTGCTTTTGGATCTAATGAACTTAAAGCAATTATCACTGCTATGATGAAATTCAAAAATGACAAGGGTCGTTATGCTGGAATTACACCAAATCTTTTGGCAGTTTCTCCAGATGTTAAATGGGATGCTATGGAAAAATTAAACTCTGTATATTACCCAGAAGAAGGAACAACCACTTCTAAAATGTCAAACAACGTATTGAAAGGTGCTTTGGATTTGATTGTTTCTCCTTGGTTAACTGACACAAACGATTATTTCGTTTTTGACACTACTAAGGCAATTAAACCAATCATTCTTCAAACTCGTAAAACTCCAGAATTTACTGCTCTAGACACTGGTACTGAATCATTGTTTATGAGAAAACGTATTTTCTACGGAGTAGATGCTCGTATTGGTATTGGTTGGTCAAACTATAGACTTGGTTATGGAGAATTTGTTGCTTAGTTAGAAATTAAAAGAAGGGATCAGAAATGGTCTCTTCTTTTTTGACTTTTGATTTTTACTTTGTTATACTATTTATAGATTTTACAATGCGGTTTGTAAAATCATAGCGGATTTCAAAATGGTTAAGAAAAGACTTGGTGAGTCAATTTCTCTATTAGAGAAAATCCAAGCCTTTTCTTATTATAAAATATTTTTATATTTAGTAAAGTGAAAAGATGCTAAGAATTTTCTTTTTTTCTAAAAAAGTAATATAATTATTTTAAGATTAATAGCACAATCTTTAAAATAAAGTATTAAGTCGTTTTATGTAATCGCTGGGAAGATTGTGCTAACTTTGATCCCAGCGATTTTTTGTTTTACATATCCATATAATATCCATAATCTAAACTGACTCAATGTCGAATATGGTATTGGTGTTGACTAGCGAAATCCGTTAGGGAAGAGTAGACTCGGTAAACATACCGCAAATCTTCTTTTAAAGAATTAATAGGTTAGTGTATAACCGCACCCCCTTACACTATTACAATAAAAAATCTATTAATACATGGCGGGGTTCAATTAATGCAATTGACTGGACTAGGCAGAACCTATTATTGTAATATAGGAAATAATCCCTGCCATTCAGAGCTTAAGAAAATTCCTAACGAGTAGTACCGAAAAAAAGAGTTATTCTTTTTCTTTTCCTTTAACCAGGAAGCCTGGACTGTTTTTAAATTTTTAAGAATTTTTCCTAAAAAAAACAAAATAAAAAGGCTAAACAAATAAGATTAAAAAAAGTAATAGCAAAAAACAAAGAAAGAGTAATAATAGAAGAAAAAAGAAATCTCCAAAAAAACCAAACCTAGTTACTACAAGAAACCTACATTTGGAAAAACAATGTAAGAGTAGTAATTAACAGGTTGGAATTTTTTTTATTTAGAATATTATATAAAAAAACTAGAAAAATATAAAAATTCTATTGATTTTGTAAAATTCTACTGTTAAAATATAATTAATGATTGAAAAAATAATTAAAGATCGAGCAGATGTGCATATAATAACTCTTAATTATAAGAGGTTAGATTGCACTAAAGAATTATTAAAATCACTTAGGAAAAATATTTCTTGAGTAGATTATATCGTTACTATAGTAAATAACGATGATGACGAAGAAGCTAATGAATGGATTAAAAAACAAGAAGATTGTAATTACATCCTAGATACTGGCAATCTAGGTTTTTCTCGTTGAAATAATTTAGCTTTTGAAAAAGTAAAATCAAAATATACGCTCTTTATTAACAATGACATTACTGTTAATAAAGGCTTTTTGAAAAAGATGATTGAGAGTATTGAAAAAGAAGAAATTAATGCTGCTGTCGGTTGTAAAATAGTCCACCCAGAAACTAAAAAAATAATGCATGCTGGTATTATATTTAATACCGCTGGTTTACCATTAGAAAGATGAAAATGAATACCAAATAATAATAAACTATTCGTAAATGAATATGAACCTATGAATGCTTGTACTGCGGCTTGTCTTTTAGTTAGATCAAAAATATTTGATTTTTTTAGATGATTTGATCCTACTTATGTAAATGGTTGGGAAGACAATGATTTTAACATGAGAATGAGAGAAAGAGGATACCAAATAATCTATAATTGATGAGTTTTGGTTTACCATCTTGAATCTGCTTCGCCTTGAAGACACTTAAAAGAAAAAGAAAATGTAGATTTATTCATTCAAAGATGGATTAAAACTGGAAAAGTATTTAAAATAACTTCTTGTAACCTCAAAAAATAATGAATATTTCAATAATCATACCAACTTATAATAGACCAGACTTACTTAGGCTTTGTCTGACTTCTTTATTGAATCAGAATTGTAGAAATTTTGAGGCTATTGTTGTAGATGATTGAAGTAGTGAAGACATTATGTGAGTAGTAAAGGAATTTGAAAATGTACTTGAAATAAAATATTTTTGGCAAAAAGATTTATGATTTAGAGCTGGTGAAGCTAGAAATTTTGGTGCTAGAATTTCTAACACTGATAATTTTCTTTTTTTAGATAGTCATATAGTCTTGAATAAATTTGCAGTGGCACACTATATAAACTATGCAAAAGCTAATCCAGACCTTACTATTCTTGGTAGATATGATTGGCTTGCTCCTATGAGAATTGGTTATGCTGATTTATTTATTCACTGGGATCAAATTATTAATAACGAATTACCAAAAACTAAAATAGAATGAGAAATAGGTTATATAGGCAAAGACCCTAGAACACTTAAAATAGAAACAGTCATTGAAAAATGGGGAACTGATTGTTTTAGTGGTAACCTTTTTATACCTCGAAAACAATTTGAGGAAATAGGTGGCTTTGATATAGCAATACAATGACACGGTGGCGAAGACCCAGAGCTTGGAATGAGATTAGAAAAAGCTGGTTACAAAGCTTTATTTTCAGAAAATGTTATAGGCTACCATATTTACCATAAGAGAAATCAAGAAGAAAATATTAAAAGTTTAGAAAAAAATGTGGCTTATATAGCAGAAAAACATGGTAAGGATTTTAAAGAACTTCTTGACATACTTAGTCGCAGAAAACAATATACTTAATCTTTTTAAAAAATGTTTAAATTTTCGGTAATAATACCAGCATATAATTTTCCAAATCATCTTGACTGTTGTTTGATGGCTTTGACTAGACAAACTTTCAAAGATTTTGAAGTTATAGTAGTAGATGATTGAAGCAAAGAAAGTTTGAAAGTAATTACAGACAAATACACAGACAAACTTCCATTAACTTATATTAGAAACGAAAAAGAAAAAGACATCTGGAAGGCGGGGCAAGCTAGAAATATTGGAATAAACTTTGCTAAAGACCACGAATCTACTTATTTTCTTTTCTTGGACAGCCACGTTGCTCTTAATCCTCTTGCAATGGAGTATTACAACGAATATTCAATTAGACATCCAAACACTGTTATTATAGGCAAATATAATTGGATGCCTCCTATGATTATAATTCCCGAAGACATAGAAAAAAGATTTAAAGATTTTACTGAAAGAAAACTTCCACTTGACCCTAAAAATGAAGACTTGGGATTAATATGTGAAGACCCTAGGTGAACTAATACTTGGATTAAAAAAGAAAGACAAGCTCCAGATGAAAATAAAGGTAGTCAATGGGGGCTAGGTGCTTGGACTGGTAATGTTTGTTACCCGAAAGAAGCTATTATGAAAATTGGTGGATTTTTAGACATACTAGAAAATCATAATGGAGAAGATGGTTGTTTAGGTGTAGCTGTAGAAAGACTTGGTTATTGGGCTTGCTTCTCTGACGAGGTTATAGGTTACCATATTTGGCATAATAGACCAAAAGACGCTAACAAACACACCCTAGACAATATAGATTTTATAGATTATGTCCATCTTATTGGTAAGTTTTGGAAATTTAATGACAGTGAAAGAAACTTAATCAAAGAAGATGTTAGAAGAGTAGCTAACGGCGAACAACCTTTAGAGCTTAATAAATCAGAAAGACAAAATCCTTGAAGTTTACATCTTCAAAATCCTAAACTACTTTTAGAAAGAATAGAAATTTTTGAAAATTCTACCTCTCCTTATGTTTTTAACTATAAAAATATATGACATCCAGTCTCTTAATAACGAGCTATAAAAGAACGGCACTATTGAGAAGGTCGCTACTTACTTACAAAACTTTTCCCGATGAAATTATAGTAATCAATGATTGAGGTTGAGATAATTTGCTGGATTTAGTTAAAGAAAAATCACAAGAAATAAAAGTGAAATGGAAATATTATGACAACTGACCAAAAGAGTATGGTAATTGTGCTAAGGCTAGAAATATTTGATTAAAAATAGCTGAATGAGATATATTGATGACTACCGAGCCAGAGCTTATGTTTATTTCAGACCCTATTAAGCAAGCCTTAGATTATTTTGAGAAAGACAAAAATATTAGTCTAGCCTCTGGAACGGTTTATTTTTCTCAAAAATATTCTCAAACAGACTTAATTGAACAACTAGACTGGAATGATGTAAACAAGGCTATGGAAGTAGTAAATAAATATGCTAAAAAATATTATACAGGCTATGTCTCTAATAATTGAGACATCTATTATGTAGAAGACAATCAAGCACCTTTCTTTTGAGCTTACTGGCGAGAAGATTTACTAGAGCAAAAAGGATGGAACGAAGATTTTGTTTTTTGGTGAAATGAAGACAACGAATTACAACATAGACTTGAAATGTCTCCAAACAGAATAAAACATAGCAACTTTTCAGATATTAAAGTTTTCCACCAATTCCACGAAAGACCGCCTCAAAAAGCAATGTGAGATTGTAACCAATGACTATTAGACAGATTAAACTTGGAACAAAAATTTACTTGTAACGAATGAGATTGGTGAAAATATGACTCTTCTAAAATTATAACTTTTAATTAAAATGAAAATTCTTATTACAGGTTGAGCTGGATTTATTGGCTCAAACATAGCAAAAAAAGCTATTGAAAAATGACACTCTGTTATTGCTTTTGATAATCTTTGTAGAGAAGGCACAGAGGAAAATGTAAAAATACTTAAGGAAGTTAGTTATAATCATCCTATAATTAAATGAGATTATATTATTAATCCATATAAATTAGTTAGATGAGACATTAGGAGCGATGCCGACATTGACAAGTTAGTAAAGAATGAAGATTTTGATGCTATTATTCACATGGCCGCTAATCCTGGTGTGCCTTGGTCTACAATGTATCCTAAATATGATTTTGAACAAAACGCTCTTGGTACTTTGAATATGTTAGAAGTAGCAAGAAAATTAAATATTCCTTTTATTTATGCCTCTACAAACAAGACTTTTGATTGTTCTTTAAATGACATACCAGAAACAGAAGGAGAAAAAAGGTATGACTGGGATTTGACTGGATTAGAGATTAAAGGCATAACAGAAAAAGGCGTAGATCATCACTTCAATACAACTAGCCCAGAAGGTTCTCAACACTCAAATTATGGAGTGTCTAAATTAACTGGGGATTTATATTGTCAAGATTATTTCAGAACTTATGGTGTAAAGACTGTTATAAATCGTATGAGCTGCATATACGGTTTAATGCAAAAAGGCTGTGAAGACCAGTGATGGGTCGACTATTTTGTTAGAAAAATTGCTTTTGGTGATTGAAAATTAAATATATATGGTAACGGAAAACAAGTTAGAGATTTGCTTTTTGGCGAAGATGTGGCTGAACTTTATATTACTGAATTAGAAAATATAGACAAATGTGCTGGAGAAGTATTTGTTATAGGTGGTGGAAGAGAAAATTCTATGTCTTTAATTGAAGTAATTGAAGAAATAGAAAAACAGAGTGGAAAAAAGTCAGAACTTAAATTTGACAAACCAAGACCCGCTGACCATAATATTTTTTACTGTTCGACAGAAAAAGCAGAAAGAATTTTAGGTTGGAAACCAAAAATAAGTATCAGTGAAGGTATTGCTAAAATGATTAATCAATATAACTTTTCTAAATAAATGAAACTTTCAGAAAATTTACAAAGCGAACTTAAAAGCTGGGTAGATGCAGATGACGAAAATAAACTTGAAAGAGAATATATAAGATACCATAGAATGATTGAAGAGATGCTTTTAAACAAATTAAACTTAGCAAAAAGAAGTGTATTAGATATTGGTTGCTGACCTTATTCAATATTAAATTTATTAGATTGTAAAAAAAAGACAGTTATAGACCCTCTTATTGATGATTATAATAAACATTTTGGTTTTAATCCAGAAATTAATTATGTAAAATGAGTAGGAGAAAAAATGCCTTTTGAAAAAAATAGTTTTGATTTAGTAATAACAATGAACTCGCTAGACCATTGTGAAAATCCAGATGAAGTAATTAAAGAAATCAGAAGAGTAATAAAACCAAGCGGATATTTAGCAATTCATATTTGTATTAACAACGCCATAAACAACCCACACCCTAGCCACAAAATCAATATAAATAGCGAATGGCTACATAATAGACTAGACGATATGTTTGAAACTGTCAGCGAAAAAGTAGTGCCTTATTGATGGCAGATTGACAAAACAACAGGAAAAAGATGACAGCCAGCTATTGCTTTACTTATGCGAAATTGTAACTTTAACAAATAATGAAAAAAACTTGCAATCAATGTAAAGAAGAAATGATTCTTATAGACAATCTAGAAATTTTTGAGAAGAAAAAGAAAGAAAGTAAGTCTATATTTAGAGCCTATGTTTGCAGGAATCCTAAATGCCCAAACTATGCTTTATTACAAATTCCTTTAGAGGAAATGACTAAAAATTAATTTTATTTATTTATGAAAAAAGAAGAAAAAATTAAAATACCTCAAATTGAAATATCTCAAAAAGTAATTGATGTATTAACATTAGACGAATTGAAAATAACAGTAAATTTATCAAAAATACTTATAAAAAATCATCCATTAATAAAAATTAAAATTTCATAATATTTAATATATAAATAATTTACCTATGAAAAAACCATTAATCTGATTTATTTGACAAGGTTGGATTGGAAAAAATTATTCTGATGACCTTGAAAATAGATGTTATGAAGTTATTAGATACTCTCTTGATCCTCAATATATTTGAAACAAAGACAAAATAAAAGACGCCGACATTGTATTTTTAGCTGTTCCTACTCCAAGCACTCCAGAATGATTTGACTTTTCAATTGTTAGAGAATGATTGAGTCTTGTTTGAGATTGAAAAATAGCCGTTATTAAGTCTACAATCTTGCCTTGAACTACCGACAAATTACAAGCAGAATTTCCAGAAATTTATCTTTTTCACTCTCCAGAATTTTTGGCAGAGGCTACAGCTAAACAAGATGTAGAAAATCCAGACAGAAATATAGTTGGCTATACAGAAAAATCTCAATGTAAGGCTAGTGATGTTATGAGCGTTCTTCCAGTAGCTCCTTATGAGAAAATAATTCCAGTTAAAGAAGCAGAACTTATTAAATATGGCGGAAATTGTTTTTTCTATTTTAAGGTTATTTATTGAAATTTGCTTTATGACATGGCTAAGAAACTTTGACTTGATTATGAAATAGTACTAGATTGAGTATATAATGACAAAAGAATCGGCAGGACACACCTCAATCCTATTCATAAAAATTGAAGATGAGCTGGAGGCCACTGCTTCGTCAAAGACCTTTGTGCCTTCTACGAACTATATTCTAAAATTAATTCAGAAGACAAAGAAGGTATAGAACTTTTGAGAAAACTACAGGAAAAAAATATTAAACTTATGAAGGATTCAAACAAAGATTTAGATTTATTGAAAGGAGTATATTGAGAAAATTTAACTTTAAACTTTTAAATGATATTAGTCACTGGTGGTTATTGATTTATTGGTAGCAATTATATAAAACACTTAATCGAGAAATGAGAAAGTGTTATTAATATTGATAAACTTACTTATGCTTGAGATGTTTCTAATCTTCCAGAAAGTGACAAAATAAAGAATTTTCAAATTGACATTAATGACAAGAATTTAGTATATGATGTATTAAAAGAATACAAGCCAGAAACAATTATACACTTCGCAGCCGACAGTCACGTGGACAATTCGATTCAAGACCCTAGCCCTTTCATAGTCAATAATATTCTTGGAACTTATAACTTACTAGAGGCTCTTAGAAAATATGGAAAAGCTAAAAAAATAATTATAATTAGCACTGACGAAGTGTATTGAAGCACCGAATATTGGGGTGTAGAAGAAGATTATAGATTTGAGCCAAACTCTCCATATTCAGCCTCTAAGGCTTCTGCCGAATGCTTAGCTTATTCCTATTACAAGACTTTTGACTTACCTATTATTATAACAAGAAGCTCTAATGTTTATTGACCTAACCAACAAGAAGAGAAGCTAATACCTAAAATAATTTCCAAATCATTAGATAAATCGGAAATTCCGATTTATTGAAATGGTAAAAATAAACGCTGGTGGTTGTCTGTATATGATTTGTGTAATGCTCTTGATTTATTAATTAAAAAAGGAAAAGTTTGAGAAAAATATAATATAAAATGAGACTCTGAACTTTCTTCATTACAGATTGCTAAAATATTTAAAAAAACAATGTGAGATGATTTGAAAATTAAGTTTGTAGCTGACAGAAAAGCACACGACAAGAGGTATAATATTAATGACAGCAAGATTAGAGAATTATGATTTAGGAATAAACATAAATTTAAGAAAGAATCGAGAAATTTGGTATTTAATTTTATTACTAAACTTTTTGAAAAATGGAAGGATTAACTTTCGTTGAAAATTTCGCTTATGAAAGAGATTGAAAAAGATGCCGACACTGTGGCACCAATGAGAATATAAAAATTTATAAAATAGATGAAAAGAAAATAACTAGAACAGCAGGAGTAGACAATCTTATTACTCTTTGTAAAGATTGTTACAATAAAAAATTCTTTAATGAAGAAGAAAATGTTTGTTGAGTAATTTTAGCTGGTTGAAAAGGCACAAGGATGGCTCCAATAACTAATTTCTTAAATAAACACGAATTACCAGTAGGCAATAGACCAATGGTTTTTCATCCTCTTTTCACTCTTAGAGAATTATGAATTAAAAATGTATTAGTTATTTTCGAGCGGTATAATACTGGAAGAATGATTGAGGCTCTAGGTAATGGAAGAGAATTTGGAATGGAAATAACTTATAGAATACAGCATTGAGCGGGTGGTATTGCAGACGCTCTTAGTCTAGCTAAAGATTTTGTTTGAAATAGAAATTTTTATGTTATTCTTGGAGACAATATTTTTGACAATAACGAGATTGGAAAATTTAAAAAATCTGTTAATCCAAAAGTATTCATTAAACAAGTAGCCAATCCAGATGAATATTGAATTGGGGAAATTATAGATTGAAAAATAAATAGGATTATAGAAAAGCCTAAACAATATATAGGTAATATGGCGGTAACTGGACTTTACCATTATACTCCAGATGTATTCGACATTATTCAATGATTAAGACCTTCTTGAAGAGATGAGCTTGAAATAACAGACATAAACAATTACTACTTAAAAGAATGAAAACTTGATTATGAAATTATAGAAAGTTATTGGGTTGACTCTTGATGCAATCTTTCATCATATATAGAAGCTAATAAAATTTTTAATCTTTAAAAAATATGAAAATATTAATTACTGGCGGGGCTTGATTTATAGGATCTAGTCTAGCACAAAAACTTTTAACAAGAGAATGAATAGAAGAGATTGTTATAATTGACAATTTGAGTACTGGGAATAAAAACAATATTCCTAAAGATGAAAAAATTAAGTTTATTGAATGAGATGCTGGAGACACTGAATTAATTAAAGACTATGATTTTGACGAGATTTATCACTTAGCTAGTGCCGCTTCTCCAAAGAAATACCAGATTTATGCAATTGAGACTATGATTGTAAACGCAGAAGCTACCAGAAAACTTCTTGATTATTGCGTAAGACAATTAAAAGAAAAGAAAAGAAAAGTCAAATTTCTATTCGCTTCTACTAGTGAAATTTATTGAGAACCAATTAGTCATCCTCAATCTGAAACAGATCTTTCAAGAATAAATATTAATTGACCTAGAGCTTGTTACGATGTTTCAAAAGCTTATGGAGATGTTTTGACAAGATTATATGCAGAAGAAAAAAAGATTGACACCAAAATAGTGCGAATTTTTAACACTTATTGACCTGCTTTAGATAAAAAAGATGGAAGAATAATTTGCAATTTTATTGAACAGGCTAAGAAAAAAGAACCATTTACAATTTATGGAGCTTGAAACCAAACAAGATCTTTCTCTTATGTAGATGACACTGTTGATGGAATATTGACTGTAATGGAAAAAGGTAAATCTGGGGAAGTATATAATGTTGGTAATCCATTTCAAGAATTTACAGTAGAATCAGTTGCCAGAATAATTTGTAAAATATTCCGAAATGAATATAGTGTTATTCGAAGAGATTTACCACAAGATGATCCTAGCAAACGAAAACCATCTATAAATAAAATACAATCTTTAGACTGGAATCCTAAAGTAAATATATATACAGGAATAAAAAAAATGATTGGAGAAGAACTCCTTTCCGAAATAGAATCATTTACAAAATAATCTTAAAAAAAAATGAAATTCAAAATTACTGACAAGAATTGAAAAATAGTAAATTCAGCAAAATTTACAATTGAAGATTGAGAAATTAAAAAACTTATTGTAGATAAAGAACCAGATGAAATTGATTTTTCTAAAAATAAATTAGATCTTTACAAAGAGTTAGATGCAGATCAATTTAATATTGAAATGTTTGATGAAAAACCAAATGAAGAAAAAGTTGAAGAGAAAAAAGAAGAGCAAAAAATTGAAGAAAATAAAGAGGAAAAAGTTGAAGAAAAACCAGAAGAAAAAAAAGAGGAAGTAAAAGAAGAGCCTAAAGAAGAGCTAAAAAGTGAATAATTACTTATTAGGAAAAGATTGATTTATTGGAAGTAAATTAGCAGAGAGGCTTGAAAATCTCTCTGTTTTTGAATGAGATTTTTTGAAAGACCAATTTGATTTAAAAGGAATAGACTATGTCTTTCACTATATTTCTACAACAGTACCTTTTTGATCATTCGCAGAAAAAGACATATATGAAAATTTGCTTAATACTATTAGACTTCTCAATGCTTGTGTATTGAATAAAGTAAAGAAAATTATTTTTCCGTCTAGTGGTTGAAGCCTATGCGAAGAGCCAAAAAGCTCCCACGCTATAATCAAACGAACTATTGAGGATTTTCTTAAGTATTACCAAAGACAATATTGACTTGATTATTTAATTCTAAGGTATACGAATGTTTATGGTTACAATGAAAGACAAAATATTTGATTAATTAATAATATGATTAGATGTGCTTTGCATTGAGACATTTTTTTACAATATTGAGACTTAAAAAAGAATTATATTTATATCGATGACGCTATTGACGAAACAATTAAAAATTTAGACAGAAAAAATGAAACTATTTTAATTGGTGGACAGACTTACAGAGCAAGCGAAATTGAAAAAATAATCAATAAAAATTATTGAAATATTAGAATAGAACATTTAGAACCGTCAAAATTTGATGTAGAATATTTTTGACCAGAATTTATTACTAATACTACTATAGAAAATGGAATTAAAAAAATTGCGAATAGGTATATTGGCTAATTGTATTGAAGTTCCACCTCTTTCTTATGGATGAATTGAAAGGGTTATTTTTCATACAGTTGAAACATTAAATTGACTTGGTTATGATGTTGTTTTGTTTGCTCCAAAATGAAGTAAAGTAAGTTGTAAACTGGTAGAAGTTAGTTGATGGAATGATGAGACAGATGTTTTTTACGAGGCTTTTAAGAAAGAAAATGAAATAAAACCTTTTGATATTTTGCACGACTTTAACGCTTCGGGCTACAAGAACCCAGAAAGATTTAAACATAATTATTGTTGCACAATTATTTCTTCTGGCTATTGAACAGGAGTAGTCAATGAGCCAAACCCTATTTTTCAAAGTCAAGCACAATTAAATTGAGCAAGAGAATTTATAAAAGACCTAGATGCTCCAGTAGTTTATAATTGATTAGACAACGAAAAAATAGTATATAACGAAAACAAAGATGATTATTTTTTATATTTAGGAAGGTACGATTGGCAAAAAGTCCCACATATAGCAATTGAGGCAGTTAAAAAGGCTTGAGTGCCTTTGGTAATGTGCTGATACAATGCAGATGACAAATACTATAAAGAAAAAGTTGAGCCGTTTTTTGACTGAAAACAAATAATTAATCTGGGAGCAGTTAGTGAAGATATACAGTCAAGATTATTAAGTGAAGCCAAAGCACTTTTATTTCCTTCCAATTGGAGAGAATGTTTGGCAATAGTTTTATTACAAGCTCTAGCAAGTTGAACTCCTATAATAGCAGAAACTTTTGACTGAAAAAATTGTATTCCAGAAGTAATTGAAAATTGAAAAGAAGGTTTTATTGTTAAGTGAAGCTATGAAATGGCAGAGGCTATTAATAATATAGACAAAATTAAACACATGGATTGTCGTGTTAAGGCAGACAGTCTTTTTACTAGACAAAAAATGGTTGAAGGTTACTTAAAAATCTATTATATATTATTGGAAAACAAAAAAACCTCTTAATTAAAAGAGGCTTATTTGCTAATCTAATCTATAAAACCAATCAAACATTAACACCAAAATAATTATAGCAATTATAAATTTAAAAATCAAATGAAAATTTCAATTTGTATGGCGGTTTTCAATCGGGCTGAACTTTTGAAAAATGCTATCAAATCTCTTTCTATACAAACAAGAATACCAGATGAAATAGTAATAGTAGATGATTGAAGTGACGCTAAAAATGATTTAAAACTTGTTTTAGATAATTTTCCTTGATTAAATATAAAACTACTAAGAAGAGAATCAAAACTATGGAATAACCCTCCTATACCTCTAAATTGAAGTGTCAAGAATGCTACTTGAGATTTAATAATCTTTTCTTTCCCAGACATAATTCATTACAATTTCGATAATATAGAAAGATTGGAAAAAATGTTTGAAGAAAATAGTAATCAATGTATTGTAGGAGCTAAGATTTATTGGCAAGGCAAAGATGTTCTTTTACCAGAGAATATAGTAGAAAATCCTAAACTTATTGACGATTTTAATGTAAAGACTTGGTATAACTGATTTGTTTCAAAAGATGATGAGGTTGTAATTACAGAAGACTTGCAAACCAGCAATATAATGGCAGTTACTAGAGAAAATTTTATTAAGTTATGAGGTTTTGATGAAGAACTTTCACAAAGTTATTGACACGAAGACAGCGAATTTCTTAATCGTTGCCATAACAACGAAATAAAAGTAAGTAGAGACAATTCTATAATATGAATACACCAGTGGCACAAAAGACCACCAGTTTATGCTGTGGCTAATTTAGAGAGTAAAAGAGATTATTTAAATGCTAGAAGAAAAATATTAACCGCTAATGATTGAAAAGATTGGGGTAATCTTATTTAAGCATATTTTCGATTAGATTTATAGCTTCCTCTGCTCCATAACATATTTCAGCTTGAACATTTTCAATCGTATTTAGATTATTAATCCATTCTTTTTGAGCCTTTCTAACAACGCTAAGGCTTTTTTTCTGTCTTTTCATCTCTATAAATATTAGTGCAGGCTCTTTTTTAGGTAAAATAATCATTAAATCTGGAAGACCAGCATTCAATCCCATTGCCTTATTCTTTCTTTTTTGATTCCAAGAAGTAGTGAAAGTTGAATTAGGTATTGCCGTAAATTTAATATTCTTCATATTGAGCCAGTTAGCAAGCATTATTTGCTCTTCTTCCTCTAGTGGTATATTCATAATAAATAAAGGTTATTTCTCTAATTATAGCAGTATTTTAATGAAAATAAAGTATATTATAAAATATTTTGTAAAAAAGTAAATAAAAAGTGTAAAAAAAAGTGATTTTCTTTAAAAAAAACTTGATTTTGTTAAAAAAAAGGATTATAATGGTTATGTTATTAAATAAAAAGTTCATTAAAATAACGATTTATGCAGGAAATAATCCTAAAGATTATGACTTGCACCTATTATTTAAACTTATTTTATTATGAAAAAAATCAATCTAGCAACTTTTAAATCATTTTTAAAGAAAAATGAAGGAAATGTATTCTTCAAACAAGAAACAGATGTAATTAGTGACGAAGGAAGTTTTCAGATTGATGGAAAAGAAACAGAAACAAGTTTAGAAAAAGTTTATGATCAAAACATTTTAACTTATTCTGGAAATTATTTTTCAGAAATAGAAAATGGATTTAATGTTTACAACTGTTGTGGATCTTGGAATTTTTACACTAAATAACCTTATATTTTTATGGAAAATTTTTTTGAAAATCTTAAAAATTGGAATAATTTAACAAAAGATGAAAAAAGACAAATTTCAGATCAAACAAGAAAACTTTTCAATATGAATATTGATATCTATGATGAATGTTTTGAGATTTATGTTTTTACTGAAAGTTTGAAAACGAAAACCGTAAAAACAAAAATAAAACCCGAGGAAATAACAATGGAAAAAATTTTGAAAGCTAGTGAAAAAGTAGAAAAGCTTTTAAATGTAGACACAAAGGACTTTATAAACATTGCTAAAATAATTAGAAAAGAAGTTAATCTCGGAACTTATGTATCAAGCTATGGACTAGGTATTGATACTTTACTTTTAAAAGAAGAACATAAACAAAAAATAAGAGATTATTTGAATAAAAACAAAATAGAGTTTAGAGAGGAATACAGTCAAGCAAGCTTGGTTTACCGTTTTATATTCTCTAAAAACAAAGATAACATTATAAAAATTAAAAATATTATTTAACATTATTTATTTATGAATTTAAACAATCTTACAAGCATAAGTGTTCATTCAATCAAAATAAAAGATTTTTATAAAGGATTTATAGAAGTAACTCATAAACAAGGAAAAGAAATTATAAATCAAAAATATTATTCAAAAATAAAAAGGCTTAATAAAGAAGATGCCAAAAATGATGCCAAAACGGCTGTATTGGAAAGTTTTCACTTAGGATGTATTCCAGAATTTTAATATTTAATCTTACTTATTTATGAAAACAATAAAGAATACTGATTATAGATTTTATGATACAGAAAATTATAAAGGAAATGGTTATGTGATTTTTAAAAAAGAATTTCTAAAACATTTTGATTTAGAATTTCAAGAAAAAGGAACAAAAATGAATTTAACTGAAGAGGCAATTAATTCAACAATAGAACAAAATATAAATATTGAAAATTTTCAAACTATAGATGATTTTTTAAAAAAAGGAACTAAAATAATAATTGAAAAAGAAAGAGAATTAATTAAATTAAGAAAAAACTGGTATAATAGAATTTTTATTGAAATATTAAGAAATAAAAAAATAATGTTTATTGAAAGTGAAAATAAATTATATATTTACTATTATAAAGACAATACAGAAGGAACTATTTTAGGAGGAGTAATAATGAAAATTAATCTTTAAAAAAATATGCAAACATTTTTACCATATTCAGACTTTAAAAAATCAGCTAAAAGTCTTGATTATAGAAGGCTAGGCAAACAACGAGTGGAATGTTACCAAATATTAAGAGCAAATTTAGGAATTACAAGTGGTTGGATTAATCATCCAATCACTAAAATGTGGAAAGGATTTGAATATTGCTTATTACAATACACTCTTGCTATATGTGATGAATGGATTGGAAAAGGTTATAAAGACACAATCAAGCAAAAGGTTTTAGATTTAGGAATAAAAAAATCAAATAAAAAACCTAGATTTCTAGGTAATAAATACTTCTACGAAAACTACCAGAAAATCCTTTTAGAGAAAAATTACAATTACTATTCTAATATTTTTAAAATATGATTAATAAAAATTTTTACCCTACTCCAGAAAAATTGATTTACAAAATGGTTTTTCTGGAAAATATTAAGACAATTCTCGAGCCTAGTGCTGGTAAGGGAGATATTGTTGATTTTATAAAAAAAAGAAACGAAAAACTAGACATTGATTGTATAGAGAACGATGAGATGTTACAAAACATTCTGAAAGGCAAAAAGCATAAACTAATTCACGATGATTTTTTGACTTTTGAAACTAATAAAAAATATGAATTGATCATTGCTAATCCTCCTTTCGATGAAGGAGATAAACATTTAAAAAAGATGATTGAATTGCAAGAAAGAACAGGAGGAAAAATAGTTTGTCTTCTTAATGCAGAGACTTTAAAAAATGATTATAGTAATTTAAGAAAAGAATTAAAACAAAAACTAGAAAAATATAATGCAGAAATAGAATATTTGCAAGGCGAATTTGAAGAGGCTGAAAGAAAGACAAGTGTAGAAGTTGCATTAATTAAAGTTGAAATTCCAGAAAAAAATGTGGATAGCTTAATTTTAGAAAATTTAAAAAAGGAGGTAATTAATGAAGACATTTTTGAAAATACAGAAATTGTAGAAAATAATTTTTTAAATCAAATAATTAGCAGATACAAGTTTGAGGAAAAAGCTGGTTTACAATTAATTAAAGAATGGAAAAAACTTGAGCCTTTTATTAAAGATAAGATTAATCCAAAAAAAGAGGATTATTGTAAATCAATAATCAATTTAGAAATAGAAGGAGCGAGTAAATATTCTGATAACTGGAATAATTCATATATTGAACAATTAAGATTAAAATATTGGAAGACTTTATTTGAAAATAACGAATTTATTAGAAATTTTACATCTAATATTAGAAGTGATTTATTTGCTAAAATAGAGTCTTTGAAAGATTATGAATTTTCTTTATTTAATATTGAGCAAATAAAAAATGATATTAATAAAAATTTAGAAGTTGGAATTGAAAAAACTATTTTGGATTTATTTGAAAAATGTACTCAAGAATATTCTTATTATCCAGAATGTAAAAAGAATATCCACTATTATAACGGTTGGTGTACTAACAAGGCACATAAAATAAATAAAAAAATAATATTGCCTATTAATGGATTCTCTAGGTATTATGATGACGGAAGACTGGAAACATACAGACTTTCTCCAGAATTATTTGATATGGAAAAAGTCTTTAATTATTTAGATGCATCAAAAACAACATCAAATATAAGTTTTTTGTTGGAAAGAGCTAATCAAGAAAAAAACTATAAAATAGAATTGAAATATTTCAATTTAACATTTTATAAAAAAGGAACTTGTCATATAGAATTTACTAATCTTGATTTACTAGAAAAATTTAATATTTTTGGTTCTCAAAGAAAAAAATGGCTACCACCAAATTATGGAAAAACAAAATACGAAGATATGAATAAACAAGATCAAGACACGATTAATGAATTTCAAGGAAAAGAGAAATACAATGAGGTTATTAACAATAAAGACAAATTCATAATAGAAAATAATAGGCTATTTTTATAATAATATTATAAAATAAAAGTATAAAAAAACAAGACTTTTTATAAAAAAAGAAAAGAAAATGCAAAAAAAACTTGATTTTTATAAAAAAAAAGAGTATAATTAATTCAGAAAACGATTAGGAAATTAAAAAACCTGTAAAAAATCGTTTCACAAACAAAAGATTCTCTCCTACCGATTAATCTTTAGGAAGGTTTCTACCAACTAGCTCTTTAAAATAACGATTAAATATGAAATATTGAGCCTAAAGCTAAAAATATTTAACCTTTACTTTTATATGAATGCAACAACAAAAAAATTTTTATGGTTTTATTTAGGAATCATAAATAACGGATCAAAAAAATTGATAGTTTCTATTAGATTGAGAAAAATTAATGCTCTAAGAGATGCTTTGGATAAGATAGATGACTTGAAAAATGTATCTATTATTTAACCTTACTTTTATATGACAAAAGATCAAGCAAAAGAAACAATAGATCAACTTGGAGGACAATCAAGGCTGAATGCTATGATTGGAACAAAAAATTTTTGTTATGGAAATGATGGAGTAGGATTTATGTTTAAAGGAAGCAAAATAGCTAATTGTTGCAAAATTAATATTAATTCAATGGATTTATATGACATAAAATTTCTAAAAATGGGAAAAAATTTGAAAAAAATCAAAGAAATAAAAGATGTCTATAGCAATCAATTAATCAATATTTTCCAACAAGAAACTGGTCTAGCACTTCATTTATAATCTAACATTACTTATTTTATGGAAATCAAACAAAATTTAAAAGAATATTTAATAAAACTTAGAGAAGAAAGAAACAAAATAATGGACAGAAACAAATTCAATACTTATTCAAGATGGACTCAAGACGACAGAGAACAATTTAAAACATTTAAAAATGGAATAGAAGTTTTAAAAGAAATTATTTAAACTTATTATTTTATGTCAATGATTAAAAATTTTCAATCACACGAAGAGGAAATGATTGAAAGATTAGAGGAAGACACTTATGAGCAAGACAGTTTAGATAAAGATCAACAACGAGAAGATGACATTAACGCTTATTTTGAAAATACATTAGACGAACACTGGGAATAATTTAATTCTTAACTTACTTATTTTATGAAAAAAATTACCAAAAAAATGAAAATAATTGCATTAAAAAAGATTTATGGTTATGACAATGTAACAGCACAAAAGGCACTTACAAGATTAACTATAAGAGATGAAAAAGAGATTAAAGACTTTTATAAAACTAAAGAATAATTTTTGAGTTTAGTAAACTGAAAAGATTTTACTTTTTTAAAAAAAAGGAATATAATAAGTAGTGGAATAAGTTTACCTCAGTTATTGATAATATCGATATAATACTGCCCGAGAACTTATTCCAAAACTGAGCTCGGGCAGTTTTGTATTGTAACTTTAATTTTATTATTATGAGACAAATAAGAAAACAGCCATTTTGTTGGCAGGAAAAAAAAATAAATAGATTAATAAGAGAAAAATTTAAAGAAAGAGATAGAGTAAAAATGCTATTACTTTATTCTACAATTACAGAAATTGATAGTGATTTTAATGGAAAAGACATAAAATATTATACTAAAACTATTTCTACATATAGCGGATTAAATAAAGGATTTATTCCTACTGGTCTAAAATACTTAGAAGAAATGAATATAATAAAAATTATAGAAGATAGAAATAATGGTAAATTTAAAGGAAAAAGATTAATTTTTACTCCAGAAAAAATAAAAGAAACGAACGAAAACACCATTACTGATTTTGATGCTAACGGTGAAAACATTAATGGAAAAGAATACACATCAGAAGATAGTCTTATAAAAGAAGATAGTCTTATAGAAGAAAATAATAATAATATTAATAATAAAAATTTTCAAAAAAAAGAAATTATCGATTTTACCAAACAGGAAAATCAAGAACAAAAAGAAATTCCTAAAGAATATCAAGAAGCTCATAATCTTATTGAGTCTTATAAAATCGAAGACTGTCTTAATTATGAATTAGTTACTAAAAAAGGATTTAGTTCTATGGAATTAATGGGTTATGTAGAAAGAATGTGTCTTTGGTTGACTGAAAGCGATAAAGCAAAAAGAAGACCTAAAAGAATAACAAGTTTATTATTGAATACTTTTAGCAAAGACCGTGTTGACTGGAGTTTATTAACACTAGAAGAGAAATATTTAAAGAGTGGAAACTTATTGAGAAAAGAACTTAGGAAAACACATACATCAAGCGAAACTTGTGATATTCTCGACCAACTTTGGAGAAAAACTGACGTACACCCAGATGATGGTTCAAGATAATTTAACCTTTTATTCTTATGGAATATGAAGAAGCTCTAATTTCTTCTTTGCTTATAGACCCAGAAAGTGTTAAACAGATTGACGGATTCAAATCTGAATACATACAAAATTACAATTTTAAAAAAATTTTTGTAGCCTTTGTAAAAGTTCTAAAACAAGGAAAAATACCAGATTTAATTCTTATGAAAGAATATCTAGATGAAGATACTCAAATGTTGGCTTGTGAATTAATGGCAAATGATGTAATACCATTTAATATTAGGGAATATGCAGAGAAAATTATTGAAGAATACAAGATAAAAATATTAGAACTTCTGGGAAAAGATTTAACAAATGGTCTTGATGTTGTAAACAAGATTAATGAAGTAAAAGAAATAAGTTTGAAACAAAAACATAAAGAAAAAGAACTTAAAAATAATTATATTTGGAATACAGAAGGACTTAATTTGAAATTTCCAATCATTAAGAGAAACAAGGCAACTATGATTTATGGAGATAGTTACAGTGGTAAGACGACATTTTGTTTTGATATGGCAGTTAAAAATGGAAATATTGGGCATAAAATTTTATTTGTAAGTCTTGAAATGGAAACTAGTGACATTTATTTTGATATAGCAAGGCGTTATTCTGGAATTACGATTGAGGAAGAAAGAGACAAAAAAATCCCAGAGAGTAAGCAATTTGCTTTTAATAATAAAATTAAATATTTAAAAGAGCAAACCAATTTATTCATCGAGGGAGCAATAATAGGCAACGATTTAACCTTTAGTCAGATTGAAAAAATAATAGACAAGTATAATGACATTGATTTAATATTCATTGATAACTTTGACTTAATCAGAAGTGAAAGAAACGAAACCGAAATGGACAGAAATGCCAATGTAAGTAAACGAATAGTAAACTTTACCAGAACGAGAAAAATACCAATAATAGTAATTCATCATACAAATAAGAAAGATAATAAAGGAAACAACTCAATGCGTGGTAGCCAGAAAATAATGGATAACTTTGATAATGTGATTAAACTAAACAGAGACGAAATAGACACAAACCTTTTTGTTGAAAAAGCTAGAGGGTATGACAAGACACAACATAGAGTAAAATTTTGGAAAGGAACTTTTCTTGATGAAGATGAGGATGATGACGAAATAACAATAGATCAACTTCCTTTTTAGTGATATTTATTAAAATTTGATGTTATTTTGGACTTTTATTTAAAAAATAATATATTACACTATTTTAAAAAATAATCTCTTAAAAACGATGCTAACGATTAAAAATAAAAAACTTATTTATGAAATAGATTTTGAACCAGAAAATTTTTATTTAGTTAATGAAAATGGAGTATTTGGAGACTACGAATCTGGAGTTTGGAGCTTGAATCATAAAATTGACAGAAGCTACAAAGGAAAAACACCAGATGTCGGCTGTCCTATTTTTTATTTAGACTTTGAAGAATTTAATCAACTATTTAATTTAAAAGGACTAGAAATAGTCTGGATTTAACCTTTATTTATTTTATGGAAAAAATTATTATACCAAAAGAAACAACTACAATTAAAGAATTAAAAATAGACAGAAACTGTAAATATGAAATAACAATAGAATTTTATGACGATGAAACATTTAATCAATTATTAAAACTTCATCAAAAAAGCAATGGAAGATTAGGAGAATTTCAAGGAGAAATTATTATTAAATAACATTATTTATTTTATGAGCGGTGGATACTTTGAATATAAACAAGATTATTTAACAGAATTAGCAGAAGAATTATTGCCAGAAGAAAGAATATATGAATTTGGAAAATATAATTTAAAAAGACTTAGTAAATTATTATTAGAATTAGAACAAATTATACACGATATTGATTGGCACTTGTGTAGTGATGAAGAAATAGAAAATCCAGAAATGTGGTTAAGAGACAAACTTAATAACCTTAAAATATAATGAATATATTTATAACTTCTGATACACATTTTAGTCACACTAAAATAATTGAACTAGGAAGACCACCAGACTATGAAGAAAAAATTAAAAAAGAATTAATTAAAAGAGTTAAGCCAGATGATATTCTTATTCATTTGGGAGATATCTGTATTGGTAATGACTTAGAAAATAACAATTGGTTTAAAAAGAATTTAAAATGTAGAACTTTTTTGGCACGGGGAAATCACGATAGACAGAGCTTAGAATGGTATTTATTAAATGGTTGGGATTCTGTTTCAGATAGACTAGACTTGAAATTTTACGGGAAGACTTTTTGTTTTACCCATGAACCTATTCCCTGGGATGGAAAATATGATCTGAATATTCATGGTCACTTACACGATAATGGACATAGAGAGGAAGAATACCAGTTACATTCTCGAAACAAACTAATTTCTTTGGAGGAACTAAAATATAAACCTAAAAAATTTAACATTAATCTTACTAAAAAAGATATGCAATTCAGACTACGAAGAGTTTGGAATAAAGTAAAAGAGCTTGGATACAATCCATATTACATAGGACTATATGGTAGCCAAAATTATGGACTAGATACTGAAACTTCTGATTTTGATTTTAAAGCTATTATTTTACCAACGTTAGATGATTTAGTTTGTAAGACAAAACCAGTTTCTACTGTAGTGGATTTTGAAGGAGGAGAAATCGACATCAAAGATATTAGAACTTACATAGAAAGTGCCATAAAAGTAAATGTAAATTTTATAGAAATATTAAGTACAGAATTTTATTTGGGAGATAAAGATATAAAGAAATTTTTTACTCCATTATTAGATGAACTTGGCACACAATACACTAGGTCGTTATTAGGAATGGCAAAAATGAAATACATAGCTCTCAAGCACGAATACCCTAGCAAGGAATACGAAATAAAAACCTATGGTTATGACCCAAAACAACTACATCACATTAAAAGACTTAGAATATTAGCTGAAAGATATTTGAAAGGAAACTATAGTTTCAAGCATACTGGAAAAGAAAGACTTGATTTATTGAAACTAAAGTCTGGAATTTATACTCTTGAAGAAGCAGAAAAAATTGCTAATAAAGAAATAAAAAAATTAGAAAAAATAGTGGATAATTATAAAAAAGAAGATATTTACGAGACTAAAGAAAAAATGGTAAAATTTAGCCAAGAAATAATTAAAAATTGTATAAAATTTAACATTTTAATATAATATGAAAGAATCAAAAATAAACGAATTATACGCAGAAAATAAAATATTGAAAAAAGAATTAAAAAATAGAATAAAAAGAACAGAAACAGCAATATTATTGGCTTTTAATTTAGTTGATTACCCAGAGGAAAAAGCTATTGAAGAAATGAAAACTATAATGATTTCATGTAATTTATATTAACTTTACTTTATTATGGAAAAAACAATTAAAGAAATGATTAATTACATAATAGAAAATGGAAATAAGGAGCAAATAAAAAGAATGATTGAAATAGCTAAAGAAATTAACAAAGATTTTACTAAAGAGGAAATAAAAGAATTTTCTAAAAAATCTAAAATTTAACTTTACTATTTTATGGGTCATCATCTAAAACAAAATCACAAGACTTATTATGAGTACTTAGAAGAAGTAAGAAAAAAAGACAAAGATTATATTGGTTATGATAGAAGATATTTAACTGGAAAATTTAATTTTTGGGAAGACATTAAGAGAGGTTTTGGAGAAAAATTTGGTTTTAAGAGACGTATTATTAATGAAAAAGTGTAAAAAAAACGTAAAAAGTGAAAAAAAACTTGATTTTTATAAAAAAAAAGATTATAATATTAATATACAATGATCTTTTAAATAACAAATCAATATTTTATGAAAAGCATGGTGTCGTGAGTTTTCTCTTATGTGGTCAGTAATATATTCCTTTAAAGGCAATTTCAGGACAATATATGAAGAACGTACGAGAGAAAAGCGGAGGCGACTTAAATCAACCGCAAAAAACTAGCCTATTTTAAAATTAACATTATTTTAGATATGCCAGATATATTAAAAGACCTTGAAAAACAATTAGAAAAAGCTCTAGAAGATAGAGCAGATGGTGAAGTTATAAAAGCATTAATTAGAATAATAGAAATTATTAAAAATAAAAACAAAAATACAAATAATTAGAAATATAATTTTAAAAAAATATGTATGGAATTGCGAAATTCGCCGATAAAACAAAATTTTCTCGGCACATTATAAAGAAATTAATTGAGGTAGGATTCTTAACACCAGTAAATCTTGGAGACAAGAATTGCAAATATATGTTCAATGAAAGTGATATAATTAAATGTAATAATTTAGTAACAATAGATTATATTAAAGAAAAAACTAATATGAGTTATGATATTATTTTGACTAAATTTAAAGATAAAAAAATAATAAAAGGAAAATTGCTTTTTAACAAAGAACAAATAGATAAATTTTTATGATTAATTTCACAAAGCAATGAACCAAATTAAATTACCAGAGACTAGGGTGTTAAGATTTACCGAGACTAAGATTGGTCTCAATATTACTTTAGAATTGCAAGAAATAGACCTAACATCAGAAACTAGAGAAACTTTCAGAAATTGGTATAAAGATGGAACTAGTTTGACTGGAATATTAGGAAGCGTTGATGCTCTACCTAGACAGCAAGAAATGAAAAAATCTCAAAGACTGCATAGAATAATAGCAGTAGCAAGCAAATATATGGGAAAAACACCAGAAGAAATAGAAAAAGTAATAAAAGAAAAAAACAACATAAGTCATTTTGACGACCTTACGGAAGACAAACTTGATGAATTAATAACTGGATATAAAACTTATATACCAGACGACAGATATAATTCTTATTTATATTAACCTTACAATTTTATGGAATTAGGAATAATTGTTTGGGCTTTACTTGTCATTTGGACAGTATATTTAGCCAACAAAAATGGAAGAAATCAAATAATCGCATTAATAGCTGGAATATTTTTAGGACTATTAGCAGTTATAATTTATGCAATAATGGGAAAAACTCAAGAATTAAAAGATGAAGATTTTATTAAAAAAATGGAAGCATATAAAAATATTGAAAAAAAATAATGGGAAGAAATACAGTTAGATATATTGACAAAAAAACCGCAGAAGAAGTATTGGAAAGAGATAGATATTGTTGTGCTTTATGTAGAAGCAACTTCAAATTGGAAATCCATCATATACATTATGGCATAAATGCTGAATATGTCAAGGAAAGAAATAATTCTGATAGACTAATAACATTATGCGGTAATTGTCATTATTCAATACATAACACTAAAGGAGGTCAAGGGATAAGAGAGGCTTGTATTAAGTATATAAACGAAATTTATGATATAATATAACTTATAAGATAAAAACAAAAATAGTTTATCACTAATATTATTGATTTATGATTTTTGAATTACTTGTTAGCCTGATAATTAGTAGACCAATAGAAATAGATTTTAAACATTACTTAGAACCTCACAAACAAGTGCAAGTAAAACAAACATTTGGTGAATGTGTAGCCTTTGTTAAGAAAAAACTTGGTATAAAAGAACATCTCGGTGTTCAATACGCTAAGCAAATAGTAAATTTACCACAGTTTAAAAAAATAACAGACCCTAGGGGAGGAGACATCGTAGTCGCCCCTAAAATATCAAAGACTGGACATGTTTCTTACATCTTATACAACGAAAATGGTCGTTTAAGAATACAAGATTCTAATCTATTCGGAGATAAAGTTGTGAGGGAATACTGGCTAGATTCTTATTTCAAGAGTAGTCAGGTAGTTTTCTTGCGTTATAATATTTAACCTTAATTTTTATGTCATACATAACACCTCCACCTTTGATGGTGGAAAAGAAGAAAGAGAAGTTAAAAGATAAGATTATTACTCATCTAGGATACTTTTTTCTTTTCTTGCTAACTTTTTGTTTTATAGTAGATTTTTTTAACCTTAAATAAATTATGAGAGAAATAAAGTTTAGAGGAATGAATTATGAGACAAATGAATGGGTATATGGTGGTTATTATAAAGGAACTAGAGTAAACGAGGAAAATGTTAATATAACCACAAAATTATCTGATTGTTATGTAGCAGAAAATATAATATTTGATGGATTAATATATTATATACAAAATGGAGAAACAATAGGTCAATATACAGGATTTAAAGACAAGAATGGAGTAGAAATTTACGAAGGCGATATTATAAAAATGAATTCAAAAGGAATAAATTTTATAGGATATATAGAATATAATAACGGAAGATATATTGTTAGAAGAAGATCAATGCTGGATGGTTTTTATGATTTACATATTCAAAATTTAGAATTAATAGGTAATATATACGAATATAAAGAACTTATTAATTAACATTTATAATATATGGACACTAATATAGGAGACTGCGAAATATGCAGAAAAGAGCCAGAACTTAGCGAATATATATATAAAAAATGTTTTTTTGAAACAGATAATCCTAGAAAAGCACAGGAACATTTTAGTCAAACAGGACATAATGTTAAACACTTTATTAAAGTAGTAAAAACCTGGAAAAAAGATATTTTATTTCATAAATATATTTGCCAATGAATTTATATCAAAAACTAGACTATTCACAACCAATACAAAGCGTAGAGATAAAATCATCTCATTCTTGTATATTTCCAGTATGGAGACTGATAGTCAATAAACAAGAACTTGATTTTTGGGACAGAAAAACAGAGCATAGAGATGGACTTACTAAAGAAGAATTGAAAGAAAAACTTATTAATTTATATCCTAAACTTTCAAAACATTTATGCCACCAGATATCTTAATTGATGATACGACTATTGATAAAATAAATATAAAACAAGATACCGATTATACCACTACAGGAGGAATTTTAATACAATAAAATCCTATAATAGATATTTTTGCGGATACATTTTGTGATAATGATATTGCGGAAATAAGTAAGCAAAAAGCAGAAAAATTAAGAAATTTAATATATCCTATAATTTAATATAACTATGTATTATATTTCAGAAACAGCACCAATAGGAAGCTATGTTTGTATTAGAGAAGACGGAGGAGAACTTATTTGGTGGCAAATAAGAGATAAACAAGGAGAAAGCTTTCTTATTAAATACCAAGATTTTACTAGAGTAATACCAATCGGTAGCGAAATAGTATCTTGGAGAAAACATAAAATTTAACCTTACCTAACAATGAATAAAGAAGAATT
>Ga0209319_1000246_pt1 | contig 84957 bp, 83 predicted proteins | sample RifGroE2_FD_184000 | JGI IMG/M metagenome (GOLD analysis project Ga0209319, IMG submission 184000) | Groundwater microbial communities from Rifle, Colorado - Groundwater E2 (SPAdes) (version 2) | ecosystem: Environmental > Aquatic > Deep subsurface > Groundwater | place: Rifle, Colorado, United... | reverse complement strand
TTCGTAGTTTTGTTTTTAATTTTTGTTTTTTAGGTTTCATAGATGAGTGTTAAAATGTTATGTCAAAAGTTTGTACGACCTATGACTATATTTTAACACTAATCCGTGGTTAACTTAAGACCACTTAATTAACAAAAAAACTAAAATATATATAAACATATGTCACTCGATGATCTTAATAAAGAATTATATAATGCCAATTCCTCAGAGGGTTTTTCCAAGAGGCATGAGCAAAGCACTTATGATCCAATGGTAAGTGTTAATTCAAATGGAAGTCCTTTTGACCAGAACCAGCATTGGAATGCACCACAGAAAGGTTTGTCACCTTCACAGAAAAAAAAATTGTGGATTTTTTTGAGTGTGTTTTTTCTTTTGTTGTTGATTGTGGGTGGAATCTTTTTTTATCAATGGTGGGAAAAGAATGCATTCCATCAGGATAGAGTGTCAATTTCTTTTGAAGGTCCAAAGGAAACAGACAGTACTCAACTCACAAAATACATTGTTCACTATTCCAATAATAATAGAGTAACACTTAAAAATGCTGAAATAAGATTGAGTTATTCGGAAAATTTTCAACCTACTGATAATTTAAATTTAAAATACCTCAGTCCTTCTGCGAGTAAGATATTTATAGGGGATATTAAATCAATGAGTGAAGGTCAGGTTGAATTGAAAGGTATCTTTTATGCGCCAAAAGATTTTCCTGTTTATTTGAGAGGCGAGATAGTTTTTGTTCCATCCAATGGCACAAATGAACTTTCTATGGAAAATCAGATTGGAGTAAACATAACCGCAGCACCTGTGTTTTTTGATATTTCAGCTCCGCAAGAAGCAGTTGATGGCGATAGTCTTGATTATGTTATTGATTATAAAAATCTTGATATAAAAAGCATGGCTAATGTGCAAATTCGAGTGGATTTTCCACAAGGATTTCAGCTTGGCAGTGCTGAACCAAGACCATCCGAAAAGGATGCTTATTGGTATATTGGAAATCTTGATCCTGGTCAGGGTGGGAAAATAGTGGTTCATGGACAAATAAAAGGAAACTCTGATGAAGGTAAAAATATTATTGCTTCCTTGGGCCATACCGGCAATGAAAATAATTTTGTTGTGTATAACAAAAAAGAACTAACAACAAGAATAGTATCTCCTATTTTAGCTGTAACTCAAAAATTGGATGATAAATCTGATAATATTGTGGATGCTGGGGAGATTTTGAAATACAGTGTGATATTTCAAAACACCGGAACCATTGGGTTGAGGGATGCAATAGTGACGGCTGAAATAAAGGGAAATATTCTTGATTTTTCTAAAATAAATATTGATAAAGGTTCATATAGTGAAAAAACAAATCTTATTACTTGGAAAGCTTCAGATGTTCCAGAACTTGCTAATATAAATCCTAAAGCTAGCGGTATGGTGCATTTTTCAATTCCTGTTAAATCTATAATTCCGATAGAAAACAAATTAGATAAAAATTTTGTTATTTCTTCCGTAGCAAAGATTGACAGTCCTGATATTCCAGCGTCCATAAGTTCAAATAAGATTATTGGCAGCAACAGACTTGATTTGAGACTTGCCTCAAAAGTTCTTTTTGATACCAAGGGGTATTATTCTGATGCTAAAATTAAAAATTCTGGACCAATTCCAATGGAAACAGGCAAGGAAACAACATTTACCCTGCATTGGTCTGTAATTAACGTTTCTAATGATATAAGCGAAGCGGTTGTGACGTCTGCTTTGCCAACTGGTATTCGTTGGACTGGTAAAATTTATCCATCAAATGAAAAAATAACTTATAATGAAAGAACGAATCAACTCATTTGGGAAATTGGAGACATTTCGGCGGGGGCTGGAATTACTGAGCCGCCAAGAAATGTTGAGTTTCAAGTTGGGGCAACACCTCAATCAAACCAAATTGGAGAGCCAGTTGTTTTGTTAAATAAATCTGTGTTTACTGCAAAAGATGTTTTTGTTGAGCGTGAAATAATGCTAAGCGGCGATCCAAAAAATACTCAGTTGTATGAAGATCCAAGTGTTGGATTTGCCAATAGTAAGGTCGCAAAATAGCCTGAAATGAAAAAGCTGAAAATGTCTGTTTACATTTTTTCTTATACTGCTATAATTACCCGATGCTTGAAATAATATCAACAAGTGGTAATAAAAGGATAGGTAAATTAATGACAAAAAGCGGGGTTATAAATACGCCGTTTTTTATGCCGATTGCAACAAAGGGAGCTGTTAAAAACATGTCTCCCGAGGATTTGCGCTCGATTGGCACTGAAATTGTGTTGGGCAACACATATCATCTATGGCTTCGTCCTGGCGATGAGCTTATTGCCAAAGCTGGAGGTTTGCATAAGTTTATGAATTGGGATGGGCCGATACTTACTGATTCTGGTGGCTACCAAGTTTTTTCTTTGGGAGCAAGAGCCAAAGAAAAGTATGGGGTAAGTGGGGTAAAATTGAATGAGAAAGGTGTTGAATTTTCAGATCCCTTAAATGGTGCCAGGTATTTTATGAGTCCTGAAAAATCAATCGATATTCAATTGAATCTCGGAAGTGATATTGTTATGGTTTTGGATGAATGTCCTCCATATCCTTGTTCGCATGAAGATGCAAAAAAATCATTGGAACTTACAACTAGATGGGCCGAACGTTGTTTCAAATATTTTCATGAAAGTATTTCAAAAAACATTGAAAAATATGTCAATGGCAGACCGCTTCTATTTTGTATAGTGCAGGGAAGTATATATGAAGATTTGAGAAAAGAAAGTGCAAAACAGTTGATGAATATTGATTTTTCTTCATTAGGAGGTCCTTCTTCTGGCTGGGATGGTTGCGCTATAGGAGGTGTGGCTGTTGGTGAGCCTCGAAAACATTTGGTTGATATTCTAGGTTGGGTAGCTCCATTGTTGCCAAAGGATAAACCAAGATATTTGATGGGATTGGGAAAACCAGAAGAGTTGGTAATGGCAGTAGAGGCGGGGATAGATATGTTTGATTGCGTTATTCCTACTCGAGAAGGAAGACATGGTAGATTGTTTCGCTGGCGCGAAATGTCAAATGTCGAATGTCAAATGCCAAATGCCATGGAGGGTAGTTCTTTTTATGAAACAATAAATATTAATAACGAGCAATTTAAAGAGGATTTTACACCCATAGATTTGCATTGTGGCTGCTATACTTGTAAAAATTTTACCAAGGCATATTTAAATCACTTGCTTAGAACAAACGAGCCATTTTTTTTGAAACTGGCTTCGCTACACAATCTTAATTTTTATATTGAATTAATGCGAATCCTTCGTAAAAAATAATATTTACATGAAATTTTAAATTTTAAAAAATAAGATGTATAAGTCATAATATTCACATTAATGAAATAAAAATTAGAACAGCGCGTATAATATCAATAGGTAATTAAAATTAAAAAAATATGACAAAAAAAGCAAAAAATGGAGGCAAACAATCTCCTGAGGCGGTCAAATTTTCCCAGGTAAGCAAATTTTTAAAAATTGTTTCTGATGAAAATCGCTTAAAAATATTGTTAGTTTTAGAGAGTGGTTCGTTGAATGTTACTGAGATTCATAATAAATTGAAGCTTCCGCAAAATCTTACTTCTCATCACATTTCTAAATTGAAAAGTCTTGATTTATTGGTTGAAAAAAGAGAAGGTGTTTTTAGGCATTACAGTGTTAACACAAAAAACCTTAAAGAATACAATCGTTTGTTTAAGGAATTGATGAAAATATAAAGTTGTTTTTTCATTAAAGCAGGCTCCTCCCAGGAAGCTTGCTTTTTTGTTTTCATATGCATATCAACCCCAGTTATTATGCATGTTTTAGCGAAAAAGACACTAGACGTAAAAGACAAAAAATAGTATAATTAAAAAAATATTATTTTAGAATTTGTTGAAATTTGCAGTAGCATTTACCATGTTGAAAATAAAATGAAAAACGAACAAGAAAAACAGGATAAGGATTTTTTTCAAGAGAAAAAAAAGTATATTTGGCGAAATATTAGAACTTCAATTGAACCACGAGAAACTCAAATTAAAAGGAGGTTTTTTTTGTTAAAGAAGAGTCTTGGTGAAAAAACAGCTTCTAATCTTAAGATGGGCATAATTTTCTTTTTAGATCATTGGCATTTGTTGTTGAAATCGGCAGCACATAATCATTTGAGAATTCAACAATGCAAGCAAAAACCTGAACTGGGGGAATCTTGCAATCTTAGTTTTGGTTCTTATTCGGAACTTAAGCGTTATCAGCGAAAAATCAGACTTTTTACCTTTAGTGCTTCTTCCACAATTGCTTCGGTTGCGATAGCTGCTGTTGTTTTGCAACTTTTTTTTCCAACATTGAAATCAAGAGGTGCAACCTTCATATTTAATCAAACCGATTGGAGTGGAGGGGTTACTGCAAATACTGCAAATCACGCTGATAATCAAACTGGTTGGAATCAATATCAAAGCAAGGATGCAAATATTGAAGTTGTAGGTGGTGGAGATTTAAAATTGACCGCAAATTCAGGATCAGTAACTCAAACAAATGACGTTGATTTTACTGGCGGAACAAAAACAAATGTTGGTGTTGTTGGATTTGGCGATTTAGCCTCTGTAAGACTAAAGAAGACAACAGTTGCTGTGGATTGGGCAAATCTGACATCATCCGCATTGCCACCATTTATTGCTGGAACATATGGCGGCTCAACTCGAGATGCAAATGGGAATGTTTATATTGCAGGTCAAAGTCCCGCAACTTCTTTTGCAAAATATAATGTCTCTTCAAATACATGGACAAATTATAATAACAAGCCAGGCGTGGGGTCATCATATACAACAGCCATAACTACTGATAATAATGGTTATCTTTGGTTGGTTTCTGGCACAATGTTTGCAAAATATAACATTGCTTCAAATACGTGGACAAATCTTTCAGCTGTTTCTCCTCCACCGTTTACTCAATTTTGTGGATCTGCTGTTTATGCTGGAAACAATGAGCTTTATATGGCTGGAACTTTGCGTAGTAATAATTTTGCAAAATACAACACTCAAACTGGAGTCTGGACAAATTTAACTGGAACAGCATCTCAACTTCCATGGGGTCAACATTGTGGCGCAATGACATCAGACGGAAATGGTCATATTTATATGACAAAAGGAGAGCTCTTTGCATTTTCACGCTACGATATAGCTACAGGAACATGGAGCACGCTTGCGGATATTCCTTATACAGTTTCGTATAACAGTCATGGACTTGCTTATGATGGCAATGATGCTGTTTATTTAACAAGAGGAGAGAACTATAATAATTATGCAAAATACACAATTTCAACAAATACGTGGGAAGATTTGACTACCGCCTTTCCAAAGCCATTTAATGGTGGAGGACTTGTTTATGCTAGTAATTCTCATGCCTATACTTTTAGTGATAATAATTCTGCAAATGGTTTTGCAAAATTTGCTGTTACGGAAAGTTATGTATCTTCAGGAACATTTGATTCTGAAATTATTGATTTGGGGAATGATTTTGCATTGACAACATTTTCTTATGATGCAAATACTCCAGCTTCTACCTCATTAACATTAGATGTGCGTGCGGGAAATACTCCTACTCCGGATGGAACATGGACAACCTGGATGAGTGATGTGGTTCAAGGAGCTGATATTTCAAGTCTTGGCACTAATCAATATGTGCAATATCGCGCAAATTTTTTGAGTACTGATGTTTCAGCATCTCCTTCATTGAATGATGTTACGATAAATTATACATATTATCCATTATCAGATAGTCAAGAAGTAAACCTTGATTCCATGGAATATTCAGCAAATCATGAAATTCAATATGTTTATGCAAGCAACAGTGGCTCAACTTATACATCAAATTATCCACCAGCTTATTCGTATACTTACGTGAAAACAACTAGTGAATATCCTGCATATAATTTGATGGGATATAATGCAACAAATCCAGCCAGATCATTAACAGGCGGATATGATTCTAATGCTTGGATGACAAATGGTGCTGCTCCAACCAGATTTCATATGGATTTGGGTTCAGAAAAATCGATATCAAGAATTTATTATGAAAATTTTCATTATTACGACACAGAGACAGTGAGAGGCGTGAAAGATTTTACCATGTGGGGTTCAAATGATGTTTCAGATTTCAATAATACTGCTTATTCTAGTGATGGGACTTGGACACAAATTCCAACAGAGACATCTCAATTTGAGCAACATGTTGCCGCAGATCGTGCTGATCCAAAATATATTGCTGTTAATGGCTCGGTTTCTTATAGGTACTATGCTTTTAAATTTGCCAATGGATGGAGTGCTGGAGATTTGTTAGGACTAAGAAGAATTGAATTGCAATCAACTCCATTGCAAGTTTATTCTGAAACAAATCTTAAAACTCAGGGAGCGTATTCTTTGAAGGGTGTTGCATTGGCAACGACGAGTCTTAATAAAACATTGACGCGTTCGATTGATACCCCGATGAATATGAGTGGCTTGAATTTGCTTGGTTTTGATATTCGCGCGGCAAGAGTAGGGGGTAATATAAAAATAGGTATTCATGATACTGGAGGGGTAACGACAGAGATAACTCCTAATGTTGCCACGACTAACAGTTGGCAATCTATTAATTGGGACTTGTCTCAAATACCAAATGCCAATAAGGATGCTATTGATTCTGTTATTATTACAATCACTAATGCTGATGCTCAAAACACTTTCTATCTTGATAATATACAAAATATTCCGGTAAAATTAGTTTCTACTCCATATGATAGTGGGGTGCCGGAAAATATCTTGAGCAAGGTAATGTGGAATGAAAATTTGCCAGCCACTACCAATATCCAATTTCAGGTTCGTTCATCAGCTGATGGTTTGTCTTGGACTGACTGGATGGGAATTGATGGCAGTGAAAATACGTTTTTTTCAGAAGCTGATGGAAGTGATGTTTATCCAGTTGTTTTGACAGATGGAGTTGATGATCAGTGGGCTCAGTATAGAGTTTTTCTTTCAAGTGCTGATGGGAGTGCAACACCGACACTTTCATCTGTTGATTTGCAATATGTTGTTAATGGTCCACCTGAATTTCAGAATGTTTCAGCTTTTCAGATAGCTGCTGGTCAAAGTGATGAAAATTTTATTCAGATTGATTATGATGTTCGTGATCCTGATACAGATACTGGAGTAACTCCAAACAAGGTCAATGTGTCACTCGAATATTGTAGTGCTAATTGTGCTGACACTGGCAATGAAACATGGACTCAAGCCACAAATATCACTGGCAATATTGGTCCAGACATAGCAGTTCAGCAGGCGACATGGAGCTCCGGATATAGAATTCTTTGGGATGTAAAAACTGATTATCTAAATCAATTTAATATTTCTGATTTTAAAATTAGGGTAAAAGCAAATGATGGAGAGGGTGCGAATAATATTGCATATGCGCAAGCGAATGTTGCTGTTTTGGATACAGCCAATCCAATTGCTGGAGCTGTTCCGATTAATGTGAATGCTACATCAATTCCAGCAACAATAACGTTGAATGCAAATGATGACAATGCGTTAAAAATGAAAGTTTCAACAAGTCCAGCACTTACAGGTGCTTCCTGGGAAGATTACAGTGCAACAAAATTGGTTTCCCTCGCCTCGTCTCCCTCAACAGTGTATGTTCAATTTCAAGATGCTTATGCAAACGTTAGTTCAATTTTTTCTGCCACAACACCAGAAGTTCCGGCATCAATAATGATTCAGGATGTTTCTAATTTAGGAGTATCGCCTTCTGAATATAGGCTTTTCTTGGCATGGAAAGTTTCTGATTTACCAGCACCAGGCTTTGAATCATATAAATTGTACAGATCTCTTGATCAAGCAAATTGGTCATTAGTTGAAACTATTTCTGATCGTTTAATCAATTATTACACTGACAATACCGTTAGTGGAGATGTTAATTATTATTATCGCATTTCTACTGATGATTTGGATGGTAATATTTCTGGCTATTCCTCAATTGTTAATGGTAAGGCTAATGGAGTGCAAGATGCAGGAGAGGGAGGCAATTCATCAGCAGTTGTTGGTCCAGCAATTTCTGCAGCTGAAATTTCAAATATAACTTCAACAACAGCACTTGTTTCTTGGGATACGGATATCGTTTCAAATTCCATGATTTCATATATGACACAGTCCGGAGGAGATTTTTCTTTGGCAAAAATACAAGGGGAAATGACTGTGGCTGATAATGCTGGAAATCTTGGAAGTCATAGCATTATCTTGAATAATCTTTTACCAAAAACAAAATATTATTTGAAATTGCAATCTATTGATGTAACTGGCAAAGTTGGAGAAAGTATAGAAGGCGTGGATGGTTATTCTTTCACAACCTTGGATGGTCCAATAATTTCAAATGTTTCAGCAACTGTTCTTGGCGAGAAAGAAGTTAGAGTGGAATGGACAACAGACACATCAGTTTCTTCTATTATTCATTATGCGCAAACACACACAGGAAGTGTTTTAACAGAACCAATTGTAATTGAAGATCAAAAAAACAGTCTTACTCATTCGCAAACCATTTCTGGCTTGACCAGGGGTGTTACATATTACTTTTTGATAAAAGCCAGGGATGGCAATAGTGGTGAAACAATTGCTGATAATGCAGGATCTTTGTATAGCTTTACAACAGAGACTGATAATAGTGGTCCATTGATCACAGACATTTCTTCTATGGTAAGCGCCAATGATGAAGCAATAATAACTTGGATAACAAATGAGGACGCTACATCGCAAATAAAATATTCTCAAAATTCTGGAGGTCCATATACAACATTAGCGGAAGATTCTTTATTAAACAAAAATCATATATATGTAATTCCTGGGCTGGAAGCTGGCATAACATATTATTACAAAATAATTTCAAAGGATGTTTATGATAACAGTACAACATCTGTCGAGTATTCTTTTTCTGGAGCTGTCGACCCATCTCTCGATCATCTTCCCTTGGAAACAATAACCTTTGAAGATGAAAATCCTTCAGTTTTGACTGACACAGCTGCTGTGATTTCTTTTACAACAGATCAAATCGCTAATTGTTTTGTAAAATATGGAGTAACCTCTGGCTCTGACAATTACACCTACACTCCTGTAGCAGAAAAAGTCAACACCTTTAACAAAACTCATGCCATTGCTTTGACAGGCATGCTATTTAGCACAAAACATTACTACATGGTTACTTGCCAAGATAACCTAACAACTCCATCCACAGTGGTTTCTTCAGAAAAAGATTTCACAACTCTAGAAAAGAAATATACTCAAAGTGAAATTACCGGTCTTGATGATTTGGCTCCAACCATAACCAACGTTAAAGTTTCAAACGTAAATGGAGAAAATGCTGTTGTTACTTGGGATACGAATGAGAAAGCAAGTAGCGCTGTTAGATATGGTATCTCTGATATTTCAGAAAGCGGTTCAATTAATAGTAGTGTAAATTCAAGCAAAGACAACTACTCCACAACTCACACCGTAACCCTCACAGGCCTCATTCCTGCCACCAAATATCTCTTTGTAACCTCATCCACTGATGCAGCAGGAAACATTGCTCAATCAAGCGAATCATCCTTCACAACCTCAGCTCCATCCTCTCTATCTTCAATCAACGTTGTGTCCAAAGACCTGGGTCAAGCAACAATCCTTTGGAAGACAAGCGACCCAACAACTTCAATAGTGGAATACGGTCTCTCAACCAGTTATGGAGAAAAGAAAGAAAGCTCAAGTTATGAAACTGAACATTCTATTAACCTCTCTAATCTTAACCAAGGAGCTACCTATCATTACAGAGTTAAGGGTAAAGATAAAAATGGTATGCTCTACGCTTCTTCTGATCAAACTTTTGAGCCAAAATCTCCAGCCAAAATCACAGACATCTCAATCAAAGATATCTCTGAACATGGAGCAAAAGTTTCATTCAAAACAAATGTTCCTACTGATGCTAATGTGACTTATACTGACATTAAAAACAATCAAACCACTGGTTCTCAAGGAGCAAGAGATTTGACCACTGAACACAAGATAGAGCTTTCAAATCTTCCTCAAGGAACAACCTTCTCCATTGGAATTGCAGTCAGAGATGAACAAGGAACAGAAGCAACAACCAAAGCTCCTGATCTAACAACTGGTCAAGACAAATCACAGCCTGTGATTGATAATGTCAAAACTGACAGCGCCCTAACTCAATCAGACAAAGTTCAATCCATCATAAGTTGGAGAACTGATGAGCAAGCCACTTCAAGCTTAATCTACAAAGAAGGTTCTTCAGGAGAGGAAAAAGAATTAAAGATTACCGACAATCTTACAACTTCTCACATTGCAGTTATCACAGTTTTCAAACCAGGAACAGTCTACAATTTCAAAGTCAAATCAGTTGATGCTTCAGGCAATGAGGCAGTTTCCAAAGACTTTGCACTGCTTACTCCAAAAAGAAGAGAAAATATCATTCAAATTATCATCAGCAATTTTACGGATATTTTTGGATGGGCCCGGTAAAAAATAAGAAATATTTAGGTTTGTTATAAACTGAATTTTGTGTTATTCTAAACTTGAATTGTGTTATTTTTTCGCTTGCTACGATTAGTAATAAATAACAAAAAACAAAAATAAAAAAATGGTTGAACCATGTATAAAAGTTGATCAATTAAGGGTAATATATAACAAAGGAAAGTCCAATGAAGTACGTTCATTGGATGGTGTTAGTGTGGAAATTTATCCTGAAGAATACATCATAATTTACGGACCTTCTGGTTGTGGAAAATCAACCTTGCTGTATGGTATTTCCGGATTGCAAGCACCCACATATGGAGATGTTATTGTGCAAGGAAAAAATTTGGCGCAAATGACAAAAAGAGAAAAGGTGGAATTTCATCAGACCCGTATAGGTATGGTTTTTCAGGCATTTTATCTTATTGAAACTTTGACAGTTCTTGACAATGTTTGTTTGCCAAAAGTTTTCCGTGGAGAAAGTCTCAAAGAGAGACGCGAAAAAGCCATGGAATTACTTAGACGTTTTGGTATTTCCGAGCAAGCTGACAAATTTCCAGCGCAGCTTTCCGGTGGTCAGAAGCAGCGTGTTTCTATTGCTCGAGCCTTGGTTAATAATCCTGAAATAATCCTTGCTGATGAACCTGTTGGAAATTTGGATAGTGAATCTGCTCAAAATGTTTTGGATATATTTAGAGAGATAAATGGTATTGATAAGAAAACCTTGATTATGGTTACACATAATCCAGAGCACCTTGTTTATGCGGATCGCATTATTCACATGAAAGATGGAAAAAAGGTTAGTGAAGAAGTAAATCATGATAAGCGTCCAGCTGAGGCATTAAGAAAAGATGTGGCTGAAACACCAGAAGAAATTTCAAGTGAGTTGAAATTGTTGATGCGAACTTTTAAAAATTTGTCTCTACAACAAGTTGGAGTTTTGCTTGTTCCGTTTAAGGCAAAACAAATGTTGTCACATATTATTTCAGAATTAAATGAAGAACAAATAGGGGCGGCTGAAAATTTATTGAAAGAATTTTTGTTTAAAAATATAGATAGCGAAACACTTTCAGATAAACTTGATTTGGATTTTGACAAAGGCGGTGCTGGATGGAACAGACTTAGAGCCATGTCTTTTACTGATCGCGCAAAAATGATAATGGCACAAACAGAATTTCTCAATAATGATGAAACTGGCGGTATTGTTGCATTTTGTGATTATCTAGTTAAACTTTATAATCTCAAGTTTGATGAAGAAGTTCTTCTAAGGTTTAGGGCTTTTATAAAATTACGCGTTGAAAACAGAATTGATAGATTTGGCTTGCAACAAAGATTGGATGCACCAAAGAAGCTTGGTGGAGTTGGTTTGTATAAGGGTAGTGCTGAAAAGGTTGTGCGTGAAGTTGAACTAATTATGTTATTAAGATACTCAGCATAAGCATAAAAACACTTAAACATTTAATCATATAAACCAAAAATACAAAAAAGATTGTCTTGTTTGTATGTTTGTATGATTGTATGACTGCATGATTATATGAAATTTATTGATCTGTTTAAATTATCAACTAGAATGTTTAGAGCGAGAACTTCTCGAACACTCTTGACTGTCTTGGGTATGAGTATTGGAATAGGGGCTATTTTATTCTTGGTTTCCTTGGGGTATGGGTTGCAAAAAACTTTATTGGAAAGAATTACTACTTCTGATTCTCTTTTAACTCTGGATATTTCTGAAGCAAAATCAGGTATAGTTTCATTGGATAGTGAAATGGTACAAAAATTTCAAGCCATGCCAGGCGTTGAAGATGTGAGTCCTGCTTTTCAGGTTACCACGCAGGGACACTTAGAAAATTTGTCAGCAGATCTTGTGGCTATTGGTTCAAAACCATCTTTTCTTAAGCTTGGTGGATATACCGCCAGTAAAGGAGTTTTGCTTAGTGATAATGATCCAAATGGAATTATTATTAGCAGTGCCGTGGCTCAAGTTTTTGGTAAGAATGTTGATGAAATGATAGGCAAAGAAATGTCATTTTCTTTTTATGTTCCAAAAGTTGTGATTGAAAAAAATTCAAACAATGCACTTGAAGATGATTCTCAAACACAAAATGACTTCGAGAGAGTTGATAGTGATGTAAAATATAAAATTGTTGGAGTTATTGATGGGGAAGACAACATTGCATATCTGAATATGTCTTCAATGAATAATTTAAATATCAATAAATACGGACAAGTAAAAGTCAAAGCTCGTTCTAATGGAGAAATGACTGTCATAAGGGATAATGTTCTTGAATATGGATTGCTCGTTTCTTCTTTGTCTGACACGGTTGATCAGGCGAATCAGATCTTTAAGGTTGTTCAGATAATTTTGATGTTATTTGGAATTATAGCTTTAGTTGTTTCTGCTATTGGAATGTTTAACACGATGACAATCACTTTGCTTGAAAGAACTGAAGAAATTGGTATTATGAAATCCATTGGAGCTTCTGATATGAGTATTTCCGTTATGTTTTTCATGGAGTCTGCTATCATGGGATTTTTGGGTGGATGTGCAGGTGTTACCATTGGTTGGCTTGGAGGAATTGGTTTTAATACTGCTATTAATTTGATAGCAACAAGATTTGGAGGTCAAGCTGTAAGCTTGTTTTATAGTCCAACTTGGTTTGTTATTTCTATTTTGGTGTTTTCTGCAATTGTTGGATTTTTTACAGGTCTTGTGCCTGCTCATCGAGCCAGTAAAATTGATCCATTGGATGCTTTGAGATATAAATAAAAACCACTGATTATAACTGATTTTTCTGATTACACATGATTTTTAAAATCAGTGAAATCACTTTAATCATGTGTAAATCAGTGGTTCTGTTTGTGTATTTAAATGTTTGCATGTTAGTATGTTTGTATGAAGTTACTGTACGGAAAATCTGTAGCAGAGGAGATATTAAGTCGTTTGAAAAACGATATTTTAATGCAATCTCAAAAACCAGAATTGGCAGTCATTTTGGTGGGCAATGACGAGGCATCGCAGCTATATGTAAATCTTAAAGAAAGAAAGGCCAAGGAGATTGGTATGAATTTTGTTCGCTATGATTTTTCTGAAGATGTTTCTGAGAATGATATTCTAGTTCAAATTGAAAAACTTAATGCTGACGTAAATGTTAATGGCATAATCGTACAACTTCCATTGCCAAAAAAATTTGATACGCAAAAAATTATATCAAGCATTGATCTAAAAAAAGATGTTGATGGATTTTCCGCCCAAAGCGGATCCGCTTTTGGCGGACATCCTGGGACAGCTCCAGTATTCCCAAGGGCAATAATGAAATTAATTGAAAGTTCAGAACAAAGTATTCCTGGCAAGAAAGCAATCGTTATAGTGAATTCTGAATTATTTGGACAAGTAATGATTGAAATTCTAAATCAAAAAGGTGCTATTACACAGTATGTTTTGGCTGAAAATATATCCTCGAAACTAAAGGAAATTAAGGGTGCAGACATTGTGGTAAGTGCTGTGGGCTCGCCAGGGCTGCTTAAGGGTCAAATGCTAAAAGATGGCTCTATTATTATCGATGGTGGTATTGAAAAAGTTGGAGAAAAGGTTTTTGGTGATGTTAATTTTGCTTCAACAGAAGCTCTTTCTGGTTATATCACACCAGTTCCGGGTGGGGTTGGACCGCTTACAATTGCATGTCTTCTAGAGAACACTTTTTTAGCCTTTGAGGCTCAACAAAAGGAAAATTAGTATTGATCTTGCGTATATTGTATGATATCATAAAAACAACTTAAGAAGGGTTGTTTTTTGTTTTGAATTTGAAAATCGTTCAAATACATTTTTTGGTAAAATTGAAAAAACATAAACCATCCAGAATAAAATTTTTTGAGAAAATATTCTCGACGCTCCAGAATTTCTAACTAAAATTTTCCCTCAATCAACACAATCAAAGGAAAATTTTAGAGAAATTCTGGGCTTACTCAATCAAAAAATATTTTTCAAAAAATTTATTCTGTCTGTTTTATGATCTTGCTTGTTTTTATTTTTGTATAAATTTGTAACTTTTAAATATATGAAATACGAACCAAAAGAAATTGAAAAAAAATGGCAAGGTAGATGGGAAAAATCTGGCTCTTTTAAGATTGATAAGGATAATGAATCTAAAGAAAAATTTTATATTCTTGATATGTTTCCATATCCATCTGGAACAGGGCTCCATATGGGACACACTGAAAGTTATACTGCTAGTGATGTTTATTATCGTTTCAAGAAAATGCAGGGTTATAATGTTTTGCATCCACAAGGTTTTGATTCTTTTGGTTTGCCAGCGGAAAATTATGCCATCAAAACAGGAGTAAAGCCTGTTGAAACAACCAAGAAAAATATTATTACTTATATTGAGCAAATGAAATCTTTGGGTTTTGATTATGATTTCGATGAAAAAGTTATTACTTCTGATCCTTCATATTATAAATGGACGCAATGGATTTTTGGAAAATTTTTTGAAAATGGCTTGGTCTACAAAAAAACTCAAAAAACCAATTGGTGCTCATCTTGTCAGACTGTTATTGCTAATGAACAAGTTGTAAATGGTGAATGTGAAAGGTGTGGAACGGAAATAATACAAAAGGAAGTTCCAGGTTGGTTTTTTAAGATTACGGATTTTTCTGATGAGCTGATTGCTGGTCTTAGTAATGTTGATTGGCCGGAATATACCAAGAAAAATCAGATAAATTGGATTGGAAAATCGCAGGGTGCTCTTTTGAAATTTCAAATTAAAGATTCTCAAAAATATATTGAAGTTTTTACTACGCGTCCAGACACCCTGTTTGGTGCTACTTATATGGTGCTGGCTCCCGAGCATAAATTGGTTGGCGAATTGAAAGATGAAATTTTCAATTGGAGTGATGTTGAAAAATATGTAATTCAAACTCAAAACAAAACAGAATTGGATAGAATGGAAGCCAAGGAAAAGACTGGGGAAAAGTTGGAGGGCGTGGTTGCTATAAATCCAGCGAATGGTCAAGAGATTCCTATTTTTATTGCCGACTATGTTTTGGCTGGTTATGGAACTGGTGCAATTATGGCGGTGCCAGCACATGATGAACGCGACTTCGAATTTGCGAAAAAGTATGACATTCCAATTATGGAAGTTATTTCTGGGGGAAATGTTGAAGAAAAAGCTTACATTGAAAATGGCGAGCTGATCAATTCTGGAAAATTTAATGGAATGTCAGTTGAGGAAGCCAAGCAAAAAATTACTGAATTTGTTGGCGGGGAAATGACGGCAACGTATCGTTTGCGTGACTGGTCTTTTTCTCGTCAGCGTTATTGGGGCTGTCCGATTCCGATTGTGTATTCTCCAGAGGGTGAAGCAAAATTGGTTCCAGAGAAGTATTTGCCATGGACACTTCCTGAAGATGTTGATTTTGTCCCAACTGGAGTGGCTCCACTTTCCAAATCGGAAGAATTAAAAAAACGTGTTGAAGATATTTTTGGACAGGGTTGGACTGCTGAATATGACACAATGGATACTTTCGTGGATTCTTCATGGTACTTTTTGCGTTATCCTGATCCGCATAACGAGGAAAAATTTTGCTCAGCAGAACGACTTTCAAAATGGATGCCAGTAGATTTGTATATCGGAGGAGCAGAGCACACATATATGCATCTTTTGTATGCCAGATTTATTACAAAAGCGATGCATAAAATTGGATTGATTGATTTTGATGAACCTTTTCTTAAACTTCGTCATCAAGGAATGGTACTTGATAAGGAAGGTAAAAAAATGTCCAAATCCAAGGGTAACGTTATTAATCCTGACAGCATGGTGGAAAAATTCGGAGCTGATAGTGTTCGCACTTACATGCTTTTTGCAGCGCCTCTGGAAGATGAAGTGATGTGGAATGAAGACAACATCGTTGGCGTGCGAAGATTTTTGGATAGGGTTTGGAAAATAAAACAACAAACAATAAACAACAAACAACAAACAACAGAAAATTTAAAAATTCAAACATTGTTGCATAAGACAATTAAAAAAGTTTCTGAAGATATTGAAAACTTCAGATTCAACACGGCAATTTCGCAGATGATGATTTTGGTTAATGCTATGGAAACCTGTCGCTCGCGAGCGACGGGTGAAAAAGAACAATTACTTTCTAAATCACATTACGAAACACTTTTAATCCTTTTATCTCCTTTTGCTCCACACATTGCTGAGGAATTATGGTCCTCCTTCGCTGAAGCTACGGCGGACGAAGGAAAAAATAAATACAAGGAATCCATATTTTTACAAGCTTGGCCAGTGGTTGACGAAAAATATTTGCAGGATGAAGAGGTTGAAATGGTTGTGCAGGTTAATGGAAAAGTGCGTGAGCGTTTGATGGTGGCGCATGATGTTACAGAAGACGAAGCGAAAGAAACAGCACTTGAGAGTTCAAAGGTTAAAGTTTTTACTGAGGGAAAAGAAATTAAAAAAATAATTTTTGTACCAGGAAAGTTGATTAACATCGTGGTTTCTTAATTGTGATGTTTGTATCTCCGTCAAATTTCAGGCAAATATATATTTTTTGCTCGGCCTCTGTCTCTCGAGTCGACCGGCAGCTCGCAAAAAACAATATTTGCCTGAAATTTTAAAAAATAAAATATAATTTTTGAAATGCAAAGAAAAAAGGTTGTTACAATTGGTGGTGGAACGGGAAGCTTTATGCTTCTTAGCGGATTAAAAAAATATCCAGTGGATATTTCAGCGATTGTTTCAATGGCTGATGATGGAGGCTCAACTGGTGTGCTTCGCGATGAACTTGGCGTGCTTCCTCCAGGAGACGTTAGACAATGTTTAGTGGCGCTTAGTGATTCTTCAAAAGCATTGCGGGAACTGATGAATTATCGTTTTGAAGATGGTGGTCTTAAAGGTCATAATTTCGGAAATTTATTTTTGTCTGCTCTGGAAAAAATAAATGGTAATTTTGATAAGGGGGTGCAGGAGGCTGAAAAAATATTGAATATAAAAGGTAGAGTAATTCCTGTTACTAATGATGACGCGAGACTTTTTATGCTGCTTAAAAATGGAAAAATATTGAAAGGAGAAATAAGCATAGGTTTAAATATTGAAATGCAACGCATTGGTCTGGATAAGATTTATCTATCCTCAAATGTCAGGGCAAATCCAATGGCCATTAAAGCAATCAAGGAGGCCGATGTGGTGGTGCTTGGTCCTGGAAATTATTATTGCAGCATAGTCCCAAATCTTTTGGTAAAGGGAATTGCAGATGCATTAAAAAAGACAAATGCCAAGATAATTTATAATTGCAATTTGACTAATAAAAAAGGACAAACCGATGGTTTTACATTAGATGATTATGCTCATGATATAAACAAATACATTGGAAAAAACAGGATAGATTTTGTCACGTATAATACGAAGAAGCCGACAAAAAATTTAGTTGAGGAGTATGAAAAACAACGAGAATTACTTGTTAGATTTGTTAGGGATAAAATTTCCAATAGAAGTTATAGAGTGGTTCGTGGTGACATGCTGGCCGGCAAGAAAATTAAATATGCTAAGTCTGATGTATTAGCTGCTCAACGCTCTTTCATTCGTCACGATAGTGATAAATTGGCCAAGGTTCTAATGATGATTTTGGAGCTGGGGGAATATGAGAATATAATAAAAGAAATAGTATAGTTTTTAAAATATAAATTAAATATTGTGGATGAATTAAAACAAGAAAGAAAAACAACTTCTCAGCAGAATTTGCCTGAAAAAATGCTGACACTTTCTGAATTTCGAAGAGAACTTGGGATTCCTTTGGTTTTGGCAAAGAAGTTGATTATTTGGGGTGAAATTGAGGCTGTGAAAGCAATCGATGGAACACTTAGAATTGCAGCTCCAGAAGTTGCCGTTGCGAGAGTTCTTATTGGAACTCCATTAAAAAAGTCTTATCTTTTTATTAGAGCACTTGGTCCGGGTCTTATCACTGGAGCATCAGATGATGATCCAGGTGGAATCGGAACATATAGTGCTGTTGGTGCAAAATTTGGTTTGAGCATTTTATGGATGGCTGCTTGGCTTTTGCCGATGATGCTGGCTATTCAAGAAACATGTGCGCGAATTGGCATTGTTACTAACACAGGACTAGCTGCTGTACTTAAAAAATATTTCAAAAAAAGAACTGTGATGAGCGCAGTGTTGCTGCTTATGATTGCAAATGTTGTAAATATTGGAGCTGATCTTGGTGCAATGGCAGCATCTCTTAAGATGGTTACGGGTATTAACTATGGAATAGGTGCTGTATTTTTTGCAGTGACAATAATTTTGTTAGAGGTTTTTGTTAAATATCATACGTATGTTAAGGTTTTAAAATGGCTGACGCTTTCTGTTTTTGCATATATTATCGCAGGATTTATGACTAATCCTGATTGGCTTAATATTTTTAAAAATTCTTTTATACCGCATATATCTTTTACAAAGGAATATATTTTTGCAATGATTGCTGTTTTTGGAACAACCATTACACCGTATCTTTTTTTCTGGCAGGCTTCAGAGGAAGTTGAAGATGGAAGAATGAATCATAATGGATACAAGAAAAAATTTGTTCATTCGAGAGTTTCACATATGCGTACGGATGTGAATGCTGGAATGATTTTGGCAAACATTGTTTTCTTCTTTATTGTGCTAACAACCGCAAATGTCCTTTTTGCAAATGGCATAACAAATATTGATTCAGCGCAAGATGCTGCCTTGGCGTTGAGGCCTTTGGCTGGCGATTATGCATTTTTGCTTTTTGCAATTGGCATCATTGGCACCGGACTATTGGCAGTACCAATTCTGGCTGGAAGTGGGGCATATGCGCTTAGTGAACTTATGAGCTGGAATAATGGTTTGGAGGAAAAATTTTCCAAGGCCAAAGGTTTTTATTTGGTTATTATTTTTTCCATCTTTGTTGGCCTTGCAATGAACTTCTTGGGAATTAATCCGATAACAGCTTTGTATTGGTCAGCATTTTTAAATGGAGTTATTGCTTTACCACTTCTTGCAATTATAATGAAAATTGGAGGTGACAAAAAAATAATGGGAAATGAAACAAATCCTTTGTGGGTTAGAATTTTTGGATGGTCTGCTGTTTTTGCTACAACTCTGGCTCTTGTTGGTATGGCGGTTGTTAGTATTTAATCATATAAAAATCTGAAATAATATTATGGATGTTGAGAAAAAAATTGTTATATTTTTCAATAAGCATGAGTCAAAAAGTTTTGATACATTGAGCTATTTAGTTAGCAATGTTTTTTTCTTAATATTTTTTTGGTTTTTTGTTGCTGCAGTTGTTGTTTATTATGATTTGTTGGTGGGGGCATTATTTTGCCTTGCCTTGGTTATGGTTTTTTCTTTGCATTTTTTGATCAGCGAGGGAATTTTGAAATGGGGTTCAAAAAAGCTTGGGTTGGGCAGAGTACGTCCTTATAAAGCTTACCCTGAAGAAATAAAACCAATAGGTAGAAAATTTGCCGACTCTTCTTTTCCCTCCTCACATTTGGCCAGTATGGTTGGTGGGCTGGTGGTGCTTGATTATTTTTATAGTAGTATTTTTTTCTATGCTATTTTTGCTGTAATTATCCTTGGCTGGTCCCGGCTCAGAAATGGTATGCATTATCCAACAGATATCCTTGCTGGAATTTTGCTGGGGTTAGTTTATGGATATGTGGCACTGTATATGCTTAGTATTTTATTTTAAAATCTATGAAAGTATTTATTGATTTTGATGATGTAATTTTTAATACGAAAAATTTTAAACATGATTTTAAGAACATGTTTTTTGAAAATGGAATTTCAAATGAGATTTTTGATAAATATTACAATGATCCTAATGATTCGCGAGCAATAAAAACATTTGATCCCTGGCTGCAAATAGAGCGAATTTATGATAATGAAGTTGAAGTGGATAGGGAAAAATTAAACAATTTGGTGCGCAAATTTATTTCAGACATGTCTGGATATATTTTTGTTGACGTTCTTGCTTTTGTTAATATTGTGGGTGTGAAAAATATTTTCATCGTATCATTTGGTGAACGTGAGTTTCAAACGAAGAAAGTGTTAAATTCTGGTATTGGAAAATTTATTCCGAATATTGTTATTACAGATACTTCCAAAGCAGAAGCTATTGCTAAAATTCTGGAAAATGAAAAAAATAATACATCAGAAAATATTTTTTTTATTGATGATCGCAGTGAACAAATTCGGGATGTGAAAGAAAAATTTCCTAATGTTATTACTGTTCTAGTGAAACGCCCAGAAGGTCGTTATCAAGAAATGCAAAAAGAGGATTGTTGTGATTATGAGGCGCATAATTTGAAAGAAGTTGAGAAGATAATCAAGGATATTGAAAAGATTTAATTTATATATGAATATTAAAAAACTGCAACAATTTTTGGAAGAAAACAATTTGCCCAAGTTTCGCTTGGGGCAAATTCAAAAAGCCATTTTTATGGATGGTGTTTCTTCTTTTTCTGAAATAACCACACTCTCAAAAAATCTGCGCGAAAAAATTGAAAAAGAAATGCAACTCCTTTCTTTTGAAGTTGAAAAAGTGTTGGTAGCTGAAGATGGACAATCCATCAAGGCACTTTTAAAGCTTTTTGATGGAAATTTGATTGAAACTGTTCTGATTTCACCTAAGCCTGGCATATGGTCGGCTTGTATTTCTTGTCAGGTTGGCTGCGCTATGGGATGCAGGTTTTGCGCAACTGGTAAAATGGGATTTAAACGCGATCTTACTGATGAAGAAATTACTGATCAGGTTTTGTTTTGGCGTCAGTATTTAAAGAAAAATTCAAAATTGTTTGGAAATTGTAATTTGGGATTTGAAAATTGCGATGTTAAAAACATCGTTTATATGGGGATGGGCGAGCCGTTCAATAATTGGAAAGAAGTTTCCGAAAGCATAAAGATTTTAACTGACGAAAAACTTTTTGGTTTTGGTTCTCGTAGCATCTCAGTTTCAACTTCTGGTATTGCTGATGGCATCGAAAGAATGGCAAATGAATTTCCTCAGGTGAATTTGGCAATCTCGCTGCATTTTGCCAGTGATGAAAAACGTGACCGCTTTATGCCTGTTAATAAAAAGGATAATTTGGAAAAGTTGAGAAATGCGCTGAAAAAATATTTTCAAATCACGAAACGTAAAGTTTTTTTGGAGTATATAATGTTGGATGGAATAAATGATGCAGCGCTGGATGCGAAACTTCTTGCTGATTTTATACATTCAATCGGAAATACGCATCTTCTTCACATAAATCTTATTCGTTATAATATGACAAGTGAGGAGTTGAAGCCGTCTTCAAAAACTCGTACGCAGCTTTTTAAGCAAGAATTGGAAAAATACAATGTTAATACAACAATTAGAAAAAGTTTAGGTGAAGAAATTAAAGCTGCTTGCGGACAATTGGCTGGAGAATGAAAAAGAGTGGCATTTTTTAAAATAAATAGTATAATTGAGCTGTAAATATTGAAAAGTAATCATTTTTAAAAATAATTATGTTTGAGCAAGAACCAAAAATTAAAGAAAATATCCCAAGCACTAATGAAGCGCAAAAGCCAATTGAAAGTGTCATTGAAAATATCAGCACGCCAAAAATTGATATTGCAAAAGCTGGTGCGTATGAGCAAAGAGGAATAAAAAATAAACTGGGAAAGTTAGCCAAAATTTTCACATTGGCATCCGCATTGTCTTTTGCTGCTGCTGATTTTTCGGAAGCGTTTGCTTCGCAGGAAAAAGGGAATAACATTCAAAAAAAACAAGAAATTTCACAAAAAGAGAACACTGAAAATGCTGCAAAAGAATTTGTACACAAGCTTGCCAAAATTTCAGGAGTTGGCTTGGCACAAGTTTTGGTTCAATATGAAGCAACAAGGCAAACAAGTGGTCATGCTGGTTATAGTAGTAATGAAGCTGTTGAAAGTTATAAGGAGAAATTGAGAAAAATTGCTCTTAGTGATAAGGATCTGGATGGCAGTCAACGACATTTTGTGATGACAGCTTTGGCTGAAAATTAAAAAATATAAAATTAAAAAAAGTTTAAATTAAAAAAAGATATGGATATTAATTTAGATAAGATGCGTCAGCTTATTGAAAATGCTAGCATTTCAGAGGACAGAAAAAGCGAACTTCTGTTTGCTTGTGCGCTTATTAAAGAGCATGAATTGATTGAATTGATTGAAGCTTGTGCTGAAGACGAAGCAGTTATTTTAAAATTGGCAGAAAATTTTGAAAAAAAAGGAAAAGCTTTGGCATCGGGAGATATGGAAAAATGGCGTCAGATTGTTGATGATGAAGTTCTTGAAATTGATGAAGCGGAAAAAATTGAAAATATACGCAAATCATTGGCGGTATAATCAACTCGTTTCATTGGTGTTTGTTTAAAGAAAAAGTGGTCACACGCAGCACATGGTTTTTTTGAAATTTTTGCTTTGTCTGTTTCCTTTTTCGGCACGCTTCGCAATCGAAGAACTATGATTGCTCACTAAGAGTTTGCTGTCGCTCTCTGTTGCCTCAAAAGAAAACAGGCAAAGCAAAAGGCAAACTCTTACTTTTTGAAACCATATGTTGCGTGTGATCCAGAAAAAGCAGTTTGAGAGAACTGCTTTTTGATATTTGGTTTTTGTTGTGTGGCACCAAATTGCGACGATCGTCTGATTTTGGTGCTGAGTTTTAGATGATATGGAAATGCTTTAGCGTTGGGATGATGTTGGGAGCAAGCTCACCATTTTTTTCGAGCTCAGCTAATTCTGAAATTGGAATCCATTTCCATTCGCGGATATCTTCACCGGGAAAAATTTCGCCGATGCGTTTTGCAAGATAATGTACAAGGATAACATCAATATCTCCCTCAGCTGTTTCCTTGGCGGTGTGAAGCAAAAATGGTGTTGGATTTATAATTTCAATCTCTAATCCCATTTCTTCTTTTACTTCACGGGTTGCTGTTTGTTGTAGTGTTTCATTTTCTTCAACCCTCCCACCACAAAATTTCCAAAAATTATCCTTACCTGAAATATTGAGAAGAGTTTTTCCGTCTTCAATAATGACTGGCCCTGATGCTACAATAATTTTGTTCATAAGATAAAAGATTCAGAATGTTTTAAAATTAAGACATTAAAACATTAAAAATTGTTTAAAAATTAGAAATTAGAAATTAAAAATTTAGTGACATTTTTATACCACAGTATTATAAATTCTTAACCATGTATGTTTCACTCAGTTTGTATCCTTGTTTTTTATAATAACCGCGCACGCCGACTCCGGAAATTACTACAATTTTCTTGAGACCGTATTCTTCTTTGGCGATTCTCTCAGCTTCCAATAATAATTTTTTGCCAAGGCCGATGTGTTGAGGGGAAGTTGAATCCAAAGTATCTATTTTTGTTAATTTTCCGTACGTGTGAACTTCACGGATTAGCGCTGCATTTTTGAGTATGGGAAGAAATTCATAAATTTTGTCATCCTGAACTTGTTTCAGGATCTCTGAACTCGGAAACGCTTTAAATCCTGAAATAAATTCAGGATGACACACTGAGGATGGAATACGCAATCGTAAAAGTGCAAACAGTTTCTTTTTGTCCGGCGAAACATATTGCAGAAATATTTCTTCTCCGTCCGAAGCTTTGTAGTTTATTCTGTTCAAAATAATCTTTTCCTTGATTGTATAGCCTGCGCCAACTTCGCGACAACGAATACAGGGACAACTAGATTGAGGGATGATAATTTGCCTGAGATTAGAAACAGTCGGGCCTGCCATGATGGAAGGAGTAGGCACATCGCGAATAAGACGGGCAATTCTCACATATGGCGTGATTGCTTCGTTTTTTATCTTCACCACAAGTTTCTCAAACGCTTGATTTGTAAGTGGAATGTAGTTATTTTTTTTCCAGATGTTATATAACTCACTGTTTTTTAAAACGACCGTGGGGTATATTTTGAGCATATCAGGCTGAAATTTGGGACCTTCAAAAAGGGTCTTAAACATCTCAAAATCGCGCTTTGAGGTGCTTCCTGGCAGACCTGGCATCATATGATAGTTTATCTTAAAACCAGCATCCTTGAGCATCTTGGTCGCTTCTATGGTGCTTTGAATGAGGTGTCCGCGCTTGTTTAGCTCAAGTACGTCGTCATAGATGCTTTGTACGCCAAGTTCAACCCTGGTGCAACCAAGTTGACGAAAATTCAAAATTTCTTTTTCATTGATATAATCCGGCCGTGTTTCCAAAGTAAGTCCAATAATCCTGTGTTTGGCCTTTTCGTTTCGCTTTTGCTCACGCAGCAATTTGTCATGCTGAACTTGTTTCAGCATCTCGCTAGGTTGTTTGGCGCTTCTAGATCCTGAAATAAATTCAGGATGACAGCTAGGATAATCATTGGCAGCTTTAAAGCAACGATAAATAAACTTTTTTTGGTAATTTTTAGGTAAAAAACTGAAAGTTCCGCCCATCACAATCAATTCAATTTTGTCTGTGCGATGACCGTTTAGCTCCAATGAGCGCAATCTGTTTTGAACCTGCCGATATGGATCAAAATTCGAATCAATCGCGCGCATCACAGCTGGCTCATTTGAGAGATAACTTTTTGGCATATCCTTTTCACTGGGGCAATAAATGCATTTTCCAGGGCAGGGATATGATTTGGTTAAAACTGCTACAACAGCCACACCAGATTGTGTGCGAATCAAGCGACTCATCAAAGCTTCTTCAAATTTTTCACTGCGTTTAACTTTCTTTTGCTCAACTAATTTGTTGTATCTATCTCGCAAATCAGCATTTGTTGGCATGGGCACGCCAAATTTTTTGCATAGACTTTTTTTGAGTTTGCCAAAATCTCCCTGATTTTCAGAAAGCTCAGAGATTGCACTTATTATGTATTTATCGTAAGGTAAATTCATGATTGTTTTAGAAAATTTTGAATTTCGAATTTTGAATTTCGAATCAAATCTGAATGATTAAATGTTTCAAACATTGAAACATTAAAAATTAAATAATTCAATCAAAATTCAAAATAAAAAATTGGAAATTTATTTATAATATGAACAATGAAACTGCAAATAAAATATTGACTGAGACGGAGGCAGGTTATGATCTGATTTCCAAGAAATTTTCTGAGACCAGGAAACATTTTTGGCGTGGCTTGGAGTTTATAAGAGATTATACGCACGAAAATGATAATGTTTTGGATTATGGTTGTGGTAATGGTCGCCTTTTGGAATTGCTTAATTCTAAAAATATTAATTATTGGGGCTTGGATGTTTCGGAAAAATTGGTTGAAATTGCCAAAAATAAGTATCAAGTCGTAGAAGTTACGGAGTCCGACTCCGATTCGGAGTCGGACTCCGTCGGGCCATGCTTTGCCAAAATAAATCCTAGTCAAACAAGTCTACCATCTGAAGACGGATTTTTCAATACCATCTATAGTATTGCTGTTTTTCATCATTTTCCCTCAAAAAAATATCGCCAAGATGTGGCCAAAGAGCTTTATCGAACCATGAAAGATGGTGGGTACATTGTGGTGACAGTTTGGTATCTATGGCCCGCCTTCTCCGCCAGCTGGTGGATTCGACGAGGCAAGCAAAAAAAATATTTTAAAAATATTTTGCATAATTGGCTTAGCAAATTGAAAGGGAAAAGTGTGTTGGATTGGAATGATTGTTATATATCTTTTACAAATAATGAGGGTGAAAAAATTCAGCGATTTCACCGAGCTTTCACAAAAAGAGAACTAAAAAAACTTTTTGAAAATGCGGGGTTTAGAATGGAAAAATGTGAAGTTATTGATGGTAGAAATATTTTGTTTGTTGGAAAAAAGTGCGCCTTTTTCAAACCACTTGACGCATTGCAGGAGTGATGATAACATACCCCTGGAGGGTATGTATTTATAATTCTTATATAAAAATATATGAAAAATGTAGGCATTCTGGATAAATCTGTTCGTGTTATTTTTGTCCTTGTTTTCTTGGTAATTGGAAGTTTGTATGCAGATGGTTTTTTGAGGCTTGCTTTGTATGTGCTTGCATTGGCCCTGTCCATTTCTGTGGTAACCAGTTTTTGTTTTTTGTATAAATTTTTTGATATAAGCACAAATAATAAAAAATAATTTTAATCAAAAACATTTTTAATATGGCAAAACAAGAAAAAGAAGCTGCCGAAAAAATTGTAAATAGAATTTCACGTATCGAAGGTCAGCTTAGAGGTGTGCGCAAGATGGTTGAGGAAAAAAAGGATTGCATCGATGTTATCACTCAGATCACAGCAATCAGGGAAGCTGTTTCAATGCTTGGAATTGAGATGCTTAAAAATGATTTTGTCTGCAAGTTTGAAGGAAAGAAAAAAATTGATGAAAAATATTTGAAATCATTATTCAAAATGTCAGCCAAGAGTTGATATTATTTTTCAATAGTAATAAATTAAAAAATAAAACTTATGAGTAAAGTAATTGAATTGACAGATAAAAATTTTAAAGAGGAAGTTTTAGAATCAAAACAAATTGTGTTGGTTGATTTTTGGGCGCCTTGGTGTGGGCCATGCAAAATGATGGCACCAATCTTGGATGAATTGGCTGAAGAATTTGGAGACAAAGTGAAGATTACTAAGCTTGACGTTGAAAGTGTTGATCATCAGGCATTAGCCATGCAATACCAAATACAAAGTATTCCTAATATGAAAATATTTAAGGATGGCAAAATAATTCGTGAAATTATTGGTTTTAATCCAAAAGAAAAGTTAAAAGGAGAAATTGAGGTGTTATTATAAAATTTTGAATTCTGAATTTCGAATTTCGAATCAAATCTGAATGACATAATGTTTCAAACATTAAAAAATTGAATCATTAAACCTGCCTCTGGCAGGCAGGAATTCATTCAAAATTCAAAATTGGAAATTAAAAATTATGGTGGTATACGATCTTGCTATTGTTGGTGCTGGTCCTGCTGGGCTTTCTGCTTCAGTGTATGCTTCGCGTTATGGAATTTCTAATGTTGTGATTGGTGGAATTTCAGGTGGACTTACAACTCAAACTCACGAGATTGGCAATTGGCTTGGAACCGAGAAAATTTCTGGTTATGAATTTGCACAAAGGGCTGAATCTCATGCTGCGGCCTATGAAAAAGCTGAAATCATGACTACATTGGTTGATGATATTGAGCAAAAAGAGGATGGATATGTTTTGTTTTTGAGTAATGGTCAAAAAATACAGGCCAAAACAATCTTATTTGCCATGGGAACAAAACATCGTCATCTTGGCGTTCCTGGCGAAAAAGAATTTGTAGGCAAAGGTGTTTCATATTGCGCAACTTGTGATGGATTTTTTTATCGCGGGAAAACTGTGGCAGTGGTTGGAGGAAATGACAGCGCTGCTGGAGCTGCTGTGTATCTGGGCGATATTGCTGAAAAGGTATATTTGATTTATCGAGGTGAAAAACTCAGATGCGAAACTTTTTGGGCAGAATCGATTTCAAAAAACTCAAAAATAGAAAGTGTTTTTATGACAAACATCAAAGAAATTAGAGGTGGGCAAAAAGTGGAAGAATTAATCTTGGATAATCCCTATAAAAATAGTGAAATTTTGAAAGTCGATGGAGTTTTTGCGGAAATTGGCTCTGACCCCAATGTTGATTTGGTTAAAAAAATGGGAATAGAACTCGATGAACAGGGCTATGTTAAAATTGATCCATCCGGTCGAACCAGTAAAAAGGGAATTTGGGCAGCTGGCGACATCACAACCGGCTCTGATAAATTCAAACAAATCATTACTGCTGCTGCTGAAGGCGCCATCGCCGCCCACAGTATCCAGGAGTTTTTGAAGAAATAAAGTTGCTGTATATTTTTAATATTAAAAATCCCGTCGATTTCGGCGGGATTTTTTTTAAAAGCAACTTTTTCTAAAAATTATATTCTGGCGGAGGATTTGGTTTTGGCTTTAGTTCAGAACAGGCGTAAGCTCGAGCTTTAGCGGGATCTTTCGGTAAATTGGAAAGATTGGGAGAGTCATCATGCTTGTTTCTTACAAAATCACTGAATCCAGGAGTTGGTTTTTTGCTGCTTTCTTCTTCTTCTCTCAAAATCATTCGAGTTGCTACGGATGGTGGCATTTGCTTCCTTTTTTTCATGATAAGGCTCCTGTAGTGAAGTTTTTTTGCCTGCTAACTTGTTAGCTTTTTCCAAAAATAACGCGCCTCCTTTTTTTAAATAACAATAAGATGTTTCTATCTACAGCGTAATACTTTGAGAAATAATGTCAATGATATTTTATAAAACAAAAAAATCCCTTTAAATAAGAGATTTTCAATGTGGGCTTATCAAGATTCGAACTTGAGACCTCGTCATTATCAGTGACGCGCTCTAACCAGCTGAGCTATAAGCCCTCATTAACTTGCAACTCATAACTCACAACTTACAACAGAAATACTGTTGTTTGTTGTTTGTTGTTTGTTGTCTGTTGAGGGTTAATTTGTGGACCGGACAGGACATTTCACATCGCTACCGCTCCTTGAAAACCCACGGTTTTCAAACTTTCCTCCAACGGAAAACTCCCGTTTTCCGACCCTTTCCCGTTCAAGTCATGAGGAAAAGGATTTTTGTGGACCGGACAGGACTTGAACCCGCTACCTCCTCAGTGCAAATGAGGCGCTCTACCAGGTGAGCTACCGGCCCATAAATGAGTTACAAAAATAATTATAACAGCATAAAAAAATTTGTCCATACCCCAACATTCCTTTATTGACAAAAAAGCATTGATAATGTACACTTTAAATAAAGAAAGCCCCAAGGGCTTTTTAAAAAACTCAAAATTATGAATAAGGTTATACAATTTTTTCTCGAAGCTAAAGCGGAAATGCTTAAGGTAAACTGGCCAACAAAAAAACAGACAGTTAATTATACCTTATTGGTTATGGCGGTTAGTCTTGTGGTTGCTGGTTTTTTGGGGGGATTGGATTGGGTTTTTAGTTATATTTTGAAGACATTTATTATCAAATAACAATATTGAGTGGCCTCCCAGTCACGATTCCAAAGATAGTTTTCTGAAATTTGTAGTTATGTTCACGGAATCGCCTCCGGCTTAGTCACATGTAGTTTAAAGATTAATTAAAGAATCGAGACGGGACGCTCATTTTTGTAGCTGCTCGTACCTCGCAGACAAAAATGGCGAAACAGACACAACATCATGGGCGAGCTTGGTATGTGATTCACACATATTCCGGTTATGAAGATAATGTTACTCGAAATTTGAAACAGCGTATTGAATCAATGGATATGCAAGATTTGATTTTTGATGTAATGGTTCCAAAGGAAAACAAGATTAAGATTAAAAATGGAAAAAGAGCTGTTATTGAAGAACGAATTTATCCTGGATACGTATTGGTAAATATGGTTGTGACTGATGCATCTTGGTATGTTGTTCGAAACACACCGAATGTGACTGGATTTATTGGACTCGGAACAACACCAACACCGGTTGATCCAAAAGAAATCGAGATGCTTAAAAAACGCATGGGAGTTTCTGAGCCAAAATACAAAATTGATCTTAAAAATGGTGATGCGGTTAAGATTAACGAAGGACCATTTAAAGATTTTGATGGAAAGGTTCAAGAATTTGATGAGGAAAAAGGAAAGGTCAAAGTGTTGGTTACAATTTTCGGACGTGAAACTCCAGTTGAATTGGATTTCTTACAGATCACTAAGATATAATAAACGCGATTCGAAACAACGAATGACATTCGAATCTACGAACAAAATGCAAAAATATTTTTCGTAGATTCGTGTACGTTTAGTAGTTTCGTATCGGTATAAAATAATATGGCGAAGAAAATTAAAACAGTTATTAAGTTGCAAATAGTTGGTGGAAAAGCAAATCCAGCTCCTCCAGTTGGTCCAGTTTTGGGTCAACATGGTGTGGCTATTCAAGAATTCTGCGTACGCTTCAATGATCAAACTCGCGACAAGATGGGCGAGGTTGTGCCAGTTGAAATTACAGTGTATGAAGACAGATCTTTTGATTTCATTATGAAGACTGCGCCAGCTGCTGAACTTTTGAAAAAAGCTGCAGGTGCTGAAAAGGGAGCTGCAAATCCATTGAAAGATAAGGTTGGTAAAGTTGTGACCAAGGCTCAATTGGAGGAAATTGCGAAGACAAAAATGATTGATTTGAATGCGAATGATGTTGAAGGTGCGATGAATATCGTTGCTGGAACAGCAAGAAGCATGGGGATTAAGATCGAAAACTAGACCCGATTCGAAACAACGAATGAAAATTCGAATCTACGAACGAAACGCAAAAATATTTTTTCGTAGATTCGTACCATTTTCGTAGTTTCGTATCGGTTTAAATTATAATTCGTGGGAGAAGTAGGCGATTATCGCAGACTTTGTTCGCACCACAATAAAAAGATGAAAAGAGGAAAAAAGTACAAAGCTGTGGCTGAAAAAGTTGAGAAAAACAAGTTGTATTCAGCGGAAGAGGCTATGGCGATTGTTAAACAGACAAAGGTTGCAAAATTTGATGAATCTGTTGAGGTGCACATCAAGATGTCTATTGATCCAAAAAAGGGTGATCAGCAAGTTAGAGCTGCTGTGGTTTTGCCGCATGGAATTGGCAAGACTGCCAAGGTTGCTGTTATTACTTCAACCAAAGCAACGGAAGCCAAAGAGGCTGGAGCTGATTTTGTTGGAGCTGAAGATTTGATTGAAAAAATTAAGTTGGGAAAGATGGATGAAGTTGATGTGATTGTTGCAAGTCCTGAAATGATGCCAAAACTTGCTGCTGTTGCAAAAATACTTGGACCCCGTGGACTTATGCCTTCTCCAAAAACTGATACTGTGACTGACAAGATTAAAGAAGCTGTGGAGATGCTAAAAAAAGGAAAACTCAGCTTCAAAAATGATAATTCTGGAAATGTTCACCAAGTGATTGGAAAAGTTTCTTTCGATGCTAAAAAATTGGAAGAAAATTATGTTTCATTTATGGATGCTATTCAAAAGGCTCGTCCATCAGGCATAAAAGGAAAATATGTGACCGCTGTTTCAATTTGTTCAACCATGGGACCTGGAATCAAGATTAGCTTATAATAAATTTCTTCAATATCGTTCTCTCCTTTGATAAGGAGAGATGTCCCGATACGGAATCGGGACAGTGAGGTCAGAGCTCGGCTTGTTAGGAAAATTTGCATACAACAAAAAAGACACTCACGCGGTGTCTTTTTTTGTGCTTGACATTTTCATTAAAAAGGAGTATAATAACAAATCGTGGGTAAGCCTCACGAAACGGCCCAGGCCGGAATCTTTAAAAATGGAATAGGAGAAAGAAGATGAGAAAGATGATTTGTTTGTTGCTAACTATGGCGATGTTTTTGGCTCTTGGTATGTTGAGTGGCTGTGGCGACAATGTAACCGTCGCACAAGAATCTCAAGTGTCAATGGCGCAAAAAAGCACCATGACAATAGTGGATGTAAAGACGAGGGAATTTCAATTTACCATTGATAACAAGGGGAATTTGAAAGATCTTCGTGATGGAGGCGTTGAAATAAAGCCTGGCGATGTGGACTATGTTGTTTATAGCTCATATCGCTTTGGCGATTGGGCAACATCCCTATTTAAGGTATCCATGCCTATGGAAGCACCCTACAAAGTCAAATTCACGGGCTTGCCCAATAATGACCAGTGGGGAGAGTATTATGTTGTATTGAAATCTGGTAAGAAGTTCCAGATGGAACTTGCCAGTTTCGACGTGGTGGAACTGCCGGGTTTGTATTATTGGATAAACCCCAGTGAATCAGGCATGGAATACGGCGATATCGAGGCTGATTCTGCTCAGGATGAAATGAGACTCAGTCTTGACACTGCAACCATGAAAGCCACATTGAAAGGGCAATTCGGCTGCGATTTGATTTTCGGCACATTGTCGTCGGTCACTTTCGAGCCAGGTCTCAAAGTTGTGGCTGAACTTGGCGACGGCAGCACTTATGCCGGGAACATTATTCAAGGAGCAGATGGAAATCTCTCCTACGAATTGCCAGCATTTCCTGTCGCCACTGGCCCGTACACGTACCCTGGATATGTGTTTAATGTAGATTATCCAGCTTATGACCCCACGGTCATCAAGGATATCTACATTCTCAAACTGGATGGAACGAAAGTTTCCTTCAAGATGAGGTATAATACACCAGAAACTGAACAGGATCAGTATCTTTGGTATTTGGAAACATACAATCCCACGATGGCTGGCAGCTTGTCGGCCGATGAGTGGGAAAGTAATGTGATAACATTGAAATATTACCCAGTTGGAGGGTAATCCTTCTTCTTGAAGTGTATTTTGCCACCGCAGACAGTAATTGTCAGCGGTGGTTTTTTTTGTGTTGTAATATTTACCCTGTTAAATTGCTTGGCGGTATTTAATAGGGAGGTATTTACCCCCACATTTACTGTAAATGTGGGGGTTTACTGGATCAGATTAAGTGTATATAATAAAGGGACATAAGCAATCATCTTTATATAAATTTATGGCTAAATTGATTTTGGGTATTGTTGGAGAAATGGGAAGTGGCAAGGGTTCTATAGTAAAACATGTTGAACAAAATTATAATGCCGGCACGCACAAGTTTTCACAGATTCTTCGAGATATTTTGGACCGTATTTATATTGAACAAAGCAGAGAAAGCATCACGACACTGTCTCTTATCTTGAGAAAGAATTTTGGCGAGGATGTTTTAGCAAAAAGCATGTATCATGACGTGTATAATGACGCGCATGACATTGTGGCAATTGATGGTGTGCGTCGTTTGGAGGACATTGCGTATCTAAGAGAGCTTCCTAATTTTAAGTTGATATATATTGATGCTGATATGGAAACGTGTTACGAAAGATTAATAAAGCGAGGAGAAAATGCTGGCGATTCAATGAAAACGTTTGATGAGTTCAAACGTGATCACTTGGCTGATGCTGATGCACGAATCGTTGATATGAAAAATTATGCGCAATATGTTGTTGAAAATAATTCAACATTCTCAGATCTTTATAAGCAGGTTGATGATATTATAAAACAAAATATCTAATAGTATTAGTAATTGATTAATTCTATATATATGAAGAAGAAAATACAGGAAAGAATGGGAGCATTTATTGAATCAGAATTGATGCTAGGCGGAAAATCAATTTTGAATAACAAAAGGCTCAAGGAAATTGTAGGACATTGCAAAGGTCTTGGTTTGAAAATAGTTCTTACTCAAGGTAGTTGGGATTTGATTCATATTGGGCATGCTCGATATATGCAAGAAGCTAAAAAATATGGAGATCTCTTGGTTGTGGGTGTTGATAGTGATGAAAAAATACGTTCAAGAAAGGGACCTGAACGTCCAATTGTTCCACAAAATGAAAGGATGGAAATGATCACGCATCTCAGGCATGTTGATTTGGTGGCATTGAAAGAATTGCATGATCCTAAATGGCACATGATCAAATTGGTTTGTCCGGATGTTTTGATTGCCACAAAAAGACAAGGTTATAGCAAAGATGAGCTGAAAGAATTGAAAAAATATTGTGGAAAAATTGTTATGCTTGAATCTCAAGCGACAACTTCAACTTCTGCCAAAATTCGTTCAATGCAGATTAATACTGCCAAGAAACTTGAACGTTCACTTACTCCGAAACTTCTCAAGGCAATTGAAGAGGCTATGGCAGGCGTGAAGTAGTTTGTAAAAATTCAAAAACAAAATTATGAAAAAAGCAGTTATAGTCTATGTGCCAGTTTTGCATGAAGGTTATCGACAATTTTTTGAAAAACATCGCGAAGATGGTGATTTGTATATCTTGGGAAATGAAATTATTTCGCAGTTTTCTCATCTTGCCAAAGAAATTCGTCAACTTGATCCTGAGTTAGTAAAAAAGGGGATTGAAGCTTGGAACATTTTTGAAAATGTTTATATTTTGGATCAAAAACTTTTGGATGAAATTGTTGAAAAAAAACCGACAATTGTGATGCCCAAAGAAGATGTGATGTTGAAACTTTGGGAGCAATATTTTCCAAAACATGAAGTGTGCCTAGATTCAATTTTTTTGCGTTGGGACAAGCACAATACTGTGGCTGAAAATGAAATCAACCCTGACGTGAAAATTTCATCTGCAGATTTTGATAAAAAAATGATTGCACTGGCTGACGAGGAAGCTGAAAAGAGTTCGGATTGGTGGAGAAGAGTTGGAAGTGTGATTATTAAAGATGGAGGAATAATCATAGCTGCACACAATCAGCATTTGCCAAGCGAACATTCACCATATGCAAATGGTGATCCTCGAAACAATTTTCACAAAGGAGTGCATTTGGAGCTTGGAACCTCGATTCACGGAGAGGCCTCTGCGATTGCTCAGGCAGCCAAGAAAGGCATCTCTTTGGAGGGTGCTGAAATGTATGTTTCCACCTTTCCGTGTCCACCTTGTGCCAAATTAATTGCTTGCAGTGGCATCACGAGGGTGTATTATCGTGTTGGTTATGGGGTTTTGGATGCTGAAAGTATTTTAAAAGAAAGCGGTGTTGAAATTGTCAGAGTTGAAGAGTAAAAAGATTTTAAAATGGTTATTATATGAATTGTCCATTTTGCGAAATTGATCATGATAGGAATCAAGTCCTTAAAGAAAGTAAATATTCTTTTGTTATATTCAGCAATCCGCGATTGATGCCTGGCCACCTCTTGGTTGTTCCCAAGAGACATATTGAAAAATTATCAGAGCTTAAGGAAATTGAAAAAGTTGACCTCTGGAATTTTGTGATTGAATTTGAGGAAAAAATTTTAAAATACGTATCCAAGGGATGTGATATTCGTCAAAACTATCGTCCATTTCAAAAACAAAGCAATTTGAAGGTACATCACTTGCATGTTCATTTGCAACCAAGAAAATTCAAAGACAATCTCTACAAAAAGTCGCAAGTTCACGAAACAGAGTTGTTTAAAAGCTTGTCGAAAAAAGAATTTGCCAAAATTATTGATAAAATAAATAAGAAATAAAATTTTTGAATAAAAACAGACCCGGCAAACTTTTTAAGTTCGTCGGGTCTCTGTTTGGCTATGAATCAGCCGATTTCAAATTCCTCACGGTCATCGATCCAGTTGAGGGAGTCACATTTTGTTTCTGAGGGAGGCATGTTTTTGCGCACATACCAGCATTCGGTTTTTATCTGATGTTTGCCGAGTAAATATAATGCTTCTTCTACGTATCTTTCTGCGTGCCAGTGAAAATAGTATGGATCATTTTCGCTCCAATTAAAATCAGAGTTCAGAAAATATCCATTTTCATCCTGAAAAGATACTCCCTCCAGGGTTTTGTATTTTAAAAGGGATTCTTCTGTGATTTGAATAGCTTTTTCCATGAATAGTGTGTGGAAAAATTGTGTTTGACTGCTAAGTGTTATTGCTCCACTAGCGGTCCATGTTGCTTGCTTCACGAAGCAAGCAAGATTGGATAACTCGCCCCATTCTTTTAGTGCCGCATAAATCCAGCCAAGAGCTTCCTTTGTGTGAACAAATACATGATCTTCAATACTGGGATTGCCCCATCGGAAGTTTTCTCGCAAAACCTGGTTAAATTCATTGTAGACGATATATCCTTCAACGCATTCAAGATTTTTTTTGCTGTAAATTGAACGATTGGCTCGGCGAGCTTGTTCTTCTGGGCTCATGTCCTTGAAAAAAGTTGCCTTGACTGGACCAGTTCCATCAGGTGCTTGAATTTGTGCATGGAAATGTCCAGGAATTGAACCAGCGTTAAATTCTGTATCGCCACCTCTGAATACAAATCCGAAGCCCTTGAAACCGAAGAATAAAACTGTCCACAATATGATGCGGATAAGCTCCATCCATTCCGTCATGTAAAGCTCATAAAACTTTATTCCAGGCACGTGCCTTTTCAGTACAAACATAATGTGCTTCTGGTGTTCTTGTGGATAAGGATTTTCCCAAACCCACCAACGTTTCCAGTCTGATCCGGTTAAGTCAACCTCTCCTTTTTTATTGAGAGGCTTATTCTTCTTGAAGTCAATCTGACAAAAAACACATCTGCCAGCTTTTTCTGCGTCTACCATCTCTTTTGTTTGCGCTGCGCTTCTGCCTCTGTCTGGTCGATATAAATTATTGTCTGCCATTTTCCTCTCCTTTTTTATGCGCATTCAAGCGCATTGTTATTTTGTGAAGTAAATTCCTCCTGTTTATGATGAGGATGGAGGAAGCATGAAAATATTTTCCCTGGCATTCTCGAAATAATTTCGGCCAATCTTGATTTTTTCAAAATAAACCATTGGAAGGGCGTCACTACACATTTCACTTACAACATCATTGGAACAATAAATCGTACCAACTGATTTATCTTTCGAATTAAACCAGAGCTCCACTACTGGCTCTTGTGTGTTTGGATTTATATAGTGGATCTTTAAATCATAATCTTTGTTAAGCGCTAGAATTCCTGTAATGGCGTCAAAATGTGCAATGGTCGTCTCATTGTTATAGATAGTTGCTTCGACCACCGCAGGAATGATAGTGTGAACCATTGCCAAAATGCAGTCTACCAAAGAGGTTATTTCGCATGCCTTTAGTGATGATTCGTCAACATTTTTAAATATCGCAAAGAATCTGTTCATCTCCTTCTCCTTTTTGCGCATTTAAGCGCTGTTAGTGGTATGAAATGCTCTTTTTGTGGCATTTGTTTGGTAAGTTGCTGGAAGCGTTATTGTAGCAAAAATTTGCAAAAAGTCAACCCTCGCAAAGAAAAAAGCGTTGGATGCGCTTTTTTGAAGTTTTAAATATTATAGTCATGGCTAGGCTTTTTGAAATCCGACTTTAACCTTGATTTTTTCACGTTGTCCATCATTGGTTTCGCCGACAATCAAATGGGCGTGGAAATGATCCACACTGGCTCCATTGTAGTCCATGTCTCCAAAGCGAATTAGAATTGATCCCCCAATGATTTCATTTTTTGAAATCATCACATTGATTAAATCAAAAAGACTCTTCTTTTCTTCATCTTTCATTCCATTTGGCATAGTGAAATGTCTTTTGCAGACGAAAAGAAAATGATGCACGGTGCCTTCATAGGGACTCATATTTTCAGTGACAACCCAATTTTCATTTTCATCCAGAATTGGCTTGGGGTGATATTTGAGAAAATTTTCCATGCAAAAAGGACAGACTCCATCTTTTTCAATTTGAGTCATGACATCAATTTGCTCTTGCGTGCGAGCATGTTTGAGATTTACGAATGTTTTTTTTTCTTCGGTCATATTTTTTAAAATTAAACAGCCACTGCAATCCCTTTGATTCCTGGATGGGGATCATAATCAGAAAGTTCAAAGTCGTCTTTAGTGAAGGTAAAAAAATCAGTTTTGTCAGTATTAAGTTTCATGGTTGGATATGGCCTTGATTCGCGCTCCAACATTTTATCAACTGCATCCATTTGGTCAACGTAGATGTGCGCATCAGAGATGGTATGAACATATTCATATGGTGTTAGTCCTGTCGCTTGTGCAATCATCATAGTCAGCGCCGCATATTGCACCATGTTTGAAGGCACACCGATTGGCACATCGCCAGAGCGTTGAAACATGTGCAGGGTTAACTTGCCATCAAGCACTCGCAGATGAATCCAGCCATGACATGGACACACGACAACCTTTTGCGTTTTGCCAGTTCCACGAATCGTATATTGTGGAATCCAGGGTGTGATAAAATGTGTGCGCAGATGTGGAAACTCCTTAATTTGTTCGATGATATTTTGAAATTGATTATATGTTCCGCCGTCAGCTGTAGGGAAGTCATGAAAAGCTGCACCATAAGATCCTGGTCCAAGGTCTCCAGTTTCAAGACCTCGTTTCTTACATTTTTCTTCTGTGCCCCAGGGAGTCCACCAATAACATCCATAACTTGCTAGTTGCTCAAGAGTTCGTGCTCCATTGGCAAAGCCGATAATTTCTCCAATAGCTTGTTTCCAAATAGTCTCTGGTTGAATGTTTGGAGCCATGTTTCGCTCCATAAGCATTGGGAAGCCATTTTCCAATTTGAAACGCATGGTGGCACCAGTCACTGAAATTGCATCTGTTTCTTGTTGAGTTTCCATGCCAACACCCTCTGCCTTGATTCTTTTTAAGAGGTCTTTATATTGATTGTCAGGAGTTCGCTCACTGACAGGCTTCATTTTTGCTGTGTCTTGAAACATAAGCATCGTGTGATTTAAGCCAATTATTTAAGTTATTTTATTATACAAAACTATTTAAAAATGCGCCAATAGGGTTGTGAAAATATTTTTGCCACCATTATTCTTGTGTGTTATCATATATATACTAAAAAGTAATAAATCTTGGAGCAATGTATAATCCAAAAATCAGCATCATTTGCGCCATAGCGGAGAATCGGGCGATTGGAAAAAACAATCAGCTGCTTTGGCATATCAAAGAAGACTTTAAATTTTTCAAGGAAAAAACTTCTGGTCATGTGATTGTGATGGGGCAGAAAACTTTTGAATCAATCGGAAAACCACTTCCAAATCGCACGACTATTGTTTTGTCTAATGACCCAGAATGTAATATCGAGGGTGTTATCATGGCTAGAACTTTTGATGAAGTTTTTGCAAAAGCGCGCGAGATTGAAAAGGAAGAAATTTTTATTTGCGGTGGCGGGAGCGTGTATGCACAAACAATAGGCATGGCTGACAAATTGTATTTGACGGTTATTGAGGGGAATTTTGAAGCTGATGTATTTTTTCCTGAATATGATGAATTTAAAAAAATAATTTCTAAGCGCGAAGGTAGTGAGGGAGATTTTAAATATAAATTTTTAGAATTAGAGAAATAATGAAAATTCAGATAAAAAAACTTAATCCAGATGCTAAAATTCCGCAGTTTGCGCTAGCTGGAGATGTTGGGATGGATTTATATTCTGTTATTGAATTAATATTGAAATCAGGAGAGAGAATTTCTTGTCCTACTGGGATTGCAATAAAAATTCCAGATGGATATGCAGCACTCATTTGGGATAAAAGCGGTCCATCACATAAGTTTGGAATAAAAACATTGGGCGGGGTTATTGATAGTAATTACACTGGCGAATATTTGGTTGGGCTGGTAAACTTAGGAAAAGAAGATTTTAAAATAGAAAAAGGTCAAAAAATTGCACAAGTTATTTTTCAGAAAGTTGAAACTCCAGAAATTGAGCAAGTGGAAGAATTGGAAGAAACAAACAGGGGAGATGGAGGGTTTGGAAGTACGGGATTACGCTAAAAAAATTAACAAAAGCATATGGAGCAAAAAAATATAGAAACTGAAATAAGGAGTCTGATTACAGAAGAACAATATAAAACCCTGTTGAAATTTTTCAAAAAAGAAGGAAAATTCTTGGGTAAGGAAAATCAAATCTCATATTATTTTTCTGGAGAGCAGGATTTGAGAATTCAAAAAAGTGATAAATCTGCAAAAATATGGCTCAAAAAGGGAAAGATGCATGCTGATTGTCGGGAGGAGATCGAGGTTAAATTTGATTTGAAAGAATTTGAAAATGCGGAGAAATTGTTTGAATCTTTGGGTTATGAAGTTAAGATAAAATGGTTTCGCAAGAGAAATACTTTTTTATGGAAAGGAATAAGTGTGATGCTGGATGACACAAAGGGATATGGTCGCATAATAGAATTAGAAAAGATGTGCAAAGAAATGGAGAAAGAAAAAACCATCAATATGCTTAGAGCTAAAATGGAATTCTTAAAAATAGAAGAAACGAAAAAAGATGAATTTGAGAAAAAATTTGAATATTATAAAAAGAATTGGAAAAAAATAGTTTAATAAAAAATCATATGACAAAATATATCCCAGTTATCGGTATGGAAGTCCACGTGGAGCTCAAAACTCACTCTAAGATGTTTTGTAACTCCAAAAATGGACTTGGACATGAGAAGCAGCCAAATATTCATATTTGCCCAGTTTGCACAGCGCAGCCGGGAACTTTGCCAGTGCCAAACCAGCAGGCGATTGAGTTTGTACAGTTGGCAGGCTTGGCTTTGAATTGCGAGCTTAATTTGAAGTCTAAGTTTGACCGCAAAAACTATTTTTATCCAGATCTTCCAAAAGGCTATCAAATTTCACAATATGACCAACCACTTTGCGGGCTGGGGCATATGGATATTCAAACCTCTGATGGGGAGGAAAAGCACATTGGAGTGACGCGAATTCATCTCGAGGAGGACACGGGAAAGCTGATTCATCCTGAGGGTGCTGATTATACTCTGGTGGACTATAATCGCGCTGGAGTGCCATTAATGGAGCTTGTGACGGAACCTGACATCGAAAATGGGGAGCAAGCTCGGATATTTTGCACCAGACTTCAACAAATTTGCCGCTATTTGGGAATTTCTGATGCGGATATGGAAAAAGGTAATATGCGCTGCGAAGTTAATCTTTCGTTACATAAGGAGGGTGAGCCAAAATTAAGTGGTACTAAAGTAGAAGTTAAAAATATCAACTCTTTCAGGTTTGTGGAAAAGGCTATTAACTATGAAATTGAGCGTCAAACTGAAGCTTTGGAAAATGGCGAAGAAATCATTCAAGAAACTCGAGGTTGGGATAGTGTGAAAAATGTGACAGTTTCACAAAGAAAAAAAGAATCAGCACATGATTACAGATATTTTCCAGAACCGGATATTCCACCAATGGAATTCACTGCTGAGTATGTTGAAAACTTGCGCTGCAAATTGCCGGAACTTCCAGCTGCCAAGGAAAAAAGATTTGCCGAAGAATATGGATTAAAAATTGATGATATTTTGGTTTTGACTGCTCAGGCTGATTTGGCTGAGTATTTTGAAAATGTTATTAGTGAAATTAAAGAAAAAATTTCTTCACATGAAATTGAGGCAACTGAAGAAAAAGTGATTAAATTGGCGGTGAATTATATTATTTCAGAAGTTCGCAAGCATTTGGCAGAAAATAATCATGATGTTCGCGACCTTAAAATTTCAGCTGAAAATTATGCTGAGTTTGTTGGAATAGTGGCGGATGGAAAAATAAATTCTTCTGCTGCACAAATTGTTTTGAAGGAAATGTATCATACTGGTGGCGATCCATCGCAAATAATTTCCGAAAAAAATCTTGGACAAATGAATGATAGTTCTCAATTGGAAGAGGCTGTGGAAAGTGTGCTTGGCGCTAATGAAAAATCTGTGTTAGATTACAAGGCAGGAAAGGAAAATGCTTTGAAATTTTTGATGGGGCAAGTCATGAAAGAAACAAAAGGTAAGGCTAATCCTCAAATTATAATGGATTTATTACAAAAAAAATTACAGTAATTATTAAATTAAAAAAATATGTTCGAAAAATTATCAGAAGGAAAAGGTTTGCATGAATATAAAAAGGGGCAAGTTTCTCTTACTCCAGCAGAAAAAGAAGCGCTAGCAAAAAAAGGTCTTAAGCCTGAAGTTGTAATGATGCAAGCTACTGAAAGAATTAGAACTAATGTTGCAAACCCAGATGTTAATATTGAAGGAAATGTTGCGCAAGAGGTCATTGGTGGTATTGATATGAAAAAATATATGGGATTTGTGAAGATTGCAGAATTTGCCCCAATTAAAGATCGAGAAGATATGGCTAATCAGATAAGTGATGACATTAAAAATCTTTCCGCGTATGGCAATATGACAGAAGTCTTGCCAGTGCTTAACAAATTAAATTCTATTTATAAATATCTTACAAATAAAGAAATCTAAACAGCTAGTAGCTAATATTGAGATGAACTTTGAGCCTGTGGATAAGTCAATTTGTATTGAAAATAGGGTGGGTGTATAATAGTTTTAATGAATAAAATAATACAGGAAAAAAACTCAATAAACGAAACAAATAATGTGATTTAAAATCGCCAGTGATGGTGATTTTTTTTGTTGATTTTTAAAATTTTTAATTTTATCCAGTCAACAACCCCGTCGGATGACGGGGTGGAGCTAGCCGGTTCTTTACAAAAGGGAGTTAAATAAACAACTTGGGTACAGGGATGCCTGAGAAAGGGGTTGATCATGGCAACAATATTGGAAAAAAATGAAAGACCTTGTCCTATGGCAGGATGTTGTCCGGAGTTCGGGTTTAAGGATTGTAGAAAAACAGAGCAGTGGTTTATTGTTTGTTCTGTTCGTAAACATGTACAGGAAGGTTATGGAACCCCTTGTGCTGCTTATGATGTGCGTGCAAATCTTTGGCCACATAGTTGATTCATGTTGTGAAATAAAAAGGGTTAACGTAAATACGTTGACCCTTGATTATTCTAAGAAGCTCGCAACTTCTTTTTCAATGTCATCATATTTTTCAAGCCAGATAATGTTTTTGTTTCGCTTGAGCCATGTCATTTGGCGTTTGGCAAAGTGGATGATGTCAAAATATAAAAGTTTTTTCATTTCTTCTAATTCAACTTTGTTTTGCAAAAATCTTGATATCCAACGATATTCCAAGCCGATGCGTTCCATCCACTCCCATGAGACTCCATTTTTATGCAGGTTTTCCACTTCATTAATCATGCCCTCATTAAAACGCTCATCAAGACGTTTTTGTATTTTTGCGTTCAATTCTTCTCGCTCAGTCTTTATCCCAATTTGCAAAAAATCATATTTTTTAACTGACGACTCACAACTCACAACTGACAACTTTGGAACTGTGCCAAGTGCTTTGCATATTTCAATTGCGCGAATGAGGCGCACGGGGTTTTTTGCATCAATGTTTTTCGCACGCTCAGGATCAATTTTTTTTAATTCTTCAAAAAGTTCCTCAGTTGTTTTGCTACGTAACATGCTACGTAACAGTTCGTCGGGTGCGACTTCTGGTATGATTGTGTTTTTTGTGATTGAATCAATCCAAAAATTTGTGCCACCGCAAATGATTGGGGTTTTTTCTCGCCCAATAATTTCTTTAATTATTTTTTCAGCATCTTTTTTGAAATGTGAAATATTATAATCTTCCATCGGCTCCGCCACGTCAATCAAATGATGCGGGATGTTTTCCGAAAAGTAGGTATTTTTTGTTGATAGTTGTGAGTTGATAGTTGTAAGTTGTCTTGGAATTTTGCCTGCACCAATATTGAGCCCCCTATAAACTTGTCTTGAGTCGGCTGAAATTATTTCGCCATTAAATTTTTGAGCAAGTTTAATAGCAATCCCGGATTTTCCCGAGGCTGTGGGCCCCATAATTACAATTATTTTTGATACTTGCTTTTGCATTATTTTGGAGTATACTAGATTTATTCTGAAGTGTAAATGTTCCTTAAGAAAAGTGGGTTAAATATTTTCTAATCACTAAAATTAATAAAGGATTAGGGGGTGCGATTATGTGCAAAGAAAAAGTTTTGATCGTTGTTGGCTATGAACAAACTGGTCATCTTTTATCAACAGTCCTGAGGCAATATGATTATGAAACAATTGTGGCAAATGGAATAGCGGATGGATTTCAAGCTTTTATTAAAAATAGCAGAAACATCTTTGTCGTAATCACGGAATACAGAATCCCACAATTTGCTGACGGTGTTATTTTTTGCAAAGTTATAAAGAAGATAACACCAGCTAAGCCAGTGGTTTTGCTTAGCAGTTCATTTGAGGATCTGGATGGTGTTAAGTGTTTGCATCCAGATGCTGGTTTTGATTATTTTGCCAAAAAACCTCTCAGTAGTATTTTGGTTATCCCTGAAATAGTTGGCAAATTTGCAAATCAAACTTAGTCGATTTCTCCTTCAAGATTCCAGGCATGTGCTTTTTTTATAAGGACTTTCGTGAATTTTCCGACAAGTCCTTTTTTCTTTGCTTGTAATTTTACATTCTTTTGTGTTCTGGTTTTTCCAAAGTAAAAACCGCCTTTTTCTTTTTCAATTAGTACTTCAAGAGTTTTATTAAGATACTTTTTATTATTCGTAAAAGCAGTTTTCTTAAGAATTTCATTGAGAAAATTTTCGCGCCATACCTTTTCCTTTTGTGAAACGTTATCTTTCATTTTCCATGCCACTGTTTCTGGGCGGGGAGAGTATTGTCCAAAAAAGACCATGTCAAATTTGGATTTTTTCATTACCGCAGCTGACTCAAGAAACTGTTTTTTTGTTTCGCCTGGAAAGCCAACGATAATGTCAGATGAAATCGAAAATTGATGTTGGGGTTTGTATTTCTTAAACGCAGCTCGTATTTTTTTGATTTGCTCTAAATAATGTTTTTGTGTGTAGCGCCGATTCATTTTGCGCAGAATATCATCATCGCCAGCTTGCACAGGCAAATGAATCCATTCGCAAACTTTTTTACTTTTTACCACTGTTTCAATCAACTTATCATCCATATTCTTGGGATGTGAGGAAACAAAGTTGATCCAGAATTTCCCTGGAATGGAATTAATTTTTTTGAGAAGCGTAGCGAAATTAATTTCCTTCTGAGCATTTTTTGTTGATAGTTGATAGTTGATAGTCGTGGGTGATTTATAGCTATTCACATTCTGCCCCAGCAGCGTAATGCTTTTGTATCCTTTTGCAATAAGGTCTTTAATCTCACTGATTATTTCCTCGGCAGGCCGAGAAACTTCACGTCCTCGCGCATTTGGAACAACGCAGTATGCGCAGAAATTATTGCAGCCAGTCATGATGGGAACGTAAGCGGCATAATTGCTACTATATTTTGGATTAATAGAAAGATATGCGATATTTTCTTTGTTGGTAATTTTATTTGGTGCCGCAATTTCCAATTTCCAATTTCCAATTTCCAAATAATTTTCAATGATCCAATTTTCAAATTCTTTAATATCTTTAACAGGGAAAAATAAATCAACTTTTGATTTCATTCTTTTTTGAACATCGGCGCGATTGGCAAGGCAACCAGTCATTATTATTTGTACATTTCGTTTCTTCTCTTTACGTAAATTGTTGATCATGCTGTACGCTCTATTTTCAGCGGTTTGTTTGATGCCACATGTATTAAAAATAACCAAGTCAGCTTCTTTAATATTGTCACTACTGGAAAAATTGTGCTCCTCTAAAAAAGCAGCAATTCGTTCACTGTCGCTAACATTCATCTGGCAACCAAAAGTTTTGATAAAATAATTCATAGAAAATAACGCAACATGAAACATGCGAAATATATAAGGTATGCAAAAATAAAATTTTTTAGATTTTGTTTTTTATTTCGAAAGAAATCTTATTAACAAATTCGTCAATTGGCATTGTTTGTTGCTCGCCTCGACGAAGCTCTGTGGAGGCGGGCTCCTTTATTCCGCGAGTTCTGATGGCTACTGTTTTATCATTAACTTCTTTTTCTCCAACCACAATGATGTATGGAGTTTTCATTTTTTCTGCTTCAGAAATTCTTTTTCCAAGTGATTCAGCTTTGTCGCTAAGTTCTACGCGGATATCATTTTCTGATAATTTGTTTTTAACTTCTTCAGCGTAGTCTGCAAATTTTTCAGAAATTGGTAAAATGGCAACTTGAACAGGGGAGAGCCAAAGAGGAAAGGCTCCGGCAAAGTGTTCAATAAGGAGCATCATAAATCTTTCATATGATCCTAAAATTGCTCGATGCACCATAACAGGAGAGGATTTTCCTCCTTCGTTATTGGTATATTCCAACTCAAATCTCTTTGGAGTAGCAAAATCCAATTGCACTGTTGGAATTTGAATTTCTTTGCCAAGAGAATCGCGAAACATGAAATCAAGTTTTGGTCCATAAAGTGCAGCTTCTCCCTCGTGTTTGATCGCATTTAATCCCATCTCATCTGAAATATCTTGCAGCATTTTCTCGCAGACATCCCAATCAGTAGTTTCGCCAATGTATTTTTCTGGATGTGCGTAATCTCGTACTGAAAGTGAAACACTGTGGTTTTCCCACATGCCAAGTGATGTATAAAAATTTTGGATAATTTCTATCATGTTTTTCACTTCTTGCTTCACTTGATCAATGGTGCAAAAACTGTGACCGTCTTCAACCGTGATTGCAATTACGCGTTGAAGACCTCCAATTTCTCCTGGTTTTTCATCGCGATATTGTTTTTCACTTTCCATATAGCGAATAGGAAGGTCTCGATAGGAGCGAGCTTTGGAAGCAAAAATTTGAGTTTGATGAGGACATTGCACTGGCTTCATCACATAATTTTGTTTGTAATGTGATGCTACTTGGAAAAGTTCATCTCCAAATTTTTGAGCATGTCCTGATTTTTCATATAAATCAATTTTAGCAAGATGAGGAGTTGAAACTTTTTGAAAACCATATCCTCGGCAAACTTTTTCAATATGTTTTTGCAACTCATCCTTGATGATTGTTCCGTTTGGTGTGAAGAGGGGAAGTCCCGGTCCAACCAAATCTGAAAAGCAAAACAGATCCAATTCTTTCCCAAGCTTGCGATGATCTCTTTTGGCAGCCTCATCAACGAGATGAAAATAGTTTTTGAGTCCTTCTTTATTTTCAAACACCACTCCGTAAATTCTTTGCAGTTGTTGCTTGGTGGCGTCTGCTTTCCAATATGCTCCAGAAATTTTTGTTAGCGCAAAAGCATTGTGTTGAATTTTGCCAGTTGATTCGATGTGTGGTCCGGTGCAGAGATCAACAAAATGTCCAGATTTATAAATCGTTACAGTTTCATTTCCAGCCTTATGAAGATCATCAATGAGTTCCAATTTTAAAGTCTGATCAAGCTGCTTGAATTTTTCCATGGCATCATCAATTGAAACCTCAGCTTTTTCAAAAGCATGGTTTGCTTTGATGATTTCTTTCATCTTTTCTTCCAAGAGTGGCAAATCTTCAGGGATAAGTGTGCGTGGAAGTTCAAAGTCATAGTAAAATCCATTTTCCACGGCAGGTCCAATTCCGAATTTTGCCTCTGGAAACATTTCTAAAACAGCGGCTGCTAGGATATGTGCAGTTGAATGACGGATTAGTTCGAGTTTGTTGATTTCTGATTTCATATTTTTTCTGGTTACATTAGTCATTGGCAGTAGGACGAGTCTTTAGTCTCTAGTCACTGGTCTGCCAAAATAAATTATATTTATTAAGAAAATTTACTCCAGCTTTGTTTAAGTCTAAACATTTGTTTTCCTACTATTTCGTATTCATCAATTAGTAACTGAACCGATTTGGCATTAATATTATTAGCATAAATATCTCGTATCTGGCAAAGACTTACAATAGACTCATTATTTTCCGCCATCGCATCATCCAAATATTTGTGAAAACCTCTCTTCTGATGTTTTTTGCCAAAGCCTTCTGCGATTAATCTTGGAATTGCCTTGGATGATCTTCCGAGTTGATCAGTTAAACCAAATTTTTCTGCTGATGGAAGTTTTACAATGACCTTAGTGCATACAATAATAGATAATTTATATGATCTTTGATAAACATCTAAATCTGTGTAACTTTTTATTTTTGTTTTTTCTAATGACATATGGCCAATGACTAAACTTACTGCTAATGACTTTTGTTACTTTTTAATAAAATAAAAACCCTAAACAATACAGTGAAAACAAGTTAATGTTTTCGTATCGAGACTCTATCTGGCGATAGGGTGGTTCCACTCGATTTCCCGTATTATTTGGGCACTTTGTGCGCTTGTTCGTAAGCAGCTTAATCGGAGATTTTTAGAGCGAGTTGGTAGTTCGCAATCTCATTAAATTGTCCTTTTACTATAGGTCTATTTGCATTTTACCGCAATATTGACATTTTTGCAATTTAGGAGTATAATTATATATTCTTTTTGATTAAAAAAAGATCCTCAACCCTGGGGCGAAGGGTATATTAAAATCGGGCAAAATGAGCCTGAAAGGAGCGACAAAATGAGTACAACAGCGGAAGTTCTTGAAAAATTGAGGGGTTTGGATGGTCCAACAATACTTGCTATCGTTGATGCGTTTGGTGGTAGGGAAAATCTCGATGCAGTTTTACGTGGTGAAAAAAAGATGGCTTTTGAAGATGTCATCAGAAAACTCATCGATAAAAATGGTCGTTGTATTCCGAAGGAACTGACTGGCAATGTTTGCGATCCGAACAAGAATTTCAAGCTTGTCCAGCCGAAGATTGACTATGCAGAGCGGATTAATAGTTTGACCAGTCTTTACGCTGAGAGTATGCAGTTGATTTCTACTGAAGAATTTGCGAAAAGAAGCGAAGAGTTGTTTGAGCAATTGAGAAATGATTCACTTCTTTTGAATTTGCTCAATGGCGTGTGGTTGCCGATCTGCCTTCCGAAGCTTGAAGTCACTGACTACGGAAAAAGTCTGGAAGAAATTTTTCTTGTCGTGGCGGAAAAATCTTACAGGCAGCAATTTCCCAATCGTAGTTTCAACAACTACCGCAAAGGAGAATTGACTGGCAAGGTAGGAATCATTGAAGGTAGTGGGCACGAGAAACTTCTTGCAAAAATGGCAGAAGGTCCGGTGGTGGGAATATTATTTTTTCCAACGCAAGGATTTTCTATTAATGCAGGCAGACAGCAGATGGCCGTGCTCCCGGAATCATTGTTGCTTTCTGGCGCAATTGATATCATGACTGCTGTGGCAATGTATCCTGATGTGTTGGGAAAGAATTACAACACTCCCGGATATCTCTGCGCTGCAAATTCATGGCAGTCCGCCGAGTATTCTCTCTACGCTAAGGCTAACGATGGCTACTTCAACTTTAACTGCACCGACAACCTTGCGGATGCGAACGACAGCTACTCGTCTGGCTTGCTCTTCATCGGGTAGGCTGCTCTTGGACTTTTTTTCTTTGGATCTTGGATCGGAATTTTGGTCTTTGGTCTTTAGAAAATTTTTTATGCGCGTGATACTGAAAAGTATTGCGCGCTTTTCTTTTCTAAAAATTTTTGATATATTGATAAATGAGAATAGGTTAATGAATCTTGATTTATGGATCAAGGTCGCCGAAATCCTATGATTCTTCATAGAGCATCAGAATCTTGTTGTCACGTTGAGATTGAATTAATTCAGACTGCAAGAGAGCATGCGAAGAACTTAGACACTACTTGTTTTTCTCTTGCGCTCACAATGGGCGAAATAAAATTCAAGAGATGATATTTTTCATTTCTGGTGAAATGGAAGGAGAAAAGCAAATTCATGGCAGTCCGCCGAGTATTCTCTCTACGCTAAGGCTAACGATGACAACTTCAACTTCAACAACACCGACAACCTTGCGAATGCGAACGACAACTACTCGTCTGGCTTGCTCTTCATCGGGTTGTGTCTATTGTAAAAAAGGAGCTCAATGCGAGCTCCTTTAGCTTTTTTAATTCAATGATTTTTGCCAACCGCCCAGCATGCGTCCGATTTCTTGAAGCTGTTTTTGAATCGCAATATATTTTTTTGTATCAAGCATCCTTATGTCATTTGCAATGCGAATAAATATTTTGAGCGCATCGAATTTTATATTAGCTTGTTTGATGAAAATTTGTTTCTCATTTTTGGGAGCGCTTGAGGCAGCAAGCAACAATTCCAAAGTTGCAATAATGTATTCTTCGCACTTGCTTCCTAACACATACTTATCTTTTTTGGGAAATAATTTGGAAAATTCATAAAATGTTTTGTAAAGCGTATAAACTTTTTTGATTACAGGAATCTCATTATTAGCATAAGTGTTCATAAGTATATGTATGATGAATTGATTAGTCTTGAAAACATTTTTCAATCTTGGAAAGAATTTAGAAATGGAAAACACGGCAGGCGAGACGTGCAAATTTTTGAAAGATTTTTGGAGGATAATCTTTTTCTTTTGCAAGAAGAGCTTGAGAATCAATCATATCAACATGGAGAATATGAAATTTTTCATATTCATGATCCGAGGCACAGAATTATAAGTAAGGCGACAGTAAGAGATCGTATCGTGCAACATTTGGTGTTTGAGAAGCTGAATGATATTTTTGATCCACATTTCATTTTTCATGCTTATTCATCAAGAAAAAACAAGGGAACACATCTTGCAGTCAAAAATCTTTTAAAATGTTTGCGCAGGGAAAGTAGAAATTTTACTCGACCGGTTTTTGCACTAAAATGTGACATCAAAAAATTCTTTGCCAGCATAAATCAAAGAAAACTTTTGCAATTGATTGCGTGTAAGATTGCAGATGAGAAATTTATGCGACTAGTCGAAGAAATTATCCTTAGCTTTTCCTCCGAGGATGTTTCCGTGGTGGGGGGGTCTTACGGGATGAATTTTTTGAAGAAAAACGAGGTGTGCCAATTGGTAATATAACGTCGCAGATATTTGCTAATATATATCTCAATGAATTGGACTGGTTCATAAAAAGAAAAATTAAAGCGAAAAATTATTTTCGTTATGCAGATGATTTTATTATTATACACCAAGATGAGGCATATCTTAATGATATTTTAAATTTGATAGATGAATTTTTGGAAAAAGAATTGAAATTGCAGCTACATCCAAGCAAGGTTTCAATTGATAAATTTCATCAAGGCATAGATTTCTTAGGATATGTTTTGAGACCGCATCACTCAGTTTTGCGGACAAACACAAAAAGAAGGATGTTTAAAAAGCTAGGTAAGAAATATGCTGATTTCCAAGAGGGTTTAATTTCAGAGAAAAAGCTTAATCAAAGTCTGCAATCTTATTTGGGAATTCTAAAGCATTGCAAGGGTCACAATATTCAAAAACAAATTGAAAAAATATACACTTTCCGTCGGCCGACGGAAAGTGTATAAAAATATCTTAAATTTGTATGTCTGTTTATTTATGAATGCAGCATTTTTTATTTTAACAAAAAAACCAAAAATCAGCGGTCGTATGTTACTTGGTTTTTTTGTTTTAGGATTAAGCCAGCTCTGCGTTTCCGCCGTTTACGATTGTTTTGATTTCATCTAAAAGTGTCGGACTATGCTTAATGGAAAAAGGTGTTTCAAGCTTGTTTTCTTGATGATGCAAAAATACTTTGCAGGGTCCAATAGCACAAGTGTTGAAAAATTTTGATAAATTGTGGATTATTTCCGGCGTGGCATTTTTGGGTAAGGTAATTACTAATTTTCTGGTTGATTGTTCTGGTGAATCGTTGTTAATTGTTTGTTGATTTCCGCTGTCTCCAGCTTGAGAAGGCGGTTTATTTTTGTCGTTATCATCTCTAACTCCGTAAGTTTTTTTTGTAGCTTCCACTCGCAAATAATTTTCAATCTCACCGCGATTGAGTTCCTTGGCTTCGTCGACAATTAATTTGTAAACACCATCTTTATCAGAAAGTCTGCCTTCTGCAATAATCATTCTTTCTTCTTCCCAAACACTTCCAATTCGTTCCAACACTTTTGGAAAAACCAAGACTTCTATTTTTCCTTTGGTGTCTTCAAGCATCACAAAAAGCATGGTTTCCTGGCGCTTGGTTAGAATTTTTTGAATTTTTTGAATTACTCCACCGACAGCAATTTTTTGTCCAACCAATTCTGGAGTTAATTTGTCCAGTGAAACGGCCACCTTATCAATATAGGATTGGTATTCTTTAACGGGATGTCCACTTACATAAAGACCAAGCAACTCTTTTTCCCATTTTAGTTGTTGTCTTTTTGAGGCTGGCTCAACTTCAAGCAGTGGGACTTGTGGTGTTTCCAGGATGGCTTCTCCAAATAAACTTACTTGGTTTGAATTTTTTGATTTTTGTACACTTTTTGTGAACATTAAAATTTGCTCCATGCTTTCCACGATTTGATTTCGTTCTCCAAGTTCATCGAGTGCACCAACTTTTGCCAACGCATCGATAGATTTTTTGTTGAGATCTTTTGTTTCTACGCGTTCCAAAAAATCTCCCAATGATTTGAATTTTCCTCCACGTTTTCTTTCTGCCACAATTTCATGTGCTATGACATGACCAACATTTTTAATTGCATTAAATCCAAATCGAATTTTTTCTGTTCCGCCAGTATCTGTGATTACTGCGAAATCTTCAAAACTTTCATTAACATTTGGCGCAAGAACTTGAATGCCCATGTCGTGGCATTCAGCAGCTTCAATGGCGATGCGATCAATGTTATCTTGATCAGATGTTTGCAGTGCTGCCATGAAAGCCGCTGGATAATGAGCTTTAAGATAAGCTGTTTGATATCCAATGATTGCATAACAAGCAGCATGACTTCTGTTAAAACCGTATCCAGCAAAAGGTTCAATAAAAGAAAAAACTTTTTCTGCTATTTCTTTTGTGCTGCCATTAGCCACGCAGCCCTCAACGAATTTTATTTTTTGCTCCTTAATTAATTCAAAAATTTTCTTTCCCATTGCTTTTCTCAGCACATCAGCTTCACCCATGGTAAATCCTGCCAAGTCGCGAGCAATTTGCATAACCTGTTCTTGATAGACAGCTACGCCATAAGTATTTTTCAAAATTGGTTCAAGTTTTGGATGAACATATTTTATTTTTCGTCCATGTTTGCCGGAAATAAAATCAGGAATCCAATCCATTGGCCCAGGACGATAGAGTGCTACCATCGCGATGATATCTTCGATAACCGTTGGTTTTAGCATCTTGAGGTAACGTTTCATGCCAGAACTTTCTAATTGAAAAACTCCGGTAGTTCGTGCTTCTTGCAAAAGTTCGTAGGTCTTTAAATCATCAATCGGAATGGTGTCGATATCGATATCGATACCCTTGGTTTTTTTAACAATTCGCAGAGTATTTTGAATAATGGTAAGATTTTTTAATCCCAAAAAGTCCATCTTTAATAATCCAATTTTTTCTACGTAAGAAGATTTGGTTGAAGAAGAATATTGCGTTACGGTGCCTTCTCGCGATCCAGTAATGTTTTGAATAGGGGAATAATACGTCACGGGTTCTTTGGTAATCACAACTCCACAAGCATGCATTCCAGCATGTCTAATGACGCCTTCTAATCGCATTGCGCTGTCGATGAGCTTCCGAGCATCTTCAGAGGAATTGTAATGGTCTTTAAATTCTGGAACTTCTTCTAATGCTTTTTTAATCGAAGTAAACATCGGAATCATTTGAGAAGTTTTGTTGCAAAAATCATAGGGAATTCCTAACGCTCTGCCGGTGTCTCGAATTGCGGCGCGGGCTGCCATAGTTCCAAAAGTAATTATTTGTGAAACATGATCGTTGCCATATTTTTGACGAACATAATTTAAAACATCTTCTCTTCTGTCGTCGGCAAAATCCATATCAACATCGGGCATTGAGACACGTTCTGGATTAAGAAATCGTTCAAAAAGTAAGTTATATTCAATTGGATCAACATTGGTAATTCCAGTTAAATATGAAACAAAACTGCCAGCCGCGCTTCCGCGTCCCGGACCCACCACGATTCCATTGGCACGTGCCCAGTTAACGAAATCCTGTACAATTAAGAAATATGATCCATATCCGCATTTTTCAATAACAGAAAGTTCGTAGTCCATACGTGTGCGATGAATTTCTGTGATATTTTCGCCATATTTTTTCTTGAGACCTTTTTCGCAAAGTTCAATCAGATATGACATGTCTGTTTTTCCCTCTGGCACATCAAAATGGGGAAGTTGTGTTTCTCCCATTTTTATTTTGAAATCGCATTGGTCAACGACAAGTTGTGTGTTGGAAAGCACTTCTGGATTGTCAGGAAAGCCTGCCAAAACTTCTTCAGGACTACGCAAAGATAAATCAAAATCCATCAGATTCATACGATCAGACTCATATACTTTACGGTTAGTTTGTACGCAAAGTAAAATATCTTGAGCACTGGCATCTTCCTTGTTAACGTAATGAACGTCGCAAGTGGCAACCACCGGCAGGTCAATTTCTTTGGCTAACTTGAAAATTCCCTCATTGGCGATTGCTTGGCTGGGATATTTTTTATGATCTTGAACTTCCAGAAAAAAACCTCCTTCATCAAAAATATCTTTGTATTCCAAAGCTAATTCTTTAGCTTTGTCATAATTTCCCATGATAATTTGAGCGGGAATTTCTCCTTCTGTGCAGGCAGATAAACCAATTAAACCTTTGGCATATTTTCTCAGAAGTTTTCTATTAATTCTTGGCTTATAATAAAACCCATCCAAATGCGCCAGGGAAACAAGTTTCATGAGGTTGTGATATCCTTCTTCATTTTTTACTAGCAAAATTAGGTGATACCTCTTGCGATTTTCAGCGGTCGCGTCTTTTGAGGTATAATCGCCAGCTGTCACATACATTTCACAACCAATGATTGCCTTGATTCCTTTCTCCTTTGCTTTGATAAAAAGTTCCACCGCACCATACATAACGCCGTGATCAGTAAGTGCAATCGAATCCATCCCTAATTCCAAGGCGCGATCAATCAGATCGTCGACTTTGCCGAGACCATCAAGAAGACTATAGTGAGAATGGACGTGGAGATGAGTATACTTCATGGGAAAATTTTCAATTTTCAATTTTCAATTTTCAAACAATGAATCAATTTTTAAATTTTGAAATTGTGTCATTGAAAATTGTTTAGAAATTAGGAATTGGAAATTAGAAATTAAAAAACCTCACTATAAATAGTGGGCTATAAAATGCAGATATTAATATATTGAAAAATAAATCTTGTTCATATGCTTATTTTATCTCCATCCCCCAGGGACAAGGCCATTGGGTTTTGCAAGATATTTTAATGATTTAATAATATCACATTATATACAAAATACAAAATAAGATGTACTATCCTTATATGCAAAATTCCACTTTTATTTTAGAAAAAGACTTTGCTGCTAAGGGATTTACTCACATTATTGGGACTGATGAGGTCGGACGTGGACCGCTTTGTGGTCCGGTTTTGGCATGTGCTGCTATGTTTAAGGACATTAACTTTGAAATTTCTGCTGATAAACAGAAGCAATTCGATCTTATTAGGGATTCTAAAAAAGTTTCCGAAAAGCAGCGCGAAGAAGTTTTTGATTTTATTTGTGAGAATTTTTATATTGGAATTGGACTTTGTGATCATGAAACAATTGATCGTATAAATATTTTGGAAGCAAGTTTTTTGTCGATGAAAAAAGCAATTCAGGAACTTAAGCGGAACATGGGAAAGGAAATTTGGGGTAATGTAGAACCAAGATACGTAGTTCTTGTGGATGGCAATAAACAGATCCCGAATCTTTCAATGGAGCAATATGCTGTGGTGGGAGGGGATAAATTGGTAAAATCAATTTCAGCAGCTTCGATTGTTGCAAAAGTTACACGCGACAGAATGATGCAAGAGTTTCATCTTAAATATCCTCAATATGGCCTGGATAAGCACAAGGGATATGGAACAAAGATGCATATGGCTGCCTTGTCTAAATATGGGCCTTGTGAAATTCATCGAAAATCATTTGCTCCAGTCAAAAAAGCGATTAATGAGCTTCTGGCTGTGGGATTTGACCCATCCCTGAGATAATGTTGCAAAATATTGCTAAATCTTGCCAAAATAAATATTTAATGGTAAATTAGTTATTAGTTAAATAGCTGTTAATTAAAAATGTTCTGGGATTTATTAAGGCTGTAATAAAGGTATTTTGTTAAACTTTATGAACTTTATAAACTTTACGAACTTTAAGAACTAATTTTATGTCAGTACCAAAACAACGACACACAAAACAAAGAAGGGATGCAAAACGTGATCGTTTTGCAATTGAGCAAGTAAAAACTCAGACTTGTTCAAAATGCGGCAAAGACAAACTTGCACACAGAGTTTGTCCGCATTGTGGCTTCTATAAGGGAAATGAGGTTGTGAATACAGTTAAAAAAGTAGCAAAAAAATAAAAACGCGATTCGAAACAACGAATGACATTCGAATCTGCGAACAAAATGCAAAAAATGTTTTCGTAGATTTGTGTACGTTTCGTAGTTTCGTATCGGTAAACAAACATGGCGAACAGGCACCTTCAACGTTCGGTAGCAATGCAGGCTCTTTTTGAGTGGGATTTTCAAGGTAGACATGATAATCAAATTGATGAGATTATTTCTCGTAATGTAAAAGAATTTGCACCTGGAATTGAAGAATCTGGTTTCGTTGATGCATTGGTTAATGGAACATTGAAAAAAAGATCATTGATTGATGCTTTGATTGAGAAATGTGCTCCTGAATGGCCACTTGATCAAGTTACGATTATAGATAGAAATATCTTGCGTTTGGGTATTTTTGAACTTATGCATGGAAATTATGGAGAGGTTCCCCCAAAAGTTGCTATCAATGAATCAATTGAGCTTGCCAAAACTTTTGGCGGAGAGAGTAGTGCACGTTTTGTTAACGGTGTTCTTGGCACTATTTATCGTGAAATGGGCGAACCGATGAAAGATGATAGCACTAAGAAACACAAGGAAATATCTGAAGAAAAGATAGAAAAAGTGGAGGAGGAAAAAAATGAAGCGCAATAATTAGTTTTTTAAAATTTTTAATTTAAAATTTTTAATTTGAAATGAATTTTTAATGTTCTAATTTTTTCCGCCAGCTGGCGGACTAAGAATTTGGTCATTAGGATTTGTTTCGAAATTCGAAATTCGAAATTCGAAATTTTTTATTTTATGGTTGAGTCTTTGGCTAAAAAAATTGGTGTTAAATTTAATGATATTGAATTGCTAAGGCAGGCGGTAACTCATCGTAGTTATTTGAATGAAAATCGTGATTATGCACTTGATCACAATGAGCGTCTGGAATTTTTGGGGGATGCTGTCTTGGAACTTATAATTACAGAATATTTGTATAATAATTATAAGAATCCAGAAGGTGAACTTACAAGTTGGAGGAGTGCACTTGTTAACGGAGAAATGCTTGCACACGTGGCTCAGGAAATTGGGGTGGAAAAATATCTATTGATGAGTCGCGGAGAAGCAAAGGATAAGGGTCGTGCTAGGCAATATTTGTTGGCTAATGCGCTGGAGGCTATTATTGGGTCAATTCATCTTGATCAGGGATATGACTCTGCGAAAAAATTTGTTTTGGCAAATGTGGCAACAAGATTGGCTGAGATTTTGGAAAAGAAATTATACCTTGATCCAAAGAGTTTTTTTCAGGAAAAGGCTCAAGAGAATAGCAAGGTTACTCCTTCATATAAAGTTATTAAAGAATGGGGGCCTGATCACGATAAGCATTTTGTGGTTGGAGTTTATCTGGGAGATGAATTGGTGGCTGAAGGAGAAGGTAACTCAAAGCAAGAGGCTCAACGAGAAGCTGCACGTCTTGGGCTGGAGGCGAAGAAGTGGATCTAAAAAATATATTTTTATTACCAATTATTTCCTATAGTTTTTATTTGAAAGTCTGTTGTTTAAACGCAGGCTTTTAATTTTTTAATTCACATTTGGTTGTCAATTATAGGCAAAAATAGTATAATATACCTATAAAATAAACTTTTTAAAATAAAAATGTATGCCCGGTAGTGAAAATTCAAAAAGATTAATTTAACTTATGAAATTATAGAAATTTTAAATAACATATAAAATAAAAATTAAAAAGACGAGATTTTTTGGGCAAAGCCCATTTGAATTTCTACTACCGGGTATGTTTGAAATTCTCATAAAAAATGGAACAATTATTGATGGAAGTGGTCAACCAATGTTTAGAGGTGATGTTGGGATAAGTGATGGAAAAATTATTCAGATTGGAAACTTGCATAACGAGAGTGCTGAAATGGAAATTGATGCTACTGGAAAATATGTCACACCGGGATTTATAGATGTAAATAATCATTCTGATACTTATTGGCGTCTTTTTTTGGATCCTGCTTTGGAGAGTCTTGTGTATCAAGGAGTGACAACCATTATTGGTGGAAATTGTGGAACATCGCTTGCGCCATTAACAAATCATGAAGTGATGAAATCTATTCAAAAATGGACTGACATGAGAAGTGTCAGCTTTAATTGGTTGAGTATGAAAGAATTTTTGGCTGAGGTTGAAAAGAAAAAAATTGCCCTAAATTTTGCCACGCTAATAGGTCACGGAACATTGCGTCGAGGATTGGTTGGTGATGAGGTTCGTGATATTAGTCCAGATGAAATGAAGGTAATGAAAAAAATGCTAGCCAAGGCAATGAAAGAAGGTGCTCTGGGTTTCTCAACTGGCTTGGTTTATACTCATGCCAAATTAGCGTCATCACGTGAAATTGCAGAATTGGCTGAGATTGTAAAAAAATATGATGGGGTGTATACAACACATATCAGAGGGGAGTCTCATGATTTAATACGAGCAGTTGAAGAAGCAATAAGAATTGCTCAAATAACTGGTGTTAGATTGCAGATTTCTCACTTGAAAGCTATGGGCAAAAAGAATTGGCCTTTTATGGAAGAGGCATTGAATTTGATTGAAACTGCCCGCACGAGTGGAGTGGATGTACATTTTGATATTTATCCGTATACATCAACCGGAAGTGTTTTGTATATCTTGCTTCCAGATTGGGTTACTGAGGGAGGTCGCAACATGATGCTTTCAAGATTGAAGGATCAAGAAACTAGAAAAAAAATAATTAAAGAAATGAAGACAAGTGAGCATGATTATTCAAAAATAACAATATCAATTTCTTCCTTGGACAAAACATTAAATCATAAAAAAATTACAGAAATTGCTCAATTGCAAAATAAAAGCGTTGAAGATGCCATTATTGATGTTCTTATTGCTAGTGATGGACGCGTAGTTACGATGATGGAAGTGCTTAGTGAAAAAAATGTAGATAAGGGTGTTATTAATCCATTTTCAATAATATCTTCAAATGGTTCGGGTTACAACACGCAACATCGAGAGACTGGAGAAGTTGTCCATCCAAGAAATTTCGGATCTTTTCCTAGGGTTCTTTCAACATATGTGAAAGAGCGTGGTGTCGTTGGATGGGAAGAGGCGATTTATAAGATGAGTGGTTTGCCAGCTAAAAAATTTAAAATACCTAATCGTGGTATCATTGAAAAAGGTAATTATGCAGATGTGCTTGTGTTGGATCCGTTAAATGTTCGCGATGAAGCTACAGTTGAAAATCCTTATCAATATGCACATGGAGTGGAATGGGTTATTGTTAATGGTCAATTGGCTGTAAAAAAGGGATTGATAACTCAGGCACGTGCCGGCGAGGTTATTCGTCGTAAATCATCACTTTTTGAATTCTAGATTAACCAACAACTAACAATTAACAACTAACAACTAACAACAAACAAACAATAATAAATGTGAATAAGTTTAGATTTTTAGAGTGGACTGTATATAAGGATTCACAAAAATTATACTTGATAATTTTTGAAATAGTGCATATACTCCCTAGAGAATATAGGTTCGAAATAGGTGCGCAATTGATGAGAGCTGCGCTTTCAGTTATATTGAATATCGCAGAAGGTGGAGGAAAAGAATCTGACAAGGATTTTAATCGTTTTCTTGATATCTCACTTGGTTCTCTGTATGAGGTATTAGCGGGCGTAGATACGTTAAGAATCACAGGGCTTTTAAGTAGTGAGAAATATCAAGAAATTTATTCATTATGTGAAGTTATATCTAAACAACTCGGAGGATTTAAAAAGAAATTGAAAAAATAATTGATTTAATGTTGATAGTTATATGTTGATAGTTGATAGTTATTTCAAGAACAAAAAAATAACAGTCATGGGTATTGGTCTTCATGGTGGCGGAGTTGGCACTGTGAAGTTTTTGGTGGCGCAAGGAGCTAAGGTTATTGCAACTGACCTGCGAACAAAGGAGCAATTAAGCGTAGCGCTGGAAAAATTAAAAGGGCTTAAGAATGTTGAATATGTGCTTGGTCATCATCGAATGGAAGATTTTTCAAAGGTTGATATGGTCATTAAAAATCCAGCAGCCTCTTGGTCTGATAAACATATTAAATTTGCTCTTGAAAGCAAAGTTCCGGTGGAAATGGATTCAAGTCTTTTTTTTAAGCTTTGTAAAAATAAAATAATTGGAGTAACTGGAACTAAAGGAAAAACTACTACAGCTACTCTTATTTATGAAATTTTAAAAACAGTTGGAAAAAATCCAATAAAGATAGGTATTGGGCAAGTTTCTGTGTTGGATAAGTTATTGCTGTTAAAAAAAGATTCAATTGTGGTGTTCGAGCTTTCTTCTTGGCGGCTTTCTGCTTTGGGACGAGCAAAGCTTAGTCCGCACATAGCCGTGTTTAAAAATATTATGCCTGACCATTTGAATTATTATGGCACGATGGAAAAATATTTTCAGGATAAAAAATATATTTTCACAAATCAAAAACCCAAAGATTGGTTGATTATGAATAATGATGACGAACTTCTTAAGGAGGCAACCAAGGAAGTTCCTGCTCAAGTTGTGCGCTTTTCATATGAGCCACTTAAACGTAGTAGAGCTGTTTTTATCGAGGATGACGCTATATATCTTAATAATGGAATTGATGTAAAAAAAATAGTTTCAATCAAGGACATTCTTATTCCTGGAAGACACAATCTTTCCAATGTAATGGCTGCAATTGGAGCAGTGTATGCCTTTGGTGTTAGTGCAGCAGAAATTAAGAAGGCTTTGCCGCAATTGAAGGGTGTCTCACATCGCTTGGAATTTGTGCGTGAGCTTGGAGGTGTGAAATATTATAACGATACAGCGGCCACAATTCCTGACGCAGCTATTTCCGGCCTCAATGCTTTTGAAAAGCCAATCATTTTGATTGCGGGTGGGACTGATAAAAATTTGGATTTTACTGATTTTGCAAAAGAAATTTTTGAAAAAACAAAAAATACTATTTTATTAAAAGGTAATGCGACAGAAAAGCTTCTTGCAAAACTTGGAAAAATTGCTAGTGAAGAATTTTTGCGCAACATTGAAACTGTTGGTTCAATGGAAGAGGCAACTGCATTGGCTCAAAAAAAAGCTGAACAAGGTGATGTCGTTTTGCTTTCACCAGGAGCTGCTAGTTTTGGACTTTTTGCAAATGAATTTGATAGAGGGGATAAATTTCGGGATGCTGTGAAAAAATTGAAGTAATCCGATACGAAACTACGAAACATGTTTGAATCTACGAACAAAATGCTGAACCTTGATTTTTTAAGGGAAGCATTTTTTGTAAAAAGGCTTGTTTAAAGTAAAAAACAGCCCATGTATTGTGCATGTATTTGACACATGCTATTTTTTGTGCTAGACTGTACTGTTACCATTTAATGGTAATTTAAAGAGAATAGGCTCTTTAAAAATTCAAAAAAAGGAAAGGAACTAGCCATGAAAAAAGTAAAAATGGTTGGAAGTTCGGATCTGATGCCGAGCTGGTTTGAAAAGTTTGCAAAGATTTCAGCAGAAATTTGGAGACAGCTTTTATTGGGGATGAAAAATCCTGGCAAAGGTCTGACGCTGGATCATTTGCAGGCACTGGTGGAACATCGCAATCCATTTGCGAAGACACAATTCGCAGATGTTCAGTTAGATATTATTATTGACTGGCAGGATTTTTATCGGAAAACATTTGGTGGTTTTTGTGACTATTCAAATGTTAGAATCCCGGAAAAACCTGAGGGTGAGTGGCGGCTGCTTATCATTGAAGATCTTTCACTTGAGCAGCTTTACGCAAAATGCAAAGAGTTGTTTCCATGCTGGCGTTGGACAAATGATGATCTAGACAAGAAAGTTACCTGGAATGAGCGCAACGCAAAAGATGGCGTGCGTGCTATTTGGGTCAAGGATGTTCAGGAGGCAGATGAAAATTTGAAAAATCTTTCTGCTGATGATATCCAAGAAAAAGGCGTAAAGACTGAGACGTTGGCTGAGCGCTTGATTCATGAACTAAAGTTTTTTAATGAAACAGGCAATCATCTCGACATCAAAAATGTCACACTTTGTGCTGGCTCTCGCCGCTCCGATGGCCTCGTTCCGCGCGTGGTTTTCGATGGCGACAGGATGGACGTCGATTGGTACCGTTCCGACGGCGCCAGCGGCGGCCTGCGTTCCCGCGAAGTAGTTTCTTAACCTTTTTCCTATTTTACTTTTATCCTATGCGTCGCTTTCGGTACTCCGAAGCGACGCTCTTTTTATACATAAATAATCCACCAGCTTTAGCTGGTGGTTTTGATTACTGGTATTTTTTTGTTTTTTATATGGCTGATTAAAACTTATACACTTTCTGTCGGTCGACGGAAAGTGTATAATACAAATTGGCTAATACAATCGGTCTGATTATATTTTTTATAAAATAAAATTGGGTAGCGATTTGCCAAGTAGTTTTTTGAAACTGCTTGTCTGATTTTAACGAAGATTTGTTGAAAAACAATGCTTCATAAAAAAATCTGACTGTGAGTCAGAAAAACTCAGATAATTTTGTAAAAAATTGTCGGTGATACGGAAAGAATCAGACAAAATGCTGGCTCTCGCAACTCCGATGGCAACGTTCCGAACGTGAATTTCAATGACGACAAGATGAACGTCAATTGGTACCATTCCGACGACGCCAGCGACGGCCTGCGTTCCCGCGAAGAAGTTTCAAAACTGCCTATTGATAGACAGTGAAAAATCCTGCTCACTCCTGGGTAGGATTTTCACTTGTTGTAGCTCTTGTATTTTTCAAATATGAAATCCAATTGTTAGTGTCTTTTGAAATTTCTTGAAGTGAAGTTTGAAACAAAATATATTTTTTGTATTCAATGATATTAAGCTCATACATCATACGAAAAAAGCGTTTCAATTTTTCTATTTTCACACGAGCCACAAGGATTAGCTGTAGTTTGCTTGGTTTTGATACTAATGCAGCTTCGATAATAAGATCCATTATTTCCAAACAAGAATTTTCAATTTTTACATATATTCCAAATCGGTCGCGCTTGGAAAGTTTGGGGGAAAGCAAATAAATAGATTTATAAAATTCACAAATCTTATGCACCAAGGGAACATTTTTGAAATCATTGACTGTGCTGGGGGGGGGTGGTCTTAATTGTGAGGTTTTCCATGATGATTTATTTGAAAAAATAATTAGTCTCGAAAATTTGTTTTTTGCTTGGCGTGAATTTTGCCGTAGTAAAGGAACTAAACAAGATGTCCAGGAATTTGAATTTAATCTAGAAGATAATCTTTTTGCCTTGCATGAAGAACTAAAAAACAAATCATACCAACATGATCAGTATACCGCATTTAACGTTTGTGATCCAAAATTAAGACTAATTCATAAAGCAACAGTTAGAGATCGCGTTTTGCATCATGCAATTTTTCGAATTCTGTATCCCATTTTTGATAAATCTTTTGTTTTCGATTCATATTCTTGCAGGCTGGAAAAGGGAACTCATCGCGCAGTGAATCGGTTGGAGGAATTTTTGCAAAAAGCTAGCAGTAATAATCATAAAAATATTTTTGCACTCAAATGCGATGTTAGAAAATTTTTTTGATTCAATTGACCAGGATGTTTTATTGGAAATGATAAAAAGAAAAATAAAAAACAAAGATGCTTTTTTGCTTTTGGAAAAAATAATTAAAAGTTTTTCAAAAGGTCTGCCACTTGGGAATGTCACTAGTCAACTTTTTGCTAATATTTATCTCAATGAGCTTGATCAGTTCGCAAAACATATTTTGAGGGAAAAATATTATTTGCGATATTGCGATGATTTTATTTTTTTAAGTGAAAATAGGAAACATCTCGAGGAAATTGTTGCGCTGGTTGATAATTTTCTTGAAGATAGATTGAAATTAATTTTACATCCGAATAAAATAATAATTAGAAAGTATCGACAAGGTGTAGATTTTCTTGGGTATGTTGCGTTTCCTCATCATCGAATTTTTCGTGCAAAAACCAGAAAAAGAGTTTTGCGAAAAATCAAAGAAAATAGGGATAATTTTCAAAAGAAAATTATCTCAGAAAAAACATTTAATGGTAGTCTGCAGTCATATTTGGGAATATTAAGGCATTGTAATGGATACAATATTAAAAAAGATATCGAAAAGATAATCCACCATGATGCTACACATATTTGCGACCGTCAATAAGGGTAGTATTTTTTTATGAAATAAGAATATTTGGAATATAAACAAAAAAGCAAAGAGTAGTGGGAGTCTTGAAAAAAAGTCGTAAGTCTGTATAATTAGCCTATAGATGGAAATAAATTAATTTAGGCTTAAATTAGATAAATATGGCTGAATATTTTGAAATTATTGGTGGTAAAAAACTTTCAGGGTCAATCGATGTTAGGGGGTCAAAAAATGCGACTACACCTATTTTGGCTGCCACACTTTTGACCAAAGAGGAATGTGTTATTTCTAATATACCGCTTATTGAGGATGTGTATCGCATGATTGAAATTTTGGAAAGCATGGGCGTGACCGTTGTTTGGGAGGGGGAGCGAACAGTGAAAATTTGTGCTAAGGATCTCGATCCAGAAAAGATAGATTTGCATACCGTGAAAAAATTGCGCTCCTCAATTTTATTGTTGGGCAGTTTAAGTGCGCGCGCTGACAAATTCAAGATTGCTCATCCTGGTGGTTGCACAATTGGCAAGCGTCCTGTTGGAACGCATTTTGATGCCTTGGAAAAAATGGGAGTAAATATTATTCAAGATGAAAATTGTTATATTGTTGATGCGACAAAAAGAAAGGCTGGTAAAGTTGTGCTGCGAGAATTTTCAGTTACAGCAACTGAAAATGCAATGATGCTGGCTGCGGCGTTGCCAGGTAAGACAACTATCAAAATTGCAGCGGCTGAACCACATGTGGAAGATTTGGGAAAGTTCTTGATTTCTATGGGTGCAAAGATAACAGGTCTTGGAACGCATACTTTGGAAATTATTGGAAATGAAAAACTTTCCGGTGCCAAGCATGAAATAATTCCTGATGCCAATGAGGCCGCAACATTTTTGATTATGGGTGTGGCAACAAAAAGCCCAATCACGGTTAATAATGCGCGCGAAGAAAATTTGGACATAGTTTTAGAGAGACTCAGGCAATTTGGCGCAGATTTTGAAATTAAAGAAAATTCGATCACTGTTATTCCGCAAGAAAAATTGTTTGCAATCGAAAAGATTGATACGCGCACCTATCCCGGTGTTCCTTCTGATGTGCAGCAACCGCTTGGAGTTTTGGCTACGCAAGCTGAGGGTGAGACGATGATTTTTGACACGATTTTTGAAGGACGATTTAATTATCTAAGCGAGCTTGAAAAAATGGGAGCGCATTCTAAAATTCTGAATCCTCATCAAGCTGTCATCACCGGACCCGTTCAATTGAAAGGTGGTTCAATCAAAAGTTTTGACCTTCGCGCTGGAGCATCGCTTATTATTGCAGCACTTTGCGCCAAGGGAACCACGACGATTGATGAAATTTATCAAGTTGACCGAGGATATGAAAGGATTGAAGAACGCCTAGCTGCGCTTGGTGCTGATATTAAAAGGGTTACAAAATAAATTATTTCCCGTGTCATTCCCGTGAAAACAGCTTGCCCGCCTTTGGAGGGGGAATCCAGGTTACGTGTTTATTTATTAAATCGTTGATATTGAATGGGGCTGGATTCCCAGTCAAGCTGGGAATGACAGTTAATTTGTTTTAAGTGAAAAAAGAAAAAGCATGCTCACTTCCTAAAAAGAATTTATAAAAATATGACAGAAGAATTTAAAATTGGAAAACATTGTATTGGGGTTGGATGTGGCGCACTTATTTTTAATGATAAAAAAGAAGTCCTGCTGATGAAACGAAGTAAAAATTCCAAGAATCAGGCGCTTTGGTGGTCACAACCTGGTGGTGCAGTTGATTTCAATGAAAAGGCAATTGTTGCAACCAAAAGAGAGATTAAAGAAGAGCTAGGGATTGATATAGATATTTGGGCTGAGGTTCCACACATCGATCACGTTTTAAAGAAAGAACAACAACATTGGATGGCAATTCCATTTTTGGCTAAAATTAAAAAAGGAGTTCCAAAAATAATGGAGCCAAATAAATGCGATGAAATTGGTTGGTTTGCATTAGATAATCTTCCAAGCAAACTTACGCAAACAACAAAAGGTACCATTAAAAGCTACTTGGAAAAGAAATATATAAAATTATAATTGTTATGGAAAAATTTTATAATGCGATTGCGGAATTTCATAAGAAGAATGAAATGAAAGGGACGAATAATGAGGATATGCAATTTCGTTTGAATTTGATGACTGAGGAACTGGGCGAGTTGGCGCAGGCCGTGATGAAAGGGAAATCACGTGAGGAATTTTTGGAAGAGAATGTTGACCTGATTGTTTTGATTTTAGGAAATTTGATCAGCACTGGGATTCCTGTGGAAGAATTTGAAGAAGCCTTCTGGAAAAAGCACGCAAAAATAATGAGTAGAGAAAAAAGAAAATTAGAAAATGGAAATTTTAGAGTGTCAGAATTTAAGAGCTAAGCCGTTTGTCATTCCGGGCGAAGACCCGGAATCCAGCCCGTCTTTATCTCAATATAATTTATTATTTCAGGAAATGTAGTGTTAATTTGCGTCGGGTCTGGATTCCCGTTTTCACGGGAATGATACAATACTCAACTTTAGAAATTTGTAATTAAAAATTTGTAATTAGGAATTGATTCGAAATTCAAAATTCTTTTTAAATAAATGTTTATACGAAGAATTGGAATTTCAGCCAAAGGCTGATCAGCCTTTGGCTGAGATCTTGAATTGATATATAATTTGTTAATTATCTTGTACGATTATGTTTATCAGACGGATAGGTATAGATTTAGGAACAGCAAATACTTTGGTTTTTATACCGGGTAAGGGTATTGTCGTGAATGAACCATCAGTGGTGGCAGTTTCTCCGGTGGAGAATATTGTTTTGGCAGTGGGGAATCAAGCGCGCGAAATGCTTGGGCGCACACCGGACAATATTGTGGCGTCTCGTCCAATGAAAGATGGTGTGATTGCGGATTATCGCGTGACAGAAGCGATGTTGAAATATTTTATTAATAAAGTGACTGGAAAAGTTCGCATTTTTAAACCTGAGATTATGATTTCAATTCCGGCCGGAGTGACTTCGACTGAGCGTCGCGCTGTGATTGATGCGGCTGTGAAAGCTGGAGCAAAATCAGCGTACGTTGTGAAAGAACCACTTTTGGCTGCAATTGGTGCTGGAATTCCGATTCATAATGCTTCTGGCAATATGATTATCAATATTGGTGGTGGTACATCTGAAATCGCAGTAATTTCGTTGGGCGGTGTTGTGGCAGCGCACAGCGCACGCGTGGGTGGTAATAAATTTGATCAAGCAATTTCTGATTATATTAAACGAAAATATGGCTTGGCAGTTGGGGATAGAACTGCTGAGGATATTAAAAAAGAAATTGGATCTGCGATTGCGCAAGTTAAGGAAGATCATATGGAAGTGCGTGGACGTGATCTTATGGGAGGCTTGCCAAAAACAATTAAAATTTCTTCCAATGAAGTGACTGAGGCTTTGCAAGATGAGTTGAGAGAGGTTATTAATGCCATTAAAAAAGTTTTTCAAGAAACTCCTCCAGAATTGGCTGCTGATATTATGGACAAAGGAATGATTCTTTCAGGAGGTGGAGCGCTGCTTCGCAATCTTGATCAACTAATCACGAAAACAATTGGTGTACCGTGTTATGTTGCTGATGACCCATTGTTTTGCGTGATCAAGGGAATTGGAATTGCTCTTGATAATCTTGAGGTTTATAAAAGGACGATTACTTTGTCTAAGTAGTGGCTAGTGTTTCGTTCGAATACGTTTTTATTTTTGTCACGGAGAAATAATTGCAACTTTTGACATGAGCTTTTCATCGCTCGCTCGGAAATTGAAAGAGTACTTTCATTTCACTCGACTTCGCTTGAAAATAACACCAAAGAGACTTATTTCTAGTGAAAAAATAAAAAGTATTCTCACTCACATCTTTATGAAAATAGTATAATGAAAATTGGTATTGATGGCTCTCGGGCTTTTATAGAAAACAGAACTGGAATTGAAGAATATTCATATCAAGTCATCAAAAACCTGCGTGATAAATTAAAGGATCATCAGGTTGTTTTGTATGTTAAAAAAACTTACAACTTACAACTTACAACTTACAACGGAGTTGTTAAAATTAATGATTTGGAATTGCCAAAAAGTTGGCGAATAAAGGTGATTAAATTTCCTAGATTTTGGACGCAGCTTGGCTTATCCTTGGAAATGTTATTACACCCAGTTGATGTTCTTTTTGTGCCTGCTCATACTGTGCCAGTTGTTCACTCTAAAAATACTGTTGTAGTTATTCATGGGTTAGAATATGAATTTTGTAAAAAATCTTATTCTTGGTGGGATCGTGTTTATATGCGCGGAACGATTAAGAAATCATGTCAGTGGGCAAAAACTATCATATCTGTATCTGAAAATACAAAGTTAGACTTAGTTAGATTGTACAATGTAAAAGAAGATAAAGTGCGTGTTATATATGAGGGATATGATAATTTCCAATTTCCAATTTCCAATTTCGAATCAAATCAGAATGAAAAAATTTCGAAAATTAAAACATTAGAAATTTATTCAAAATTCAAAATTCAAAATTCAAAATTTCTTTTATTCATTGGTCGCATTGAAGAACGGAAAAATATTTCCAATATTATTAAAGCTTTTGAAATTTTGAAGGAGAAATATAATATTTCACATAAGTTGGTATTGGCTGGAAAACCGGGGCACGGATATGAAAATATCAAACTACAAATTACAAATTCCAAATACAAGGAAGATATTGCTGAACTAGGTTTTATATCCGAAGAAGAAAAGTGGGAATTATTAAAAAAAGCTGATGTTTTTGTTTTCCCAACCTTGTATGAAGGTTTTGGAATTCCTGTTCTAGAAGCGCAAAGTGTTGGTTGTGCTGTTGTGGCTTCCGATAACTCGTCAGTGCCTGAAATAGTCCATTCAAAACACCTTCTCTCTCCGGGAGAAGGTGCCCCGATAGCAATCGGGGCGGATGAGGGTGGGGAGCAATATTCTGCCCTATTGGTCAATCCCCAAGACCCTCAAGACATTGCCGAAAACATTTTTAAGCTCATCTCGGACGAAAGCTTAAAAAATGCTATAATACAGAAAGGTCTGGAGAACGTGAAAAGGTTCAGTTGGGACAAATGTGCAAGGGAAATTGCGGAAGTACTTTTGAAATAAAAAAGCCGAGTCATCTGGGACTCGGCATGGTATCGTTTTTGTGCATTTTATGAAAGTGTTTTCACTTGTGTCATGGCGGTTTCCTTGGTTTCGGAAACGATTTGATTGATTGAAGTAATTACGTAATCAAGTTCTGTTAACTGGTTTATGAAGGTAGTGAGACTTTTTTCAGGAAGAGGATAAATCATCACCTTGAGATCGAAAATGGATATGTCTTGTCTTGCTTCCTGGAAGTCAAACTTGATCATGAATTCTTCGTCAAGCCTTTTGCCTCTTTCATTTTCGTCAACGTATGCTCGAAGCATTTGGAAAGAAAGCATTGTGACCGTTAGGTACATTTCAAAAATACGTAATTTTGGGGTCATGATAGGCTCCTTATGAAAAGAACTAAAATATTGAACTCCCGAGGGTTCAAATTAATATATGATAATTATGGAAAATAGTCAAGTAAAAAAGAATATAAAAGTTGCCTTGGTGCATGATTTTTTGGTGCAGTGGGGCGGAGCAGAGCGAGTTTTGAAGGAGCTTTCGGATATGTATCCTGAAGCGCCGATTTTTACATTGTTGCATGATAAAGAAAAAATGAAAGGATTACTTGATGGGAGGGATATTAGACCATCATATTTGCAAAAGTTTCCTAAGTTTTTGAGAAAAAATTATCATTGGCTTTTGCCATTTTTTCCAGTAATTCCGGAAACTTTTGATCTGCGAGAATATGATTTGGTAATTTCTTCTTCTGGCGCCTGGAGCAAAGGTATTGTCACAAAATTGGATACTGTGCATGTTGCGTATCTTCATTCGCCGATGCGTTTTGTTTGGGATTATAATGAAAGATATGTTAAAGAAACTGAACATAAGAAAATGAATTTTTTGACAAGGATAATTTTTAATTATCTTCGTGTGTGGGATCGCTTGGCAGCTGACAGGCCGGACTTTCTGATTGCAAACTCTGTTTATACTCAAAAGCGTATAAGCAAATATTATAGACGTGAAAGCACTGTGATATATCCCCCTATATCTAACAATCAACAATCAACAATCAACAATCAACAAGAAATATTGGAAAACAAGTTGCCAGTTGTTAGTTGTCAGTTGTTGGTTGATAATTATTTCCTTGTTGTTTCTAGATTATCTCCATATAAAAAAGTTGATTTAGTTGTGGAAGCTTTTAATAAGCTTGGTTTACCATTGGTTGTAATTGGGACAGGTCAGCAAGAAAAACATTTAAGAAAAATAGCAAAAGAAAATATCAAAATTTTGGGTTGGCAAGACGATTCAGTTATTTCACAATATTACCAAAATGCTGAGGCCTTTATTTTCCCAGCAGAAGATGATTTTGGTATTGCACCTGTGGAAGCGATGCTTGCTGGTGTGCCTGTGATTGCATATCGAAAGGGTGGTGCGTGCGAAACAGTGCAAGAGGGGATTACTGGGGAATTTTTTGATGCTCAAACGTCGGAAGTGTTGGCAGATGGAGTGAGAAGGTTTTTAGACAATAAAAATAAATATGACAAAGAAATAATTAAAAAAAGAGGAGAAGAATTTAATAGTGTACGATTTCGAGAAGAATTTGGTCAGTTTGTGGATAAAATTTTATTAGACAAGAAAGGTTAATAAATTTCGAATTCTGAATTTCGAATTTCGAATCAAATCTGAATGACGTAATGTTTCAAACATTAAAAAATTTAATCATTAAAAATTCATTCAAAATTCAAAATTATTCAAAATGGATTTCATTGGTAATATAAAATCAGTAAACTTGCTTAAAAAAGCCCTCGAACGTGGCGCACTTAATCATGCTTATCTTTTTTCTGGACCTGAAAAGGTTGGAAAATTCACCTTGGCTAAGATGTTTGCCTTGAGTGCAATTGCAGGAGAACAACTGAATTTGGATATTGATAATATTAATAGGGATGCACTGTTGGATCTTGTTATTGTAGAGCCTGAAATTTTGGAAAAGAAGGGAATATTAAAGCAACGAGATATACCTATTGAATTGATAAGAAACTCCAAACAGAGCTTGAGTTTGTTTCCATATCATGGAAAATATAAGATTCTTATTGTTAATGATGCGCATCGCATGACTATTGCAAGTCAAAATGCTCTATTGAAAGTCTTGGAAGAGCCAAATCCAACAACAATAATAATTTTAGTTACACATGAAATTGATAGGATTTTACCAACAATACTTTCGAGATTGCAAGTTATCAATTTTGGATTGGTTGAGAATATTGAAATGACTGATGGGTTTTCGAGTGATTTTTCTTTTTCAACGGATTGCGTTGAGCTTTCCATTGGGAGACCGGGGTTGGCAAAATTTTTAAATGAAAATACTGAGGAAAAGACCTTTAGGATTGAGGCTTTGGATGAATTAAAAAAAATACGGAAAGGATCTCTTAATGATAAGTTTAAATTAGCAGAAGATCTGTCAAAGAATTCGACAAAAACTTTGGACAAACTTAATATTTGGATGTGGGAATTGCGTAAGAACGCATTAATGCTTGAAGAACAACAAAGAAGTGAAGCATATGTTGGAATCGAACAAATTCAACAGACCATGGCAATGCTTAAGCGAAGTAATGCTAATGCAAGGCTCATGCTGGAAACTTTATTTATGGATTTATAGAAAAATGTAATGACGAGAAAATATATACAAAATTGCACTGGAAAAGATTGCGATGGCAATAATGGCGATCAAGAAAAGGTTTTAATTTCCAGAAAATTAGCCAGAGTCATTTTCTATGTTTTGGTGGTGGGATTTTTTGCAGTTTTGGGATATGTTTTGTTATTTTCAGCATATCTTAGTATTGAAAAAGTTGAGATAGCTGGAGTTGTGGAATTAAGTGAGACTGAATTGCAGCAGAAAATAAAGGAATCTTTTGAAGGAAAATTTGCAGGAATAATTCCGAGGAATAATTATTTGTTTATTTCTCAAAATAGTGTTGAAAAATTGCTCAAAAATGATTTTAAAAAAATAAGAAAATTAGAGGTGAAAAAAAACTTTCCTTCGGATGTATTTATTAGTATCGATGAACGTAAGGCTTTAATGGTTTGGTGTTGTCAGGAAAAATGTTTTTTGCTTGATGAAAATGGTATAGCGTATAGTGAGGCTGATTTTAATTCTCTTGAACTTCAGCAAAATAATCTTTTGCGAGTTGTTGAAAATGGCGGGCAATCGATAAATGTGGGAGAGAAAATAATAGAATCCTCATATGAACAGTATGTTTTGGCTACCAAGGAATCTTTGAAAAAATTTGGATATGACACCTTAGAGGAATATTCCACACCATCTAGAATGGCTGAAGAGGTAAGGGTTAAAACAGCGCAAGGTCCAGAATTCCTTTTTTCTACTCAGTTTTCATTGGAATCAGCATTGCGGAATTTGACTGTTGTCTTGGAAAAAGAAATTCCAAAAGACAAAAGAAACGAAATTGCATACATGGATCTTAGAAATGAGAGTAAACTTTTCTATAAATTTAAAGATATTGAATCATTGTTGCCAGAAGATGAAAATACTGAAGATAAAAAAAATATGGAATAAATCTATTTTTGTGCGTGCCGCATGTTTTTAAGCGAAAGGTTTCTTTTTTTTAAAAATGTGTTATACTTTGAGTATAAAAAAATAATAAATATGAAAACAAAAAAAGAAGGTCTAAAAAAACAAGTAGAAGTAAGAGCAAAGCCTGTTAAAATAAAAAATATTAAATCAAGTGTCCACACAGTATCAGCTGTTAAAAGGGTTGTGAAAAAAACAAAGCTTGCAACTACTCAAAAAAAGAAAGAAACAACAATCAAAAAAGCAAAAACTATTGCTGCTTCAAAATTGCCTGGCAATAAAAAGACTGTTATTGATTATTTGGTAAAGCTTGGACGTAAGGAGATACGAGTTGACATCAAAAGAATTGCATACATGCTGTTGTCGTTGCTGGTTGGAATTTTGTCTGCTGGATTCCTGCTTGGAATTTTGGAAAAAATTTATATTGAAAATAGTCTTAAGACAGGATTATTTCCGCCAACTCATCAATTTCTTGGCATGCACTTGTTTTTATTGCCATCTGCATATGTTGCCATATTTTTGTCAGGATTAATATTTGGAGTTTGGCTTGGTCTGTGGGGATGGAGAGTTGTATATATTGAACATCGTCATCGTATTTATCAAAAAAAATAAAACTTGTCATAATACAGAAATTTGCACAATATAAAAAAAGTATCATTACTGATACTTTTTTTATATTGTGCAAATTTGTTAGTTTGAGTGAGAAGTTGGAATGTAATAAATCAATATTGAATTTCCAATAATAGTCACTGGTTTATAATTTTGCGTCCAAGCATAGTTATTGCTTGTATTTTTATTGGTCTTGTCGTAAATGCTGGTTTGCAATGAGTTGACTGAAATGGCATACCATCCTGCTTCAATGGGTCTCATTGAATCCCACCATTGAATATATTTTTCTCTAAGCACCTGTTCCGGTCTTCCACCACCAAAATAATCAACATGAATTTTGTCGATTTGAGGATTTTTATCTAGAAAAATCTTTAGACGTCCCAAGTCTTGACCCCAGTCAGTGTTTGAATCTGTGACATATTTGTATCCATTTTTTGATCCACCAATTGTTTCATTGAAATATGAAACATAATTTGGATAATTAACAATTGGAATAAGAATGATCCAAGCAAGTAATGCAAAAAGAATTATATGTATTTGTTTTTTTGTTATGTGGTGTTTGCCTCGGAGAAAATCAAAGACTTTTTTTGTTATCAATAAATACAAGAGTGGCATAATTGGAAACAAATGTCTGAGTCCAATGTTTAGATTACCAGTAATGCTGAGATATGAATAAAGAATAATAAAACCAAATAGCATGTATTGCATAACTCCTGTTTGCAGAAAGTGTCTGATATTTTTGATAACATGCTTATTTTCTAATGCTATCTTGAAATTATGAACTATTTTTATGCAAGCAAATGTGATTGAAAAAACAATAAGCATTAAGAATGGTAAAGTTTCCTTAAGCATAAAAACCAATGGGAAATATGAGGCGGAAGCATCGCTGGACACATTTTCAAGATAATATGCTCCATTGCCTCCAGCTACTCGTTTGAAAACCATGGTAACTCCAAGCATGTATTCAGCAAATGGTCGCAATACCGAAGATGAATTGAGGCTTGTCAACATGCTATTGGTTGTTTGGCTTAGAATGTTGGGATCACTTAGTGGAAATGAAAAGTTTATTTGTTTGGAAATTGTCCAACTTGTCATGTTGAAAGTATTAAAGAAATATACAATCCAAACAACAAGCATGGAAATGGCAAATGCTGCAAGACCTTTTCCGAGATAAGAAAAGAATATTTTTGTTCGCACTGATTTGTTTTGATTTTCAACTTCATCATGTGAAATTTTCTTTATTAGAGGATAGCCAAGCAAAACAAGTCCAAGAATTGGATAGGCCATCAATGATGAAAACTTTACCACATTAACGAGTCCCAAAAAAAATCCTCCAATCATGGCATTTTTCCATGTCGGATGCTTGATAAATTTAAGAAAGAAATAAAAAGCAAAAGTGAGGAATGCTGCAATGCCAATGTCAGTTGTCACATAGTGGTTGTGTCCCAAAATGTTGGGGTCAAAGGCATATAATGTTAGAGCAAATAATCCTCCAAGAATTCCTGCAAATTCTTTGGCCCACATAAAGATAAAGAGACCAAGAAAAACTGAAATTATAATAATTGGAATACGTGCCCAAAAAAGAATCTGGTTAGGATTGTTGCCAGCTTCATAGAGAAGGTGTTTTCCAGCAATCCATTGACCATCATCCCATATTCTGTTGAGGCCGTCGCCACTCCAAAATTGTTTTGTTGTATCAAAGTTTAAGTTAAGAAAAATAAGTGGCAAACCAATCATATCTTTTAGTAGTGGTGGATGTTCCGGGTTGAGTCGCATATCCTGTTCGGTTACATAACTGTATCCAGCAGGAATATGTGCAATTTCATCAAAAGTAGCACTGTCATTTTTGGCATTCAATACAGAAACCGTTATGAAAAAAGTCATAATGACTAGGATGACCCACGGGTAATGTTTTTTGAGAAATTTTTCCATAGAGTTTTTTGTGGTTTGTTTTTTAATTTGTTAGTGTTAAAAATACATCTCCAAATTTGTTTTTGTGTTCTTGAAAAGTAAGACCAGGGATTCGCGTGCGAATTGAATTTATAGAATTCCAATCCCAGCTAGTGAAAATAATCTCAGCCTTTTCATTCGCTCCTATTTTTATTGTATCAATTTCATGGGGATATATGTAGAAGGTATTTGGCAGTGTTGGATTGAGATAGCTTATTGTCAGTCTTGGCATTGAACCTGTGACAATGTATTTTTTTTCATCCAATGGAAGAATTCTTATGTGATCAGAAATTGCTCTTGTGTTGGCTTCAAAAACAGCATGTTGTTTTGGACTGTTGGCGAAAAAGACAAAATATTTTATTGGATCTGCCAAGCCAATAAAAAGAAAACCACCAATTAAGGCTGAAATTGTGAAAATTTTGTAGGCATGTCCAAAATTGGAATATTTCTTTATTATCCAAAGAAATGGAATGGTGGAGATTATCATTGCAACTGGTATTGTTCCAATTGATCTGAGGGCATGCGGGTTTCCTTCATTTGCCAAAAATTCAGGAATGAGCAAGATTAGAAACCATGATAGTAGAAAAACATAAATATCCATTCTTTCATTGCGTTCTCCTTTTGTAAATCTTGTCCATGCATAGTAAAAACATTTTCTGATAACATGGATGAGTCCAAGTAAAAAAGTTATGGCAACAATTGGATTTAGCAATGGATAAGGTGGATAATTGTGACGCATGTTTAAATCTCCCATTCCAAAATATTTTTGCAAACTTAGACTGAAAGTTTTTGCAATTGTTGCTGGGAGATTGCCGCCATTTGTTGCTGGATTAAAAACAGAAATAACACTGGTTCGTGAAGCATAATGCTGTGGGTTATAATAGAAAAAATCCAAAAGCATTGGTGAGGCTGTCACAAGCATGGCAAAAGCAAAAATAAGGACATGTTTCCAATAATCATGCAAAAAGTTTTTGCGTGTAATCATTAACGATACAAGAAATACTACCAATACAATTGGGGAAACTCTGAAGGCGATATATGTATGAACTCCAAGTCCATAAATAAGTCCTGCAATAATGAAATCATGCAATTTTTTTGTGCGAAGTCCTTTGAAAATGAAATAGAATGCAAATGTGAGCAAAAATGGAACCATGATGGCCCTGAATCCAATTCTTGAAAAATTGATTGCCCAATATGAAAAAGCAGTTAGATATGCTCCAATAAGCCCAGCTGTTTGACTGCCAAGAAGTTCTTTGGAAAGCAGAAACACTCCAAGAACCGTGAGCGTACCAAAAATTATGGACCAAATCTTTAATGCAAATTCAGTTGGACCAAATGCCTTGATCGAAAGTGCTTGCAGGTTGATAAATAATCCTTCGCGACCTTGGTTTCCTTCATAAAAGAGTTTGTATTCCCCAGTTGCATTGGCAAGTTGTGCATCAACGCCGTTTTGAGCTTCATCCGGATAAATTCCTGATGGGATATTCTTAATGTTTGTCACACGTAGTGCAAAAGCCGCAATCAAAATTGCCAACAAGAGTCCCCAAACGATTTTTTTATTTTGCATTTACCCTGTTAAATAAGATTTGGGCCTACTTTTTTGTAGAACCAAACTGCTTTATTTTAGTATTTATTTTAAATCGCGTAATAATCAATCGTACCCAAATCTTAATTTTAAATTTTAGTAAAAATTTAAAATTATTTAATAGGGTGAATGTTTTTATGGTTGTATTATACCACCAATTTCAGCTTTCAGCGAGCTTGACATAATGTCTTTTTTGTGCTAAGATAGATGGTTATAGGATAGTCCTATAGCAAGGCCAAAAAGGGCCTTAAATAGGCTCTTTGACAATAAAATATACACACACTAAATAAAGGAAAAGGGGAGGCTGCTATGTTTGGAGAAAAGATCGATCGTTGGGTAACGGGGTTAACTGCAATACCTGTTTTCGGGGTTATGCTCAAAATGCTTCTTGATAAGATAACCGAAAAGGGCACTGAAAAAATCATGAAGCGACTGGAAAAGGTTCTTGGTCTGGATGTTGAAGGGGCTAAAAAGGACATCACGGACGAGATCATTTACAGTGTTGCAGTTAATGCTCTTGATGATGTTAGTGCAAGAGATGTAGATGCCTTTGAAGAACGACTTCGTCGTGAGGACAAAGAAAAAGCTGAAGCCTTTGTGTTGTTTGTAGCTAAGATAGTTTCACAGTTTGAGCGTGAGGTTAAAAAAACAGAAAATCCTAAGAAGGGAGAATCTGGACCGAGCACAACTCAAACATACAAGGATCTTGAGGAAGGCATTAAACACGCCAAAAAATTCCTTGAGTCACTCCTCCTGAATGTTGGCGCCGACGCTGATGTCACATTTAATTCACGAGTCGCTTTTCTTCAAGGAAAGAATGTTTTTTCCCTGATAAAACCGAAGAGGGTAGAAAGCGTCTTTGAAAAAAAGGCGGAAGAGCTTGCAGGCAAAGCTTACGAGGCTATTAAGGAAGGTGTCAAAAATGGTGCTGATAAGGTAAAAGAAAATATTACCAGTATTCCAAGTGATGCCAAATCATTTCGAGAAAAAGCTCGCGCATTCCGCGCATCCCAAGGAGGGAAATAGTTATGTGGATATTCATACCTTTCTTTATTATAGTGTTGGTAGTTGTTGGTTTGGCAATCTGGTTTCGCAACACCATCGCAGATCTTGTTGGTGGGGTTGTGGATTATACAATTGGTGGTCTCATGGCTATATGGCCAACTATAAGAACCACAGTGCTTATTGCAATTGGCGTTGCTATGGTGGGATGGATCGCTCTGCTGATTTTTATGGTTAGCATTGGCGCATACGCAAATTCAATTGTGAGTGCCCTGGCTGTAAGTTTCCTGTTTCCAATATGGTTTGTGGCATTTGTTATGCCGCCATTTGCAAATAGAATCTGGTTTCTTGGTCCGTTTGTGAGAATTTCGAGAATGATTTGTTCTCCAATTCTCCTGCTGGCATTAGTGCATCTTGCTTTCGGGCTTTGGTCGCCAGAATCAAAAGCGGGATTTGACCGCTGGAGTTCGGATAAAAAGGCGAGCGTGGGATTTTTCTTCCACAAACGCGCCACTCAAACCGAGAAGGAATCAGGAATTTTGGGGACATTGAATGAAGAAAAAGTTGTCCTCTATAATGAAACCGCCCAGGTTGTTGTGCATAACATTCCGAAAGGTACGCGAGTAAAAATCGCCGACCTTAAAGGTGAGCCTGCAGCCGAGCGATTTGAAGGCATGACCAAGGTTATGCTTCCGAATCAACACGGCGATTTCGTGGGAGGGTTAGAAGGCTATGTTCCATCAAGAAAAATTGACTGGAAAAAAGCCTGAAAAAATTTCACCCAAAAGGAGGTGATGAAATAAAGGCGCAGTATGGAATTTTCCATTACTGCGCCTTTTAATTTTTCATAAAAATTTGCTATGGGTGAAATAGGAATTTTGTGATATAATTTTTAGGTAAATAAAAAACTTTTAGCAATATGAATTTTTTAAATAAAATTTTTCCTGGTAGTGAAAATAATATTAGATATGCTGTTGATAAAGGTGATAATAAACCAATCAGTATAGGGAGGTCAGTTCCTATAACTTTTATTGAAGATGAACCAGTGGCTGCAATTGAACAGCCAACTGTTGAAAATCCAGTTGCTGATATTGAAACAGGTAATGAAAAAATAAGAGAGATTATCGAAAATTCATTCACTCGAGTTTTTGCTGTGGAAAATAATAGAGATGTGAGAATATTTAGTCAGAAAAAAGACAAAGAAACCACTATAGGCGCATACCTAAAGAATGGTTTTAATGAAATAGGATTGATTTATAAATTAAAAGAAAAGTTTTTTGCTGCTTATGGTAAAAATGAGGATGTTAATAATGAAAATGTTGATAATTTGGTCAAAAATTTTTGTTTGAATAATGTGGATGAGTTTAATGGGTCTGAAGATATGAAAACTGCCATTAAAGCTGTGTGCAATAAAGATGCTGCCGTGGAGGAGGAAAAGGTTGATGAAGAATTAAAAAAAGACATTAATAATACTTGGAATAAGATTTGTGATTTGGCTGATGGGCTCAATAAGCAAGCAAATATTGACTGGGAGAGTGGTCAATATATTGAAGACTCGGTATCTTTCTTCAAGGAAGAGGCAGATAAAATAAATGCCCTAATTTATGAAATTAATGGCAGAGTTAAATCAGATGGTTCGATTTCAGAATATTCTGACGAAGTACTAAGTTTTTTCCAGAGCCATATTGAAAAACTTAAGCAATTGCAAGAGGAATATGAAACAAACAAGGAACAATTTAAAAAAGTTGAAACAAAAAAGGATAAGCAAAATTTCGAAAATTGCAAAAAGTTAATTGTTAATATTTTTGATATTGCCAAGGATGATATTGAAAAAACGCAATTTGCAGTTAATTTAAAAGGTGAGGAATATTATTGGGAAAATTTTGATCAAATAAAAACAGATGAATTATCTGAAGAAGATCTGAAAGAATTCGAGGGTCTTGTTGCTGGCGCCAAGAAAGAGATTTCAAAAATATTATCAAACAAAAAGGAGTATTTTAATAAACAAGATGAAAAAGCAAAAAAAGATGTCGAAGCAAAAGAGAATGAAAGAAAAAAAGAGCTTGAGAAAAAAATAAAAGAGCGCTTTGCGGATGCGATTGAAAAAATAGTAGATGTTTCTCATGCAGATTTTGAAACAAAATATACTACCTTAACAACTGGTAAGGAATTTGAAGGAGATTATCGCGAAAAGATAAAAGAATATTTAACATTGAGTCCAAAATTTTTGTTTGATGCTGTCGATGCTCATTCACTTGAAGAGAGAACAGCTTGGGAACAGATAAATCAGACAGTGGATGGAATTTTGGATGAAAATAATGATAAGCAGGTTATTGTGGTTGATGGAAAGAAAACTTATGTTATCAGAAAAGTTGAGAAAGAAAAAACTGAAATGGTTGCAAATATTTCAGAAAAAATTGCAAATATTTTTGTACGATCTGCAAAAAAAGCACTCGAATCTTGCGAAGCAAGACTGACTGGTAAGGATGGGGAGAAGGGATATTTGGATAAGTATGATGATCCCGAGGACAGGCAACAATTTTTGATGCTGTTAGTTAAGCCTGTTATACGGGAATTGATTGAGGCAAAAAAAGAAGCTTTGAATGACTCTTTTGGATTTTCCAAAGACAATGAAAAGGAATTGCTGAATTATATTTTAGAAGCAATAAAAAAATAAAAATATATGTTCGAGCAGGATCCAAATTGGAATGATGTACATGAGGATATGAAAGCATCTGCTGATGCTGCTTTTGATAATGATGAATTTGAAGAGGCCACTAAAGGTGGTGCCAAAAAAAGCGCTGAATCAGATGCTGAAAGAAAAGCCAGGGAAGAATCGGAGGCAAAAGAGAAAGCTGATGCTGAAGATGAAGCAGAAAAGGATCGCAATGAAAAAGAAAAAATAAAAAGACATGAACATATAGAAAAATTATTCTCTTTTTATAATAGAATTATTGTTGCAAATCATCCAAATGAGATATTTGGAGCTCCTGATAAGACAAAGGATATTAAAACTCAGCTTAAAGCGCTTAAAAGAAGCTGGCTCAGGTTTTCATCGGAATATAATCCAGATAAATATAATTCGCATTTAACTAGTCATCCATTTCCTGTTGAAATTAATAAAATTGCTTCTAATGCGCGTTTGATTTTGGATTTATTATATGCTGAGGCTGTCGACAGGATTAGCAAGCCAAATTTTTCTAAAAGTCAGGGAAATCGCGAAAAAGAGCAAATAAGATTGGGTGCAAATATTAAGAGCGATATAACTTCAGCCTGGGCTGCCGAAGAGGCATTTTGGAATAGTAAAAAACCAGGCGGAAAGGCTGAAGGGGATACTGAAGATGAATCGAGTAAAAAAGCCGAAGAAGAAACAGAGGAGAAAACAGCGGATGCTTCAGAAAAAACTGAGGAAGAGAAGATGAAAAATGATGGAAAACAAGGTGAGCAGGAAAATACAAATGAAAATGCGAATGATAATAGTCATGATGGTGATAATGAAAAAAATCAAGATCAAGATAGCGATAATCAAAAAAAACAAGAAGAGGGTGAACGTAATGAGGGGCGTGGTGCAGAAAATGAAGAACATGGCAGTGCAAAAGATGAGATAATCAAGGAAAGAGTAGAGGCTATAAAAAATCTTAGACAAGAATTAGATGTTTCTCGAAAAGAATATTTAGAAACTGATTATAAAAAAAATAAAGCTTGGAATAGGCTCGGTAAGTTTTTTGGTAACATTGGGAAAGCAGAACGTGAAAAAAATCTTGAAAATGATCAAGACATTGCTTGGTATAGAGCACATTATGATAATAAACTTTTCGATTTGCAAAATCTGTTAATTGAGGATGCTAGGGAGCGTGGCGTATCTGATGATGAATTGGTTAGTCTTTATGCTGAATTTAGGACTGAACAGAAAATAAAATTAGCTGAAGAACATGATCAAACAAAAATTGAACAACAAGATGGAAAAACCAGGGCTTTTGTTGGTCAAAAAATGCAGCAAATTTCTGATAAGTATAAATCTCTGCCAATTTCTAAAAAAATTGCAATAGGTATTGTTTTTGCCGGGGCAGCTTTGACAGCTGGACAAATTGGTGCTGGCGCTGTGGCTGCAGTAGCAACAGCAGCAACAGCAAGAAGGGTTATTATGGGGATGATTACGGGGGTTGGTGTTACTCTTGGACTTGAAAAAATTGGCAAGAAAAAAGATAAAGCCAATGTTGAAAATGATAGAGTATTGTTTATAGAAAAATTGGCAGGAATGAATAATGAGGAGAAGTATGCTTTCTTATCTGACAGTATAAAAAATGTTACCATAAAAGATGAAGAAAATACTATTGATAAAATAAAAAATCAAGATGTGCGTCAATTGGCTACTGGTGTAATGGTCGGAACATTTCTTGCTTCTGGTATAGCTGGTGATCTTATAAAAACAGGATTCCATAAGGTTGCAGGAATATTTGGTTATAGTGATGCAATAGAACATGCAACGAATTCTCAAAAACATGATTTTTCAGTTGGGAACAATGCTGACACAACTTCATCAGGATTAAAGCCTATTGATTACGAGAAATATGCGGCTGGCGGGAAGCCTCCAGTTTCAGCTCAGGATGTTGTACCTGGAACAAATTCAGCTGAAGTGGTTGCTAATGTTTCAAAGAAAGCAGCTGAATCTTTGACGATTGAAAAAGGTTCAAGTATTGAAAAAACATTAATTGATCATATTAGAAAGATCCATCCAGAAATGAAAAATCCTGGGGCTGCTGCACATCGTATGTGGTTGGATTATATGCATGATAATAAGGATCAAATTATAGCAAAAGTTGGTGATAATGAATATGCTAAAATGCTTAAGGATGGAATGGTTAATGTGAAACCTGGGACAACTATGATTATTGATGAACATAATCCATTGAAATTTGAATTGAAAGATATTAGTGGGAAAATTTCACATTTAGATGGGCATCACTCTGTTGGTGCGCATAATAGTATTTTAACTGCTGGGCAAGAAATAGGAAACGCTGGACCAGAAATTACTTCAAATGTTCTACCTACAATTTCGTCAGAGGCAGCGGAAAATGCGCCATGGAATGGCGAAGTTTTGGAAAATCAAAATGCAACAGTTGAGCAGATCGAAAAACAATATGGCGATGTTTTGAATGCAACTGGAGATAGTGGTGTTTTGGATTCAAATGGTGTCGATGAAAAAGTTTTACGAAATGCACTGGAAGGAGCAAAAAAGAATTTGGCTGAAATAAGCAGCAACCCAGATGGAAGTTATGGCAGAATGCTTAGAAATGTGCTGAAAGCATTTTCAGATAAAGATATTCTAGAATGGAATAGGATTGAAAAATTAGAGGCTGTCAGAATGTTGATACCAGAAGGGAGTCCAGAATTGGGATCTTTGTCACAAAATGCTCGTGCTACCATGAGAGCTTACGGAGAACTTGTGCCTCCGAAAAAAGGTGAACTTGTTGGCAAATGGGTTGTTCGTTTTATGCAGGCAGCTAGAGATGGTGCAATTAGAAGATAAGATAACTAAAAAATAAAAAATAATTTGTCTTAATGTAACCTCAGTGAAATGGTCCTTGTGGAATTTCACGGAGTAAATAATATGGAAGAACATAACACTGCACAAGCAGAAGCCTTGCAGCAACTTATCAAAGATTTGGGAATTGATACTCTTTCGGAGGACAAGCAAAATGAACTCATCATCAAAATGACAGAAGTTTTGCTGAAGAGAATTTTTTTGGAAACAATGGATAAGCTTGGAGAGGAAGGACGCGAAGAATATGAAAAAATGTCAGAAGGGGAAGTTTTGCCTGAACAAATCGAGGCTTTTTTCAAGGAAAAAATTAATAATTATGATGAAATGGTGCAAGAAATTATTGAAGAATTTAGAGGTGAAATGATGAATGCTAATAAATAATTTTCAATTTACAATTTTCAATTTTTAATTAATTTTCAATTTTTCAATTCATTAATTTTCAAACATTTGGAAATTTATTCACCCGCCTCGCGTCGACGAGCAATCGTCTTTGCGAGTCGAGGCGGGTTGGAAATTGTTTAGAAATTAGAAATTAGAAATTAGAAATTTATGTTAAAGAGTAATCTGGAGCCTATTGAAGAGAATGATTTGGATTTGGAGAGTAAAATTGGTATAGAAAAACAGAATGTTCCAAATGAGAAAATAAATCCATTTGGAAATATTGAACATGAAATCCCTCGGGAAATTAGTGCTGCTGAGAAAGATGGCGCATATGGAAAAATTTTAGCCAAAGTTCAAACTCAAGCAAATGATGATATTGATCATTCTGTTGTGGCGGCAGATGCTGAGGCCGGATCTTTAAAGATGGATGCAGAATCTCAAGTTCAACATTTGGTTGATATTGCTACGCAAAAAGGTGTTGTGCACGCTGTGAAAGTTGCGCAACATATGCAAGACAATTACATTCTCGACACTTTTCACGATCGCATGCTCGGCGAAGAATTGCATGATGCTTTGGTGGCAAAGGGAATGATAAAAGAGTTGTAAGCTCAATTTTCAATTCACAATTTTCAATTTTCAAACAATTTTCAATTTTTCAATGCATCAATTTTCAAACATTTGAAAATTTAGTCATTATACCAAATCAAATAAATTCGTGCTATAATAGTTTTGTAAGCCCCCTAAAACAAAAACAAAACTATGCCACAACCAGCACTTAGAATTAAGCCCCATTTATCCCATGAAGAGATAACTAAGCAAT
>Ga0209319_1000244_pt1 | contig 85343 bp, 74 predicted proteins | sample RifGroE2_FD_184000 | JGI IMG/M metagenome (GOLD analysis project Ga0209319, IMG submission 184000) | Groundwater microbial communities from Rifle, Colorado - Groundwater E2 (SPAdes) (version 2) | ecosystem: Environmental > Aquatic > Deep subsurface > Groundwater | place: Rifle, Colorado, United... | reverse complement strand
AAAATATCTACAAGAGAGATCAAGCGGGTTCAAAGACAGTTGAACGATCGTCCGAGAGCTGCCTTACAGTTTTACAAACCCGATGAAGTTTTTACTAAGCTTGTTGCGCTAAATTCTTGAAACCAAGTGTTTAAAATCTTTTCGTCACAGTAGTTTTATTTGAAGTAAAAATTTTCATTGAAAACATTGGGTTTTTTGAAAAAAAGTCCAAAGTCCGACCTGACACCATAGTGACACCATGAACAAAAAAAGCTGCCGGGGAAGGGCAGCACGCGGTCTCTAGGAAGAGAAGGATCGCAGAAGGAGGAAAAGAAGCAAAATGATCACGGCGCTTACAATACAGATTCCAAAGATCCATTTTTTTTGTTTCTGCTTTTGTTGTTTGAGATAGGATTCAGGCAATTTCAAGATCCAAACCAACTGGCCATTTCTTTGCGTTTCCTTTTTCACCACATGCCAGCCGGCTTGTTCCAAGATCCGTTGAAAGGCTCTCATGCGGGATGAAGGATGAAGAGAAAAAGGAATGGGATAGACCAGCAATTCAGGACATCCTTTCAAAATATCCCCTTGTCTTTCGATCCAACGATTGAAATTCCCCACACTGTTGATCAATGCTCGTACTTCCACATTTTTTCCTTTTTCAGGAACCGGAAGAAAAAGACCTTGGTTCATGGAAGCCCCCTTGTGTGTAAGGAACTGAAAGCAGTGAAACACCGTGCGTGCTCCCTGTCAACCAGAAGTCGTTTTTGTTACAATAGGGCCAATAACGTATGTTTACTTTGTTGAGGCTTCTTTTCACCATTACAGAGGAAGGAATAAAAAGTTTTTTTGATTTTCCGCGGTGGTGGTATACGCGCGGATTATTGTTAACGATCAATCGTTTACAACAACTTTGGAAATATTCTCTCCGTGCGACCAATATTTCGGTTTGGACGCGGAATCTTTTTGTTCCCATGTACGGAGACACATCTCTGACGGGTCGTCTCATCAGTTTTTTTCTGCGCGTGGTAATGGTGTTGGAAAAATCAGTAGTTCTCCTTTGCTGGTTTGTCGGACTCGTGATGATTTTTTTAGGATATTTTCTTTTCCCCCTCGTGTGTCTTTTTGTATTTTTTTATCACCTGTCTTTTCTCTCGCATTGATATGAACGTACACGCTTTCACACAAACCGTTCCCAAAGGTCCGCAATGGAGTGTGGTGATTCAAGGAGTTGAATATGTATGGAACGAATCTTGGGACCCCGCTTCTTTAGCGGTGCGCACACAACACGCGATGATACAGAAGGTCATTGATTGTATCACCTGGGGAATAATGATTTTCGTGATTTTGGCCTGGCTCGTCCCCCTGGTTTCAATCTTGATCCATACAGGGATTTCTCGCACCCTTTTTCAAACGAACACGGGTCATTTTTTTGAACCTTCCGGTATAGGATTTTTTCTGTCCTTTTCGGGTCTCATCGGTTGTTTCTTTTTTTATCGTCTTGTTTCTCGCAAGCAAATACACACCACACTCCCACATCAAGACGATCCCCATTCCACATGCGCGGTGCAAGAGCCAAAAGGAAAATCGTTTGTCAGTATCACTTCTTTTTTCGATCAGGCCGCGCACAAAGCAATACAAGATGCCTTTGAACTTGCCGCACGCTTCGGTCATGCCCAAGTAGAGCCGATTCATCTCCTTATCGGCACTCTTTCCTCGCAAAGCGTTTCCGTGTTGTTTGCGCGATGGGGAGTGGAATTTGAGACCATCAAAGACATGCTGCATCGTCGATTGGCCTCAAGGATTCCCGGAACACAGGCGTTTTTTTCTTCAGAGACCGAGCGCATAGTATTGCGCGCGTTTGTAAACGCTTATCGTCAAGATCGTCAGCAAGTAAGCGTTTTGGAATTTTTTGCCGAATGTTATGAAGCGGATTCTTTTTGGAAAGAAGTATTGTTTGATTGCACGATTGATGAAACAACTTTTTGGAATACGGTGGAATGGATGCGTATGACTGAGAAAATGCGCGAGCGTTACGAAACATTTCAACGGCTCGCTTTATTCAAACCCACAGGCCCCATGAACCGTGCCATGACCTCGATGGCTACGCCGACCTTGGATGCATATGCCACAGATCTGACACAAGAAGCCGTACAAGGATCCCTTCCTCTTCTTATTGGTCGAGAGCAGGAAATGGAAGACCTGTTGCGTGTGATTGAAGGTGGACATCAAAGCGTTTTGCTTGTAGGTCCCGACGGCGTAGGAAAGACCGCGATTATTTTGGGATTGGCACAGCGCATGGTCGAGGAACGCGTTCCAAAAATTTTGCAAGATAAACGTTTGGTCAGCCTCTCTCTTCCGTTTTTGATTTCCGGAGCAAGCCCCACGCAATCACAAGAGCGCTTGATGCAATTATTGGGAGAAGTGGCTCGCGCAGGAAATATTATTCTCGTGCTCGAAGATCTTGAATATCTTCAAGAGGCTCAAGAAAATCAAGCGTTAAGCTCTCTGCTTGTGGATTTTCTTTCTCGGGGATTTACGTTTGCCATCGCGACCACAAAGCCACGTGCCTATACACAAACAGTAGAGACTTCAGATTTTTCACGCGTGTTTCAACCACTTGTGGTGGAGGAACCGGATCAAACCAACGCCATCCACATTCTCGAATCCAAAATGCCATTTATTGAATATGAAAAAAACGTGGTGTTTACCTACGAGGCTGTGGCAAAAGCCGTAGAGTTGACCGATCGTTATCTTCATGAATCTTATTTGCCGAAAAAAGCGATTGAAGTGAGTGAAGAGGCCGCCCTTGCCATTTTGCATCAAAAAGGAAAAGAAGGATTTGTGACCGGGGAAGATGTGGCAGCTGTTGTGGCATCCAAAACCGGGATCCCGCTCACCCAAGTCGCCGCAAAAGAAAAAGACATATTGATTCATTTGGAAGAGGAAATGCACAAGCGTATGGTGGGGCAAGAAGAAGCGGTACATGCGGTCGCTTCAGCACTACGCCGTGCGCGCACGCAATTACGTTCACAAAATCGTCCGATTGCCACCTTTTTATTTTTAGGACCTACCGGGGTAGGGAAGACCGAACTTGTAAAGACTATTGCGGCTACCTATTTTGGATCAGAAAAACGACTGGTGCGATTTGATATGTCCGAGTATCAGGAAAAAAACAGTGTGGACCGTTTGATAGGCTCACCGGCAAGTGGACAAGGTGGGCTTTTAACCGAGGCTGTACGAAAGCAACCGTATGCTATTGTGCTTTTGGATGAGCTTGAAAAAGCGCATCCGGACATGGTGAATCTTTTTTTGCAAGTGTTTGAAGACGGGCGTCTGACCGATGCTTCCGGTCGCACAATTGATTTTACCAATACGATCATTGTGGCAACATCCAATGCAGGGACTTCTTATATTCAAGATGCCATGAGAGCAGGGGAATCACTTGAACAAATCAAAACACGTTTACTGGAAGAAGAATTGCGTGCGATGTATCGTCCGGAATTTTTGAATCGTTGTGATGGAATCATCGTATTTCGTCCATTGCAAAAAGAGGAGATTCGTCGTATTGCTTCACTGATGATTTCACAAGTCACAGCACGCCTTGAACCCAAAGGAATTGGTTTTCGCGTAGAAGATGCAATGCTCGACGCTTTGGTTCAAAAAGGATTTGATCCGCAGTTTGGTGCACGTCCTTTGCGACGCGTGATACAAGAAGAAGTGGAAAACGCCATCGCGGACATCTTGCTCCAAGGTAAGGTCAAGCGTCGTGATACCATTGTGCTTGAAGAAGGAGGAACGATTTATATAGAATCCGCACCTACTCTATGATCACACTTTTATTTGGTTGGGGAATCCTCGCCTTTGTTCTTGCTTTTTTTGGAACCGTCGCAGTGACGCGGGTTGCTTTGCGTTTCGGTCTTATAGATCGTCCGGACGAATCGCGCAAAGTTCATCATCATCCCATCCCTCAACTCGGGGGATTGGCGATTTATGTGGCCGTGGGAACGGTGACTTTTGTTGTATTGTTATTCACCCCCTTTCTCACATCAGGTGAAATCACTTATCATCATTATGTTGGAATTCTTTTGGGCGGACTTTTGTTGATGATCGGTGGAATAGTAGATGATCGTTATCGTCTTCCTCCCTCTCTTTCCATTGTGGCGCCGGCGTGCGCTGCCCTCCTCGCCATTGTATGTGGAGTTGAAGTCGAGAAGCTCACCAATCCTTTTGGCGGCGTGTTCACCCTCGCAGCATGGCAATCCGATCTCCTCGTATTCGCGTGGCTCATGGGCGTCATGTACACCACAAAATTTTTGGATGGGCTCGATGGTCTTGCCACATCGGTTTCGAGCATTGGAATTCTCATGATGATGCTTTTGGCGCTCACGATCACCTATTATCAACCGGATGTCGCCTTGTTTGCCGCCATTATTTTAGGAGCGCTACTGGGATTTTTATTTTGGAATTATCACCCGGCTTCCATTTTTTTAGGAGAAGGCGGAAGCACCTTGGTGGGTTTTCTCCTTGGTGTTCTTGCAGTGATCTCCGGAGGAAAACTTGCCACCGCTCTTCTTGTATTGGGAATCCCGATCATGGATGTTCTGTGGGTCATTTTGAGACGCGGAAAACAAGGAGGGCTTCGCGCGCTTTTTCGCGGAGATCGTAAACATCTTCACCATCGTCTGTTGGATTTGGGTTGGGGTCAACGGCGTGTTGTGTTGTTTTATGTTTTTGTTTCCACAAGCTGTGGAATCCTCGCCTTGCTTTTACAAAGCGATGAAAAATTAGTGGCGCTTATCATTCTTGCCGTACTCATGATTCTTGGCGCCTCGTATCTTGTTCATAAAGAACGTGTCGTTTTTTGTGTGTGTAAGAAATAAATGGTTGGTTGGAGGGGTATTATGTTTCGTTTTTTTGATCGGAGTCGTCTTTGGTCTTTCTTTAGGAGAGACAAGGACAAGCGGTATAGTTTTATGTCCGGATGGATTCTCCATTTCCGTATTGATCGCTGATGAACATCACGAACAAGTACAGGGGTTAAGCGGGACGTCCGTTCTTGAAGAAAATGAGGGGGTGTTATTTTTGTACAAAGAAGCCGGATACCCCGTCCATTGGATGAAAGACATGTTTATCTCGATTGATCTTTTATGGCTTTTGGATGGGGAAATCGTGTTTATGGTAGAAAACGCTCCGATCCCATCGGGGGGAGAGATTGCACACTACCGTCCAGAGGCGCTTGCCAATCAAGTTCTGGAAGTTCCTGCAGGTTTTGTTCAAAAACACGGGCTTTCGGTTGGTGATCACCTTGACGTACACATACCCTGACCGTATACTTTCCCCACATTCTTAATCGCTGGCACACTCGTCTTTTGGCGTAGGAGCCGCGTCAAACATTATGTTGGCCGTGATTCAAACCGGAGGAAAACAATATATTGTCCGCGAAGGACAAGAGCTCAACGTCGAGCTTTTAACTCAAGAGCCTGGAAGCGATCTTTTGCTTGATGCCCTACTCATTTTTGAAGAAGACGGGAGCGATGCCAAAGTCGGCACACCTACGGTTTCAGGAGCAAAGGTGGAGACCAAGGTGCTTGAGCATGGAAGAGCCAAAAAGGTTTCGGTGATCAAGTACAAACCAAAGGTGCGTTATCGTCGCAATGTCGGTCATCGTCAACCTTTCACCAAAATCAAAATAGAAAAAATCTCCGCCTAACGCGGAGATTTTTCTTTAAGATTTGTTATCGCAGAACGCCACCCCATTCGATCACGCTGAAGCCGTGGCGCGCGGGTACAGGAGGAAGTTTTGGAGGATTGGATGGAGCCGCCTCATCCAAAGGTTCGTAATCCATAAGGATGCGCAGCATCATATCCGGATGTATCGAGAAAGTGAGTGGAGCGATTTGATTCATGGCACGGGTTCCATGAAATCCAATTTTATAATACGAGGCACCTTGCATGCGCGGATACCAGAATTCCATAAAGTCCGCCGTTTCTTTTTCATTGAGTCCAAGGTTACTCAAAGTGCTTGTGAGAAAAGTTTTCACATCGGATTTTGCGACCACCCAATAGTGTTGCGGAGGCACATACAGTTTTCCCACACCTTCCCAAAACAGATACGGATAGGTCGTGCCATCGGCATTCACCAAGGTTCCATCCGGATAAGCCGTCACATGCCAACCACCTTCATAGACAGGTTCGGAAACACTCAAGTTCGCATCAATCTCTACCGTGACATCGGTCGGTTCCTCGGGATAAAGATAGATGACCGGTTTTCCACATTCTGCCGCAGGCAAAACATCCGTGTTTGTAAACTCGATCCAACGTCCAAGCGGATCTTGCCAGTAAAAATAGGGGTGGCCGGAAATAAATTGTTCCCATGTTTTTGTTTCATCACTCATTTGCCAACTCCCAAAAGCGATTTGATAGTATTCGGTATCATAGGAAGCGACTTCATACACCGTTCCCGACGCCCCATCAACATCATACGTTCCTGCTTCCACCAAGGTTCCAATTTCGGATGCTTCGCGCACATTGGCATAGGTGTCCATTCCACATCCTCCCATACCACCCTTGATATAAAGTTTGTCATTTGTAGTCCCATCATTCCATACAATAGGAGGAGGAGTGGATCCACTCTCTATCACCACATAAGGATCCGTCCAAAATGGCACATTCATGTCATACCAAATCAAGCGTCCATCTTCGCGTGTCGTATAAAAACCGTGTGAACCGCTGGCAAAAAATATACTACCTGTTTCTCCTTCAACAAAGACATATTCACTCAATGTTTTGCCTGTCGTCAGTGTGACTTGGTGAGGAATAATGGTTGGGGAAAAGTTTACATAATCCGCGCGATACCAAGTGCCCATAAATGTGTATGTATTGTCATTAGTATCGACAAGGGAGGATGCGGGTTCTTCCAGCTCGGGAATTTTCAAAGAAAGATTTGTTTGCACCAAGGTTTTAAGACTTGGAAAATCTTCTAAGAAAGGACGATAGGTATTTGGACTCGAGAAAGCCGAACCAATAAAAGAGGAGTATTGATCCAACAAAATGGGATCCCCACTTGTGGAAGGAACAAGGAGATACATATGAGCCGTATCTATTCCCATACCGGGAAAATCCACCATCATGATGACGAGTTTGTATCCCGCATGGGTTCCTTCCCTGACGGTTCCAAGAAGGAGCGTATGTGGCTCATTTGGAAAATCCAAATTTTCCCACTCGTCTCCATAATTGTCTTCGTACATTACTTGTGAAAGAGTTGTACGAGATTCCACTTCCATTTGTTCCGTGACCGGAATCCAATCGATAGCGAGGGTGTTTTCATCCGTGGGTTCAGACGTATCATCCACAGGTTGATCATTGACGATTGCATCGTTGTTTGTGTTTTCCACCGGTAAAAGTTTCATACCAAGGGCGAATCCTCCGAGGAAAACCACAATGGTGATGGCGATCCCCACGCTGATTGAAGCAAAGATCTCGAGAGCCGAGAGTTTGTGCATAGGTGTTTGGTTCATCATAAATTAAGGGTTAAAGACGGTTGTTATTTTCCCTTGCATCATAACATCGCGCAAAGGTTCGGACGAGAGATCGGCCAGTTCTTCAAAGATTTTCGCCGCCTCTTGATCACTCACGGGCGTAGGTTGTTTTTCGATAATGCGATAGGGGAGAATCCATAAGGAAAGATTATTTTTTTCTCGCAATACACCCACGGCATACCCTTTGTCCGTCTCAGGCATGGGTTGATCAAAAATGAAATTGCCCATGGAATAAAATACAGGAACGTCATCAATCATCTCGGCTCCTTGGGTGACGTGTGGATGTCCACCCACAATAAGATCAGCCCCTGCCTCCACCATCAGTGATGCCAAGTATTGCTGACTTGTATCCGGCACGCGCGCATATTCGGTTCCCCAATGCGGATAGGCAATGACAAAAAGATTTTCCGCAGATGCCTCCTCGATTTGTGCAACCAAGGTTTTCCAACTGCTTTGGAATTGATTGAATCCCACAAAAGAAACGCTCGTATTTCCCACTTCCATATCAAGACGAGGCGCCGCATCGTTATAAGTGCCAAACCATTTGATCCCAAGACTTGTAAGGGTTTCCTGCGTGGAAGTCGTGGCCTCTTTCCCATAATCATCCGTGTGATTATTGGCAAGGCTCACAACATCAACATAGAGTGACAAAACTTCATCCGCCTCGATCGGGAACACAAAAGGGTAGGGGGCCTCATGCGCATTTTTACGTTCCCAATCTCCTACGGTTCCCTCATGATTGCCGATAACCGTGTGAGTACCCGATAAAAATCGTTCCATGTTTTGCCAAGGATAATCATAGCCATGCTCTTCCATTTCGGTTCGCACACTGCGGTCAAGCATGATGTCGCCGATCATGGTGAGGCTCATAAACGTACCGTTTTCCGGAGGGCCACTTGTGAAGTAGCCCAAGATATGGCTGGTATTATCTTCAGGATCATTTGTGGCTCCCATCAAAATAGAACTGCCGCGATAGAGCGGATGCCACACTTGCGAGCCGTGTTCCTTGTTAAACGCAAACAAAATACGCAGGAGCGCATTGGAATCGGTTTCGAGTTCGCATCCGCGACAATCACCATGAGCAAGGGCGGTCAAAGTGACCTCGTCATGAAAGGCCGCGATGTACTCGGGAAGATAGTGGGACATGTCGGCGCTGCCTATCAACAAGGCATTAGGAAGAGTTTGAGCAATGGTTGTGCCCAAGATCGTCGCTTGCTCAAGAGTGAGATTGTCATGGACAATAATGGGGACAAGTTTGGCGTTTGGAAAAGATTTTTTGATAAACGGGGTGAGGGCGGCAATGCCGTGTTCCTTTGCAAAAGCTTCTTCCTCTTGTGCAAGCTCGGTATTTTTTGACAACAGTTCAACTACAGCTCCCTCATCTGTTTCCAAAATGCCATAAGGTGTTTGCCAATTTCCTAAAGAGATTTGAGCAAAAGATCGTCCAACCGAAAAATGATTGGGGCTTATTAGGACGATGGTGTGCACATCTTCATTACCGATGGTATAAAAAGTTTCGGCGATTTTGTGAGCTACAAGGAGATGATGGGCTGCAAGCGCGCTTTGGACAGCATTTTTCTCCTCATGCCATTTCGCTTGCGCATAGGCGGACTCATAAAAGTTTTGATCTTGCAGGCCGGAGGAATAAAGAGGGGAATCGTCTTCATGTATTAAAGAGGGGAGGAAAACATATTGAGATCCCAAAAAAATTCCCAAACAAAAAAGACCTGTGAAAAGACAGATCCAAACCATCCAAGAAAAAGAAGAGTGGGGGAGAAGGGTCATAATGATTTTATCATACGGGTTTTTGGGGTGTTCGTCATTTCTTGTTTATCTTTTATAATGTGATGACTCTAGGGGAAGGTTTGAAATGACGGGAGAAGAAAAGATGATAAATCACTCAAAAAACCCCAATAAAAACGCAAAAAGATGGGGTTTTTTCTTGACACATACGTTATTTTATGATACGTTGGCGCGTTCTAAAAAGTGCGTTTTTCAAAAGGAACGTCGTGCAATCAAGCGGTTTGATAGGCGTATAACATCTCCTCCTTGTTATACGTTCTGTCGAACCACTTGAGTGCATGGCTAGAACGTAGGATTTGATTTATTGATCAAATCTTTCGTTCTAGTCAAAGGCACAGCTCCTTACAAGGAAGACTAACCCAAAACTAGAAGTTCGAAGCTCGACAACACCCCCACTACGGCGGAGAACCCGCCGTTTCCACTCGAAACAGGAGCCACACCATGCGTACCTTCGTCACTCTCTTCGGTCTTTTCTTCGTTTTCGCCACCCCGGCCTTCGCGGCCGACTACTACCTCGACAATGACGGCGACGGCTACGGACAGACCACGGTCAAGCAGGCAAGCACCGCGACCGCGGCCCCCACGGGCTACGCGGCCGACAGTGGTGACTGCAATGACACCGACGCCGCGATCAACCCGGATGCCATCGAAGGGTGGGGTCAGGCCGGCGACAAGATCGACCAGGACTGCGACGGTTCCGACCGCCCCCTGCCCACGATCCCGGCCGATGCGGGGAGGAAGTTCAAGAAGAACTACCCCACGATGAATGCCCTCGTCCTCGCGCGTACCTACGGGTACTGCGGGGTGACCGCGGGCTGCGTGATCAACAACACCGATGGCAAGTTCGAGGTCACCACGGCCGGCCAGGCCTTGTGTGACATGACCGTGTCGCGCGGATATTGGAAGCTCTGGGACGAAAACCAGTGCGCCCAGACCGCGGGCCTGATGTCCTCCCGTGGTGGTGGTCTCGGCAAGAGCACCGTCGAGAAGATGATCGCCGATGGGAACGCGCCCCTGGCGGCCCGCATCGATGAGGTCGCCCAGGCCTCCTACGACTTCGATATGCGGCTCGACGAGAGGATCGAAGTCCTGAACATCGCGGTCCTGACGGACAACAGGCGGCTCGATGACCTCGAGGAAGCGGCCGAGTTGTTCGACACCCGGCTCGATGACCTCGAGGAAGCGGACGTGACCCTGACTCGTGATATCAACGAGGTGTTCGATTCCCAGGTCGCCCTCGTTGGTGGCAGGAAGTCCGATGGCTCGGTCGTTCCGCCCGAAAAGTCCCGTATGAGTGTGGTGGAGGCAGGGGTCATGGACCTTTCTGACAACGGCATCATGGTGCTCGGTAGCTTTGGCGGAAACGTCGGCTACCAGCGGCCCTATGCCGTGCAGGAAGGCGGACGCTATGTCCGTGATGCGATGTTCGGTTCGGTCGGCGTCGGGGGTTTCCTTGGCGGCCGGTTCGGCCAGTTCCAGATGGGCGCTTCCGGCCTCGGAACCCGTACCTGGGATCCGAGCTATGGCAACAGCTTCACCCTCGGCCTCGAGGGCACCTACTTCCCCGGTGACATGGGCTTCGGCCTGTTCCTGGGTGGCGGGTCCCACGAGTCCGGAGGCAAGCCTCCGGTCGAGTCGACCGTGATCGGCCGCTACGGATTGGTCGGTTTGCAGGGCGTGTGGAACGCCCCGATCAACGGATACGGTATGTTCCAGATCGTCCCCCGCCTCTCGGCTGGCATCGAGGTCTTCGGGACCAAGGCCAGCGACGGTGAGAACGTGATCGTCGATGCCCAGCCCGGCGCCCTGCTGATGTTCTCCCTCGAGCTCCGCGCTGGCGCGGGACCCAAGGGCATCTAGATAGATAGAGTCTTCCTACGTTACGAGGGCGAGTGGTTCAATCCCATCTCGCCCGTCTTGCAAAGGTGTTGAGCATTGCCTCGACAACTTTGCGAAGATTCGTTCATTTACATTGGATTAAAAGAGAACCGGGGATGTGAGAGAAAAAGAATGAGAAATTTTTTTCCTTCACACCCCTGGTTTTACTAGGGATTTCGAAAGACCAACCCAGTACGGGCGAGGTTTCCTCGCCCAACTTCAACAAGGAGTTCCACCATGCGTTCTCTTCTTCTCTCCCTTCTTTCCCTCTCCGTCGCCTGCGGTCCGGCCTGGTATCAGGGTCCTGCTCTGGAAGACACCTGTGAGGAGGCCGACACGGATACCGATTCCGACAGCGACAGCGACACAGACTCGGACACCGACTCCGACACCGACTCCGACACCGACGTGGTCGTCGAGACCGACCCGTGCGAGGGGAAGGATCTCTGCATCGACTTCGAGACCCCCGGTGGTGTCGAGGTTGAGAACGTGTACTTCCATGCCCACGTGATCGACGATGATGACGACTTCGATGCCATGGTGGCCGGCACGGTCAACTGGCCGGACTGGACCATCAACCTGACCTTCGATGACATCGAGGAAGCCAGCGTCGGCCTGGACACGGGCTACATCGCGGCGGTGCGGTACAACGTGTCGTTCTGCGACGGTCACGAGGATGGCGACGACGGTGATGCGGACCACTGCACGTGGCTCGCGTACGGTCGTACCAGCTCCGAGGCCTACCTCACGGCCGACACCGAGGTCTGGTATTGGGGAGAGGACTACGATCCCGAGACCATGACCTGGTGCTACGACACCGAAGGTGACACCGACTCCAACGACGACGAGTGTGGAACCTCGGTCGTCGCTGGTCCCAGCGTCGACTGATCCACACGTTTTGCTACGGCCCCCGTTGAGCTTTGCTCCGGGGGCTTTTCTGTTTCTTTAATCAAAAAATAGAACATAAACAAATCCCTCCGAAGTCCACGCCGATGGCGGGGAAGAAGGGGGGGATTCTGTTTCAAAAGGGGCGAACGGCCGTTTTGTACGGTAGGGGCGAACGGCCGTTCGCCCCTACCTTAGCCAAAAAGCGACCGTGATGGCCTTGACAAAATGACGTTTTTTTGTTATAGTAGGACGTTCAGAATTTGGCAAAAGTACACGGATTTGCGCCATGTTTACAAGGATAATGCTTGCGAAGACCTGTTACGAAGCGGGTTTAGCCGGCAACACACGAGGGTGAGAGTAGGGAATCCAAAGGGATTTCCATATCCACACCCTCAAACGGGTGTTTTTTCATAATTTCCAATCCCTTCATTCATTAGAAATTGGAAATTAGTAATTGGAAATTTACCCACCTCCTTGTCCCCATAGTGCAACTCCGTGACTTGAGGAAGTTCTTTCCAATAGAACGGAGAAACAGCAAAAAGATCAGTCAACCATACGGGCAAGGTTCTATCCCTGCCCACCCACACCAAACCCGCACGCTTGCGTGCGTCACGCTTCGCGTTCCAACTACCCCAAGGAGAAAAACACCATGCGTTCCCTTCTTCTCGCTACTCTCATCTTCACCTCGGGCTGCAACCCAGCTTTCATCTTCGACGGCACCTCCACTGACACCGGCAGCGTCATCGACGACGACACTGGCATCCAGATCGAGGACACCGACATCGAAGATGGCTTCGAGCAGGGCCCCCAGATCGATCCCGACGACCTCGACAACCTCTTCGACGAGGACGAGACCGACGCGGACGAGGACGGCAGCCCGGCTTCCGAGGACTGCGACGATCACGACGACGATGTGTACCCTGGTGCCACCGAGAAGTGCGACGGCGATGACAATGACTGCAACGGCGAAGTGGACGAGGGCTGCTCCGACAGCTCCTACACCTACTACCGCGACAGCGACAGCGACGGGTACGGCGACAGCGCCGTGACCACGACCGTCACCACGGCCACGGCCCCCACGGGCTACGTCGCAAACGATGACGACTGCGATGACATGAGCGCAGCCGTGAGCCCCGCCGACGCCGAGATCTGCAACAGCATCGATGACGACTGTGATGGCAGCGTGGACGAGGGCGTCACCACCACCTTCTACGCCGACACCGATACCGACACCTATGGCAACGTGGCCTCCACCAAGGCCGCGTGCAGCCAGCCCACGGGCTACGTCGCAAACGATGATGACTGCAACGACAGCACCTCCTCGGCCCACCCGGGCGCGACTGAGAGCTGCAATGACAGCATCGACAACGACTGCGATGGCGATACCAACGAGGGCTGCACCGGCAGTGCCTCGGACAACGATGGCGACGGCTACACCGAGGACGGCGGCGACTGCGATGACACCGACAACAGCGTCCACCCGGGCGCCACCGAGACCTGCGACAGCGAGGACGACGACTGCGACGGCATCGTGGATGAGAGCGTGACCGTGACCTACTACCGCGACAGCGACAGCGACGGCTACGGCGTGGCGACCACCACGATCGCGGCCTGCTCCGCACCGAGCGGGTACGTCACCAACTCGACCGACTGCAATGATGTGAGCGGAAGCGTCCACCCGGGCGCGACCGAGACCTGCAACTACACGGATGACGATTGCGACGGATCCACGGACGAGGGCGTGATCAACACGTACTACCGCGACAGCGACAGCGACGGCTATGGCGTGAGCACCACGACCACGGCCGCCTGTTCCGCTCCCACGGGCTACGTCACGAACTCGACTGACTGCAACGACACCAGTGCGGCCGTGAGCCCCGCCGATGTCGAGATCGACAATGACATCGATGATGACTGCGACGGTACGATCGACGAGGGCTTCACCAGCACCTCGGATCCCTGCAGCGGGCAGCTCGCCTGCTTCGTGAACGATGACAGCGACAGCTACAACGATGTCCTCTACGTCCATATGTCCCTCTTCACCCAGGGCTCGACCTACCAGACCCACGACGCGGTCGTGGTCGGGATCGGCGGCTCCTGGGACCTGAATGACGACAACGTGGCCGTGATCGAAGATGGTTCGTGGTTCGTGATCGACCCCAGCACCTGGTCGTGCGGAGTCGAACAAGATGTCACCCTCGTGTCCTCCCTGGACAACGACGGCGTCGATCTGTTCGATGAGTACGACTGCGATACGGATGAAGAGCTCGAGACGTCCGCCTGCGACGGAGTAGTTTCCTACGCCACCTGGTCTTCCGAGGCCATCTGGCTCCAGAATTACGCCTTCTGCACGGGCGGATCGACGATCGCCGGCCAGATCTGTGAAAGCCAGGGCACCACGTCGTACCTCTTCTCCCTGGAGGTCGACTGCAGCACCCGCGAGTTCCGGGCGGATTAGCCGTTCCGTTCGTCTCCGTTCCTACGTTATACGCGAGCCCCTTGTCTTTGTTCACACTTCGGTGTGTTCATTGACCAGGGGCTCTTGTTGTTTTCAAGGTTGATGATCCGGTAGGGGCGAACGGCCGTTCGCCCCTACCGTACCGGCCGTTCGCCCCTACGATTCATTGACATTTTTGCCAAAATATGGTAAAAACTTAGGCCAATTTTGGCTGAAAATATCGCTGATTTGACATAAAAACCTCTGGTTTAGGGATTTTTATGTCAGGTCAGTTCAGAGGTTCCTTCCACCATCGTGCGTTACGACCTGGCGCGCGATATTTCCAACAATGACCCGACCCCCAACCCTCAAGGGAGGTTTCCATGCGTCTTTTTCTGTGTGGTCTCTTTCTCATCTCCGGCTGCGAGTTTTTCGGCCCGGCCAGCGTTTTCGACGACACCAAGCCCGATGATTCGGGCACTATCGACACCGGTGCCCCCTGCGAAGAGCAGGCCTGGTACCGCGACAGCGACGGCGATGGGTACGGCATCTCGGTTTCCGAAACCTGGGCCTGTGAGGCCCCCGAAGGCTTCGTGGCCAACGGCAAGGACTGCGATGACGACGACCCTGCGGTCAACCCCGGAGCGGTCGAAGTCTGCAACGGGATCGATGACAACTGCGACGGTGAGATCGACAACGATCCCGACGGCGACGACATCTGGTACATCGACGCGGACAGCGATGGCTACGGCAACCCGGACATGGCCCAGGACTGCGATGGCTATGACTGGTTCGTGAGCCAGGCGGGCGACTGCAACGATCTCGACCCCGCGGTCAACCCCGCGGCCACCGAGCTGTGCGACGAAGTCGACAACGACTGCGACGACACGATCGACGAGGATGATGCGGCCGATGCCACGCCCTGGTACGAGGACTTCGATGGCGATCTCTACGGCAACCTTGCCGTGGTGCGTGACGCCTGTGCGGAGCCCGAGGGCTACGTGGCCGACGCAACCGACTGCGATGACACGGACGCGGGTGTGAACCCCGACGCCAGCGAGTTCTGCGACGAGAAGGACAACAACTGCAACAGCGAAGTGGACGAGGGTGTGACCCTCACCTTCTACGCCGATGCTGATGCCGATCTCTACGGCGACGTGGGCAACACCACGGAGGCCTGCCTCCTGACCGACGGCTACACCGAGGACGCAACCGACTGCGATGACGATGATCCCGCGGTCAACCCCGGCGCGGTCGAAGACTGCAATGGCATGGATGACGACTGCAACGGCGAAGTGGACGAGGGCGTGACCCTCACCTTCTACGTCGATGTCGACGCCGATCTCTATGGCGACGCGATGGTCTACGTCGAGTCCTGCGAAGCCCCCACGGGCTATGTCGCGGACGCGACCGACTGCAACGATGCCACGGCAAGCGCCTACCCGGGCGCTGACGAGTACTGCGACACCCTCGACAACGACTGCGACAGCGTGGTCGACGAGAGCGACGCGATCGATGCCGGCGACTGGTTCGCGGATGCGGATGGCGACCTCTACGGTGATGTGACCATGGCCTTGCGCGCCTGCATGGCGCCCATGGGCTATGTCGCGGACGCGACCGACTGCAACGATGACACTGCGAGCGCCTACCCCGGCGCCAGTGAGTACTGCGACACCCTCGACAACGACTGCGACAGCGTGGTCGACGAGAGCGACGCGATCGATGCCCCGACCTGGTACACCGATCTGGACACGGACGGCTACGGCGACGCGATCACGGCCACCTTCTCTTGCACCGCCCCTGCGGGCATGATCGAGGACGGCACGGACTGCGATGACCTGGACCGTTCGGTTCATCCCAATGCCACCGAATTCTGTGATGAGATGGACAATGACTGCGATGGCCTGGTCGACGAAGAGCGGGGCAACCTGTTTTTCGCCGATGCGGATGGCGACGGTTTCGGTGACCCCTCGGTCTCTTCGGAGGCCTGTGCGGCTCCCTTGACCTATGTCGCTGACGACACGGACTGCGATGACACCGACGCGGGTGTGAATCCCGGCGCCGACGAGCTCTGCAACGGGCTCGATGACGACTGCGATGGCACGCTGGACGAGGATGCCACGGAAATGAGCGCCTGGTACCTGGACTACGACAACGATTCCTTTGGGAATTGGATGGCGCAGACCTGGTCGTGTGATCAGCCCGCAGGCTATGTGGCTGACGCCACGGACTGCAATGATCTTCTCTCCTCGGTTTTCCCAAGCGCCTCCGAGACCTGCAACGGGCTCGATGACGACTGCGACGGCACCACCGATGAGGGGGTGAAGACCACTTTCTACGCGGATGCGGACGCGGACGGCTACGGCAACGTGGCTGTGACCGAGGAAGCTTGCGATCCCTCCGAAGGGTTCGTCTATGATTCCACGGACTGCGACGATGCCGATGTGGATGTGAACCCCGGCGCCGACGAGTTCTGCAACAGCCTCGATGACAACTGTGATGGCACGGTGGACGAGGATGATGCGGTCGACGCCCCGACCTGGTACGCGGACAGTGATCTCGACCTCTACGGTGATGAGAACAACACCCTGGAGGTGTGCACCGCTCCCGCGGGCTACATCGCCGACGCGACCGACTGCGATGACACCGATGATCTCGTGAACCCCGAGGGGATCGAGATCTGCGATGACACGATCGACAACGACTGCGACGGGGACACCGACCTTTCCGACGAGTGCCTCTATGAAGGAACCTACACGGGAACCTTCGAGGCCGATGTTACCTTGACCGCCTTCGGGATCACGGACACCTGTGAGGGTGCTGTGGAGCTCGATGTTGCGATCGACGGGGAGCCCATGATCTTCGGTGAGGCGTCATGTGCCTTCTCGGGATTGTTCGCCACCTATTACGCTGACGACATCATCGGCGCGATCGAGGGAGACATCTTCTCGGACATGGATGCCGAGGGCGATCTCTACGATGACGACGAGATCTTCTCGTCCATCTGGACCGGGATTTTCGACACCGATGAGCTCGACGCCACGTTTGTGGGTGAGGGTACCCTCCTTGGGTACGCCTACACCTATGACGGGACGTTCGAGACGATTTACACGCCCTAGCTACGGCTATAGGAGGCGGATAACACGAAGCGGCAGCTGACGACCAGCGCCGCTTTTTTCGTTGAGAAGTAGGGGTCAGGTCCGGACATCGGACTTTTTGGAGAGACAATGAAAATTTAACGCATTTTTTACTTTTTTTAGAAGATATTCATCACTTTTTTATCCATCAATGCATTAAAACTGAAAAAATATAAGGAGCATTTTCCTCAAAATAAGAGAAGTATTTTTGATCTTTCTTGAAAAAGTCCGATGTCCGGACCTGACCCCACAACCCGATTTGTTTTGTGCTACAATACACTTAAGATATGGTGGAATTTCGATCTCTTTACGCCCACGCGGAGGAACATATCACATTGCTCACTTTTGGATTATTCATCCTGCTTGGAGCTTTGCTTATTTTGCAAAGCTTATTTTCTCCATTTTTGATTTTGTCGATCCTTCTTGTGATCGGCTTTTTTATTTTGAGTTTTTATCGCCCGTTGTGGACCCTTGCCTTTGTTGCCATCTATCTTCCTTTTGAAAGTGTGCTCCTTAAGTTTATTCCCGAGGATATTTATGTGTTCGCGCGTTACTTTTCCGAAGGGCTTATTTATCTTCTTTGCGCGGTCGTTCTTTGGCATATCCTTTCAGGAAAAATAAAACTACGACACACACCGATCGATTTTCCTTTCATCTTATTCGTGATTATTCTTCTTTCCTCCGCACTTATTAATGTTGTAGAACCCACCGTAGCCGTTTTAGGAATCCGTCAGATCATTCGGTTCATTCTGGTTTTTTATCTTGTCTCTTACCTGCGTCCGTCCAAAACCTATATCAAACGCCTCACCGCCGCGATGTTTGCGGTTGTATTGGGAGAATCTCTCATCGGCATCACCCAGTCGTTTGTTGGAGAATCTATGGACGCTTTTTTACTGCCTTCGGACATGCGTTCGCTTGGAGACATCACTCTTACTTCGGGTGTTTCCCAATTTTGGGATCCTGGGTCGCGAGTATTCGCCACTCTTGGACGTTATGATCGCCTTGGAAATTTTCTTTATTTGTTCCTTTTGATGGGCGTGGGATTCTTGTATGAGGCGCGCAGTTGGGTGGATCGTCGACAATTATGGCTTCTTTTTGCTTTGGGGCTTCCCGCTTTGCTGCTCACGTATTCCCGTTCATCTTGGTTTGCATTTTTGTTCGGGTTTTTATTTGTGAGCCTTTGGATCAAACGTGATCGTCGCGTGGCGATTGCGTTTGCCGGATTTTTGATTGTGATCGCCTCTTATCTCACACTCACTGGATTACAAGTACGATTCATCACCGAGGCTCCGGGGCAAACCTTGACCGAACGTTTTTATGAGACGTTTAGTTATGCCAGGTGGCGAGGGGAATATATCGGACTTGGACGTGTATTTTGGTTCGTGCAGACGATCACGACCGTGGTGCCTGCATCTCCGTTGTTTGGATTTGGTCCGGGACAATATGGTGGAGGAGCCGTGGCTGCACTTGGAAACGCGGTGGTATATGAGAGGTTGGGATTACCCTATGGCGTGTTTGGCACCGAAGGCATGATTGATAACAATTGGTTTTCTCTGTGGGGAGAAAGTGGAACGCTCGGCATCATTTTTTACGGATGGATGTATATCGGACTTTTTCTTTATGCCTTGCGCGTCTATCATCGCAGTCAAGACCCGACCGTTCGTGCTATGGCCATGGGACTTGCGGCCATACTTCTTGGCGTGGGATTCAATGCGTTTACATCGACCGTTTTGGAAATTCGTACGCTTGCATTTTATCTTTGGCTCTACGCGGGCTTTTTGTATGTGTTGGATCAAAAACGTCCGCGTGCGAAACATCGTCGCTTAAAAGAGGAGATATGAAGATGATCATGGCCAATAAATTTTATTATCTTCGAGGCGGAGCAGAACGTTATCTTCTTGATGTTTCCAAGCGTTTGGAAGCGCAAGGCCATGAGATCATTCCCTTTGCCATGAAGGATGTACAGAATCTGGAAACTCCTTACGAACGATTTTTCGTAAGCCAAGTGGAAACGCAGCGCACACGTTTTGATTGGCAAGGTTTGCGCACCTTTGGCCGGATGCTTTATTCGTTTGAGGCGAAAAAAAAGATGAACGCTTTGATCAAAGAAGTACAACCGGATTTTTGCCACATCCATAATATTTATGGTCAAATTTCTCCTTCGATTCTTGATGCGCTTCAAAAAAATAAAATTCCCGTGGTCATGACCGTACACGATCACCATTTGGTTTCACCCGCCTACAATGTGTGGGCACAGGGGTGTGGGTCTCAAGATATTCCGCGTGGAGTAGTGCGAGCGACTTTTTCTCGTTTTCATAAAGATTCCTTGGTTGCCAGTTTCGCTCAAGTTCTCGCCTTTCGTTTGCACGAGATGATGGGAATCTACAAACACAAAGTTGATTTGTTTCTTTGCCCATCTGTATATATGCGCAGCCGATTGATCGCGACAGGATTTGCCGCGGAAAAAATTCGTGTGTTGCATAATCCCGTGGAAACGGAACGTATTTTGCCGTCTTATCAACATCGCGGATATTTTTTGTTTGTAGGTCGATTGTCGCCTGAAAAAGGCGGGGCCACTATTTTGCGTCTTGCAAGGTTTTTGCCAAATATCCATTTTAAAATTGTAGGCAGCGGGCCTGAACAGGAAAAATTGGAACAAAAAGGAAGGGGGCTTAGTAATGTGGAGTTTTTGGGATTTCGCATAGGGGATGCCTTGCAAGAGTTGTATCATGGGGCGATCGCGGTTTTGATTCCCTCACGCGTGCAAGACAATTTTCCCTTTACTGCGCTTGAAGCGCATGCATCGGGAAAGCCGGTGATCGGGAGCGAAGTGGGAGGAATGGGAGAGATTGTACAAGATCGCGTGACCGGGTTTTTGGTAAAGCCTTTGGATTTGCATGGATGGAGTGAGGCTGTAATGCGCCTTTGGTATGACGACGATTTACAACAACAAATGTCCAAGGCTGCGCGAGAATGGGTAGAAAAACGATTCACCATTCGTGCGCATGATGAACAATTGATGAGGTTATATGAGGAGGTAAGGAGAAAAATAAAGTAAATCAAAATCCCCGAGATTTTTCTCGGGGATTTTTTGATTAAACGGTTAAGATGCGCTCTTTTCCACGATCGGCTCCATACAGGATATCTCGTAGAGATAAGCGGTCTTTTGGGCAATATCTCGCCAATCATAGTGAGTTGCCACATAAGTCCGTGCTTCAACTCCGACTGCTTTCACAAGGTCAGGATGGGTGATCAGCATCTTCAAATGTCCGGCAAGATCATCCACATTATTGGTTTGAAAGGTAAGTCCGGCTTCATCGGTTAATTCTCGGTTTTCCGGAATATCCGAAGAAAGCACACACTTGCCATAGCCCATGGCTTCCAAAACCGCGATCGGAAGACCTTCAGATTCAGAGGGGTGCACAACTGCATAGGAAAAACGAAAGAGAGCGTGGAGCACCGGGCCGGTCTGTGTTCCTGTAAAGACAATTGAGGGGTCATTTTGCGCAAGCGCATGAAGCTCGCGGATATAATCCTCGGTAAACGCACTTCCTCCTACAATTGCCAATTTTTTTTGTCCCACAAGTTGAGGCTCATGTGCACGAAGGATCTTCCAAGCTTTGATAAGCGTGTGAGCCCCTTTATGGCGCACAAGGCGAGAACACATCATGAGATATTCATTTGGAACCAAATCATAGTCTTTGAGGTAAGAAGGGTCTGCATCTTCCAAGGGGATTTGGGTTCCGTTTGGAATATAGATCGCATGGATTCCATAGCGTTTTTGACAGTATGTTTGGAGAGTTTTGGAGACAACAATGGTGGCGTCAGGAATACGGCAAGCCATCCATTCTCCAAGCCAAAGCATAAGGCGCGCAAAGGCATTCCATTTTTGATGATGGCGATCCACGCAGTGAAAGGTCACGATCACCTTAGCGGAAGGACGTAAGATTTTCGGAAGCCAGGCAAGAAGAGCTGGGCCCACACCATGGATATGAAACACATCCACCTTTTCGCGGGATGCGCGGAGAATGGAAGTGAAGGTATGGGTAATGGCGTCCAAGTGTTTGGTTTTGATACAGGGAGTTTCTAAACAACGGATTCCACAATAATTGTCCTGCGCCTGTGCATACCAACGACGACAAAACACCAAAACCTCATGGCCTTGTTTGACGAGCATCTTGGACAACTCTTCCACATGGCGCTCAATACCGCCGGCATGGGAAGGAATGCCCTTTTGTCCGATCATGGCTATCTTCATAAAACAGGTTATATTAGCAAAAAATAGGCATTTTGTCAATCGTTTGAGGTGGATAACATCAAAAAATAAGGGGAAAAGCCCATGTTTTTCAATACGGTAGGGGCGAACGGCCGTCTGTAGGGGCGAACGGCCGTTCGCCCCTACGTAATACCCCTCGATTGACCGGTCAATTATGTTTTGTTACGGTAGTCAACCTTGTTCTTTCAAAACAGGAGAGTGAACCGTGGGAAAAACAAATCAAAAAACGCGCGGACTGGGATTTTTGATTCTCCTTCCAAAGTTCATACCTAAGATTTTTGGTTTTCTTTTCAAGTTTCTAAAGATGGCAAAAGGATTCAAGATCGGTATGGCCGTAGCAACTTTCGGCAGCTATACCTGGCTGTTTAGCTGGCAGTTCGCATTGCTTCTCATGGGAAGCATCTTTTTTCACGAACTCGGGCATATTCGCGCCATGAAGGCCTACGGAATGAAAACCAAGGGAGTCTATTTTCTTCCATTTTTGGGAGCCGCGGCCGTAACCGAGGATCAATTTTCCTCTCGTCACACTGAGGCTGTTATCGGTCTTTGGGGTCCTGTTTGGGGACTTATCCTTTCCATGATTTTTTTTGACATCTATGCGTGGACGGGAAGTCCGCTTATGGCCGGGATTGCCGGATGGTGTGCGCTTGTGAATCTTTTCAATTTGCTCCCGATCAAACCTCTTGATGGAGGGAGGATTGTGTCTTCGATCGCGTTTTCGTTTTCCAGGCGCACGGGAATGACTGTTATGCTCGCCGGGCTTAGTCTTGCCTTTATCCTTGCAATAGTCACAAAGATCAGTATCTTTCCTCTGATCGTTTTTATCGGTTTTTTGGAGGTGTTGAGCGAGTGGAGAGATATTCCGGACGTTCGTGGTTTGCGAGAATCTTTGAGGGAAAAGGTGAAGACCGTGATTGGCTGTGATCCGGACGCTCCTAAAAATGAGATTTTGAAGAGAATGTTTGAATCAAACATATCCGAAACATTTTCCAATTTTCCCCTTGAGACAAGAGAACATATCCGGGAAATTGTGGGATCAGAAAAACTGACCTTGGAGAATTTTGTACAGCTCAAATACACAGAGGACGTTTCCGGGGCGTTGTTGCACGTCGTTTACACACAGGTCGAATTAAAGATGTTGACTCTTCTTCTTGAGGCAAATGTAAGAAAGCGTTGGAGATTTTTCAGGATGTTTCATTGCGACCCCAAACTTCTGCGTGATACCGTCTTGCAGAGCAGTTTTGCTGAAGCGTTTTTCGGTATTCTAAACGGTACTTTTGAACTCTCGCAAAAGACTTCAAGGCCTCTTATGGACACCAAGTCCATTGTCGTCACGATCGCCGGAACGATGATAGTTATCGCTCTTCTTATCAGCATCATCTATTTGTCTGCCATTGATCCAGGATCCATGGTCGCGCTCCGGATTCTTCAAAGCTAGAACACCCCACGCTCGGGTGTTTTTTTGTAGACGATTTATCTGTTATTCTGTAAGGGTCATTCTTTCAATTATTTTTTATGGTTTCAGAATATTCTCGAGGCGATCGAGAGGCGCATAGCGAATCCGAACGCCTTTCCCAATGTTTAGTCAGGCATATTGTGGATGTAAAACCCCAATGGCATGGCACACGGGAACATAAGGCGCAGATAGGAGATACAGCCGTTGCAGCCATTGAGGCGCGAGTGTCTCGTTGCGATCCGCCACTTGAGGTTTCGCAGCTCAAATTGGAAAAAGGGAAAAGTATCGTACTGGTAGGTCCAAACGGAAGCGGCAAGAGTACGCTTTTTGATGCGATCATGGGTCGGGCACACGCGCGGTTTGATGAAGGGTCTTTTGGATACGGCAGGGGCGTGCATCAAAAAGAAACCTTGCGTATCGCGCGCTTGGATCAAGAAGAAATTTTGGATTCGATCAAAGAGATGACCGCTCGTCAAGTTTTGGATTTGGCAATTGATCATTTTCAAGCCGAGTTTCCTGTGGACTGGAATGCTATGGAAAAATACGAGCAGAATCTTGCAAACGACGAAGCTCATGTGCGCATCGAGTCACTTATGAGTCAAGTTGGGCATCTTTTTGAAATCGAACAATTTTTGGGCCGCAAAGTGTGCGAGCTTTCCGGAGGAGAACGCACAAAACTTTCTCTCCTCATGCTTCTTTCAAGCGAGCCTGATGTGCTTCTTTTGGACGAGCCCACCAATCACCTTGATTTGGAAAGCATTGCAAAATTGACCGGACTTTTTGATACATATAAACGCGCAGGCGTATCTGTGGTCAATGTGAGTCACGTAGAATGGTTTTTGCAACTCGCAGGCGAGGATGGAACCGTGGAATTGCAAGTGGAGAAAAATCGTCGTGTGGCCATGTCTTCTCAATCCCCGTACCGCAAGTTTATGAAGCGGGAGAAACGTCGACCCCTTATGACCGGCGCAATCACTTGGCAAACCGAAGGAGTGGGAAAATCGGCGGGGATCAGCCCTTTTGATGCGGATTTTTCTTTTGCCGTGCCAAATTCTCCACTGCATGCAGTGGAGCTACCCGCAATTTCAAGCGGTGACCTGACCGTGTTTAGTGGAAAAAACGGCACAGGAAAAACGAAAATGATGGAGGCGATGGCAGATCCTCATTTCAAGTCCATTCGTCGCGAAAAAGGAACCCAAGTGGCGTATCTTCCACAATTTTGGCCTGAACAAATCGCCAATGGAACCGTGGAAAATTTTTTTCTTTGGGTGAAAGAACAAGTGAATCGTTATAGTGATAAAACCGCCGAGCGATTCAAAAAAGAATTGCGCCAAGTGGGATTTGGAAACGGCACACGAGATCTGTTGCGCGAGCCCATCACTTCTTTTAGCGGAGGAGAACAGCGATTGCTTTGGTTTGTGGCTGCGAGTATTTTTGAGGGAACCAATGTGTTGGTTTTAGATGAGCCGAGTAACCACATGGATGAGGCTACAATGCACAGTGTGCTCAAGGCCATTCAAGATTTTCCCGGAAGCGTCATTCTTTCCACTCATGATTTGCGTTTGATGGAAGAGCTCGAAAAATATTCGGGGAAATCAAGAAATGGAGTGCAAAATATTGTGTTTATGCGCGATGGCGAAGATGCTGTCTTAGTGAAAAGTGATGAGAGTCCTTTGGAATATGCCAAGGCCACGTTTGAACGAGGACGTAAAAAAGCAGGGAGAGTGAAGGTCGCATAAAATGCGTGATCAAAAAAACAAGAGGCAATGAACCCCTTGTTTTTTGATTTGAGGTGATTATTATTCCACCACTCCTTTTTCCGAGGCCATGATATCTTCGGGGAGATCGGTTGTTATAGCAGCACTTGTAGCGCTCACAAACGCGCCGGTTGTTTGATCCAAGGCCGTGATTTGAATATCAGAAAGAAGAATGGGAGAAGTTCCGATTTGTTCCTCGGTTGGTATGAGGGAAACTTCAAAGGCAATACCCACAACCGCACTTTGAGGATCAAGAGTCGGTTGAACAAAATGTGATGTCCAAGAAACGGTTTGTAACGCAGGATTATAAGTGACTCCTTCATCTTGCGAAACCGTTTGTCGTCCGGTGAAAGAGACGTAAGGAGGAAGAGTTCCTTCGATGGTCACTTGTGAAAGCGGATTGGTTGTGCCGGAAAGATGCCAGAAAATCCAGTACTTTGTTTCTTGTCCTACGCGCGGAGGCAGGGGGCCACGTCCGAGCTGATCCCCGCTTGGGAGTGCATAACGTGCAAAACTCTCAAGGACAAGGGGAGTGGTGAGTATCGTGGAAAGAGAAGTGCCCGTATAGGCGATTTCCTGTCCATCCATACTTCCAAGTCGATAAGTGGTGAGAGGAGTTGTGTCAATCGAGATATTTTCATATCGTGAAAGTTCACTGACAGACACGGAAGATCGCAGTCTCGTGGATAAGATCACTTCTCCTTTTTGCCCCGGAGTGATTTCGTCCAAATCAATAGCATCGTCTTTATCGATCAAAATATTTTTTTGTGAGACAAATGGGCTGTTTGATTGCACGCCGATTCGTACATCATAGATAGTGGCATCGCCTGTATTCTCATAAGCAATCGTGATCTTCATTTCTGATCCCGGTCGCACGGTTTTTCGATCCACAATCTGTGTCAAAGAAAGCTGTGGAGGAATTACTGCACATGTTTGCGTCAACACCTCTTGTCGATAATGAGTTTGTTCAAAAGTAAAGGAAGGGTGTAAAGAAAAAACAACTTCTTCTTTTGTGGTCGCAAGATACCCGGAAAAGCTCATGGTTCCTTGTTCTCCCGCAATAATTGAGGGAAGAGTGAAATGATTATCCACAAGACTCGGTTGACTTTCGATTAAAACAAAACCTTCAGGCCAAGACGGTTCAATGCTAATTTCCGGGAAATCCACCGTACCCGTATTGTGATAGGTGATGGTTCCCTCAATCGCTTGATAGGCAACCAAAGGTTCGGGAATCCATAATGTGAGTGCCAAAGTGGAGCGTACAGGAGAAAAACGATGTTCACTTGTTTTTTGCGCCACTTTATTTTTTTCTCCGTAGGAAAAGGTCATGAGACTGCGAAATGTTTGTGTGCCACCCACATCTCCAAACAGGACTCCTGTGATTTTGATAGATCCCGTCGCCTCTGGTTTAAGAGTTCCGAGGATCACATGATTTTCTTCCACAGCCGCATTTTCAGAAAGAATTTCTTGCAATTGAAAATGTGCAGGATAGGTAAGGGTTATGTTTGCGTTGCGAAGTTCTTCTCCTGTCCCGTTTGTATAGTGAATGATAAGAGTGGAAGGCGCTCCACTGACAATTTCTTCCGGAGCGATGGAGACGTCGAGATACAGATCATCGGCAATGGTGTGTTTTGGAAAAAATGTCAAAATTCCTGCCGCGACAAGAAGGCCAAGGGTAAGGCCGATCAAGACAAGGTCAGCCAAAAAAATCGTGCGAGCAAAGGCATAGCGTCCGGCATAATGTTTTTCAAACCATTTCACAAAAGGAAGAAGTGCCAGCCTTCCCGGGTGAATGACAAGACTTATGGTTTTATGGAGGAGATGTTCGGGTGTGCCCAAGTCGTGACAGACAAGATGAGGTTTGAGACGGTGGAAAAAAGACATATTAAAAAGAAGAAAGAGTAAAGACATCGGTGGTAAAAGCAAAAATTTCTTCGGTTCCGTTTCCATCAATGTCCGAAGCGGTGATGAGTAAGCCGTTTTTTTGTGTGGCACTGGCTCCTAAAAATTCGGAAAAAAGATTTCCGTCGCGATCAAAGATTTTGACCCAAGGTTCTAATCCAGCCCCCGGGCCAGTGATGATCTCATCGATCCCATCACCGTTTATATCACCTGAAGCGACATAAGCTCCTCCGCGATAATCTTCATCATACGCGAGAAAGCCAGGATTGATGACCTTGCCGTGTTTGTTGGTGATGCGAATATGGGGGCCACCACCATCCCCGGCCGCACAAATAATTTCCCGTGTCCCGTCTCCATTAAGATCACCGATTGCGACACGGACACCCCCTCGGAACGATTCATGATAAGGAAAAAATCCAGGATTGATTAAAATTCCTTCACTGTTAAACACGCGGATATGCGGGCCTCCGCCTTCTTCGGTTCCTGTGACAATTTCCATAGATCCATCATTTTCCAAATCTCCCACCGCAAGATTTACCCCGTCGTGATACAGATCAGTATACGGTGCAAAACGAGAGAGAAGAGATCCGTTTTCGTCATAAATAGAAACATAGGTGTCTCCTGCAGCTATGGTTTCACGCTCCCCGTCATGGTCAAGGTCATAGCGAACGACAAAGGTTCCGCCGAGTTGTGAAGCGTCATAGGCAAAAAATCCCGTGCGGGATGCATTGCCTTCGAGATCAAACACACGCGTAAAGGATCCATTCAAAAATGGTGCATCAGTGAGTTCTTTAATCGGACGCAAAAGAATGATTCCGTCTTTGGAGGCTAAGGTGATCGTTGAGGTAACCGACCCATCATTGATAGACGGATCCTGGGTTCCACGGAGCTTTTCGTATTCACCGTCAAGCATAATGGTTTGTGAGGTTGATGTTGCGTTCAAAACGACTTTGCCGTTTTCAAAATCTCGCTCCCAAATTCCCGTAGTGATGGTGACATCATGAGGATCCAAAAGATTTTCAGGATCTCCTTTTTGTTCTCCCAAATACACATCATATTCATCGTACGTCCATAGTTGACTATGATTTTCATCTCCATAATCAAAGCCGAAAAACCCGCTGCCTAAAAGCGTGGTGGTGATGCCATAGCGCACACTTTGATAATCGTTCGAGTCTCCGGTGTTTTTTGTATTCACGTTAATAATATTGATGGGGGATCGGGTCAGCGATTCTTCAAAAGAAAGATAATCGCGCGTTCGATTTTTCCAATCCGTGAGAGTGTCGTTTGAGGAAGGAAATGTTTCAAACATGCGACCGTTCACATACGGGGCAAAGGAGAGGTTGGAACTGCCGTTTGTGATCATGATGGCAGAGGATCCCAAAAGAGACCGTGTGGTGGAAAATAATTCTTTATATCGAGAAGCCCAAAGCGTATTTGCTTCGGCAGCCGAATCATTTTTTCCGTCTTGATTGATATCAAGGTCTCCAATCCAAGTGATACTGTCCTGAACTTCGTCATAAAAGATTCCATCCCAATATCCGGTGGAGATTACTTCCTCGTCTACAAAAGAGGCAAGGTAAGAGATCCAATTTGTATTGAGATTGAGTGCTCGCGTTCCTGGCCAGACGGATTTTTGCGATCCATCCTCATCGGTAAGCCACCAATCAGACTCGATGCCTTCATATAATTTGTCATGGAAAGGATCAGACCAATAGCGATCATTCCAGCTGACCGTAGGGATATAGGCTAAGAGAATAATATCTGGATTGAGTTTCCGGATTTTATCGAAAAATTCTTTGTTATAGATTTGCGCTTCGGCAGGGAGGACAAGGAGATCAAAGGTGGAAAGGGTTTGGATAGTGTTTTCATCTTGGAGGGTTGAACCGGACATGAGGAAATAATTTGCTGTCCTGACAGAGGGCGGTTCATCAGAAGCCAAAAGAGACGCCTTGTGCCAAGGGGCAAGGAGGAGAACCGCTATGGTGAAAAAATGAATCAGGCGTCGTATCATAAAAAAGAAGGGGCAGGACTTAGAGTGTGTCTTCCTTCTTTTCGGGCTGGACATTAAATGGGTTAGGGGAATAGAGCTTGTTGGTGATCCGCCAGCGATCCACGTATTGACCGATGCCTTTATTGTCCCGTTTGTTTCGGGCGGTTGTTGTTCGTTGTGACCAACGCAGGAGGGATTCAAAGTTAAGTTTGTATCGCCCCTGAACCACCACATAGGTGATTTCTTGGTCTTTGATGGCTCGGCGGATGGTTCTTTGGCTGACGCCAAAGATACGTGCGGCTTCAGAGACAGAGAGGCGGATTGCGGTTTGGTTTGACATAGAAATGAGATCAATTTGTCTACAACAGTGTAGCCATACAAAACCTTTTTGTCAATTGAGGATTGATTTTTGGGCGTTTTTCAGCTATCCTTCGTTCATCTTGTAACGTTTTCCTTATTTCAAACGACTACTATTGTGCAAGGCTCGAAAGAACAATTCCTCCTGTATCGGTTGCGCACGCATCGAGATTCTCGGGCTTTCGCGTGCCTTTTCAATGAGCACAAGGATCCCATCTTCCGCTATCTCAAGGCAAAATTACCTACTGTTCAGGACGCGGAAGATGCCCTTTCCACGACCTTCTTGCGTCTGTGGAATTACGTTATCACCTCGCCGGTGGATCATGTATCCAGCCTGACGTTTACCATAGCCAAAGGGGTGATCGCGGATTTCTATCGGCAAAGAAAAGTAGACATACCATTAACAAATGAAGAAGGTGAAGACTTGCCTTTAGCTGGAGAGGACGGCAAAGAAGGAATCGAACAACGAGTTGAGGTGTCGCTTATCAAGCGAATCATTCCAACCCTTAAGTCCGAGCATCAAGATGTGATCATTCTGCGCTTTGTCCAAGGGCTTTCTGTAAGGGAAGCTGCCAGGTATCTTCAAAAGTCTGAAAGCGCGGTTCGAGTGACTCTACACCGCGCGATCAAAGAGCTACGTATCAAATTCGAACAAAAACATTGTGAACCACCGCACGTTTCTCCAAACTCTGCAGGAACTCAAGGAGACCACCCGGTCAACCGACCTTGAGCTTTCCACACAAAACGCATGGCAAAAAATTGCCACTGACCTTGAGTTGCCCTTGGAGAATACTGTGAGTGGTTTTTCTGTACGTGAATATCTGGATTATGGCATTGGATATGCCGCGCGTCTTGCCGTAAAACCGGTAGCCGTTTCTTTGACAGCTTTTGTTTTTGTGGTAGCTGGAGGGTTGGGTATCACAAATGCTTCTTTTTACAGCCTCCCGGGAGATGCCATGTACCCGGTCAAGTTATCCATGGAGCATCTTCAGCTTTCCATTTCTTCCGACGATGCCCAGCGTGCCAAATTACAAGTGGAGTTTGCCGGTCGCCGACTTGAGGAAATGACCGATCTAGCTGCTCGCTCAGGCGATCAGGTTTCCAATATTCAATACGCCATGAATCAATTTCGTCAGGAGACTAGAGTCATTCAAGATGAATTGACCTCTGATTCTACCGATTTGGCTCGTGAAGTCAGTCGTAAGGTGGAAATCTACAATTCAACCGTTTCCGCTTCCCCCGATCTTAAGACCGAACTTGTGGGAGAAGAAGTACAAGAGATTATTGAAGCGACTCAAGATCAGGCTGTAGAAGTTTTCTTGTCCACACATGAATCTACGCAAGATGCGGAAAGCGCCAAAGAGCTCGATTACACGTTTGATCAAGAATATTCAGCACTCGAGAGTGAATTGGAAACCTTCACAGCCGATCAAGAAAAAGATTTTTTTACACAATTCAATACAACTTCCACAGCCTATCTCATTTTAGCTGATCAACTGCGCGATCAAGCCGCTTATCGTCGTGCGTTTCAAATTTTGAGCGAAATAGAGATGTTCCTCCAAGTTTTCAAGGAAACCTCTTAGGTTTCCCTTCGATCCGGGTATCTTTTCCAAGGATATCCGGATCGGGGCTGACCCGACTTCTTCTTTTCTACGCAAGTGGAAAAAGAGGAGTGAATGTGTTTTTTACAGGTGGATGATAGAAAAGTCGAGGCTTGAAAAAGCCATTGTCCACTTTAATTCCGAAAAAAGGTTCGCCCGGTATAACCCCCGGGTAAAAAATTACTTTCTTATGAACGATGTACTCAAAATGGGAAAGAAAGCATTTACCGTGTTCGTCGCTGCGGCCACTTTGTTGTGGACCGTCGGTGTAGTGTCTTTTGTTGCCCCTTTGGCCGCAAAAGCCGCTTCTTACGATGCCGGTGATCTCATTAAAGGTGAAACCTTCTCAACCGTTTATTACTACGGAACAGATGGTCTTCGCTACTCTTTCCCAAACGAAAAGACGTATTTTACTTGGTATACTGATTTCGACGATGTCGTTACCATTTCCGATGAGGATTTGGGTGACATTTCCCTTGGCGGCAACATTGTGTACCGCCCGGGATCCCGCTGGATCAAGGTAGATAATATGGCCGAAGTCTATGCAGTTTCCACTGATGGAACCATCCATTGGATCGAAGATGCCGATGTGGCCGAAGACCTTGCTGGCGCAAATTGGAACCAATTTATCGATGACGTTCCAGATGTATTCTTCTCTGATTACGCTGCTGGTGATTCCATTGTAGATGCCAGCGAAGGATATGATGGCATGCTTGTCGATGATGAAGGAACCACCTATCTCATCTGGGATGGCGAAAAGCGTGAAGTGTCCGATATGGATGCCAACCGTTTTAACAGCGATTATGTGCTCGATGGCGATGGTGTCGATCTCGACAGCATGACCACGGGTGATGAGATTGATTCCGAACTTGATAACATGACCGATACCGCCCAGGTGGTAGATGAGGAAACCTATACCGAAACCACCGAAGTGACCGTGAGCGTAGCCGATGATTCTCCAGATTCACTCACCCTCGCTTCCGGTACGGATACAACTGTTGACGTGAATGGTTTTGCCAATCTCGTCAGCTACGAATTTGACAACCCAACCGATGAGGATTTGACCGTCACAAGTTTTGCTTTGAATCGTGGTGGTGTGTCTTCTGACACAACACTCTCAAACGTCTATCTTTTTGATGGATATGTACGTTTGACCGATTCCGCCACTCTTTCAAGCGGAAAAGTGACTTGGAACGACACCTCCGGTCTTTTCACGATTCCAGCAGGTACCAGCGCGACCATTGATGTCTGGGGCGATATCGCCTATGCCACCTCCGGTCAAACGGTGTACCTCAAGATTGCTTCAGCCGATGACATCACTTTTGATGGCAGCTATGAGGCAACAGGAGACTTCCCACTCCAAGGCGCAACTCACAGTATTGCGACGGTTTCAAACCTCTCATACTTTGATGTGAACGCCACGACAACTCCTTCAGCTTCATCCATTGATGCTCAAGACGATTATCGTATTTGGGAAAATACCGTAAACATCGGTAACAATGAGATGTATCTTTATTCCATCCGTTTCCGTAATATCGGATCCATCGATGCTGATGATATCGAAAACTTCCGATTGTATGTGGCCGGTGTGAATTATGGCGATGCCGTTGCAAACCAGGATGCCAATGGATACGTCACCTTCGATCTCTCCGACGACCCAGTCAAGATGAATACCGGTAACCATATCGTGAAAGTTTTGGCTGATATTATCGGTGGATCTACTCGCACAGTCTCCATGTCTTTGCGCACAGCCGCTGACGTGGTTGCTATGGACGAGGATTACGATCAAGCCACGGTTACAACCGATGGCGGCGGAACAGCTTTCGCCAACCATGATGCAGGTGCACAAACCATCAACAGTGGAACCTTGGTGATCAGCAAGTCATTGACTTCAGCTTCTGGCAATGTCACCAATGGCGCCACCAACATGTCACTCGCAAAGTTTGACGTGAAGGCATATGGAGAAGACATGAAAGTTGAAAACCTCAACTTCTATGTTGATGAAAGCGACAACGACACAGCATTCACCCTCCGCAATGGCGCGGTTTATGCTGACGGTGTCCAAATCGGAAGCACAGCAGCCCTCGCTTCCAATAGCGATGCCACCCTTGCTTACACAGCTTATACTTTTGGTTCATCCCTTGTGATCGAGCCGGGAGAGACTGTTGTGATCGAAGTAAAAGGTGACATTTATGACAGCGATGGTACCAATGATTGTGCCAATGCCGATACCTTGCAGGTCAACATGGACAACACGACTTCAAGCAACGTCTTGCGAAGAACATCCGGAAGCTACACAACCTATCCATCTGCCGATGTAGCTGCAAACACCCTCACAGTTGCCCAAGGCAGCTTGACGGTCGCAAAGAACACTTCTTATGCCGATCAGAGCACCGTTGCTCCAAAGACGGCTTATAAGCTCGGTTCTTTCACCATTGCTTCTTCAACAACCGAAGTTGTGAACATCACCCAGTTTGATGTGGATTTCACTGATGCCGATGCTTTCGATGCCTCTGATGATTTGACCAACCTCTATATTGAGTATGGTCCAACATCTGCATACAACACGAGCTCCATCAAAGGAACCGTGACAGATTCAGATAATACCTGGTCTGTGAACTATGCCTTGGCAGCCAGCACCACCATCTATGTGAACATCTATGCCGATATCCCAACCAGTTCAACAAATGGTGATGGCATAGCTGACACGATGCGCCCAAGCCTGACCATTACAGCCCAAGGTGCCTCCTCTGCCGCTGATGCTTCAGCCACAGTTGTGACCGGACAAACCGTTACTTCAACAACCGGTTCTTTCACCGAGTCTGAAGATTCTATGCCAGCAGCCAAGGTGGTTGCGGCAAACCAGGAAGTTGAAGCAGCCAAGTTCCGCTTCACCGCTTCCAATGAGACCTACAACATCAAAGAGGTGACCGTCTCTGTGACAAGCGCAACCGTAGCCGGTGTGATCGGTACAGCAAACCTGTACGACGGTTCCACCTTAATCGGTTCTGCCGCTTTTGATCAGAGCAGCAACATGCGAGCCCTCATTTATGTGACAGGTGGTCTCGAAGTGCCTTATAACACCTACAAGACTCTCACCGTCAAACTCGATTTGAACGATGTGGGTACAGGTTCGGGTACTTCTCAACAGGACGCAGCCATTACCCTTTACTCAGTGAAGTTTGCTGATTCCACCGGCGTGGAGACAACCGAAACGTCAGGAACAGAATTCTCTGGTTTGGCCGGTAACTCGGTTTACGTCTACAAGTCCATCCCAACCGTCAGCATCGTTGATTTGACAAACAATGATTTGTCAAACGGCAATGCCCAGGATATCTACAAGTTTACCGTCGCAGCAGCCAGCAACAGCTCGATTGCTCTCAAGCAAATCAAGCTCAATGTGACCTGGAGCGATGGCGGAACCGACGATACCCTCGAGGTTGAAACCCTCAAGTTCTACAAGAATGGCACGGATATTTCTTCCAGTGTCACCATCGTAGACGAGGACGGAAACCTTGTGTCAAGCACCAGTGGTTTGCTCGAAACCGATGGCACATGTGTCATTACCTTCAGTAGCACAGAGGACACCATCTCCGCAGGCAGCTCGGTTACTTACACCGTCAAGGGAACCCCAACCGGTTTCCGCGTGCTCGGTGCAACCGATACAGCTCGCGACAGCGTGGCTCTCTACCTCAAGGGTGATGCATCACACAATGGAACCAGCACATATTTGAACGATGAAACCGATATTGGCGCAGGTCAGTCCGAGATTATGGAACTCCTTGACAGTGCAGCCGTCAGTTCCAGCGATGGTACTGCCGCGAACTTCATCTGGTCTGATATGAGTTCGATCTCCCACACCTACGACATCAACGCTTCGTCTTCAAGCGATTGGGCAAACGGTTACTTGGTCTTGAATCTTGATTTGGATTCAGAATCATGGGGCCGATAGTTTGACAGATAGGTGCGAACAACCGTTCACACCCACGAAACACAAAAACAGGCTTTCGGGCCTGTTTTTGTTTGGCGATTGATTTTTTTACTTTTTTTAGTTAACGTATGGAGGTGAAGTTAACAAAATATAGAAAAAAGTATGGATATTCAAGATAAGATTTTAAGTGCGGTTCTCGATATCCAAGGAGATGTAAAAGATCTAAAAGAACGGATGGGGAAAATGGAAGATGTTCAAGGAAGGGTTTGTGACAAGTTGGACAGTTTCATGATCCTTATCAATCGTCATGAAGCAGAGATCGCAGCCGTGCGATCTAAACTTGAAAGACTGGAAGATCGTTTGAGCCAACTAGAAACCGCCCGAGTGTAAAAGGCGGTTTTATTTTTCCAATCGAGCGGCAAGAGACCTTAAAACGCGTTTTACCTTGCGTCTGCTCATGCGAATACAAACACGACGAATGGCTTTATCAAGACTTGCATCCTCCTTTTGCCTGGCTGACCAAGAAAGTGTGAGAGGATAGTAACGAAGGGAAAGAGTAGACATAGAGTTTTTTTTGGGATTCTTTTGATCAGACGAACGGTTGTGTGTCCGGTAGGGGCGAAGGGCCCTTCGCCCCTACCGTTTGTTCCATACAGAGACAGAAAGGACATCGTGATCAAAAGAATCATTAAGAATGAAAAGACAAGAGGAGCGTAGGGAAGATGTATGAAGGTTGTTGATGGAGGGGAAAGAACGATTTTTTATAAAGAAGACCCTGAAGCCCCTCTTGTCTTGGCACATTATTGTGAAAGGACAAACAGAAACATGATTGTTTTCTCCACCTATTACTTTTACAATATAAAAGACGTCGGATCCGCAAGGATAAGGTGTCATACAAGGACGTTGATCAATGTCTTGCCAGACATCAACGTCCTTTGGTTTTTTGGTAGGACTTACGTGTTTGGATGCAGAACGAGGAAAAACCGAGGCTTTTTGCGAGGCGTATGAGACATACGTTGAGTAAAAAATGCAGGTTTTGACAAAGTTATGCGCCAAACACGTAAGTCCTACACTGGCCTAAACTTACGAATCACTGCACGGACAACTCCTTGAATAATGCAATCTTTAACATAAATAGGCTGCATGGTGCTATTGGCCGGCTGGAGACGAATACGATTTTGCTCGCGATAAAAACGTTTGAGTGTGGCATAGGCATTATCAAGAAGCGCCACTACGACCTCGCCATTTTTTGGTGAAGGATTACGCTCTACCACCACAAAATCTCCATCTAAGATGCCATCCTCAATCATAGACTGACCTTTGACACGCAAGACATACGAATTGGCGCCATCCACCACAAAGGTGGTGGGGACAGCCATGGTTTCGCGATCTTCTACGGCCTCGATAGGCTCGCCGGCTGTAATGAGTCCGGATAAAGGGAGCAAAACAGCATAAGCGGTTTGGGCAGATTCGTCCTTGATAAGCTCAATGGACCGCGCCTCGCCACCTTCACCCATGGTGATCGCGTTTTTTTCAAGAAGCGCTTTGACATGTTGATGAACCGTAGCGGGGGAGGAAAGACCAAGAGAATCCGCAATCTCCCGATAACTTGGCGCATACCCATGCTCGGAAAAATAGGTGCGAATAAAGTGCAAAACCTCGGCTTGTTTTTTTGTGAGAGAGTTCATAAGATTCAAGAATTTCCAATTTCTAATATCTAATTTCCAATGAAGGAAAAAGATAGATATTTTAAGAAAAAGTTTGAATTGAGTAATTCGGATTATTTTTTGTTTTTTGAATGATAGCATGAAGAATAAGATGAATTTCTTTTACTTCCTGCCATAATTTCTGGATGGATTCATTCTGTTCTGGTTGGGCAACCGATACCATCTTTAGCCAATATTTTGTTTCCTCGGCTTCCTTTTTGGCAATAAAGAATTTATGGATGAAATCTTTCCTCGAAGACGCATTATCAGCTTCACAATAGTTAGCACCTACACTTGTACCAGATTTAACAAGTTGTGAAATAAGAGGTTTTGAAATGATGTTTTGGGGAACCTTCTTAACGAATTCTATGATATTTTTTCCAAATTCATTTGTTCGACTTTTGATGTCATACATAGATTTCCTTCATTATCCGACGGAGCCAGATCCGGCTTTGCCGGAGAAATTAGGAATTGGAAATTAGAAATTTTTGTTTTGTGTTCGTTGTTTGTTCGTATTTATAATAGAGCGAACAAAATACGAACACAAGAGTCTATCTGTGGATAACATATCATCTGGAAGAAGGGGTGAAATCTTGGTACGCTTCCAGCGGATTATTAAGAGAATTTCCAATTTCTAATGTCTAATTTCTAATGTAGGCGCCTATCGGCGATATTTGAAATAAATATCCCCATTCATTAGAAATTAGTAATTGGTAATTGGAAATTTTTATCTCATTATGCCCAAAGTCGTTGAATCGGTTTTAGCCGGACAGCCCGACAAAGTCTGCGATCAAATCGCAGATGCGATTGTGGATGAATATCTTCGTCGTGATCCTGACGCGTCCGTTGACCTTCATGTTATGGGTTCTCATGGCATGATGATGATCGGGGGCGAAGTTCATTCCAAGGCCGACTTTGATCTTTCCGAACTTGCCAAACAGGTTTATCAAAAAATCGGTTATACCGATGACGTTGAAGTGTTTGTAAATATTGATCAACCTTCCTCTGAAATGCAGCTTCTGGATCGTCATCTCCCCGGTGACACCGTGGTTGTAAACGGTTACGCCACACTCGAGACAAGGGAACGTTTACCGCGAGCGCTTGTGTATGCTCATGATATGGCAAGGAGACTTGATAATCTCCGCAAAACCGATCCGGCATTTGGCTGGCTCCAACCCGACGGAAAAGTCCAGGTCATGGTGTGGAAAAGTGAAGTGAAGGCTGTAACCATTCTGGCTTCTCATGCCAAAGACGTGGAACTCAAGACTGTACAAAGCGCGCTTTTGGATCGTGTGATTGTACCGATTGTGGGCGAAGAAGGTGTGCAGATTTTTATCAACCCCATTGGACCGTTTACTATTCACGGATTTTCCGCAGATTCAGGAGCCAGCGGCCGCAAACTTGCTGTGGATACCTATGGAGCTCTGATCCCTCATGGTGATCACACATTGTCTGGCAAAGATCCCATGAAGGCCGAGCGCGCGGGGACCTATATGGCACGTTATGTGGCACGTTGGCTTGTAGAGCGGGAACTCGCGGAAAGTGCCTTGGTGACGATCGCCTACACTATGGGGCGATCCGAACCTTTGCTTATCAAAGCTCAAGGAACGGCGACAAAATCTCGCGGAGTCAGGATGGATCTTTCCAATGTGATCAAACGTGAATTTGATTTTCGACCCGAGGCCATTGTGGATCGTCTCGAACTCAAACAGCCTATTTATGAGCAAACGGCTGTGTACGGACATTTTGGAAGAACCGGATTTCCTTGGGAAAAGAAAATCGAAAAAACAGGGTGATTCCCTGTTTTTAAGGGGGTTTCACCCCCTTGCCCCCTCTCCGCTTTTCTTTGGCCTGCAAAGAAAAGCGGAAGAAAAGAAACAGGCCGCCCGCCTGCGCTCGCCAGGCCACCTTTGGCACCGCGAGCCTTGGCTGTGGAACGTCGCTTGCCTCCTGCGGCTGACAGAAAAATGTAACGGTCAGCCTTGGAGGCTTCGCTCAAACAATCCTCGCCACAACAAGCCTATAGTTATCACATCATGAAACAGGATTTATTCATCCGCAATGATGGCGGTCTGCTTGTCCTTCGCACAGAAAAATCCTCAATGTATCTACGGATACATCTGCGGTTTTCCTGTGCTGCAGGACGGCGCATCCCATCCATCCTTGCGGCGTCTAAAGTCCCGTTTCATGATGTGATAACTATAGCTTGTTGTCGGCTCACTTGTGCCAAGGTGGCTCTGACGTGCTCGGAGGGCGGGATAAAGATCAGATAAAAACAGGGTGATGCCCTGTTTTTTTGTATGTAGGGGTGAACGGCCGCTCACCCCTTATATGACCTATAAGACCTATATTTCTATTTCCTGAAACATTTCAGGAATAATCACTTCGGTGCGCAAATGATAACGCAGGTGGGTGGCAAATACTTCTTGCACGGCAAATTCGCCATGTACAAGAATAATTTTTTTCGGCACATCGCCTTCTTTTGGCGTCAACCATTTTGTGAGTTTGTTTTGATCCGCGTGAGAAGAGAATGCACCCACAGCTTTTACGCTCGCTTTCACCTCCACCTCTTGCCCATAGACTCGCACCTGTTTGGCACCTTCGTAGAGACGGCGTCCCAAAGTTCCCGTTGCCTGATAACCGATAATCAAAAGTTGAGTTTTTTCGTCCGGTAAATAACGTTGAAGATGGTGCATGATCCGTCCGCCCGACATCATGCCGCTTCCGGCAATAATGATTTTTGGAGCCGGGCGATCATTGATTACTTTTGATTCTTCACGGTTCAAGGTTTCCACCAAGTTTGGGAAAGTAAAAAAGTCTCGGTCAGGTTCTCGTAAAATATCCGCTTCAAAACGGAGATAATTTTGATAATGCCGATAGATTTCAGTTGCACGGATCGCCATGGGGCTATCCAAAAAGATCGGCAGATTTGTTTTTAGGTCATGAAGAAGAATCTGATCCATCTCATAGAGCACCTCTTGCGTGCGCTCGATCGAGAAGGTTGGGATCAACAAAACCGATTGATTGCGCACGGTTTGCTCGATCAAATCTCGTAGAATAGTTGTGCGGTCTTTAGGATCCTCATGCAAGCTGTCTCCATAGGTAGACTCACAAATCACCACATCGGCTTGTGAAAGATCTTCGGTTTCAGGAAGGATGGGGACATCGCTATTGCCAAGATCACCGGAAAAAACCACGCGTTTCCCTTCGGCTTCAATCGAAAGAAATGCCGAACCCAAGATATGTCCGGCATCATGAAACATAAAAGAGATTCCGGGAGTCATCTCCACTGTTTCGTGATAATTCACGGTTTGCATCTGTTCAAACACTTGGGTCACATCTTCCTCATCATACAAAAGCGGTTCTCCTTCTCGCTCCGTATTTTCTTTCATGATGTGATAAGAATCCTCCAAAATGATGCGGGTAAGCGGGCGCGTAGGATGTACACAATAGATGGAGCCCGTAAAACCGGCTTTGATGAGCTTGGGAAGCCTGCCTGTATGATCTGCATGTGCGTGAGTGACAAAGACAGCTTCTATCGTTTTAGGATCAAAATGGAAATCTTCGAAGTTCGGTTCGTCCGCATATCGCCTGCCTTGGAACATGCCGCAATCAATCAAGTACTGGTGCATATTTCCTTGCACATCTTTAATAACAATTTGATGACAAGAGCCTGTGACTTCTCGTGCGGCCCCATGGAATGTGATCTGCATAAAAAATTTCTACATTGGAAATTATTTTATGCCATTATCATAACGCGTTCGCAAAAATAGTGCACCCATTTTTATTTTGTGGATAAGTTACAAAAGATTCGGATATTCCTCTTATCTTTGTTATAATGATAACAGTGCAAGTTATGACGCAAGAACAATTTCACGAAGCGTTAGTGGAACATGGCACCATAACCGAAGATCAGTTTCAATCCGTGATAGACAGTCGTGAGGCAAAGGAGGCGGGTATAGGAGAAGCCTTGGTGGTACGAGGTGTGATCAGTGAGTCTCAACTCGGTCAAATGTTAGCCTGGTGGTACAAGGTGCCTTATTTTGATTTTGGAAAAGAAGGTGTTGATCATGAGATTACACGTTTGTTGCCAGAATCTTTTGTGCGCGAACAACGGGTGATTCCCGTTTCTCATCATGAGCAAGAAGGGTTCAAGGTCGCCACATCTGATCCGAAAAATATAGTCCTGCGTTGTTTGCTCGAAAAATATCTTCGTGATCGTGTGCAATTTGTGTTTGCGACCGACCGTCAAATTGCGGGGCATCTTTATCTTTTTCAGCAAAATCTCGGAGAAACAATCAAAAAGATTCTGAAACAACCTGCAGTTTTCGGAAACGCGACCGATACAAAGGCCGTCACCATTACTGACACTCTCATCAGTTTTGCCTATCAGACGGGTGTTTCCGATATTCATTTGGAATCAGGGGAAAAGATTACCATGGTGCGTTTCCGTGTGGATGGCGTTTTACATGATATGGCGGAAATCCCCCCCGAGATTCATCAAGCCGTGATTTCTCGTCTCAAGGTTATGGCCCGTCTTCCCACCGATGAAACCCGCAAAACCCAAGACGGTAAGATTTTATTTCAATCTCCTTGGCATGATGCCGTGGATATTCGTTTATCTCTCGTCCCAACAACACATGCGGAAAATGCAGTTCTGCGTTTGCTCACAGACCGTAATAAGAATTTTTCTTTTCATGATATCGGTCTTCGTGAGCGTGATGGGGAAAAGGTTTTAAATGCCTCTCATCAACCCTGGGGCATGATTTTGGTTGCCGGTCCCACAGGTTCGGGAAAAACAACAACGCTTTACAGTGTGCTCAAGATGCTTAATGATCGTGATATTCATATCGTGACCATTGAGGATCCCGTAGAGTATGACATGAAAGGCGTGACGCAAATTCAGGTGAATGAAAAAGTCGGTTTGACCTTTGCCAGCGGTCTACGTTCCATTGTGCGCCAAGACCCTGACATTATTATGGTAGGAGAGATCCGCGATCGGGAAACCGCAGGTATTGCCATTAATGCCGCCATGACAGGACATTTGGTTTTATCCACCATTCATACCAATGATGCGGCCACGACTTTTGTCCGACTCGTCGATATGGGGGCGGAGGATTATCTTTTGGCATCCACCATCAACGTGGTGATTGCACAAAGACTTATTCGACGCATTTGTCTCGGATGTATTCAGAGTGTATTTTTGACGCCATCACAAATACAAATTATCGAACGCATTCCCAAAGCCAAGGAATATCTTTTGAATATAAGCGAAAAGCAAAATCTTTCCGATGTACGTTTGTTTGCGGGGAAAGGGTGTCAGGCATGTCACCAAACGGGGTATAAAGATCGCGTGGGCATTTTCGAAGTGCTGGATGTAACCGAGAGAATTCGTCAAGGAATCATGGAAAGGAAGGAAGCAGAGACAATCAAAGAAATAGCTTTAAACGATGGAATGACGACTATGCTACAAGACGGTTTTAACAAAGCTTTAGTCGGATTGACGACCATAGAGGAGGTACTTCATGAAACACAGACCACTTCATGAGAAGTTTTTTTTGACGCGTATTTTTTGTTTCCTGTTTTGGATATTGGTTTTGTTTTTACCTCATCGAAATGTTTTGGCGCTTGGGTTGTATTCTCCGACAATCGCGCTTGGGGAAGTGGAGGCAGGGGAAGATTACACAGGAACATTTCGCGTGGTACGTGAGGCGGGAGAAGTAGGAACAGGGAGCTTGTCGGTGGATGTGGAAATAACGGGTGACCAATGGATTTCGGTGACAGGTGAAGAATCTTTTGTCATGAGCGCAAGCGAAAACGCGTATGATTATACCTTTCTTTTTTCTCCAAACGCCGTGCAAACAGGGGATTATCAAATACATTTTATTTTTTTTCTTGAGCCTTCCGGTTCACACGACGGGGGTGCGGGAGCTGTTGTTCGCGAGGGTGTAGAGGGAACGTTGACCTACAGAATGATCACTTCTTCCGAAACCGGAACAGGATCGGTTTCTTCAGGGCAAGGAACCTCATCCTCGTCTGGCACAGAAACATCAAGCGGATCTTCTGACAGCGAAACTGAAGATGAAGGCACTTCGAGCCAAGAAGGTGGCACTGAAGAAGAAGACGATACGCAAATAAGCGACTCGCCGGAACAAATCGAGGTTTCCGAAAGATCAGAATCGGAAACGGAGACGATTTGGACAGGGGATGGAACCGAAGGATCAAGAGAAAGCACAGACGCAGGGGATGCAGTGGCGACTGAATCGTCGGCAACATCTGAAGCGGATAGTGTGGATTTTCAGGATGTTGCAGAGTTTATGGGATTTTATGGACAAACAGGGTCGGGATTATCCTCTCACGATCTTGATGGGGGTGGCAGCATAGGCCTATCTGATCTCTCTTTGCTTGTCTCGCAATGGACTTCGGACGAAGGGGGATTTACCGGCCTGTCCCCTGTGGAACCCGGAGAGCCACTTGACGAGGACGTTATTCTTTTCAAATTTCAGGTGGCGCATGCGGATAGGGAAAAGTTTTCCGTGATTTTATCAAGCGCACATAAAACCACAGACGACGAGGTTACCATGTACATTTTGGTGGATACGGGACAAGGAGGGGTGAATACGGCTGATCTTACGATCGACTATGATACGGAAAAATTACGGTTTATCGATGCGGAGATTGAGGGGTCGATTTTTTCCATTTTTCGTTCAAAACCACAGGAAATTGAAAGCGGAAAAATCAGCTTAACCGCTGCAACTCCCTGGTCTTTTGTGGGTACAAACGGTTTTGTGGCCACTTTGTATTTTTCTTTGATTGCAAAAGGAGAGGCTGCTTTGCGTTTTGAAGAAATCGAGTCATACGGAGAAGATGCTTATGAGCCAGGACAGGTTTTGGGAACGGATTTGATCGGCATAGTAGATAAAAAATCCACATCTCTTTCCGATACGACGGAGGAGGAAGTCAGAGCCGAGCAAATCCCGTCTTACTTTTTTCAAATCAATTTTTTAGAGATTATTCTTCTTTTGATATTGCTTATGGACACCATTGCTTTTTGGATTCTTTACCGTGACACAAAAGATCAACAATATGTTTAGAGTATCTCTTATGAGTCGTGTGTTTCTTTTTTTGCTTTTTAGCGGTTGTTTGTTTGGGCATGCGGTTCCATCAAACGCCGCGGGAATCGGTGTTTCTCCATCTTCCATCAACACCGAAATTTTGGCGGGAGACAAAGTAGAGCAAACATTGTCACTTTCCCGTTTTGGAAATTCGGAAGAAATGCGGTTTTTGGTGCAAGTTTCGGAAGGCAATGATTTTATTGATTTGTTGGGGCAAGAAGAAGTGATCATCCCGTTTGGAGCCTCTCAAATATCGTTTACGTTTGCGATCAACGCGCAAAATCTTGGGGTGGGTGAGAAAATCGGAAACATTCAATTTTTGTCAGATATGCAAATGCAAGATGGAAATTCCGGAAATCTTGTACAAACCGGGTTGGAGGTAAAAGTGAAGGCATCAATCGTCAACGCTTATGCCGTGGATGAAACTGTGGATGCGCAGCAAAATTGCAGTATTTTATCCGAGATCGCAGTTTCCAATATGCGCTTGAGTTATGCACGCGGTGGGGGGGGTGACACTTTAGATCTTACCTGGGATATGCAAAATATCGGATCGGTTTCCATGAAGTCCGTGGCCTATGAGACAAACATTTTCAGAGACGGCGTATTGATTTCTTCCAGTCGTGAGGTCGCTGGAGGAGTTTTTGAAGCAGGTCAAACCATTTCACAAATCAAGTCTCAACATTTTTCTTCCTTACTCCCCGGTCTTTATCGTGTGGAATTAAAGTGGGGGGATAAGACGCAAACCGTACAAATAACCGTGGAGCCGACGCTGTGGCAAGCGATATGGGATCAGGTATCGATTATCAGTGTTGCAGTGGGAGGACTGCTTGCTGCTGTCTTTGCTTTTCTTTTTATCAAAACAAAACTTTCTCTTTATGCGACAGTAAGGGCTTTGGGAAAAATGAAACGCAAAGTGGCCTCTGCGGCCACAAGCGGAGCAAAAAAAATAACACGCCGTCGTACGACAAAATTTTCCGCAAAAAGGGAAAAATAATTTTTTGTCATGAACTCTTCGCGGGACATTGGAAAATCATTGTTACAAAAGAGGGATCTCTCGTCGTTTCACTCATCGGGATAACATGAGAAGAGAGAAGCTCACGCTTGGGTTCATTGAGAAAACGAAAAGACAAGGCCAAAGATGTGATCGCGCGTTACAGGTCCGTACTCCCTGGAGTCCGTACTCTCATCTCGGTTATCACCCAGTAAAAAATATTCATTTTCTTTCAAAATATCGAATGTTTGAGCGCTGCCGTTCCAGTTTCTTGTGACGGTTCCTTCGGGAAGATAGGTCTCTCCAAGTAAAAATGTTTTTCCGTCCATTCCTGTGACAAACACTTGATTGAGCCTGATCGTGACTTGTTCTCCGGGAAGGCCGATCACTCGCTTGATGACCACCTCTTTAAGCGAAGGGATAGAGGCTTGCACCACATCTCCTCGATCGGGCGAGTGAAACAGAAGATCAAACTTGTTAATGAAAAAAACTTGCGAGTCAAAAAAATTCGGTTCCATGGAGACGCCATCCACTATGCCCGGTTCAACGACAAAAGAACGAATAAAGATAAATGCAAAGGTGATCGCACACGTCAATTTGAAAATTTTCCAAAGATAATCATTTCTGCTCATACTTCTTCTATGATATTATACCTGAAAGAGACGTTATGAAGAATTTTTTTTGGGGACTGCAGGCGATCACGGAAAATTTTTTATTTTTTTCAAAACAACTTTCACAGTACCAACTCTTTTGGGGATTTGCAGTCGGATTTTTTGTTGCCACACTTTTTTATGGATTCTTGATCACAGATCATCCCAAACAAGTGCCGACCGTTTTATTTCATGATTCCTCCTCTTCCTTCCAAAAGATTTATCAGAGAAAAGAAGGTCAAGCCTATTCCACTTCTTTTTACGATTTTTCAAAAAAGGCCAATCGATTAAAGACAGCTTTTCTTCTGGCCGGCATTCTTGCCATTGTATTAACACTCATTTCTTTACTAACCGTTTTTTATGGATAAAAAAAACAAACAAAAAAGAGTTTTTTCCGGAAGTTTGATTTTAGCCTCACTTTTTTTCTTGTTCTTTCCCTTCCTAACTCCTCTTCCCGCAAAGGCCATAGGAGCTTCTCCGTCAAGAATAAACAATGTGACGGTTTTGCGAGGAACCGTGCAGACCCAATCCATTTCCATTGTTCGTGCGATATCGGAGGGGAATCGCGAAGTGACGGTCAATGTGACAAAGCGTGGCGAGTATGCTCATTACATCAATGCGCCAGAGTCCATTATTTTGCTTAGTGGGCAAAATAGTGTGATCTACACTTTTGATGTGGATGCAACCGATGCGGCGGTAGGGGAATATCAGGTTATTCTCTCTTTTCTTGTCGATCCGTATATCACAGCACAGACAGAAGCAACATCAGGAGGAATGAGCGCCGGTGTCGGATTTATTACAGGTGTGGATATTCCGGTTACTTTTACGGTCTCCGGAGATCAAGTGGTGTCTTATGATGTTCAAAGTATGGGAATGGATGACACCGAAGTAAATATGCCTGTTTTCCTCACCTTTAATATCCATAATACGGGGAATGTAGAATGGAAACCACAAAAAGTGGAATTGACATTTACTGACACATCCGATCCAGCCCATGTGGTGACCGAAATTGTCGAAAGTGAAGATTTTCCCGTGGTAAAACCCAGTGCTGAAAGTGTTGTCACGGTTGTACAAATCGCATCTGTATTGATCGAGGGGACCTACGAGGTGAAAGCTAAGTTTTATTATGAAGGTCAGGTGGTGGCAGAGCTTTCTTCTTCTTCGCTTTTGACGGTTTATCCGGTCGGAACCCTCGCGCAATCAGGCGAGCTTTTGTCCGCAAGTACCAATAAGACATCGTATGAAAGAGGAGAAAAAGTGAATGCAAGTGTGATTTTCAAAAATACGGGTGAGGTAAAGGTAAACGGCACCTTGTACATAGATATGTATAAGGACGGCTCTTATGTGGATTTGCTCTTGGGAGAAACCTTGGCTGTTGATAGGGGAGACGAAGTAGTTTTTTCAAAAATTATAGAAACGGATGGCCCTGGAGATTATGTGGCTTCGGCTTATGTCAAATACAGCAATAAAAAAACAGAATCCATTGATTTGGCCTTTTCCGTTATTTCTGCCGGAGGAGTCGGTGATGCCTTGTCGTTTGCCAATTCTGTCTGGGGTTTGGCTATTTTGATCGGTATTATTGTTGTTATAGCTGTCATTATCAAAATAACGAGGAAAAAGAACGGAACGTCGCCCACCATCATTCCCCAAACGAACACCATCCCCACGATAAATCAAATGGAAGCGCATAAAGAAGAGCAAAATGTTTTACCAATCGATGAGACAAAGGAAAACTAAAAATTGTGGATAACTTTTTTGTGCGATTTCGTTCTTATTTGTCGCAATAAATGCTATAATTTAAGCAAAGAAAATATCGGTGAGAAGGACACCGAAAAAATTCATTATTTTCATTCAAAATTAAACAAAAATAAATGAAACAAAAGATGTAGAACTTTTTATTCTTTTACTCTTATTTTTTATGCAGGAATCAAAGGCCCTCCATTATGTTTTGGGGCTATCGCTCGCCATGATCGCGCTTTTTGTGGTCGTCGCGCTTGTGATGATCAATACGCGTGCAAGTGACTCTGAAGTGACCATCAATAACGTATCACCGACCGTGGTTGAATCCGCTTTGGATGCAGGAGCTGCCATCACACTTACCTCCGGAACAACAAAGGAGGTCGTAGCAACAGCTACCGTACAAGACACGAACGGAAATGCAGACATCGCGACTGTATTAATGGTTCTTTATCGTTCCGGAGCAACAGGGGGAACAGCTTGCTCATCGGACGACAACGATTGTTACCGCATCAACGAATGTGTATTGACAAATAATGCAGATCCTCTTCAAAAAGTGGCCACTTGCACTTTTGTCATGGATCACTATGCGGATTCCACCAGCGCGAGTGGACGTTATCCAGCAGAAAACTGGAAATTGTATGTGAGGGTGGCAGATACAGATGCCACAACAGGAGAATTGAATACGACGACAACCGAAGTAAATGATTTGTTATCACTTAGTATTCCTTCCGTAATTAACTTCGGTACAGTTAGTCTTGGGAACCAAGGGTATACAAACTTAACCATTGAAAACCAAGGAAACATGCGATCCGGAGTAAATATCTCGTCTTCAGATGATGATATGGATTGTACGGTTCGAGGCGCGATTCCGCGTGATAAACAAGAACATAAGGATGCCACTTTTGCGATTGGAGCTGGTACAGATTTGAGCGCAACTCCCACAGATACAACTTTGACCATTGATTGGCAAGCAACAGGAACAGATACCTCGGACATTCTTTATATGGGAGTAGATGTTCTTCCGTCAGGTCTTGAGGGTGTTTGTACCATGGTGGATACTTTGACAGCCTTTGCAAAGTAATTTGACTTTATGAATCAAAAATTACTCGCGGTGTTGGCGGTCGTTGTTGTCCTATTGAGTGGGTTGGTGTTAATTGCGGTTACCAAGTCTGTGCAAACCGATGATCTTGAGGATGTCGGAAGTATTCTCGTCCCAGGATCGGTTGCAGGACAAGAATTGGAAAACCCACCCACAACCGTAGGCTCCGAAGCGGTCGTGAACATTCCGCAAACCAGCACAACCGCGCAGGTGAAAATTGGTGAATAATGTAAAAGATACGGTAACAGAAAAACCGCTCTGTCATAAGGGCGGTTTTTGATTTCAAATTTTACTGTTATAATGGAGGTAATGTTATGAATCACGCAGGAGGGCGCAGACAAGAAAAAATAAGAAAAGGAATTTTCCTTTTACTTTTTGGGATAGGCATGTTGTTTGTTTTTACTTTTACGTTTTATCGATCTTTGGCAACTGATGTTTCTGTGCAAATTGGCAACGTTGCCCCTACGGTTGTTTCGGCGTTTCTTCATGCTTCCTCTTTTATTTTTACGGAACAATTCAATATAGGTACCCCTGTCAATGTAATGATTCCAGGGTCAACCGGAGCCTTATATGGAAATGGACGGGTGGAGGACTTAAACGGTCGAGATGATATTGTGAACGTGCGAGGTGTTTTTTATCGTTCCAGCGTTTCGGGCGGATCGGATTGTACAGCGGACAACAACGGTTGTTATGTGGTGAGTTCATGCACCTTACGTGACCTCACGGGAAACGATTTGCGTAAAGAATATTCCTGCCGTTTTGATCTTTCCGCTTATATTGATTCCACAGATAGTGACGGCCATTATTCCACAGATACTTGGAATTTTTTTGTCGAGGTGAGCGATGGAACAGCAATAGATTCCGAGTCAGTAACAACCGAAGTCAGCTCGCTTCTTTCCTTGGATATTCCTTCCTCCATCAACTATGGAGTCTTGGGGCTTGGGGATAAAACACCCGCAGGTTCGATAAATATTACGGTCACACAACAGGGGAATGTGCGGGCAGGTGTGGAGATTTCAGGTGTGGGAACAGCAATGAACTGTTCGGGCCGCGGATCCATTCCACGTGAGAATCAAGAATATTCCACTGAGTCTTTTACTCATGGAACAGGAATTGATTTGTCCGGCACGCCCATCTCAACTGGTATGGTGCTCGGGTGGCAGGAAACCGATACGGCCGTTTCTGATGATTTGTATTTTGGGATTGAGATTCCCTCAAGCGGGGTCGAGGGTATCTGCTCTATGGTAAACACACTAACTGCAGCTTCTCTTGACTGATCATTATGTGGAAACAAAAGGGGGATATGTTTCGTTTCTTTTTTTCAAGAATCACCAGGCAATTGGAGTTTTTTCTACTTCTTTTTATTCTTGTTCCTCTATTGTGTTTGAGCATTTTTTTCATTTTTCAGGCTAGGGGGAACAGTCATGATACATCGAATTTTCTTGCCTATTCCGTTTTGATCAATAAAAGCAGGGTGCAAGAGATTTTGAATGCTTACGAATCGGGTGTGGAAACTCTTGCCCTTGATTTGCAAGTGCACGAGAATTTTTTTTCTTTTTTATCCGTTCATGATGAGGAAAGTTTTTCTGTTTTGGATTTACTCGGACGTGAAGACATATCCGGGGATCTGATCGCCGGTGCAGCTTTTTTAGGTTATCAAGATAATGCGGCTATAGTTACGACAAACGGTTTTACGTTCACACAAGACGAGGTGCATGCTTTTGCTAGTCATAAAACAGACGGAAGAGAGACAAAAACAACATTTCTTTTTCGAAATTCAGGAACCAACGATCTCTCCATCCTTCTTTCCTATCCTTTTGAAGACGAACAATCTTTATTTTCCGGTTTTCTCATTATCGAGATAAAACCATCGTCTTTACTCGAGCTTGAAAAGAATTTCCGTACACTTTCCCAAACCGGTGAAATGCAGATTGTCTCATGGGGGAAAAACGGAAACGCTCAAACAATTTTGCCATCGCGGTTTATCAATGCCTCTGTTGTTTCTTCCATCACCTCTGACTCTCTTTATGCCAAAGTGTTGAAACGGAATGGGTTTTTAGATAGGAGCATTGTGGATTATCGTGGGAAAAGCGTGTTTGCCGCCTCACGTTATCTTCCAACCCACGAGCTTGGTCTCATCGTAAAGATGGATCGTCAAGAGGTGCTTGAACCCCTCATCATCCTTGCCGGGTCTTTAACACTTATTGCTGTTTTCCTTTTGTTTTTCGGTTTTGTGTTTATTTCTTATTTTTCTTCCATCGTGGCAAAACCACTTGAGGATCTTGCCGAGGCCGCCAGAAGAATTGAAAAAGGGGAAACTGATATTCGTCTCCCTCATACGGATGCTAAAAATGAAATCGGCGTGATGACCAGGGCGTTTCGTCGCATGACCACATCACTCATCGAATCCAATGAGGCATTGGAGGAAAAGGTGCACAATCGCACCGCGGAATTGCAAAAAAATTTTTCTCTGATCAAAAAAGAAAAAGCCAAGGACGATGCATTGCTTTCAAGCATTGGAGAGGGGTTGGTTGTTGTGGATGCCAAGGGACTGATCATAATGGTGAATCGGGCTGCGGAAAGTATTTTTACTCTGCGCAGTGACCGTATGGTCGGGAAGCAGTTTTCTTCAGTAATTGTTCTTTTGGATAAAGATAATCATGTATTGTCGGGAGATGCTCATCCGGTATTATCCACGCTTTTGACCGCCAAAAAAGCGAATCGTATGGAGTTTTTGTCCAAACGGTCAAATCAAGATATATTTCCCATTGCCCTTACTTCAGCCCCCATTCTTTTGAGTGGAAAAGTGACCGGTTCGGTCATTATCATTCGTGATATTACCAGGGAAAAGGAGATCGACCGCATGAAATCCGAATTCATCTCGATCGCTTCACATCAGTTGCGCGGTCCGGTGGCTTCGATCAAATGGTATGGGGAGCTTTTGGGGAAAGAGACCTCCCGCATGAAAGAATCCACAAAAGAGTTTGTAAATCGCATCAATGTTTCAACGGTTCAATTAGTCGCGCTTATCGATGATTTCCTTAATGTTTCCCGCATCGAATCAAATACGGTTGCCAGAACACTTGAAGATATTGAACCCTATAAACTCGTACAAAATATAGTGGAAACTTATCGCCATGACATTGAAGAAAAGGGGTTGAAGCTCACGATCAAGAATCTTTCAAAAGTGAAAAGCGTTTCCTTTGATCCTGAGTCCATTCGCGAGATTTACGCTAATATCATCGCCAATGCAATCAAATATACGAAAGATCGTGGGGATATCTTCATTAGACTTTTCGATCGTGGTGTGACCTTAATGTTAGAGGCAAAAGATACAGGCGAGGGCATTCCAAGAGATGAACAATCAAAGATTTTTACCAAGTTTTATCGGGCGAGCAATGTGCTTGAGGGCGGACATAAAGGGACGGGACTCGGACTTTACACCGCGCATCTTTTGGCAAAACAAGCGGGAGGGGACATCACGTTCATTTCCGCAAAAGGGAAAGGATCCACATTCACGGTTTCCCTTCCCCGCAAACAAAAAACTCTTTCAAAAAATTAATTCATCTTCATTATTTTCTATGTCCAAAAAAGTGCTGATCGTCGAAGACGACAAATTTTTATCGGATATTTATCAGAACCAATTGCAAAAGGAAGGAATCGAAACTCAAGTGGCTGTGGACGGGAAGGAAGCGTTGGTTTATTTGGAAAAAGAAAACCCGAGGGTCATTATTCTTGACATGATTATGCCAAGAATGAATGGATTTGATTTTCTTGAAGCTTTGCGAAAGAACAACGAATGGAATGATATTCCCGTGATCGTGCTCACAAATTTGGGACAAGAAGGGGACAAAGCGCGGTGTCATGAGCTGCGAGAGTGTACATATCTTGTCAAAACCGAGGTGGAGATCGATAGAGTCATCAAACTGATCAAAGAAAAAATAAGCTGATTATGAAAGGAGGATTTAAAGGGGTGTGGGAACGCGTTGAGGAGATGCTTGAGCCGGTGGATAAAAGAGAAGTGGCAAACATGACCAAAAGTTTGGCCATTATGTTGCGATCCGGGGTTACGACCGTGGATGCACTTGATATTCTTGCCGAACAACATACCGGTAGAGTGAAAAGCGCGGTTAAACATATGGCGGAGCAGGTGCGTTTTGGGGAAACGTTTGCCGAAGCTGCAGAAAAAGAAAAAAACGTTTTTGACAAGGTGTTTATCGGTTCGGTTCGTATCGGAGAAAATTCCGGCACACTCGCGGAAAACCTCGAACATTTGTATACGCAAATGGATCGTTCGTTGATGATCAGGCAACAAGTGATTTCCGCCATGATTTATCCCGCCATTGTCGTATCTTTGATTGCGGTCGTTGGGTTTTGCATTGCGATTTTCGTGTTGCCGCAGATGGCGCAAACATTTGCGGCGCTTAAAACCGAGCTGCCATGGAGCACGCGGATGATTATGGGGTTTGCCGATTTTTCCAAGAAGTACGGGCTTATCGTTTATCCGTTTTTTTTCCTTTTTAGCGCGTTTTGTGTTCTTTTTTTGAAACAAAAATTTATCCATCGTTTTACGCATCCTTTCATTTTGCGCGTTCCTTTCCTTTTTTCTTTTTCCCGCGAATTGAACAATGCTCGTTTTTGCCGCTCACTTGGAACTTTATTGGAAAATGGTGTTCCGATTCGAGAGGCCATGTTGTTGACCAGTACGCTTATGTCCAATGTTGTATTCGGCAAGCAGGTTTTTTATATGAGCCAGGAAGTAGAGTCTGGAAAATTATTGTCCGAATCCCTTCGCAAATATCATCGTTTGTTTCCCGCCATGATCGCAAGCATGGTGGCTGTGGGAGAGCGTTCGGGAGGAGTGGGAAAAATGCTTTTGTATTTGGCGGATTATTTTGAAAATCGTGTGGACGTGAAGTTTAAAAATTCTTCTTCCTTAATCGAGCCTGCTCTTCTCATTTTAGTGGGACTTGCCGTAGCATTTGTGGCGTTTTCGATTTTGTCTCCCATTTACGACATTACTTCTTCGTTATCGGGATAATCGTCTATTAGAAATTTTCTTTCCATATTGATTATATGTTTTTTCCTCATTTATCAGGTTTGGGTATAGACGTTTCCGAACATCACGTGCGTTTCGCGCTTGTTTCTTTTTTTGGAGGCGTCAAACATGTACAAGAGATTGTGCTTCCCGAAGGGTATGTTGTGGATGAAAAAATCGTCAAACAAGAAGAGTTGAAAGCATTGATACAAGAACAGTTAAAAACCATACGTCCGTTTATCGCTTCATCGGTACGCACGACGATTTTGGTACCGGAGTCCCGAGTGTTTTCCGCCGAAATACTTGTGGAATTGCACCAAGATGAGGAAATGGCTTTGGCCGAGGCTACGCGTCTTGCACAAAAGAAAATTCCCATTCCGTTTGGTCAAGCATATCTTTCCGCTTCTTGGGGTGAGAAAATTTCCGATCAAAAGCGTGTCAATATTTATACGTCTCCTCGGGAAGTGATTGATGGACTTTCCCATGTCTTTCTCACATTTTTTCCACACCTGATAGCCATGGAAGTTAACAGTAAAGCGCTTCAACGCCTGCTCATTCTCTTTTCGAAATACAAACAACTTTTGGCAAAAAAAGATCAGTTGATTTGTATTGCCGACGTCGGACACAGTTGGTCTACCATTTCCGTATTCACTTCTTATGGTTCACAGTTGTTTTCTCGTACTCTGTCGCATGCGGGGCACTGCGAAGTCGTGGAAGGCAAAATGGTTCTTAGGCCCGAAGCCGCACAATTGATTGCAGAGACGATCACCGAAACCAAAGCTTTTTTTCATGTACAAAAGAGGCCTATAGCGGTTGCTGTCTTATGCGGGGTGGAGGCCATGCAAGAGCATGTGTTGGACGCCTGTCGTTTGGAAAAAGAAATTCCTGTTATTCTTGCCGGGGATATGGTGACGCTTCATGGCGCGTCCAAAGATTCCATTCATTGTTTTGGAGCCGCAATCGGAGCTGCCTATCGTGCCCTGCGGCCGGGTCAGTATGCGTATCAACATAATTTTTTGTCCGGCATGCATGAAGAGAAAACACCGGATAAATGAACGGATATGCGTGAGGAAAAACGAGGCTTCACTATCATTGAGCTTATTGTTGTTTTAGGGATCATCAGTCTTTTGTGTACACTTGCGTTTCGTTTTTCTCTTACAGGCATAAGAGAAAATGAAGTGTCGGGAGCGGTGCAAGGTTTTGTTTTTGCCGCACGACAAGCCCAGATATTGTCGCGAGCGGGAGAAGGGAATGCGCCTTGCGGTGTGTATGCGCAAACAGGTGGAATCACGGTGTTTCAGGGGGAAAGTTATGCGACGCGGGACACAAGCCTGGATCGCATTTTTCCGGTAGCTGACAGCGTTTTTTTTACAGGAGACACGGAAATCATCTTTGCCGATTTTACCGGAAAACCCGATGTCGGAGGGGTGTTGGTGGTATCTTCCTCTGGTGTTTCGTCCGTATCAGTCACAATCAATGCGGAGGGCATGGTGGAGTATTAGATATCGAAAATATGTTTGCGTACGAAAAAAAACAAGAAGGATTTATTCTCGTGGAAGTATTGGTCACCATGGCACTTTTGGCATTGTTTTTTTCAGGTATTACCAGCGCGTGGGTAAATGGATTGCAATCAGGACGTGTGGCAGGTGATCGTACGCGCGCACTTTTTTTGGCTGAGGAAGGTCTGGCAGCCGTTCAAAATCTACGTGACGCCGGTTTTACAAATCTGACAAACGGCACTCACGGCATCAATGATTCAGGTTTGCAGTGGGCATTTGCAGGGTCATCGGACGCGACAGATATTTTTACAAGAGAAGTGACAATCTCTTCGATCGACGCATCCACAAAAAATATAACCAGCACCGTTTCTTGGGAAAAGTCTGATGGGGTCATATCTTCCGTTGCACTCACCTCATATTTTACCAATTGGATCACAGCGACCTCCGGAGGATGGCTGACTCCATCACAGACAGGGGTTCTCAACCTTTCCAGCACACAAGACGGATTGCGTGTTCAAGTTTCTGGAGATTATGCTTATATCGTGCGCGCAAGCGGAAGCCCGGATTTTTTCATAGTGAATATCACAAATCCTTCCGCACCAGCCCTTGTCGGTTCTTTGTCGGTTGGAAACACCGTCACAGATCTAGTTGTTTCGGGTTCTTACGCTTATGTGACCGGACAAAATAATTCGGCCGAATTAAGAATCATAAATATTACTAACCCAGCTTCCCCGACCATTGTTGGAACCTATAATGCACCGGGAAACGCTAACGCTACATCTGTCTTTGTAAGCGGTACAAACGCGTATGTTGTGCGCGCATCAAGCAGTGATCGTGAGTTTCTTGCTGTGAATATCACCAATCCTGCTATTCCTGTACTGCTTGGATCTTTGGATTTAGGAGATCAGGGGAACGATGTGGCGGTGTCGGGTTCTTATGCCTATGTGGCATCAAACAGCAATACACAAGAGGTACAGATAGTGAATATAACGAATCCAGCTGTTCCGACCTTGGCGGGCAGTTATAATCTTTCAGGCACATCCAATTCTTCTTCCATCGCGGTAAACAGTAACCTTGTTTATTTTTCCAATAATGACACGCTCTATATTTTGGACGATACCACGCACGGCTCGCCTGTATGGCAAGGCTCTACCGGTCTTGGCGGCGTGATCAATGACATCGCTTTTGACGGGAGCGGTTTATCGCTCATTTTTGCGGCCACATCTTTTTCCACACGCGAGTGTGAAGTTGTGAATGTGTATGATCCCACAGCCCCCGTTTTGATCGGCTATGTGAATATCACAGGCTCATCGGCTAACGGAGTTGCCTATGATCCCGTATTGGATCAAGTGGTGATGGCTTGCACAGACAATTCCTCGGAACTTATCACCATAACGCATCCTTAGGTGTGAAAAGATTATTTCAAAATAAAAAAAGAGGTTTTACGCTCATTGAGGTTGTTTTATATGTCGCGATTGCGGGTATGGTGGTTTTTGCCCTCGGGTTTCTTGTGAAGGAATCCGGAGAAACCCGTTTGCGTCAAAGGGTTATGGCCGAGGTGGAGCAACAAGGCCTTCTTATTTCGGATCATATCTCGCAAGCTATAAGGAACGCGGCTTCGATTACTACTCCTTCCGCAGGAAATACGACTTCTTCGCTCACACTTGCTTATGCGGACGTGTTAAAAAACCCAACAGTATTTGATGTATCTGCAGATGCCGTACAGATCACCGAGGGGGCGGAATCTCCAATACCTCTTACCAATACACGTGTTTTGGTGACTGATTTTTCTTTTCACAATCTTTCCCTTGCTTCCACACCCGGTAGTGTGCAATTTTCATTTACGTTAAACTACGTCCTTTCTTCGGATGATGCCACGCGTTTTCAATATTCAAGAACATTTTATGGTGCGGCCAGTTTGCGATAAACATGGATTTGTCCTTCCAAAGCTCCACCGACAGTGGAGCAAAGGAGGATTTGCCACACTTGCCGGCATATTGATGGTAGGCGCAATCGGAGCGGCAACCGCAACTTTAGTCTTGTTTTTTGGATCGGATTTTTCCCGTTCTGTCTTAAGTGCGCAACAATCTTATGAAGCAAAAGCGCTTGCTCGCGCTTGCGCCGATACGGCTCTTTTGGCAATACATAACAATATCTCTTACACAGGTTCTGATTCACTTACTTTAGGTCAGGGTACTTGTGAGTATGTGATCACCGTTACCGGCCCCACGAGCCGTTTGATTCAATCCTCCGGCACCGTGGGAGAGGTGACAAGAAATATAGAGATTTCCATATCGCGTTTGATGCCCACCATTAGCATTTCTTCCTGGCAAGATGTGGATGAGTTTTGATGAGGGGGGGGGTCAGGTCTTTACCTTTTACCTTATATTTTACCTTGTACAAAATTTTCACTCTTTTTTGAGAAGAAACCCTATACAATGACAGATATTTTTCAGATATTTTTGTTTATTTAAAGCCAAAATATTGGATGGGGTAAAAGGTAAAGACCTGACCCCGAAGTTGTTTTTTGGGTAAGACCGCCTAAAACACAAACAAAAAATCGCCTCTGGAGCCATATCCGCGAGGCGATTTTTGTAGGAAACGAGGAAACTATCGTGTCACACTGATAGCGGCGCCGTCCGGATCACAAGCCCCAACTCTTACTGTCCCGTTGGAGTTGCGGATCATATAATAATCGGTTTCAGTGGTTAACCCACCTGCCGGATCCAGAGGTACCGTGCCAAGATAGCCATCAGTGACGAGTTCGGTGAGATCCACACAAGCGGCTTGCGTGGTTTGAGCGGTACATCCGGTATCGCAACCAGAGACATTAGTGCCAATCGTATAGCCACTTCCTGTGACCAAAGCTGTGACCGTGGCGGGATAAGCACCATCATTGTCCACTTGAAAGGTTTTGAGGGCTGCAGCGACGTTTTCCACATCAGCCTGTCGTCTGGCGTCACGCGCATCCGCAAAGCGTTGCGCAGGATTTAGAGAAACAAATACCACTCCGGCCAAGATTGCGATAATGGCGATCACAATCAAAAGCTCAATGAGCGTAAAACCGCGTTTGCTGTTTTTTTGCATAGGTTTTTTAGAGAATTAACTTTTTATAGTTTATCACAGTAAAAGCCTTTTTTGCGCGTTTGAAAGCGGGCCATGTGGATAATTCTCATTCACCATAGTGTGGGCATTTTTGTCTCCGATAAGGTAGAATGGTGACATATGACTGATAAACAAAAAACTGATATCTCTTTTACAGACGACGTGATCGTAGGGATGCCCGAAAGTTCGGAGCAGGTTTTAATCAGATCTGCGCTCATGGAAAAAATCCTCAAAAGCGCGGAAGCGATTCAAAAACTGCGCGCTGAAGGAGAGGTTGGTGCTGCCATTGCCAGAAAAATTCCCGAGAGTTAAAGAAGCAACCGAAACAAAAAATCTCTCTTAGACAGAGAGGTTTTTGTTTTAACCATTGTATAACTTGCTTGTGTTATGCGTTCGGGGGGGGGGTAAAATTAGCATGTTCATCATTTATTTCTTTAAGAACATGTATATGCCAGAAACGCCAGGGTATGTGCCACCAGAGGCACAAACAAAACAACCAGAGGAGTTGTCTCAACAAGAGAACATTCCAACAGCAAGATGGAGCAAGGAAGGTCTCATAGAAAGAGTGGATAGAGAAAATTTAATTACTTCCATGGGAGAAATGGTCAGAATTATCAAAGAGATGAGTTTTGAACAATGGAAACAAGTGGCTCCAGAAGTACAAGGGCGACCCATGACAGCAGAAGAGTATTTAACACTCATGCAAGATGGTTTGGACAGATTGAAACAAATGGGTGATGAAAATTTAGGCACAAGATCCTCGATAAAGATCGAATAGCAATAAACAGAAGCCCCCTCGACGTGAGGGGGTTTTTTGGATAGACTACGCACAGTTATGGATCAAATATGGATCAAAATCTGATACGAAATTTCTGCATTATTGCGCACATTGATCATGGAAAGTCCACGCTTGCGGATCGCATGTTGGAAATGACCGGTACCGTGGATAAACGCAAAATGAAGGATCAAATTCTTGACTCCATGGATCTGGAGCGCGAAAAAGGGATCACGATCAAACTCACTCCGGCGCGCATGCACTATGAGGGGCATATTCTTAACTTAATCGATACCCCCGGGCATGTGGATTTTAATTATGAAGTTTCCAGATCTTTGGCAGCTGTGGAAGGAGCTGTTCTTCTTGTCGACTCCACCCAAGGAGTACAAGCGCAAACCATCGGGAATCTCTATCTTGCACTTGCCGAAGATCTCACCATTATTCCCGTGCTCAATAAAATTGATCTTCCTGCGGCCGATGTCCCACGTCGTCGGCAAGAGCTCATGCAGCTTCTTGGATGTTCGCCTGATGAAATTCTGACCGTGAGCGGAAAGACAGGCGAGGGAGTTCCTTTACTCTTACAGGAAATCATCAAGCGTATTCCTGCGCCGCAGGGAGATGCCACACGTCCATCACGAGCCCTTATTTTTGATTCTTTTTACGATGACTACAAAGGTGTGGTGGCTTATATTCGTGTGGTGGATGGAAGTTTTCACAAAGGAAAAAATGTCCGCATGTTTGCCACCCATGCACAGGGTGAAATTTTGGAACTCGGTGCCATTAATCCTACAGGGTGGCAACCTGCAGACACGCTTGAAACCGGACAAATCGGGTATCTCGTCACCGGACTTAAGGATATTCAAGGATGTCGCGTGGGGGACACGGTTATTGCCGCAGATCATGGAGCGGTCGAACATCTTCTCGGTTATAAAGAGGTAAAGCCCATGGTATATGCCGGATTGTTTCCTCAAGAGGGAAGTGACTTCCAACGTTTGCGCGAGGCCATGGATCGATTGAAACTCAATGATGCGGCACTTACGTTTGAGCCCGAACATTCTCCCGCACTTGGGTATGGATTTCGTTGCGGGCTTTTGGGGATGCTTCATTTGGAAATCGTCAAGGAACGGTTGGAGCGTGAGTATGATCTTCCTCTTGTCATTACCGTTCCATCCGTGGGGTACACGGTTTACAAAAAAGGAGGGGAGAAAATGATGATCAAAAGTCCACTTGAGCTTCCCGATCCTTCTTTTTATGATCACATCGAAGAACCTTGGGTCAAGGTGGATATTGTGACACCCAATGATTTTATCGGAGCGGTCATGTCTCTGGTTCAAGATCGGCGAGGAATGTACAAAAATACCGAATATCTTTCTGATGCCCAGGCGATTTTGCACTATGAGATGCCTCTTTCCATGGTGATTGTGGATTTTTATGACAAGCTCAAAAGTGTGACCTCCGGATATGCCTCGCTCAACTATGAATGGTTTGGAGAGCGCATGGCCGATGTGGTGCGGATGGATATTTTGGTTGCAGAGGAGCCGGAGGAAGCGTTTGCCACTCTTGTGTATCGTGATGAGGCCGAGCGTGTGGGGAGACGAGTCATTAGTGTGCTTAAAGATTCCATTCCCAAACAATGGTTTGTGATCAAACTTCAGGCAGCCATTGGAGGCAAGGTTGTGGCGGCAGAGCGCATCAGTGCACTTCGTAAAGATGTGACTGCAAAATTATATGGTGGAGATGTCACACGTAAACGAAAACTTCTCGAAAAGCAAAAGAAAGGAAAGGCTAAGATGGCCGAATTCGGAAAAGGCAAGGTTCAGATTCCAACCAGCGCGTATTTGGAAGTGTTGAAACGATAATGGGGTCAGGTCGTGCTTCGTGCTTTTTATCCACGATGAAATAAAAACTCTCATCATTAATCATTATGCCCGATATTTTTTGGCAAATAGCGCCACAGGTTTCAGAAGAAGAAACAGATGCTTATCCCGAGATAGATCCGGTTGTTTTGCAGTTGCTTGCCAATCGTGGCATCAAGTCACAGGAAGCGATTGACATTTTTTTAGGTCCCGATTGGGGGCGCGATACCCATGATCCTTCTCTTTTTTTACACATGAAGCAAGCGACCAACCGTGTGTTTCAAGCGATTGAACGCGAAGAAATGATCAGTGTCCACGGTGACTATGATGCCGATGGTGTCTGCGGGACAGCCGTACTCGTCACGGTTTTGCGAGACATTTGCCGCCAACTGAAATGTGATCACGCCCGTTTTTCCACCTATATTCCTCATAGAGAAAAAGAAGGATATGGCCTTCATGAACATACGGTGCGGCACTTGCAAAAAGATGTGGGAACCAAACTTATTATCACGGTTGATTGCGGTATCAGCAATTATCAAGCGATTGAACTTGCCCACGATCTTGGTATGGATGTGATCGTCTGCGATCACCATGATGTGCCTGAGAAAGTTCCGAAAAACGCGATATTGATCCATCCGCAAGTCGTAGGAGAAACCTACCCGTTTAAACATTTGAGCGGAACCGGGGTGGCGTTTAAGTTTGCTCATGCTCTGCTTGAAGAAGCAAATCGTCGTGGAGCCGGATTTCATAAAGGCTATGAAAAGTGGTTGCTTGATTTGGTGGCGATTGCAACTGTGACTGACATCATGCCGCTCTTGGGAGAAAATCGCGTCCTCGAGCATTATGGACTTCTTGTTTTGAATAAAACGCGCCGCGTGGGACTCAAAAAATTGGTGGAGATTTCCGGAGGAGAATTTGGAAAACTGGATACCACGTCGATCGGGTATCAGATTGGTCCTCGGCTTAATGCGGCAGGAAGAATGGATCATGCCGACGTGGCACTGCAACTTCTCATTGAAGAAGACGAATCACGAGCGCTAGGACTTGCCAAAGAATTGCAAGAACTCAATATCGAACGACAAAAACAATCGGAAACGATTTTTCAAGAAGCTAAACGCCAAGTGGAAGCGCAGGAGGAATGTTCTTTGATTGTGGTGGTTGGTGAAGGATGGCCGGCCGGACTTGTGGGACTTGTGGCGGGAAAGTTAGTAGCCGCCTATCATCGTCCCGTATTTGTGATAGGACAAGAAGGGGAGGAATATGTGGGCTCGGGCCGAAGCCTTGGGGGATTTCATATGACGACCGCCTTGCAGACTATTGCAAAACATTTGGATGCGTTTGGCGGACATCCTCAAGCTTGCGGATTTTCGACGCGCGGAAAAGATCGATTGGAAAAAGTTGTGGAAGGATTGCTTGCTTTTGCCAAGGAGACCATCCCCGATCCAAAAGTTGTGGCGACACTTGCCGTTGATGCAGAAATTCCACTCTCATTATTGGATTGGGATTTTTACGGAGATTTGGAAAAGTTTGCGCCGTTTGGTGAAAAAAATCCTCGTCCGATTTTTTGTTCTCGTAACTTGACTGTGATGGGGATGGATACAGTGGGACTTCAGGGAAAACACTTGCGTTTGGTTTTACAATCTCCCGAAGGAAGAACATCCAAGTTTATCGGATTTAAATTTGGTGATTGGATTGAGCGATTGCATTTGGGAGCTCAATTGGATGTCGTTTACGAAATTGGAGTGAATGAGTGGAATGGCAGTCGTGAGCTTCAATGTTCCATTCGTGATTTACGATTAGCATCACAATAATTATGGAGGAAGCAATAAAAAAAGTGCGGATGTATACCGATGGGGGATCGCGGGGGAACCCGGGACCTGCGGCTTGCGCGGCAGTGATTAAACGCATGGAGGATGGGGAAGAAAAGGAGAATTTGGATCAGGTTTCGGAATACCTTGGAAAGACAACGAATAACCAGGCGGAATATATGGCCATTATTCGTGGACTGGAAAAGGCCAAGGCTTTGGGAGCGCAAGAAGTGGAAGTGGTCATGGATTCCGAGCTTGCGGTCAAACAACTTAATCGTGAATATAAAGTGAAAGATCCTGGTATCGCCGCGCGATTTTTGGAGGTGTGGAACGTGACACAAGCATTTCGTCATGTGACTTTTCGTCATGTGCGTCGAGAACAAAATCAAGAAGCCGATGCACTTGTGAATGAGTGTCTTGATAACCATCATTAGAGATGTCTATGTCTCTTTCTCGACCAAGTTTGGAATCTTCCCCCTCTGCCGCCCCTGCGGAGGCAGGGGTCCAGCGCACTTCGGAAATTCTTGGCGAAGCCATTATGGATTCGGTTTCAAGTGTTCGTGATTCTTTGCCCAAGGAACATCGTGAACATTTCAATGCTCTCCGCAGGGAGATCATTGATTTTACAAAAGTTCACGGGATTCCAAAAGAATCCCTTACCAAACCCGCCGTTCTCCTCGAGGCTACAAAAAAACTTTCCACTTCAGACCTTGAACGACTCGCTCTCCTTCTCGAACGCTTTGAATATCTACTTAAACACAAGGAGCCAAAGGAAATCACAGATCCTTTAGAATATGCCGAAGAGTTTTATCATCTTCGTGAGCAATACACTTTCCAAGTTTCCCTTCTTGAGCAAGTCGGTATCCTCAAAGAAGGAGCCATCCTAGGCATAGACGGTAATACCTATCCCATTCCCACTTTGGAACAAATGGCTTCTCGTCTCTTTGAGCGCCGTGAGACTCTTAAAACAAAACACGACCAAGGCTTTACCAAACTCCTCCTTGTTCCTTTTGGTATGAGCCTTGATAGTCTCCAAGAAACATTCGAACAATTCCTTCTCAAATACAAAAAGGATAATCCCACTTTTGATCTTGATACTAACGAACCTCTCTGGACGGGTGCAGACTATCAAGGAGCAGACATAGGAAATTCCCCAAACCTTGTCTATTATCCACAGTCTTTTACAAAAGAAGGTCATGGGGGGAAGACAAAAGCACAGATACTCGTAGAACAAGCTCAAGGACGATGGGCCCCTGCCTCCGCAGGGGTGGTAGGAGAGAAGGGAGTTGGAACCCCAGGCTGGACTGTTCATCTTCTTCAGCCTTCTAATCCTTCCGATCCACATTCCCCGGGCTTTGCTTCCATTCCTAGAGAAGGACAAGGAACACCCCAAGGAAACCTTGTCCCTCGACCTCCTCTTGAGGCAAACGAAACCTCCAATGAATATCTTTCCATTCTTCAAAAAGCTCAAGAGGATGAAGACTCTCCCTATCATGGTGAAACAGGCATGACTCCTGAAGATTGGATCATAGCCTTTATGATTCACCTTTTTGAAACAGGAAAACCCCTTGATGATGCACGGAATCCCACAAACAAAGAAAGCACCTCTTACCTTACAGGAGCTTTTTTTCGGTTCTCCATCCGTGTGCCTTACGTGTGTTGGATCCGTGATAGTCGTCAGGCTTACCTCAGCGCGCTTGATCTTCATGCTCGGGGTGTGACCTTTGGTTTGCGGTCTTCGGTGGTGATTTAACCTTTGATATCTATGTCTCTTTTCCGACCAAGTTTGGAATCTTTTCCGTCTGCTACCCCCACGGAGGTGGGGGTCAAGCGCACTTCGGAAATTCTTGGCGAAGCCATCATGGATTCTGTTTCAAGTGTCCGTGATTCTTTGTCTAAAGAACACCGCGCATATTTTGAAACTTTGCGACAAGAGATCATCACCTTCACCGAGGTTCACGGGATTCCAAGAGAATCTCTTGGCAAGCCCGACCTCCTCCGCGAGGCGACTGGCAAACTTTCCATTCCAGATCTTGAACGACTTGCCAATCTTCTTGAACGATTTGAATACCTTCTTAAGAACGGGGAACCAAAGAAAGAAGAACTCCCCGAATATTTTCAAGAAATTGAACGTCTTTATCATCTTCGCGAGCAATACACTTTTCAATTCAACCTTCTTAAAGAAACGGGAATACTTAAAGAAGGAGCCATCCTAGGCATAGACGGTAAGACCTATCCCATCCCCACTTTGGAACAAATCGCCATGCGTCTGTTTGAACGTCGTGGCGAACTTTCCACTAAACATGACCAAGGCTTTACTAAACTCCTCCTTGTTCCCTTTGGGATGAGTCTTGGTACTCTCCGAGAAATCCTCAAACAATTCCTACTCAAATATAAAGAGTCCCACTCCTCTTTTGATCTTTATAAACGCGAACCTCTTTGGACGTGGAAAAACTATCAAGGAGCAGACACAGGAGATTCTCCTAAGCTTGTTTATTATCCACAGTCTTTTGATCCGAAAGAGCATCAAGGAAAGACAAAGATGGAGATACTTGAAGAACAAGAAGACAATCAAGATTCCTTTCCCGGTTGGACTGTTCATCTTCTCCAGCCTTCTGATCCTTCCAATCTACATTCCCCGGGCTTTGCTTCTATTCCCAGAGAAGGACAAGGAACACCCCAAGGAAAGCTCATCTCACGTCCTCCTCTTGAAGCAAACAAATATCTCAAGGAATATCTTTCCATTCTTCAAAAAGCTCAAGAGGATGAAGACTCTCCCTATCATGGTGAAACAGGCATGACTCCCGAAGATTGGATCACAGCCTTTATGATTCATCTTTCTGAAACAGGAAAACCAATGGATAACTGGCAAAATAATAAAGAAAGCAAATCTTGCCTCATCGGAGCTTTTTTCTCGGCGCCCTCTGTCTCCATTCCTTGTGCACATTGGCGTTACGGTGATGCGCAGGTGCACTTAGAAAGTTTGGAAACCAAGTTTCCAGATGATTATGTGGGTGTCCGTACTTCGGTAGTGGTTTAACGTCGTTGTCACCGAAGATCAAAACGACGTACAATAAAAGTATTATGTTGCAAGAAGAAATGCTCAAGAAAATTGAAGAAGCACTTGTAAAGATTCGTCCTCTGTTGGCACAAGACGGAGGAGACATCGAGCTTCTTTCTTTTGATCCGGGAACACAGATGGTCACGGTTCGTTTTCTTGGTGCTTGTCAGGGATGTCCTATGGCGCAATTCACCTTGCAACGCATCATCAAAACAACCATCCAAGAATCTTGCCCCTTTGTTACTGATGTTATTCTCAACCCATGAACCTTTTCAAACGTCATTTTAAACCGCGTTATCTCTGGATCGCTTTGGTAACCTTGGTGCGGCAATCAAAAACGTTTCGCATCACCACGGTGATTTCGTTTCTTTTTTTGCTCGCCATGTGGTTTTTGCCCATATGGCGCATTGTGCCTTTGGCCGAACTCAAACCTTTTCTTCCGCTTCACTATAATGTCTATATGGGTATTGATCGTTTTGGTCCTTGGTACGGTGCTTTTGTGATTCCGGTTCTTGGGACATTTCTGTGGATCATCAACAGTATTTTCGAAGCGCTGTTTTTTCAAAAGGCGCGAGTGCTGTCATCCTTTTTTGCGTTTGGAACCGTTGTCACCGAAGGGGTCCTTTTGGTTTCTTTGATTTTTATGATTCTTTTGAACGTATGACTTTGGAATCTTTTGAACTTATTCGTATTTTATTTTTGACCGCGGCCGCTTTTTTGATCGCGGTGGCGTGGACCCCGCTGCTTATGAAGGTGCTTGTGCATTTTAAAGCGGGAAAATCCATTCGCAGCGAAAAGGAAGCGCCGATTTTTGCCAAACTTCATGCCAAAAAAATCGGCACACCCACCATGGGGGGTGTGCTTGTTTGGGGGACCGTTCTTTTGATCGCACTTTGTTTGTATTATGCCGCAGGGTTTGTTCCGGCCGATCATCTGTTGGCCAAGTTGAATTTTTTAACACGCTCGCAAACCTTGTTGCCTTTGGGGGTATTAGTAGCCACAGCCATCGCAGGATTTCTGGATGATTATTTGAATATTCGCAGGATCGGATCTGGCGGCGGAGGACTGCGTATGCGTCATCGTTTACTCATTTATACGTTGATTGCTTTTGTGGGAGCTTGGTGGTTTCGTATAAAGCTCGATTGGGATTTGATTTCTGTCCCATTTCTCGGGGATTTCAATTTGGGATTTTGGTATTTGCCGTTATTTTTATTTGTGATTATTGCCACGGCCTTTTCGGTGAATGAAACCGACGGGCTTGATGGATTGGCAGGCGGAACCTTGATGACATCGTTTGGTGCGTACGCTGTGATTGCCTTCGCGCTTGGTAAATATGATTTGGCGGTTTTCTGCGGAGTGATTTTAGGCGCGCTTTTAGCATTCCTTTGGTTTAATATCTATCCGGCACGATTTATCATGGGAGATACAGGCGCTATGTCTTTGGGGATTACACTTGGTGTTGTAGCCATGCTCACCAATGCTCCTTTTATTCTCCCCATCGTAGGTTTGGTGTTTGTGTTGGAATCATGCTCTGTATTGTTGCAAGTTTTTTGGAAGCGTGTGTTTCATCATAAACTTTTTCTTTCCGCACCGTTTCATCATCACCTCGAGGCGATAGGCTGGCCCGAACCAAAGATTGTCATGCGGCTTTGGGTTATTTCCATGGTTTGCGCCCCGCTTGGAGTTGCCTTGTTTCTTTTGGATGCCTTAATACCGTAAACGCATTATGACCCGTGGTTCCGGACACGTGGATTATTCTTTTCTCTCCATTGTCGGGGCCATTATTCTTTTTGGTCTTATCATGCTCGTGTCCGCATCTGCCCCGGAAGGATATCGAGAATTTTTTGACAGCTACTATTACGTTAAACATCAATTGATTTTCGGTTTTATTCCAGGTCTTGCCGGGCTGCTTTTGTTCAGCCGCATTCCGTATACGTTTTGGCGTAAGCATGCATGGAATCTTTTGATTATATCGATCGTTCTTTTGGTTATTGTATTTATCCCGGGGATTTCCGCTGGAATCGGGACTGCACATAGTTGGATTTCGGTAGCTGGTGTTTTTTCCATTCAACCTTCCGAGATTGTGAAGCTCACCTTTCTTTTTTATTTGGCAGGATGGTTGAGTCAGAGAGGAAAACGTGCGGTTGAAGATGTTCACGGCGGGCTACTTCCGTTTGTAGGGGTACTTGGGACAATCATGCTTCTCATGATTTTACAGCCGGATACGGGAACCATGTTTATTATCGCGGCCATGGCATTGGTAGTGTATTTTGTCGCGGGGGCGCCTCTTGCGTATGTACTTGGACTTTTTGGTGCAGGGCTTGGGGGTCTGTCACTTCTCATCAGTTTTTCACCGTATCGCGCGGCGAGGTTTACCACGTTTTTGCATCCCGAGCTTGATCCACAGGGGATCGGGTATCATATCAATCAAGCACTTTTGGCGATTGGGACCGGAGGATTTTTAGGTCTTGGATATGGGCATTCGCGTCAAAAGTTTGAGTATCTTCCCGAGGCTATCAATGATTCCATTTTTGCGATTATTGCCGAGGAAATGGGATTTATACTTGCGGTTGGGCTATTACTGCTTTTTGTCGCATTCGTATGGCGTGCTGTGGCAATCGCCAAGGCCGCACCGGATGATTTTGCAAAATATGTGACCGTGGGAATCACTGCATGGATTGCCTTGCAGGCGATCGTGAATATCGGCTCTATGGTGTCTTTGCTTCCTATGACCGGGGTTCCGCTTCCTTTTATAAGTTATGGTGGAACATCTTTGGCTGTTGCCATGTCCGCGGTCGGTGTGGTACTCAATATTTCTAAACATACAAAAAATTCATCCATTGTATGAACGTTTTATTTGCAGGCGGTGGAACCTTGGGTCCGGTCACTCCACTTTTGGCAGTTGTGCAAGCATGGAAGGCACAAGAATCAGGTGTTTCTTTTTTTTGGGCGGGAACACCGCACGGACCCGAACGAGAAGTGGTGGAAAAGGCAGGAATCCCTTTTTTCCAAATTATTGTGGCACGACTGCCGCGCTATCTTTCTTTGGAATGGGTAAAGCTACCCTTTGTTTTTTTGCGAGCCTTAAGGCAATCATGGTGTTTGATTTCAAAAGTGAAACCAGATGTAATCGGGGCGGCAGGAGGGTACACGTCAGTTCCCATTGTGTTTGTGGGGTGGATGCGCGGTATCCCGAGTTGGATTCATCAAATGGATGGGGAACCGCTTTTATCCAATCGTCTTTTGGCGCCATTTGCCACGCGCATTACCGTGACATGGCCAGATATGGTTTATGCATTTCCTGCTTTCAAAACTGTTGTACTTGGAAATCCTGTACGTGCGGATATACTGGAAGGATCTTTAGAAAAAGCGAAAGAGATTTTTTCTTTGGATTTATCTTTGCCAACCGTGTTGATTTTGGGAGGAGGGAGTGGATCTCGTTGGATCAATCAAACGATAGCAGGTGTGGTTCCTTGGATTTTGGAACGTGCCAATGTTATTCATCAGGTGGGGAAAGGGAAGATTGTGGAAGGAGTGAAGGTGATGGGAGAGAGATATCACACTGTGGAGCTTTTGACCGATGCCTTGCCTCATGCGTTTGCCGTGGCCGATGTGGTTATTTGTCGAGCAGGGATGGGGACATTGACGGAATTGGTGGCTTTACAAAAACCGACGATTCTTATTCCGCTCCCGGATTCTCCCCAAGAGGCGAATGCAAAAAAAGCTAAGGAGGCGGGTGGAGCAATTGTGATAGATCAGAAGATGGACGGGGGACCAGAAATCAAACAAGTATTAGGGCGTTTATTGAACAATAGAGATGAACGACAAGTTTTAGGGGAATCGTTGGGAAAATTATTCCAAACCAAGGTTATAGAACCTATTGTTGATATGTTGAGAAAAATGGGGGAGGGGTAAATTCTCCTTCGTCCCATCTTTGGTAGGACTTCATCGTGCGGTAAATCCGCCTCTGCCAAAGAGATTCTGTGCGGTTAACATCTGTCTTCGTTCTACCGGACTAGAGTGCGGTACAACAAAAAGACGCGCCTTGTGGGGCGCGTCGGTGTGTCAGGACTGTTTTTCTAGTTCCACTCGTCGTAGTTGAATTCGTCCAGGATGCCGCTGCCTTCCGCATCTTTACCAGCTTCTGGAGCGCCTTCTTCTACGCAGTTATAGCACTGCTCGGTGGTTGGATCGAGCTCAACGTTTTCTGCTCCGCAGGTTGAGCATGTCCCTTTCTCGGCCATAGAAAATAGGTTAAGGATTAACTTGCACTTGTATTATAGCGAGATGAAATCAGGAGACAAGGGGTTTGTCAAGACCTGTCAATATTTATTTTACGGAAATGACAATGTCTCGTTCAGACCTTGTCAGGTGTAAAAATTTTTGGTACGATCGCGCGCATACGGGTCGGTAGCTCAGTGGTAGAGCAGGAGCCTTTTAAGCTCAAGGTCGTGGGTCCGATCCCCACCCGACCCACCAACAAATACCAAGGACTCAATCTAACATCATGTTCAGAGAAGATGATGAGAAGAGTGGGTCTCTGGTATTTTTTTTATACTTTTTACATTTATCCCTATGGCGTCACACTATGGTGTCAGGTCCGACTACGGACTTTTTGGTATACTAGATTCATATGACAAGACCTTTACGTGTGGAATATTCCGGCGCGCTTTATCATGTGATCGCAAGGGGGAACGCAAAGCAGAAAATTTTTTTAGATGAAAAAGATAGAGGAGCTTTTCTTGATTGGCTAGAAGATATGACAAGAACACATAATGTTCTTTGTTACGCTTATTGTCTCATGGACAATCACTATCATCTTTTAATAGAAACCATTGATGCCAATCTCTCCAGAGCTATGCGAGATCTGAATGGTAATTATTCTCGTTGGTTTAATGTAAGACATAAAAAAGTAGGGCATCTTTTTCAAGGGAGGTATAAGGCGTTTGTAGTCGAGAAGGAAGGATATTTACTTGAAATTGCTAGGTATATTGTGCTAAATCCGGTTCGCTCGCATAAAGTGAAATATCCGGGTCAATGGAAATGGAGCAGCTATAATGCGACGGTAGGGAAAAGAAAAATCCCCAAATTTTTAACCGTAGATTTTTTACTATCGATTTTTTCTAAAAAGAAAGAACAGTCGCGACAACAATACGTGCAATTTGTAAAAGAAGGTATCAACGCAAAAGATCCGCATAAGAATGCAAGGAACGGATTTCTCATAGGAGATCAACAATTTATCGATTGGATCTGGGATAAGACAAATGGATCAGAGGAGATCAGAGAATACGCGAGGAACGAACGCATCGTAGGAAGATTCTCACTCAAGGAAATTTTTAGAAATATCAAAACGAAGCAACAACGAGATAACGCGATTATTTTTGCAAGAATGAGATGTGGTTATCTTTCCACAGAAATAGCTCGATATATTGGGCTAAAACCATCAGTTGTCGGTAGAATCAGTAGGGGTACTTACAATGTTAAACGTAAAAAAGTCCGTAGTCGGACCTGACACCAAAATGACAAAAACCAAAAATATGACTTTCACCCCCACACCTTCTTGGCACGAAAAAACAATTGAAGAACTCTGGCCTATTCTTGAAACTTGCTCTCAGGGGTTAACAGAATTTGAAATTGAAAAACGGCTCGTGACGCATGGTCGCAATGAGCTGCCTTCCAAAAAACAAATCACCTGGTGGCAGGTGCTTTTTTCACAATTCACAGGCCCCATGGTGATCATCCTTATGTTCGCGGCTTTTGTATCCGCTCTGCTTGCCGAGTGGGTGGATGCCGGTGTGATCACCGCTGCAATCCTTCTCAATACCACCATAGGATTTGTTCAAGAATATAAAGCGAATCGCTCATTGCAACAATTGCGTGCTCTTTTACAACCACGTGCTGTGGTGCGACGAGAAGGAAAAGAAAAAGAAATCAATGCTACTGAAATTGTACCCGGGGACATTCTCATTTTGCATACCGGAGATCAGATGACAGCCGACGCTCGACTCATCGAAGCGATTTCTCTTGAAGTAAACGAAGCACCACTTACAGGTGAATCTCTTCCCATTTCAAAACAGACCGAATCTTTGCGCGCGGGAAAAGCTTTGGCAGAACGGATAAATATGGTTTACGCAGGGACTCATGTGGTGGGAGGACATGGGGCAGCGCTCGTCATCGGTACGGGAATGCAAACCGAAATAGGGCGTATCGCTTCTCTGGTCGCAGGTGCACAAGAAGTCTCCACTCCACTTCAAATACAATTACGTTCCCTCGCCCGTTGGCTTGCCACAAGCATTGTCGTCGTCATTATTGTGTTATTCGGTTGGGGGCTTGTGGTTGGTCATGGTCTTTTTGAAATGTTGGAATTGAGCATTGCTTTAGCTGTTGCGGCAATTCCGGAGGGATTGGTTTTATCTGTCACGGTTGTTTTAGCCGTGGGTATGCAACGTATCTTGAAACGTCGATCTCTGGTGCGACAAATGATCGCTACCGAAACCTTGGGAAGCGTTTCGGTTTTGTGTACAGACAAGACCGGAACGATCACCGAAGGCAACATGCAAGTTGTTTCCATCTTGTCCGCACAGGGCAATTGGCAAACAAGTGAATCATTTCCCGTCTCTCTCAATCTATTTTTGCAAGGTATGGTCGCTTGCAGTCAAGTTTCTTTTCGAGAAGAAAAAGGGAAAAAAGTCTGTCAGGGAAATTTGACCGAATGTGCTTTGGCGCGTTTTGTCGATGCGCAGCGTCCCGGAATATTAGACGCACAATACAAACGGTTAGCTGAAATCCCTTTTGATTCTGTGCATAAATACATGGCCACCTGGCAGATGCTCGAAGAAAAGGAAACCCTATGGATCAAAGGTGCCCCGGAGCGTCTGTTACCATTCATCACTCAAGAACAAACTCTTCAAGGAAGAAAATCTTTTGGAGAAGAACAGCGTAAGGCGCTTGCATCATTTGTATCAGAGCAAACGCAAAAAGGATTACGTGTGATCGCGCTTGCATATCGTGTCGCTCCTTTTTGCGGGACCATAAGCGAAAAAGATTTATCCGGCATGACTTTGCTTGGACTGATTTGTTTACGAGATCCTTTGCGTAAAGAAGCCAAAGAAGAGATTCGTTTGGTGACAAAGGCCGGTGTGCGCACCGTGATTGTGACGGGAGATCATTCGCAAACCGCGCAAGCGATCGGACGAGAGGCCGGAATTGTCACAGACATCACGCAAGTGGCAACCGGAGAAATGTTGGATGCATGGAACGATCAAGAATTGAAAGAGCATGTTGAGAAGATTGCGATTTACGCGCGCGTGGAACCGCGACATAAAATCCGTATCGTTCAAGCCTGGCAAGCGCGTGGAGAAGTGGTGGCCATGACCGGGGATGGAGTGAATGATGCTCCTGCGCTCAAGGCTGCGGATATTGGTATTGCTCTTGGATCCGGAACAGAGGTTGCCAAACAAGCATCTGATCTTGTTCTCATTGATGACAACCTCAAAACGATCACGGCGGCGATCGAACAAGGTCGCATTATTTTCGACAACATTCGTAAGATTGTTATCTATCTTCTCACAAGCAGTTTTACCGAAATGGTTTTGGTGGGAGGTGCACTTTTTTTGGGGTTACCCACGCCGCTTCTTGCCGTTCATATTTTGTGGATCAATATCGTCCAAGACAGTTTTCCCAGTCTCGCATTGACACTTGATCCCGGACAAGACGATGTACTCACACGTCCTCCGCGTCCGCGGGGAGAAGCCGTTCTCAACAAAGAATCTTTACTCATTATTTTCCTTGTGGGTCTTGTCTCTGATCTTATTCTTTTTTTCATCTTCCTTTGGTATCTCGCACATACGCACGATCTTTCTTTGGCACGCACGGTTATGTTTACGGCCGTAGGGCTCAATGCGCTTGTGTACGTCTTCGCGATCCGTTCTTTGCAAAAACCCTTGTGGCGTATTTCACCTTTTTCCAATCCTTGGTTGATCGCGAGCGTCGCTTTCGGTCTCGTCTTTTTATCCACAGTGCTTCTCCTCCCCATGACGCGAGAAGCCTTTGGTCTCACTCTTCTTTCCTTGTTTGATCTCACTATTTTGCTTATGATAGTGGGCATAAAGGTTTTTGCTATCGAGCTTGTGAAATGGGGATTTCGTCGCAAACAAGATGGCATTTTGATTCATAATCCGATTTAAGTTTATGGCATCTTCTTCTCTTTTTTCCGTGATAGAAAAAACGTATCATGCGCAAGCAAAAGCGCGCGGAGAGGTGATCCGCGAATCCGGACAAGCACTCAACTTGTCCAAGCGAGCCATTTTTGCTCTTCATCGTGAGGATCCTAAAGCCGCCTCTGATTTATTGGCCGAAGCTGTTACTCATTTTGAAAAATGTGAAAAGCATTTTAAAACATTTCCCACATTGAACGAAGGAGCCTATCTTGCGGGACTCGAAGAATATGCCGAGGCCTTGTTGTTTCAACAATATGTAGAACGAAGGACCTTGGGAAAGATCGAAAAACGTGCCATGGGAGTGGAAACATATTTGGGAGGATTGAGTGATGCGACCGGAGAAATTGTGCGTTATGCCATGCGACAAGCTACCAAGGGAAATATGAATGCGGTCGTGGAGGCGGAAAAAATTGTCAGCCGTGTCGTGGAAGATTTGCTGCGTCTGGATCTCACCGGTTATTTGCGTCAAAAGTTTGATCAAGCCAAGAAAAATTTGCGACAACTCGAACAGATTTTGTATGACATTAGTCGGCGGGGATAATCCGCCGTCTTTTGCTATGGTTAATGTTGCCGCTATTGTCCCCGCTTACAATGAAGCACAAACCATCAAAGAGGTGGTGCGCGTGCTTAGGGTTTCTTCGCTTTTGTCCGAAGTGATCGTGGTTTCAGACGGTTCGACCGATATGACAGCTTCCTATGCACGAGAATCCGGCGCAACAGTCTACGAGCTTCCACACAATAGAGGCAAAGGAGGAGCCATGCGATATGGAGTTACTAAAACCAAGGCAGAGATCATTATTTTTTTTGATGCGGATTTGATCGGTCTCACGGTTGAACATATTGAACAACTTGTCCGTCCGGTGCTTGAAGGAAGTCTTGCTATGTGTGTGGGATTGCGCGATCGAGGTGTTTGGTTTCGAATCTTAGGCCCTCGTTTGCCTCTCATCAGCGGGGAACGTGCCATGAAACGAGAAGTGATTGAGCAAATTCCCGAACGATTTTTACGACGATTTATGGTTGAGGCCTCGATCAATTATTTTTGCCGCACTAGAGCGTATGCGTATGGAACCGTATTTCTTTCTTCCCTCACTATTCGTCGCAAATGTCAGAAGGTGGGAATCCTTCATGGAGTGAAAGGCTATCTTCTCATGATCGGGCAAATTATTTTTGCCATGGTCACCGTACGATTGGCAAGGATTTTTCATCAATTTTAATATGAGAGAAACTCGTCATCACGAATCTGCCCCTGTTTCCATCGCTCCCGACGCTTTTGCCATGGAATATAGCAAGGTGCGGAACAGACTTCCGGAACAAGTCCACAAACCTTTGGATATTTTTCGCGATGAAGTATTGGAAATTTGTGCAGCCCATGGGGTGGATCATCCCACAAAATTGGGACGAGAAGGAAAACACGCATCCACAAAAACCCTCGAACATGTTGCTCGACTTTTAGAAAACATCGCCTATATTTTTGAGCACAAAGAAATTCCTCCTGGATATAAAGATTGGGAGGTGGAGATTCCGAAGGGTGACAAATTTATGGAGGTTGTAGAAAAAGACGGGCGCGTTTTCTTTTCCACAAATTACGGAGTCCACACAGGCACTCGTATTTTTGATTCTTCAGGACATTGCGAAGATTATCCCAATGGTTCTATAGCACACAGAGATTTGGAAATCGTAGACGGAAAGTCCGCCTATATCATCAACGATCCGGAGGTAAATTTTGTTTTTTTTGACGGGGAAAAAATAGGGTCACCTGAAGGTTACAAAATAGCGTCGCATCTTTTGGATATGAACGGGGAACTTGTGTATATAGCAACAAATCACGGAAGTGATAGAACGATCATTTATAAAAACGGCCAACCTTACGGTTCGACAGAGGGTTACTATGAAATTTCCCGCCTATTGCCCGTAGGCGACGAACTTGCTTTTGCAGCAAAAAAAGAAATAAACAGCCCTGTTCATGTGTATCTTGGAGATCATCTTGTTTCAGAAAATGAAGATGGCTATCAGGAAGTTATTGAGATGGCGGTTGTAAACGGTACACTTGCTTTTTTGGCTAGAGAAGACCTCGGTTATAGCTTGCTTGTTCATAATGGAATTCATCAAGAAGTGTCGATGTTCGAATTTTGTGGATTGCAAGAAATAGACGGTCAACTGTCTTGGATAGAGCAAAGGGATTCAGGACAAAGGTTATTCATTGGGAAAGAACTCCAAGGAGTGTATGCCAATATCCATAAAGTCCTGAAGACAAAGGCAGGGATCGTTATTGTGGCAATATTAGAAATTCTCGGTAATTGGTTTTTGATACAAAAGAATGAAATCATCGGAAATACGGAAGGATATGAGAGAATTCCAAAACCCCAGGTTGTTTCTGTGGGCAGCGAAATTATTATTGCTTCAGGTAAAAGTCCGGATATGCCTTGGGTCATTGAATCTGCATCCGGAACGCATTTTTATTCCTGTGAAAAATGTCATCTTCTCAAAGCTGTCGATGACACACATTTTATCGTGATTGCAGAGGAAGATGGCAAGGTCGTTCAGCGTACATTTGATATTGAGCATTCTCCGTATCAGGGAGAGGTGAATACATAAAATATGGAAACTCGTCATCCTGAATTTGTCTCTGCTCCAATCGCTCCCGACGCTTTTGCTATGGAATATAACAAGGTGCGCGACAGGCTTCCGCAACATGTCCGCAAACCCTTGGACGTGTCTCGTGATGAAGTATTGGAAATCTGTAAAGCCCATGGAGTGGATCATCCCACAAAACTCGGACGAGAGGGGGCACAACCCACCTTACAAACCCTTGAACGTGTCGCTCGACTCTTGGAAGACATTGCCTACATTTTTGAACGCAAAGAAATTCCTCCTGGATATAAAGATTGGGAAGTGGAGATTCCGGAGGGTGATGAGTTTACAGAAGCGGTGGAAAAAGATGGAAAAGTTTTTTTCTCTACTGTTGATAAGAGTTGTGAATTTTCCAGGATTTTTGATAGTTCCGGACTTGTAAAAAACTATGATCAAGGTTGGATGGCAAGAGGCGATTTGAATATTGTGAATGGAAAGCCCGCTTGCGTTATTAATGATGTGTCCAAAAGTTTTGTCTTTTTTGACGGGAAAAGAATAGGACCGCCCGAAGGTTATAAAAGTGTAAGACTTATTCGCACAGAACATCGAAAGCTTATTTATACAGCCAAAAATCATGAAAGCGACAAAGACATCATTTATGTGGATGGTGAGCCTTACGGATCATCGGAGGGTTACTTGGAGGTTAGCCATGTCATCCCTGTGGGCGAGGAGCTTGCCATAGCAGTAAAAGAAAGATCAGGAGGCAACATGGCAATCTATCTTGGCGATCGTCTTATTGCAGGTGATAAAGAGGGATACGAAAGTGTGAGAGAGATGAAAGTCATAAACGGAGATCTTGCTTTTATCGCAAAAGATACTGTTGGTAGATTCGTTATTGTTTACGACGGAGTTGTTCAAAAAATGTCGAATCAAGATTTTTTTCATTTAAAAGAAATAGATGGTCAACCTTTTTGGGTGGAGAAAAAGGCGAAAGGAGGCGATGAGTTATTTGTAGATGGCGAATCCTATGGAATGTATTCTGATTTTTTAAGAATTTTGGAAACAAATAAAGGAATGGTGATTGTCGTAACAAAAGCAGAAAATCCAAAACGGTTGTTTCTCTTACAAGAAGGAAGGAGCATTGGGAAAGAAGAAGGGTATTTAAGGATGCCATCGCCTCGCATGATTTCCGTAGGTGATGAAGTTATTATTGCCTCGTGTCAGGAGCCAGGATCGTCATGGGTGATTGAGTCAACGTCTGGTGCTCATTTTTATTCCTGTGAAAAATGTCATCTTCTCAAAGCTATTGACGACACGCATTTTATTGTGATTGCAGAAGAAGACGGCAAGGTCGTTCAGCGCACATTCGATATCGAGCATCTTCCGTATCAGGGAGAGGTAAACACGTAATGTATGTCTTTTTTTCGACCAACTTCTGAATCTTTTCCGTCTGCCGCCCCTGCGGAGGCGGGGATCCAACGCACTTCGGAAATTCTTGGCGAAGCCATCATGGATTCGGTTTCAAGTGTCCGTGATTCTCTTCCCGAACAACACCGCGTGCACTTTGAAACTCTGCGACAAGAAATCATTGATTTTACAAAAGTTCACGGGATTTCCAGAGAATCTCTTGGTAAGCCCGATCTCCTTCGCGAGGTGACCTGCAAACTCTCCACCCCAGATCTCAAACGACTGGCCGATCTTCTTGAACGCTTCAAACATCTTCTTATCTATCATGAACTCAAAAAAGAAGAGATAGACCCTGCCAAAGCTATTGAGTATGCAGAGGAGCATTATCACCTCAAAGAGCAATACACTACCCAAGTCACTCTCCTTGAACAAGTCGGCATTCTCAAAGAAGGAGTCATCCTAGGCATAGATGGAAACAAATACCCCATCCCCACACTTGAACAAATCGCCATCCGTCTTTTTGAACGTCGAGAAACACTTAAAACCAAACACGACCAAGGCTTTACCAAACTCCTCCTTGTTCCCTTTGGTATGAGCCTTGATACCCTCCAAGAAACCCTCAAACAATTCCTCCTCGATTACAAACAATCTCACCCCACCTTTGAACTTAATACCAATGAACCTCTCTGGACATGGGATGAATATCAAGGAGCAGATATAGGAGATCCTCCTAACCTTGTCTATTATTCGCAGTCTTTTACAAAAGAGGGGCATGGTGGGAAAACGAAGATAGAGATACTTGAAGGGCGGGAAGACCCCGCCCCTGCGTATGGGCGAGGTTCCCTCGCCCATCCATTTCCCGGCTGGACCATTCATCTTCTCCAACCCTTAAACCAGGACACTCAAGATACCGAAACTCCCCAAGGCTTTGCTCCCATTCCCCTTAAAGGCCAAGGAACACCCCAAGGAGATATTGTTTCCCGTCCTCCTCTTGAAGCAGGACAATCTGCTGATGACTATCTTTCCCTCCTCCAATCTTCCACAGAAGATGAAGACTCTCCCTATCACCAAGAATCAGGCCTTACTCCCGAAGACTGGATTATGGCCTTTATGCTTCATCTTACAGAAACAGGAAAACCCTTTGATAACTGGCAAAACAACACAGAAAGCATTTCTTACCTTACAGGAGCTTTTTTCTCTTCCTCCGCCGATGTGCCTTACGTGTATTGGGTCCGTGGCGGTCGGCAGGTCGTCCTCTCCGGGACTGGTCCTCGTGGTTGGGTTGGGGACATTGGTGTGCGGTCTTCGGTGATGATTTAACCTTTGATATTTATGTCTCTTTTTCGACCAAGCTTGGAATCTTCTCCGTCTGCCGCCCCTGCGGAGGCAGTCCCGCCTGTGGCGGGATCACCGGATACAGAAGTGAGGATCCAGCGCACTTCGGAAATTCTTGGCGAGGCCGTCATGGATTCGGTTTCAAGTGTTCGTGATTCTTTGCCTGAACAATATCGCGCACACTTTGAAACTCTGCGACAAGAGATCATTGATTTTACAAAAGCTCATGGGATCCCAAAAGAATCTCTTAGCAAGCCCGACCTCCTGCGCGAGGTGACCTGTAAACTCTCCACCCAAGATCTTGAACGACTCGCTCTCCTTCTTGAACGCTTCAAACATCTTCTTATCTATCATGAACTCAAAAAAGAAGAGATAGACCCTGCCAAAGCTATTGAGTATGCAGAGGAGCATTATCATCTTTGTGAGCAATACGATTCTCAAGTCTCCCTTCTTGAACAAGTAGGCATCCTCAAAGAAGGAGCCATCACTGGCATAGACGGTCATGAATATCCCGTTCCAACTCTCGAACAAATAGCTTCTCGTATCTTTGAATGCCGTGAGATTCTCGAAACAAAACATGACCAAGGCTTTACCAAACTTCTTCTTGTTCCCTTTGGCATGAGCCTTGATGCTCTCACGGACGCCCTCAAACAATTCCTTCTTAAGTACAAGAAGGATAATCCCACTTTTAATCTTGATACTGATAATCCTCTCTTTGTATTGATAGGATATCAAAGAGCAGACATCGGAGATTCCCCAGATCTTGTCTATTATCCACAGTCTTTTGATAGGTATAATCATCAAGGAAAGACGAAGATGGAGATACTCAAAGAACAATCTAAAGGACGATGGGCCCCTGCCTCCACAGGGGTGGCAGGAGAGAAGGGATTGGGAACCCCAGGTTGGACTGTTCACCTTCTCCAACCTTCAAACTTAGATGACCAAGACACGGAGACTCCCATAGGTTTTTCTTCTATTCCCCGACAAGGCCAAGGAGCACTCCAAGAAGACGAGAACCACCGTCCCCCTCTTGAGTCAGGCAAAACTCCCATTGAATATCTTTCCATTCTTCAAAAAGCTCAAGATGATGAAGACTCTCCCTATCATGGTGAAACAGGCACGACTCCCGAAGATTGGATTACAGCTTTTATGATTCACCTTTCTGAAACAGGAAAACCAATGGATAACTGGCGAAATAGCAAAGAAAGTACCTTTTACCTTACAGGAGTTTTTTTTCGCTTCTCCTCCCGTGTGCCTTGCGTGTTTTGGGACCGTGGCAATCGTCGGGCTGGCCTCAGCGGGGTTGGTCCTCATGCTCGAGATGAGTACATTGGTTTGCGGTCTTCGGTCATGATTTAACTTGTTAATTCCGCGCAGCTTGGCCTACTCCGCCGAAGTAGCTTCGGCTACGAAGGCCGGACTGTACGGAGATTCATTTTTCTCTATGTCTTTTCCATTTTTTTCTCCCAAAGATTTACAAGGTGCCGTGGTGACTGTGATGGGTCTTGGACGGCACAAAAAAGGAAGCGGAGTCGGAGCAGTCAAATGGCTCATGCGTCACGGGGCGCAAGTGGTTATTACCGATCTTAAAAGCGAGGATGAACTGAAAGAATCCGTTGCCGAAGTGATGTTGTGGTATGACGAATATCGTCGAGCGTATCCGGATCGAGAAATTTCAAAACCCATTTTTACCTTGGGCGAACATAAGGAAGATGATTTTCAAAACGCGCAACTGGTGGTGCAAAACCCTGGTGTACCGCGCGAGTCAAAATTTGTGCAGTTGGCGCGACGTCAGGGCATTACCGTAGAAAGCGATGTGTCGTTGTTTTTGCGATTTTGTCCATTTCCTGTTTATGCGATCACGGGCACACGTGGAAAATCCACAACCACAGCTTGGCTTGGGGAAATGCTCAAGACCTTACATCCCAAGACCGTCATTGCCGGAAATATTTTGCATTCTCCGCTTGAAGATTTGGATTGGTTGCTGGAAGAGTCGGCACCGGTTCCAATCGTGCTCGAACTTTCATCTTGGCTCTTAGAAAGTTTGGAAAATGTGGAAAAGCCTGCGGAGATCGCTATCCTTACAAATGTGTACAAGGATCATCTGGATCGGTACGAATCGTTTACTCATTACAAGCAAGCCAAAGAATTGATTTTCCATCATCAAACAAAAAAGCAGGTCGCTATTTTGAATGCGGATCAGGAAATTACAAAAGAAATTGCAACGCGACTTTCTGCACGTACGCTTTGGTTTTCACTCTCGCACTTACAGGGGAAAGAAGGGGCGTGGGTAGAGGAAGAAAAAATAGTTTGTGAACTTCAAGGGGAGAGAAAAGAAATTTGTGCGGTTTCTGAACTTCTCCTTTTGGGAGAACACAATGTAGCCAATGCGCTTGCTGCGATTTTGGGAGCAATGGTGGCCGGAGTTTCTTTGGAAAGTATTCGGCAGACACTCAAAACATTCACCGGACTTCCCGGGCGTCAGCAAAAAGTTTTTGAAAAAGATGGTGTGGTGTACGTGAATGATACCTCAGCAACATCTCCGGAGGGGGTGATCGCCGCACTTAAACGTTTTGATGATCACCCGATTATTTTGTTGGCCGGAGGGAATACCAAAGGGTTTACCTACGAAGAAATGGGGGAATGGATTCAAAAAACGTGCAAGCAAGTGATTTTGTTTGATGGCACAGGGACGCAGATGATTGAGGACGCGATGAAAGGTGTGGTGCCGGTCAAGCGAGTTTCAAGTATGAAAGAAGCGGTGATGTTTGCCTCCGAATCCGCGCAGTCCGGGGATATCGTTCTTCTTTCTCCCGGTGGATCCAGTTTCGCTTTGTTCAAAAACGAGTTCGATCGAGGAGATCAGTTTAATATCGCCGTTGCCGGTCTCTCCTTTCTATCCACTTCAAAGAAAACAGCCGTGATACAATGAAGATGTTGAAAGTTCTTATGTCTATCAAATCTTTGATCACCTTTTTGATGCCGCCCGCGCTTCTGCATATTTACCATCATGTTTTGGCGTCTTTTGCCGCTTTTTGGTTTGGGTATCCATCGCGAAAGATTGTAGTAATTGGTGTCACAGGAACCAATGGAAAATCTTCCACGATCCAATTTATGGGTCAATTATTGGAACAGATGGGTGCTAAGGTGGGGTGGACCACAACCGTCAGTCTAAAAGTTGGAGACAAAGAAATCATCAATGATCAAAAAATGACCATGCTCGGGCGGTTTCAAACTCACGCGTGGATCCGTAAGATGGTAAAGGCCGGATGTCACTATGCTCTTGTGGAAACTTCTTCCCAAGGCATTGCCCAGTTTCGTCATGTGGGGATTGCCTATGATGCGCTCGTGTTTACCAATTTGACTCCTGAGCATATTGAAGCGCATGGAGGATTTGAAGCGTATAAAAAAGCAAAGCAAACCATTTTTGCGCAATTAGCCTCTCAACCGCGCAAACATTTGGCAGGACGAGATATTTCAAAGATTATTCTTGCCAACACCGATGACCCACAGGCAAAAGATTTTTTGGCGTTTGAGAGTGATGAAAAATACGGATTTGGATTTAAGGAAGATGTCTTGTGTCATGATTACGCAAAACATCTCGTGGTCGGATCGGGAGCGTTTTCCTTTGAACTTCAAGAACAAAAAATGGAAGCACCGCTTTTGGGAGCATTTAATGCAGCCAATGTGCTTGCCGCTGTTGTGACCTGTCGAGCCTTGGGATATGCCCTTTCTGATATTGCGCAAGCAGTCGCCCGATTGCATGCCGTTCCCGGTCGTATGGAAAAGATCGATATGGGGCAGCCGTTTTTTGTGTATGTGGATTATGCCTATGAGCCTGCGGCACTAGGCGCGGTGTATCAGACATTGGATCTTTTGTCCTATGACCGTTTGATTCATGTGCTTGGGTCCGCAGGAGGAGGGCGCGATGTGGCACGCCGGACCCTTTTGGGGAATCTGGCCGCGGCAAAAGCACAAGAAGTGATTATCACCAACGAAGATCCTTATGATGAGGATCCCATGGGGATTATTCACAAAGTTGCGGATGGTGCGCGCGAAAGAGGAAAATGTGACGGGAAAGATCTTTTTATTGTGTTAGATCGTCAAGAAGCCATTCGATTGGCATTCTCTCACGCCAAACCCAAAGACCTGGTGTTCATCACCGGGAAAGGGTGCGAACCAGTGATGGCGATTGCCCGAGGGAAAAAAATTCCTTGGGACGACCGCGTCGCCTCACGTCGCGCCTTACAAGAACTCGGATATGCGTCATTATCAACTCACTCTACAACCTGAAGAAGAATTGATGGCTAAGGTGTTCGAAACTCCCTTGGTGCATGCTTGGCGATTTTTTCTTTTGGGTCTTTGGACGTTACTTCCTTTTTTCTTTTTATTTCCTTTATTGCAACGTGGAATTTTGGGGGTAATCATTTTTCTTGCTGTCGCTTCTTCGGGAGCATTTTTGCTTTTTTACGTGTATGATCAATGGAAGCATACCCTTCTTTTTATTACTGATCGTCGGGTGATTGACGTGGAGCAACGGGGTTGGATGAATTTTGAAGTGTTTGAGGTGAGGCATGGGCAAGTGAAAGATGTGGAAGTGAAACGTCGCGGACCTTGGGCCCATGTGTTTTCTTATGGCAATTTGGAAATTGAAATCCTACAGTCGTCAGAGAATCTTTTGTTTCCGCGTGTGAGGAACGCCAAGCGCATACAATATCTTTTGCTTGATTTGCGGGATTATACGCAAGGTTTGCTACATTGATATGTCAAATCCTCGCCTTTCTTTTTTTCGCCGCCTTTTTTCGTTTCGTTCCCTCTTGCTGATCAATGTGGGAGTGATCGGTTTTTTGTGTCTTTCTTTGGGGCGAGAGTTTGTGCGGCAAATGGATATCCAATACAATCTTTTCAAACTTCAGGAAGAAGTGGCGACGCTCGGACAGTATCATGCGGAATTGGAAGATCTGTACACCTCTATCCAAACGGTTTCTTATATGGAACGGGAGGCTCGGTTAAAACTCGGTATGCAAAAGCCGGGGGAACAGGTTGTGGTGGTGCAAGATTCTCTGCAAGCCTTGGCGGGAGAAGGAGAAAGAGAAACAGGAGTGGAAGAAACCATGGCACAGATCGCCGCAGGAACCATGGTCGCGGATTATTATTCCAATATAAAAAAATGGTGGTTTTATTTTTTTGATCCGTATCGTTTCGATACGTTAAAACAAACGTATGATGCCATGTTGTGAACACAAGGAGGGGAGTGAAGGGCAGTCTTGTGATTGTCTTCCTTTGCAAGGAGAGAGAACGGAGATTCCAAAAAAGATTTGGATGATTTTGGCCGGGATTGGGGTTGGGATTTTAGCGGCGGCAATGATCGTCAGCGTACTTGTGTATACGCGACCTGTGGGAGATGCTTTCGTTGGCAAAGTGGTAAAGATCGTGCCTTATCCGGCTGCAGTTGTGGGAACACACACCGTTTCCATGCGAGATTTGTATGAGGAATATCGTGCCATGCAGAATTATTTCAGTTCACTTGACACTCCTCCTGATATGACGAATGAGGATGTGATTACCATGATCATGCAAACCTTAGTGCGTAAAGTGTCGGTGCGAGAGTTGATGCAAGCGTATGATTTGGTCTTGGATGAGGACGCTGTGACAGAGATGTATACATCCATGGTGAATCAAGTGGGTGGAGAAGAAATTCTTGCACAAAAAATTTCCGAAACATTTGGATGGACAACGGAAGTATTTCGCGATCGTGTAGTGACACCGCTTGTGATGGCAGATCAGTTAACAACCTTTGTGGAAGAAAGCGAGGAGATTCAAGGAGAACGTTTGGAGGAGGTTGAATCTTATCGACAGCGTGTGACAAATGGTGAGGCTTTTCTGGATGTCGCCAACGAGGTTATGACCGCTTACGAAATGAATACCCAAGGAGATTATGGAGAAGTGGCTTTGGAAGATTTGCCCGAGGAGTGGCAGACGGCTTTGGAAGGGATTGGAGATGGGGGAATGACCGAGGTCATAGAAGGGTCTGGGGTATCTTTGGTTTTGTTTGTGCAGCAGAGGATTGTAGTGGAAGAAGCGCAAAGTGGAACTGAATCTGTAGATTTGCAATTTTTAGCCGTGCCCGATATCACTTTGGAGGATAAAGTGGCGGAATATTTGGAAGATACGTGGGTGTGGAAGATTGTGGGAGAAGAAGTGGCGGAAGAAGAGGTGATTGAAGAAGGCGAGGATCAGACATCAGAAGAAGCGGCACCTGTTGAAGAAGAAACCATCACAGAATAGAAAACAAAAAACCGTGCGGGTGATCCGTACCCCAAAAAGTGGACACAGGGAAAAAACTACACATGCATTAAAAGATGATTTCTGTATCCCACAGGAGTCATCTTTTTTAAGTTCCATTGTGGTCGTTTGTGATTGTAGTATTGCATA